>Ga0247742_10001898_pt1 | contig 14031 bp, 15 predicted proteins | sample UWRJL208509C2_FD_180944 | JGI IMG/M metagenome (GOLD analysis project Ga0247742, IMG submission 180944) | Plant litter microbial communities from Arlington Agricultural Research Station in Wisconsin, United States - UWRJ-L208-509C-2 | ecosystem: Environmental > Terrestrial > Plant litter >...
GAATACTCACGGCTGGCAGGCCGAGGCGATGGCCGATGGCCTCCGCGACGTCGCGGAACCGGATGCCTTCGCCCTCGATCCCGTGCCAGTACTTGCCGGCCGGTCCCTTCTCAAGTGCCAGGCGGAACAGCACGGCGAGATCGTGCGTGTGCACGGCAGGCCACAGGTTCGCGCCGTCTCCGGGGTAGCCGATGACACCCTTTGCCTTCGCGAGCCCGATGAGCAGCGGGAGAAAGCCCGCAGCATCGGTCGCGCTGTGCGCGATGGGAGGAATACGCACGATGGAGGATCGGACACCTCGCTCGGCGAGGCCGATCACCGCGAGCTCCACGACGTTGCGAACGCGCAGGCTGCCTTTGTACTTGTCGCCACCGGGAAGAGCCGGATCGTGCTCGGTCGCTGGCCGGCCCAGGTCTTCCCATCCTGGCGAACCGATGCTGCCTGCCGCGACCAGCGGTTTACCGGTCCCCGCCAGTGCCTCGCCGTACGCGAGCATGACTTGCAGCTCGGCAGCGGCAACTGCGTCGATGCCACCGGAGGGAAGCAGGTCTTGACGGTGAGCGAGGTGGATGACTCCATCGGAATCCGCAGCCGCCGCCTTCAATCCGTCGAGATCGGAGATATCTCCGCGCCGCGGCGTGGCGCCCAGGGCGGAAGCCGCAGCTGCGGAATCATCCGACCGAACCAGGGCCGTCACCTCATGGCCCGCGGCGATGAGCTCGGGGATAACGTACGAACCGATATGGCCGGTCCCGCCAGTGACTAGAACACGCATGTCGTGAGCCTTTAGGGTGATGTGATGCGAGAGAGGGACGTTTGCTTCTTTCAGACGAAAACGCTGACGCCGATCGCGAAGCGGGTGTGCTTGACCGCGTGGGCCATGAGGCCCAACGACAGAAGACAGAGGTGTTCCAGCGTCCGTGCCATCGGCAGTTTTCCGACATCCAGCGGGCGCAGTCCGAGGCTTTCGACGAAGGCCGAGACGCGCGCCTTGGCGGGTGCGCCGTCACCAGCGAGGAACACGTCCAAAGGGCGATCCTTGGTGGGACCCGCAGCCAGAACGTGGGAGAACTGGGTGTTGAACGCCTTGACGACTTCCGCGCTGGCTGGAGCTGCCTTGGCGATTTCCTGTGCGCCGGAGCTGTCCCCAGGCGTCACAAAGCGTGTGAGGTCGGGGGCGACGGGGTTGGTGATGTCGACAAGGAGCTTGCCGGCCAGCCGTTCGCTGTAATGCGTCACCACCTCGAGAACGGCGGAGTAGGGCACCGCCAGGATGACGAGATCTCCCTTTGCCGAAGCGCCGAAGATTCCGGTCGTCGCGCCGCCGCCCAGCGTCTCGGCCAGGATGGATGCCTTGGCCGGATCGCGAGTCATGAACTCGACGGTGTGTCCGGCCTTGACGGCAAGTGCCCCGATAGCTGCAGCCATGCCGCCTGAGCCGATGATGCTGATCGTAGTGCTGGTGCTCACATGAGGTCTCCTTGACAGTCGACTGGCACCCGTAAGCCCTAAGTGGTACGGTGCGCCGTATAATCTGGATCACTGATCCGGATGCAGAGTCATTGTATGTGGATCACTGATCCACTTGTCAAGGTGCACGCATGCGGGCCGACGCCAAAAAGAACTACAGCCACCTTCTCGCCGTCGCCGGGGATGTCGTCGCCGAACACGGCGCGGACGCGTCTATGCGGGATATCGCCCGTCGGGCTGAGGTGGGCTTGGCCACGTTGCTTCGCCACTTCCCGACAAGGGAAGCTCTGTTCGAAGCCTTGCTGCGCATGAATGTGGACGTGTTGATGCAGCAGGCGGAAGAACTTGAAGCGTCGAGCTCGCCTGACGATGCGCTGGTGTCGTGGTTTCGCGAGGCAGTCGCCTTTACGCACAGCTACAGCGGCGTCTGCGAGCTGATGGCGAGCGCGCATGACGACCCGGACTCCGCGCTGCACGCCTTGAGCACCGCATTGCGGACCGTGGGCGCGCGATTACTGCAACGCGCTCAGGCGGAGGGAACGGCTCGCGCCGACATGGATGGGGTCGACCTGTTTGCGCTCATGTCGGCGCTCGGCTGGCTCGTTGGCCAGCCGGGATTCGCGACGCGGGGCGATCATCTCTTCGACTTGATAACGAGCGCCATTCTGACGACCCGTCCGGGAAACAAGGTCAGGAAGGCACGCTAACGGCGAGGTCGCGGCGTCGCAGACATAGCACTGCCGCCAACGCCAGTGCAGCGCCAATGACCAGCGCCGCGATAGCGAAAGCAAGCCGGACGGCTTCTGGGTGTCGATCGTCAGGCGCGATGGCGAAGAACAGTCCGCCGACCAGCGCGACCGACACCGCTGCGCTGACTTGCAAGGTCGCACTGACGAGTCCCGCGGCAAGACCTGCCCAGCGCACATCCACTTTGTCGACATTGAGCCGTACGAGTGCCGGCAACGCAATGCCTTGTCGCACGCCGATCAATAAAAGGGGCGCCGGAAGCCAGGATGACGCGCCAGTCTTGACCAGCGCTGCGGTGAGTAAAAGGCCACAAACCTCCAGGCCCATACCGAATCCGGCCGTCCGAGAACCGAGTCGACGCGCAACGAAAGGGCTGGACAGTGGGCCAACGAGAAGACCTACGCCAAGGGGCAGGATCGCCAGGCTCGCCGCAAGCGCGCCGTGTCCAAGACCCGCCTGCTCATAGACGGCGAACGTCAAGAAAAACGGTGCGAGAAAATAAAAAGAGAAGGTGGCCGCCATGGTTCGCCGCAAACCCGGCACAAGAAGCAGGGACGGCCTTACGAGGGGCGAACGACCTGCGTTCTCCAGGCGATTCTCGTAGTGCCAGAATGCAACGAGGAGCAGCGCGCTCAGTGAAAGCAACGCACCGCACCACCAGGGCCAATGATGTTCACGACCTTCAATAAGCGGAATGATAAAAGTGAGAAGACCGCCTGCCAGCAAGGCCGCACCCGGAACATCCAATCTTTCAGGGTGCTCGGCTCGGCTTTCTCGCAGCAGCGCCCACGCGGCCGGCATCGCGCAAAGGATGACGGGAAGGTTGATGAGAAAGATGGCGCGCCAACCCAGACCAAGCACATCGGCCGACACCATCACCCCGCCAAGCAACTGACCGCCAACTGACGCAAGACCGAACGTCGCACCGTAGAGACTCAATGCCCGATTCTTCTCGCTGGCCGGGAAAAGAGCGTGGATGCACGCCAATGACTGAGGCGCCATGACGGCAGCGCTTACGCCTTGCAGCAGTCGGCCGACCACCAGGATGTTCGTCGATGGCGCAAAACCGCACAATGCAGATGCCATGCCGAAGCCGACCATGCCCACCATGAAAACTCGCTTCCGGCCATACAGGTCGCCCAGACGTCCACCCAGGATCAGGGTGACGGCATAGGCGGCCGCGTAGACGGATACCACCAGCTGCGCGACATCCGACGTCGCATGCATGTCCGTGCGAATGGCCGGCAAGGCCACATTGACGATGAAGAAATCCAGCGGAGGCAACAGCGTGCCGGTCAACAGCACTACAAGCGCCATCCATCGGCGGCTATCGGGGAGCGTTGCTGCAGGTGACAGGTCCGGCGAACTCATAGGTTGCTACCAACGCGGACAATGTCCTCGATGCGCTTGAGCACATCACGGCCGTTTCGGGCGAAGGCACCAAGACCCATCGTACGGGCCACATATGCCTTCCCATTATCACCGTACTTTTTCAGCATTCCCGGGTGTACCACGAACGCACGCACGGCCGCACCCATTTCATGAAGGATGTCACCCTCCAGTAGCACACCGGTGACGCCAGGCCGCACGCTTCGCCGCATCTCACCGACCGGGGTCGCAATGACGGGCAGTCCTGCCGCCATCGCTTCATGGATCGCGATGCACATGCCTTCGTAGAGGGAGGGCTGGACATAAAGATGCAGGCTTCTCAGGTAAGCCGGCACGTCCGACACCCAGCCGATCAGCTTGAACGTCTTCTCCAGGTCGAGCGAAACAATCAGTGCTTGCAACTCTTCACGCAGCGGTCCGTCACCCGCAATGGAGACTTCGATCCGCGCGAAGGTTTGCGGATCGTCCCTGCGGAGGCGATCTATCGAGCGAATGAACGCCTCGTAATTTTTCTGGGGATGCAGGCGGCCGCTGCTCCCGATGCGAAGTGGCCCGGTGCCATCCCAGTGCGCGGGAAGGGCATCATCAGATGCGGGACTGAAGAGAGGCCATCTCGCTACCCTTTCCGCTTCGACGCCCATTACGTTGTGGAGGTACGATTCGACATCGTCGGAGTCGGCAATCCACAGCTTGCTGGACCGCTGCGACCTGCGAATGGATGGCTTCGCGTCGGCGCTGTGCTTCCAGCTCACGACAGGGATCCCGAAGATCGCCCCGACGATCTGCCCGACGCGTGTCGCGTGGCTCAGGGACGTCCAGATCAGGTCAGGGCGGCTCGCTCGGACCACCTTGGCGAATCGGAACGTACTGGCCAAACGCGTTGCGCTTCGTTCGGACATGAGTGTGTACGGCACGCCGGCCTCGATCCATCGCGGCTCGGCGACTCGATCGCGCGGTTCGCAGGCATACACGTGAAGTTCGTGGCCGAGATCCTGAATCACCTTGGCGATAGCAGGAATGCTGAACTCGGCGCCGCCGCTTTCGAGGCTCGTAACAACATAGTGGATTCGCATCGTCTCGGTATCAGCGCATACCGCCCGAACCGAGGATCAATTCGCCCGTCACCCAGGCCGCATCGTCCGAGGCGAGGAACGAGACGATCGACGCAATGTCCTTCACCTGGCCGATGCGTCCGAGCGGTGTCTGGCTCTCGTTCCAGGTCTGGAACTCCGATCCCATGACGCCCGCCGTGTGCGTACCTTCGGTTTCGATCAGGCCGGGGTTCACCGAGTTGACCCGGATCCCGCGCGGACCCAGTTCGCGCGAGAGCACACCCGTGATAGCGTCGAGCGCACCCTTCGTGCCGCTGTAGATGGCGCTCTCGGCGGGCAGAACCCGGGTGACGAACGAGCTGATGTTGATGATGCTGCCGCCCTTGCCAAGGTGAGGCACAGCGGCGCTGGAAACCAACAGGGGCCCAAGCACGTTGATGTCGAACTGCCTGCGATAAAGCGCTTCAGTGGTCTCTTCGATGCTAGCGAACTGATAGACGCCGGAGTTGTTGACTACGATGTCGAGCCGGCCGAAGTGATCGATCGCGGCCTTGACCAGGGTGTCGACCTCCGGCTTACTGCTGACGTCCGCTCCGACCGCCACTGCCGTTCCGCCAGCGGCTTCGATGTCGGCCACGACCCTGTCTGCATCGGCCTTGCTCGATGCGTAATTGACCACGATCTTCGCGCCGTCGGCGGATAGCCGGCGGGCGATCCCGGCACCGATCCCCTTCGATGCGCCCGTGACGATGGCGACCTTGTCTTTCAGGATGCTCATGCGGATGGATTCCCATAGCGGTAAGAAGGCCGCCATGGTGATCTCGGCAGGATTGTTTGTGGACTGGCATTCCTGCATATTTGACGTACATTTTTGAACGGGTGGCCAGCGCATGGAGTGGAGCGACGTTCGGATCTTTCTGGCGACGGTCCGCGGTGGATCGCTGGGGGAGGCCGCGCGAAGCCTGGGTGTGAGTCACCCGACGGTGGGTCGCCGGGTCAAAGCGCTCGAAGACGAAGCAGGGCAGCCGCTCTTTCGGCGAACGAAGGATGGACTCGTGCTCACGGACGCCGGGGACGCCGTCCTCGCACTCGCGGAGTCCATGGAGAATTCGGCGCTCTCCATGGAAAGACGCCTGGCCGGCAACCACGAACGGCTCGAAGGTATCCTGCGGATCTCGTCGGCGGATTGGTTCGCCGGCTACGTGCTGGCTCCCGTACTGGCCGAGTTGGGGCAACGCCACCCTGCGGTGGTGCCCGAGGTGATCGCCAGCTACCGTCTGCTCGATCTGTCGCGTCGTGATGCTGACGTGGCGTTCCGTATCGTCCCTTTCAGCGAACCGGAGATCGTTCAGCGTCGCCTGATGACGATGCCCTATGGTCTTTACGGGTCCGCAGAAACCGTGCGCGCACTCGAGAAGGATCCGGCCTCGGTGGGGCTCATTCTGATGAACACGGCGCAGGCGCATTTTCCCGACGTGGCATGGTTACTCGACAGGTTCCCGCGATCACGGCGGGCCTTCACGAGCACGAGCCGAACCGTCCAGGCGCAAATGTGCGTGCGTGGTGTGGGCGTCGCCGTGTTGCCACGACCCGTCGGCGATGCGGTATCCGGGTTGCAGCGCATCGATACATCGGACGGCCCTCCTTCTCGCGAGGTATGGGTCGGCTACCACCAGGACCTGCGCCACATGGATCGTTTGCGCGCCATGCTCGACCTCGCGGAATCGATGCTGTCTGATGTGCCGATGTCCGCGCGCTGATCCTGTCCATCAGGTCTAAACCACAGGAGAAAGCCCGCCATCGACGCGCACGTTGGCTCCGGTGATGTACCCGGCAAGAGGGCTGACGAGAAAGGCGACGGCATGTGCGACGTCTTCCGGCCGCCCGGTGCGACCAAGCGGCACGTTCGCAAACAGAGGAAGGACGGCCCCCTCGATGTCTTCCCACGGCGCATCGCGTGCCGCTAGACCCCGGTCTGCGGCAACAGCGCGGAATCGCTCGTCGAGCGTAGCGCTGTGGATCGTGCCGGGCGAAATGGCATTGACGGTGACGCCATCGGCCGCGACGGCTTTGGCCAGAGACGAGGTCATCGCGTTCATCGCGGCCTTGCTCGCGGCATATCCCGGAGCAGACGCGGGTGCCATCGTTGCGGCGAGACTGGACACGTTGACGATGCGTCCCCAGCGCTTCGTTTTCATGTGAGGGAGCAGGCGCGTCGTCATGCGCATGGCGGTCAAGACATTGCGGTCATACCCGGCCAACCAGGAGGCCGGCTCCGCCACCGCCCAGCCGTCGCTTGCGCCGCCGGAGCCCCCCGCGTTGTTGACCAGTATGTCGATGGGGCCGACGAAGCTCCCGGCCTCCTCGACGATGCTCTGCACCTGATCATCGATCGTGAGATCTCCCACGACGAAATGCGCCTTGCCACCCGAGTCGATGATGTCGGATGCGACCCTGTCCGCGTGGTCTCTGTCGCGCCCATGGACAACGACCGTCACACCTTCCATGGCCAGCGCCCTGGCGATCGCTTCGCCAATACCCTTACTGCTGCCAGTCACCAGCGCGACTTTTCCGCTTAATTGCAAATCCACTCGAAAACCCCATCTCGTATCCAGGTATACCGATACGGTGGCTCCCGATGGCGATTCCGACAACTACGCACTTTCAGGTGCCTACCTTCGATGAGGCGCGCCATGCGTGTCTTGGCCCAGAGGGATCGGCTGCGCACACGATGCGCGTCATTCGCATGATCCAGGGGCGTTGGAAGGTGCCCATTCTTTTCAGGCTCTTCGCCGACCCATGCATGCGAACCCTGCAAATGAAACGCGACCTCGGAACCATTTCCCAGAAGGTGCTGACGCAGCATCTACGCGAACTCGCCGAGGATGGCCTTGTCGAGCGCGTCGAGCACGCCGGAAAATTCCTGCACGTCGAGTACCGGCTGACCGAGATGGGTAAGGAACTACGGCAGGTGCTTGTTGCAGCGCGCACGTTTTCGGTGGGGCATCCGTTGGAGACGGCCTGCTAAGGCAGCGCATCGCCGTGTCACTGAAGATCACGGACACGAAGCGCCTGCCGCTTCAAAGCCTCATAGGTTGCGTCGTCGGGAAAGTCGGTGAGCAAATAGCGCGGAGGCTCGAGGTCCTCAACCGGCGTAGCCAATTCGGGGATATGCGCTACGGCCTCATCCCACTCGATATGCAGTAATTCGTTTCGTCGATCGCAGTACAGCCAGAGCACATCGCAGCGGGGCAGGAGGGTTTCGACATCACGAGTCCATTGAGCCGACCCTACGAATTGCTTGGTATCCGTGATTTCAGCGGCATCGTAGGTCGCGATGAAGAGAGCGATGAGTTCCTTTTCGTATACCTTCTCGAGTAGCTCTTTCTGGTCGGCGTAGGTGCCGACCAGGCGTTTGTAACGCGCCAGGTTCAAACGGCGAGCTGTCTCAGGCGGCACATTTCCCTTGAATGGTGTCCAGGCACCGTTTCTGAGGACGATAAGTTGACCACTGAGCGGGCGCGTTTCGCCTTCGAGCACATCAGCGGCGAGCGACGCGATACTGGCGATCCCTTCGTCGTCGAGGCTTCCGGTAACGAACAAGTGATTCCGGGAAGGAATGACGGCCACTGGCTCACCGTGAACCGGAAGACGATGGATCATATCGGTCAGCAGTGCACGGGACGCGTCGTAAACGTCATGCCAGGTGGATATCCATATGCCGCCATGACGCTCCATGCCGGCATCGCTGGTAACGTCGCGCAGGTTGCTGAGGGCGAGTGCGAAGGCAGCCTCGTCATCCAGGCCCCAGGAGGCAAGGGACTTTGAATTGACGGTCGTCGTCGCGTTCTCGGAGTCCAGCACCAAGGCAACGGACAAGTCTTCGGAGAAGTAACGCAAGCTCGGCGACGTCTCCGGAGTACTATTACCGGAAAGGCGCGCCGACAGCGTTACGTGGGCAAACATCGCCGGGTCGCGGATGACGGGCATAAGCCTGGCAAGGCTGTCTTCGACAGATTCGGCACGATGATCGACCACCAGGTTCGCCAGGTAGGCATCGACGACGTCCTTGCGTTCCATTTTTGGGCTCTTCAATGCATCCTGGAAGGCGTTGTGCAGATTCATGACCATGGGCCGGCCGTCGGCCAACGCGAAATGAATCTGGAACGCTTCGGCGTCATACCTCGCGGATGCATGCGGTGCCACGGCCCCCGCTCGTTGTAGCACCAGGGCAGCGAAATCGTCCTGGGAAAGGGTGCGTCGGAATCGATCGAGAATGCCCATTGTCGTTCCTTGAGACGGGTATGTCGCGAGAACGGTAGCTAAGAGACCACTATTTGCCAAGGTGCGGGGTCGGCTAAGGCAGCGCGTCGCGCTCGGCAAAGATTCTCGCCATTTCCACAGCGTTCTCGGTCCCCCAGGTACACAGCGGAACAATCGCCTGAGCGAGGCTCCGACCGAGTGGCGTCACCGCGTAGTCCACGCGCGGTGGTACCTCCTGGTAGTCGGTCCGCGCCAACACATGATCGGCCTCGAGATCCTTCAATTGCTGGATCAGCACCTTGTCGCTGACGCCTTGCATCAAACGCTTGAGTTCGCCATAGCGCTTTGGCTCGTCGCGCAGCAAAAACAGGATCAGTGGTTTCCACTTGCCCGAGATAATGCGGAGCGTAGCGTTGAGCCCGCAGCCGGTATCGCAGATTTCGGGAGGTGTTGTCATTTGATACTTACCAAAAAGTGCATACTTGTCGATAGGTTATTAGGCCCGCATCCTTTTCCTCAAGCAAGCAGTTCGCTGCTTTCACACAACGCTAATGAGGATGCGCAACATGAACCGACTGAATGGAAAGACCGCTGTCATCACCGGCGGCGCTACGGGCATCGGCCTCGCGGCTGCCAAGCGCTTCGTCGAAGAAGGCGCGTTTGTCTTCATCTACGGCCGCCGGCAGGATGCGCTCGACGCCGCGCTAGCCGTCCTTGGACCCCATGCCCGGGCTGTGAAGGGCTCAGTGTCCGACGAGGCAGACCTCGACCGTCTCTACGCAGCGGTGAAATCCGAGCGCGGAACCCTCGATATCGTCTTCGCCAACGCCGGGGCAGGAAGCCAGGCCAAGCTCGGCGAGATCACCGCTGCGCACATCGACGAACACTTCGATACCAATGTGAAGGGCACGATCTTTACCGTGCAGAAAGCGCTGCCGCTGATGGGCGAGGGTAGTTCGATCATCCTGACCGGATCGAGCGCGGGTACCACGGGCGCCCCAACGATGAGCGCTTATAGCGCCAGTAAGGCCGCTGTCCGCAATCTCGCACGTACATGGGCGGAAGATCTGAAGGGCACGGGCATCCGGGTCAACGTGTTGTCGCCCGGAGCGACGGCAACCGAACTCGCGAAAGCGGCGCTCGGTGAGGAAGGCCAGAAGGTCTACGCCTCGATGACGCCACTCCAGCGCATGGCCGATCCATCGGAGATCGCGGCAGCGGCAGCCTTCCTCGCATCGTCGGACAGTAGCTTCATGACCGCCAGCGAAGTTGCTGTCGACGGTGGCCTGGCCCAACTCTGACTTGGCCCCCGGAACGATGGAGACCTATCGATGAGCACACAAGAAAACATCCAGGTTGTGAAGGACTTCTTCGCGGCCATGGGTCGCGGCGATGAACCAGGTCTGCTGGCGTTGTCGGCCGAAGATATCGAATGGATCATTCCCGGTGATGGCTGGCCACTGGCTGGCACGCACCGTGGGCATGCCGGCTTGGCCAATGTGCTCAAGAAGGCTTCCGAGGCGGTGGAAACCTCGTATCCGAAGCCTCCTGAGTATGTGGCTCAGGGAGATCGCGTGCTGGTCATCGGCCTGGCAGAGGGAAAGATCAAAGCCACGAATAAAGCGTTCGAGGACCATTGGGTCTTCGCCATCACCGTTCGAGATGGCAAGCTGACGAATATCCGTGAGTACATCGACACCCAGGCATTGGCGCGTGCCTCACAAATGGGGTGAGCGTCTAACCCAAGCGGGCAAAGCTCACTCCAGCGGCCTGACCCAGATGTTCCGGAAGCTGATGGGCTGGGAGTGGTCACCATGCGCCTGCAGCTTGATCGGCGCATCGCTATACGCCTTGTACTTCGGCTTGCCGATGTAGAAGGTCTCGCCGGTCAGCTCGGTGTGGTTCTGCACCAGCACGCCGTTATGGAACAGCGTGACGTAAGCCGGTGATTTCACCGAACCATCGGCGGCGAACACGGGCGCCGTCCAGACGATGTCGTAACTCTGCCATTCGCCAGGACGGCGCGCCGCGTTCACCAGCGGCGCGGCCTGCTTGTAGACGCTCGCGGCCTGTCCGTTGACGTAGGTTTTGTTCTCCCACGAGTCCATGATCTGGATTTCGTAGCCTTCATCTCCTGGCCCCGTGGAGGCGAGGAAGACGCCGCTGTTACCACGTGCCTGGCCTTCGCCCGTGATGTCCTTCGGTATCTGCCATTCGAGGTGCAGCTGGTAATCGCGGAAATGCTGCCGGGTCTGGATGTTTCCCGTGGTCTTGTCGACGGTGACCACACCGTCATGCACGTTCCAGCGGGCGGGGGAGTGATCCTTCGAGGCTTCCCAGCCGGCGAGATCGCGACCATCGAAGAGCACGATCGCATCGGATGGCGGAGCTTGTTCTTTCACGCCCGGCGCGACGACTTTCGGCACCGGGGTCCATTGCTCAGTGGCCTTCGGATCATCCTGCGCCGCCGCGCATGAGGATCCGACCATCGCCAGGGTGAAGAGAGCGAGGGTTGCCGGCTTGGGGCGCTTCATGGGAACTCCTGGGAAATATGTCATACCGTGCACGTCCTGAACGCCTCGGCAAACGATTCGAACGGATCCGGGCGCGAGGGCATGAACTCATGTGCGATGAAGCCCTGGTAGTTCAGATCCGCGAGGGCGGTCGCGATCGCGCGATAGTTCAGTTCCTGCGTGCCATCGATCTCGTGGCGCCCGGGCACGCCGCCGGTGTGGAAATGGCCGATCCACTGGATGTTGTCGCGGATCGTGCGGATCACGTCGCCTTCCATGATCTGCATATGGTAGATGTCGTAGAGCAGCTTGACGGCAGGTGAGTTGACGCCCTTGGCCACGGCAACGCCGAAGGCCGTGTGGTCGCCCTGGTAGCCGTGGTGATCCACCTTGCTGTTGAGCAGCTCGACGCAGAGCGTGATGCCGTTTTCCGCGGCGTAGGGCGCAATCTTCGACAGTCCGGCGACGCAGTTGTCGACCGCCTGCTGGTCGGAGATGCCGGCCTTGCGGTTGCCGAACATGGTGATGACGTTCGTGACGCCGGCGCGCTTCGCCAGTGGGATGGTCGCCTCGATCTCCTTGATCAGCGTGGCGTGGTTCGCGGGATCGTTGAAGCCGAATTCGATGAAGTTGTCCCGCTTGGCCGGGTAACCCATCGACACCGCCAGGCCGTTATCCGTCACGCCCGACCATTCGTCTGCGTAGAGCAGGTCGACGCCCGTGAAGCCGATGGCCTTCAGGCGTTTGCACAGCTCGGGAAGCGGTGCCTTCGAGGTCCAGCGGCTGAGCGATTGCTTGAGTCGTCCGCGCGTGGGGACCGGCGCGGTCGCCTTTCCGCCGGAGGTTGCGGCGGAGGCGAGAAGGGGCGCCGCTCCCGCCATCGCCGCGACGGTGGCAAGGCGGCCCAGCGCGTTGCGACGGCCGATATGGGTCGTGTCATCCGTTCCGTTCATTCGAGCCCCAGGATCTGTCGGTTGAACGTGCGATCGCTGCCCGTCGACGCAAAATCGTCGAAGGCGCGCTCGGTGACTTTGATGATGTGGTCGCGGATGAAGGGTGCACCTTCCTTCGCACCCTGCTGCGCGTCCTTGATGCAGCACTCCCATTCGAGCACCGCCCAGCCGGGATAGTCGTATTGCGCGAGCTTGCTGAAGATCCCCCCGAAATCGATCTGCCCGTCGCCAAGCGAACGGAAACGACCGGGACGGTCGATCCAGCCCTGGTAGCCGCCGTAGACGCCTGAGCGTCCGTTGGGCCGGAATTCGGCGTCCTTCACGTGGAAGGCGCGGATACGCTCGTGATAGTTGTCGATGAACTGCAGATAGTCCATCTGCTGCAGGACCATGTGACTCGGATCGAACAGAATGTTGGCACGTGGATGATGATCGACCGCGTCGAGGAAGCGCTCGAACGTGGCACCGTCATGCAGGTCTTCACCGGGGTGGAGTTCGTAACAGATATCCACACCCACCTCATCGAACGCGTCGAGGATCGGTTTCCAACGCCTGCCGAGTTCGGCGAAGGCCTCTTCGATCAGTCCTGCCGGACGCTGCGGCCAGGGGTAGAACAGGTGCCAGGCCAGGGCGCCCGAGAACGTCGCATGCGCCGTGAGGCCGAGGTTCTTGCTGGCCGTGGCTGCCAGCTTGAGTTGCTGCACCGCCCATGCCTGGCGTTCGGGCGTATGCCCACGAAGGGCTGGCGGCGCGAAGCCGTCGAACAGGCGATCGTACGCGGGGTGCGACGCCACCAGCTGCCCTTGCAAGTGCGTGGACAGCTCGGTCACGGCCAGGCCGTGTTCGGCCAGCATGCCGATGATGTCGTCGCAGTAGGTCTTGCTGGCCGCCGCCTGCTCGAGGTCGAACAGGCGCGCGTCGTTGGACGGGATCTGCACGCCGACGAAACCTAGCGACGAGGCCCAGCGGGCGATGTCGGGCAGGGAATTGAACGGCGCCTCGTCGGAGGCGAACTGGGCAAGGAAGATGCCCGGACCCTTGAGTGTCTTCATGTCAGATCTTCAGTTCGGTTTCGACGGCCCAGGCCTTGCCGTTACCCGCCTTGGCCAGGGGGATGTCGGCCTTCCATGCAGCCGGCACGGGATCGTATTGAAGCACCTGCGTGCAGCCGGGCTGCGACAGGAAGAAACCGAGCATGGTGAGCTTCTTGGTCATCAGCACGAAGTCTGCGGCCGGTGCCGGTTTGCTGCCCTTAGGCACGCCCAGTGCCTCGGCATGCAAGCGGGTCACCAGTGCCTTGCGCTGGGCCTCGTCGAGCTGCAGGAAAGGCTTGCCACCTGCCTTGTCGAACGCCGCCATGGCGGTGAGGTAACGCGACTGGTCGGCCTTGGCATAGACAGCCAGGAACAACTGGTCGATGAACAAGGGTACGCCCGCATCGAGTGCTCCCGGTGTATCGGTACGCGGAATCACGATCTCGGAGACCGTACCCACAAGGCTGTACTGGGCTGGCTTGAAGAACTGGGGCTTCGCCTCCGGCTTCTGCGATGCGGCGTGCGCGTCGAACACCGCCAACAACGACGGGCCCGCGATGGCGCCGATCGCCAGCGCGGACATGTTTTTCAACCATTCGCGACGATTCAT
>Ga0247742_10001899_pt1 | contig 14025 bp, 15 predicted proteins | sample UWRJL208509C2_FD_180944 | JGI IMG/M metagenome (GOLD analysis project Ga0247742, IMG submission 180944) | Plant litter microbial communities from Arlington Agricultural Research Station in Wisconsin, United States - UWRJ-L208-509C-2 | ecosystem: Environmental > Terrestrial > Plant litter >...
CCAGCTTGAGAAATCAGAATAAATTAGGAAAGATGGACTGTGTATTTCAGGGAAATTGGTAAACTAGTAAGTAACATTGATCGCTGCGCTTTGGAACATGACACAAGTGGGAGGCCATTTAGCCAGTGTGTCAAGTAGCGCCATCAAATAAGGTGCTATCTTCCTGATGCTGGAATTGAAAGATTGCAACCATTAAGGGCGGACTTGGAGGTTTCTGTAATTGTGAAACGAGGTAGTTTGGCACTTATGCATCATGTGCCTAACCTGGGACACATCAAGGCAATGACAGCCTCCCTGATGATCTGTTTATACAATAGGTAAATGGCAGAATCAATCAAAAATGACCATACTTGGGGTCAGGATAAGTGCGTGTTCTTTGACTTAGCACCAATTTTTTTAAGTTCAAAAACACTAGCTTATAGGGAGCCAGAAGACCCAGCTGCAGGCATACCTACAACCCTTACAAGTATACATGTTTGATGAATGAGTTCACAAGCCAGCCTCACATCTGATTTCTTGTGTCTAGTGGCAAAGGGATGGAACATGTGTGGGCACTTCAATGTACTAAACAAAAAGCAAAGTTGAGGAGAGTTGAACTGGGAGTTCGTTAGTATTCCTGAGATCTGGTCCCTATGTAGAGTTACACATTGGGCATTGTCATCAATCTCTCACAGGCGTATATATAAGTGGGAGACATCTTTCCGCTCAACCAATACGCCACCTTGACCATGCTTCATAGGCGCCACACCAACATTGAATACTCTGGAAGTACTGGAGACACCATACCAGGCAGCACATGGCCTTTTTTCCTGAGAACGACACCACTGGCCTCCTTGGCTGCTTTCCTCTTATTTCTTGTGACGATAGTTGAAGCATCCTACTTCTTTGTCAACAGAAAATGTGATGGTATTGGTAGGTTCCCATAGCTTGGCCTGTGTCAATTACCCTGATGATTACTAACTCCTTGGATATTCCAATTCTCAGGACCAGTCAACCCAGATACCTTGATACACTTTGTGTGGACACTGGGACCACTCTTAATTTCAAAATTATTAGGGCTCATCATTTCCTCCATTGATTTCAATATGCAGCGCATACAACCATGGCTATCCTTGGCCAAAGAAGGTGCTACTGCAAGCAAGAGTCTGTTACTCAACTATCCTGGGTTACCTGCTCCACTCAGGTCTCTCGCTGCATTCAAGAATAGACATTGGCTCATGTTGATAACGTTCGTAAATATATATTTTATGGTTATGAAGCATTGTTGACACTGATAGCTCATAAATAGGTCAATAATGGGGGTGCTCTCCTTTGCTATCTTGAAAATCTCAGCTGGCTTGCTTAGCCCTCAAATTTTGAACAGACAATACAAGACAAATGTACAGTCTTTCCAGTCATTGCACCTTTAATACTCATATCAGTCCCTTGGAGGATTTTTCAGTGCAGTGGCAGTGACATTGGCCATCTATAGACTCAGAGGGATAAACGGCTCCAACACCACCATACCGTATACGTCTCCTGTTGATGGATGGACAACTGGGAAATATTTCTTCCTCAACAGCACCTTTCTATCTGAGTTAGCAAAGAATACTAATATCCCTGGAAACTCAGCTTCAATAGTCACCTTCTCCACAATGGTTTTGCAGACCCTCTCAGGTTGTGAGACTGCACCTCTCAATATCTCACCTCTGGGCATTAAAAATGGGACAGCAAAGTGGTGGATTTCAGCACATGGCGACGTCTCGCAATGCAATTATGGCTTACAGGTTGAGTATGTCAGATATCTTGCATATTCCCCAGTTGGACTTAACAATTACTCTTAGTATCAGCAATACCTGTTGTAATCAATGGGATGTTGCACCCGTCAACTGTTTGTCTTCAAGCTGTCCTCAGTTGGTTTCATGGTCTCTGCAGTCCATAGTGTTTTGGATTGTGATGCTGCAACCCAAACTATCTCACACCCCAAATGCAAGTATTGTGATCTGCACCCCCCGAATCCAAACAGGAAAAGCAACTGTCACATATGATTTGGCCTCAAGTGCCATTGCCAACCTGTCACTCAAAGAGGGAGAGCAAGCAGATTTGCAACTCTTGGGATCATTGGTTGACTCTGTGACCACCAGTCATATTGTTGAGTTCCATGGATACCCATACAATGGCTACTTTCTGAAGGATTTGTGGCAGGGTGTTGACAGTTATAAAGATAAATTAGCAATGCTCTCTCTTGATCGCTCAATTCACACAATCATAATGTCCAGCTGATCATATGGCTGCTGTTCAAGATCTCATCAAGTCAACCATTTACAACCTCGCCCATAATGGTGGTCTGGGTGTGGGCGCAGCTGATATATATACCCTGTATCAAGCTGAAAGTTTCTTCAACCTCACGAACATGGTATACAGCTGCTATCTGATGCTAGTGGCACAGCAAATCTACTTTGATCCTTCTGGACCACCAACTGTTATAAACAAACCCCCAGTCCAAGTGATAGTTCTTCTACTGGAGCTGAGACTTTTTGTCTCCCCCATTGCAGCTCATACATGCTTCTCTATTCTGGTTTTGCTTGCGATAGCCAGCATAAGTATGGTTCTCCACTGAACTCACGGCAACTGTACTCCTAGGTCCATTGTCAGTGGTGATGAGAGTCAGATAAACCTCATCCCCCAACCGTCTGTTTCTATCAGCTCAAGAGACAAGTGTTGAGAGGCAAGCACAGACAATGAAGCATCCACATCTCTGACATTGTCAATGCCTGTTCCACCACACAACATGAGCTCCATTGCCTGTGCTGCTGCTGCTGCATACTCAGTTGAAGAACTGCAGAAGTTTTTTGGGACTGTGGAAGCAGTTAATCAATGTGTGGTTAAAGCAGATACACCACAGGTGGAATTGGCATGGGGTAACAGGTCTTTCAGAATTGACCTCACCACAGGAAAGATAAAGGTAGGCCACAAGGCGGCTGACTGAGAATATCAGCTCAAAGACTCTGAATGAAGTGGGAGTGGCACTTGGGGCATTTGACAAAGAGAGTCATTGGTCTTTCACAAGTTCTCTTGTTGGATTTTTGGTGCTATTTTGTTCCTTGAAAGCTGACGAGTTAAACAAGTCAACTATCTGAAGAGTTTCTAATGGATTATATTTATGTAAATTTGTCGATACAGTCCTTGGAGGGTGGTAGTATCTGCCTTCACCTTTATATTATTAGTGCTTAATACTATGTCAATTTATTTGTCAAATTACACTGGCAACGAATGGCATGAACTCATGGTGGTATGCAGTGCGGTGGGGCATGTGTGGTGTGTTCTAATTTGTCTCTTGGAATAGTCATTCAGGAATGAAGATTAATGAAAGCTGAAACCAGCCGAGGTGCCATAGCATCTCTAGTCACCTAGTAAAAGTAGAACTTGATACACACAAGTGGTATATTTTTCAGAATCCAGCAGCTCATACCACCAGACTCTCGGATGAACTGCAGCTAATTTTAGGGATGATAATTTGGGGGACATATATGTGTCATTTTTAATTCAATATAAGTTTGTAATTAGGCTCCGATTAAGTGCTGGAAGAGTCAAGACTACCTTTGTCTTCAAGCCTAACTTTTCAGCAGTGCGCTCAATTATGACCGACAGTACAAATACAACAATTCATCTATAATGTAACATATAATTCATAGAAAAAATAGCTAGCTACTACATAGTCCTTCGAAATGTTAGAGTACATGTTCATGCCACAAGCAATCCCATGATTCCTATCAAAGGAGTGTGGGTGTGAGTGTGAATGTGGGTGTAAGTATAGGTGGTAGTGGGTACATTATTATAGTGCGATGATAAAGCGGAAGAGGGTGGCTGAGTGGAGGTTAGGGGTAATGTGGAGTAAGGGGAGAGGAGACGATGAACAAGACATGATGGTAAGGCTGACACAGGATGTGAATCCTGAGGATTGCAGAACACAGAAGCCAATTGTGCACGTAACCCCAAAGGAGAAGGGCAGTGCCTTGAAAAGAGAAAAAGAACAAGAAACTAGTCAGGACAAGAGAAGTGAGAGGAGAGCCCAGAGGAGTGAAAAGGCCATGTAGACATGAAGAATGATCTTCATAGTTGCTGACACCATTAGTCACCCGATTCTAGAGACAGGTTTGATGAGAAAGTAGAGACTCAAACAGGTGGATTTGGGTGAAAAAGCCGCTGTTGGATGGCAACTTTTCAGGCAAGAAATATATTCTGAGATCTCCAGTCTGAGCTGAGATGTCACACCCAATATTTAGGAGTCCTATGATGCATGCAGTAAAGCCAGACCTGGTAGAGCCAAACACCCATAACCTGTAGGAGTATGACAGAAAAAGAGAGTATTGAGATCACTCAGCAGTGGTGTGCAAGACTTCAGCCATATCAGCAAGCATTGGCAGTACACAAGCATGGGCTCCAGTGCAATCGGCGACAGCTACATGAGAGTGGGGACTTCTGCATGTATCCACATCAGTGGGGCACAAGTTGGGCTCCAATGCAAATGGCAATGGCAGCATGAGGGTGGGGACCTCTACATGCATCCATATCAGTGATGGCAGCATGAGAGCACAAGCTCCTGCATGCGTCCGTATTGGCAGAGCATGAGCTAGGCTCCAGTGCAGGCGACAGCAGCATGAGGGTGAGGACCCCTACATACATCTATATCAGTGACAGCAACATGAGAGTGTGAGCTCCTACATGCATCCGTATCAGCAGAGCATGAGCTAGGCTCCAGTGCAAATGGCAATGGCAGCATGAGGGTGGGGACCCCTACATACATTTGTATCGGTAACAGCAGCTAGAGTGTGAATGGCAATGGCAGCATGAGGGTGGGGACCCTTGCATGAATCCATATCGGCAGTACACAAGCATCAGCTCCAGTGTGAACGGCAACAGGCAACACGAGAGTGTAGGCTCCTGTGAGTACCTGTATCGGCTGTACATGAGCATGAGCTCCAGTGGGACCAGTGGCACATGAGTGTTGACTCCTGCATGCACTGAGCCAGTGCTAGTTGAAAAATAATCTCCTGCTGGGAGGTCAGTGTGTTAGTGAGTTAGTTGTGGATGTTTGAATGAGGAGACACATCCAGGGCTGGGTCTGCCAAAATTCCAGTCACTGAATCCATGACACTGCAGCAGTATGAGAGGAACAACTTGGGCACAATCACACGAGCGTGGAGCTCCAGCAGTATTTGTGTTGGCAGCTGAGTTCGCAAGTGTGATCTTGCACAAACAGGGGATGGAGCGTGGATAGCATACGAGCATGAGCTCCAGCACGGTTGGAAAATGGTGGTGGCAGTCTACAAGCAAGACGGTTCAGGCGTGATTCACGTCATCAGATTGCCAGCAGATGACCCCATCACAGAGGGGAAATTGTTGGAGATTGTCTCTGGGAGTAATATCTATTCTAGAGAATGGAATATCAGTAGTCAGTAGCTCTGAAAACTGAGATTGAGGGAAGGAGATGCATCCAAAACTGCCAGAGGATACCCAAACCCCAGTCACCAAACCCCAATCTCATCCTCGTTGCCTCATATCATCCCCCACCCAACATCACTCCTAGTGCCACCAAAGAAAACTTGAGGGCCTGGCCAAAAGGAAACGAGGCCAAGAGGAGGAAATTAGCAGAATGATGGTGGTGGAGAGAAAGGAAAGAGGCTTGGTCACATTATGTGACAAGTCAGTTCTGTTACACAAAGACTTTGTTCTTTCTTTTTCCAGCTTCATCTATCACTGAACCAAGACCACTACGAGTTGAGGTTGGGCTGGACTGAGCAAAGCTCAGTTCAGACACAGAGCAGACTGAGCCGCCAGGTGGGCAGGAACCGTCTGCTGCGCGATTTCCCCATAGTGGTCATGATTGGTTGATATTGCTGTGTAATATGTATATGTAGATTACAAGTACTGTGATAATGAGGTTTCTGTGTGAATCTTTACCAGGATTTTTTGTCTCTCACATCCACATTGGAGTCAGGAGCTATTCATCACCTCACACCACCTTCAAACCACACCAAGTAGGATTGGAAAAAATTGGGCATCAAACTCTCAGAGATGAGCTGGGCCACAGTTTGACCATGCTAGGATGTTTAATAGACGGTGGCACCTTTGTCGGGAGAGTTGTGCATCTTTCTTTACTTCCATCCCCACACTCTCTGGTGACTGCCAACATTGATGGACTGTAGTCTTGTACGAACCTGCGGTGCTCATAAGTCTCGCAGCAGAGGTCTGTCTTCTCTTCGCCATCTCATCGTCATTCACCATCACCTGACACCCAAATTCTATTGGGCAGAATACAAACCCCCTTATCTTCTGTGCACTTATCACCACCTTATTCAGTGCTCAAATTTTTCCCTCCTTTTCTTACTTAGGACGATGTATCCTAGGTGGTATGATATGACGGTGGTTATATGTGCGCCGATGGCTTCAAGTGCTTTGATGAGTACAGTGCGTATTTGAGTGCACATGTTTTGGCTGGGGTGCTGATTGAGATGTAGATTTTGTTAACAACTCATTCAGTGTTTATAACCAGTATAAACCACAGCACTGCAGATTTGTATACCAATGTGTACTGTTGATCGACCCTCAGTACACTATACCCTCTCTAATATCTGATTCGACACCAACTTCCAACTCACCTTCATACTCTAGTGTATGGTCACTACCCCCAAAGTATTGTTTGGGTCATGCTCATATGGCCTGCATCACTTTCAACAGTCGCTTCATACATTTTCTCTTTCATTCTCCTATCGCACCCTTCCATTCACTTCTTGTCATTCAAAATCAAATGGCATAACACTAATATCCTATCCTCACTTCCCACAGTAGAATGCTAACATGCATTGTATGCGCACTCCAGATACTATGAGTATCGACCTCAACAATGGGAAGAAAAGTCAACATAACAAGGAGGTTCCAGCATCCGGTGCGCCATCAACGATCATGAATCATGAGACCCCTGTTAACCAACATTCCATTGTTGGAGTTGGTGGATGTGTGGGCGGAAGGAGGAATAATGTGCTTACAGTTCTTTGCTGTCCACTGCTTTGACCAATTCCTGAAACTGTTCTCCTCCCCCTTTGTAACAGTCGTCTTTTCATCATACCCATATCTGGTTTGTGACATATTCACTTACGTTTATCACCAATTCAATCTTAAAAATTATAGTGGTATGTTTGGGTTGTTGGTGAAGCATGGACATATGTGTAAAAGAGGTTAGAATATTCGCTGAGATTGCATCGCGTACTGGCCACTTGTCCCTTCAACTTGATCCTTCTATACTCTGAGAACACTTGGGAAAGACAGATATATGATACCAGATAGAAACCAATCATTACATTACATATGAGATGATAAAAACTTTCTAGTAGCAATTGTAGGTCCTGTAGATGGCCTCACCCATGCACTAAGAAACGAGATATCAGGAAAGTGCTAACTGCAAGGAATTATAAATTGTAAGACATACGCAGTAGTTGTTGGTGTTGTTTGTCTTGTCACCCACACTTAAATTCGCGGTGTTGGAACACCCATAGATGATATTAGCAGTGCGTGTGGTGGCATGAGAAAGCTGTGGAAATAATTAGTGCAGGATATCATCTGTTTATGCCCACACCCACCTCATGCAACATTACACCACCATTGGAGTCAGATGCACCTAAAAATCAGTCAAGAGTTCAAAAAATATATCAAGATTACCCACCAGTACAAAGCGAAGGTGTATTTCCAATACTGGTGAAGAAGATTTCACAGGTGTAGATATACAACAGATTCATTTTCAGAATTAGATCGCCAGCTTCATCCAAGAATTTCTACTCACATCAGAACTAACTACATTTCCCCTGCTGGTAACTGTCAGCGCGTAGGCCACAACGCCCCCACCGCAAATACCAGCAGGATCACTGTTGCAGTTGATTCTTTATGTAAAAAAAATCGATCGGAATGGGAACGAACAGGAAGAGCATTGAAATACTCATGTCCTCACCCCAGCACGATCATCTAAGTCACCAGCAATGGTGTCCATCCTGTACCAAATTAAGTCATGATCAGCCCCACCAAACTGATTATTCCACTCTGCTCCATTGAGATGCGTTCTAATATCAGAGGCTGCGCCACCTGCCATACTATGTGCATAGCTAAGAGATTCCCTGAGGACCTGCAAGCGGCTGGCATCACTGCAAGTAGGAGTTGGAATTCTATCCAGAGTGACGACCAGAAGATCAAGTGAAGAATGAGGAGCATGAGCTTCAGCAAGGATCAGCCCGGTTAGAATGGGGTCTTTGAGCCACCAGATAACTGATTACCAGTCACCAGGTCACATCACAGCTTGTCCCTCTTCTCACCACTATATGCTACAGTGGATATCATTCCTCTTTCGCAGATCGAACAGCTCTCAACTGCCCTCAAGAATCTTTTATGGCTACACTATGCTACCATAACTGCCAGCACACCTTTCAAGATCAACACAACTGCCACATCATCAATGGGGATTCTCCTGCTACTGCTACTGGCTACCCCTCTGTTTTTTGTTCAGTGCTCTACCTGCTAGGCCTTGCTACCTCCATACGGACAGGATGAAAAGATCCTGGTTTTATTTCTTTTGCACTGCTAAGTGGTTTTTTCTTTATATTCATGCATAGATCACTCATTTCGGCTTTGGCAACTGAGAAGGGTCCCACATGGGGAATGGCTGCAACGCGACGTGATTCCCACCTCAAGGCAATGGGCGTAGAGGATGTATGAAGAAACACAACAACCACGACTGCAAGCAACTGCAATGAAACACTACCGTTTCTCCTTCAAGCAGGACAGACGAATGTGATGCAATACAATTACCACCACGGGCAATCAGTATGCGACTCGCATCCATTCGATTAGGATAGAACATGACGTAATGCAACTGCAACCTTGAGCAATTACAAATGTGATGCAATGCGACTCCAATTCGATTCGATTTGGTCTACCTCTTTCAAGTGGCAAGCACAACACAATGCAATTACCACCTCAAGTAACACTCAACTCAACTCGATGTACCTCATTCATGCAGCAAACATGATCCAACTCAACTCAACTTACCTCTTTCAAGTGATGAATGCGATGAGACACAACTCAACTTACCTTTTTCGAGTGATGAACAAGACGTGATGCAAACACTACCTCTTCAAGCGGCAAACACGATGCAACTACTATATCAAGCAACCCCGCCCTTGTAAACAATCCCACCAAATTGTTATTGCTGATGGTATCCCTCTGCTCCTTACTCCTACACCTACCTGCATTCAAGGTGTCATCATCTTTGCAAGCAAGTATAATATCATCACGTCGCCCTTTTGAGCAGGTTTGGACAAATGCACAAGATACGATTATCTCCTCGATTGACTGTGAAATGATGCAACACTAACTATTTTTTGAGTAGGAGGATATCTGTGATATGACATGGTTTGGACCGAGTTGGATGACTGCGAAGTGATGTGAGCAACACTATGCAACAGCAAAATGGCAGGTGATCACTCTGCGATATGACTGTAGTGCAATCGTGATTCCCACCTCCAAGGACGGACAACTGCTCTATGATGCCATTCCCACCTCAAGCAGGGTGGATGACTGCTCTGTGATGCCATTCCCATCTTGAGCAGGGTGGATGACTGCTCTGCGATGTCATTTCCCATCTCGAGCAGGGTGGATGACTGCTCTGCGATGCCATTTCCCATCTTGAGCAGGGTGGATGACTGCTTTGCAATGCCATTTCCCATCTTGAGCAGGGTGGATGACTGCTTTGTGATGCCATTTCCTATCTTGAGCAGGGTGGATGACTGCTCTGCGATGCCATTCTAACCTCAAGCGGGGCTTGTTCAACAGGGTGACTCTCTGGCGATGCTATTCCATACTTCAAGTACAGTTGAGGTGGATGACTGCCTGGCCATCAAGGCTATCCCCATGTCAAGCAGGGTGATGACTGTTTTGCCATATGTTTTTGCTACTCGAAAGGCTTTGGAAGATGTTTCATGTAACACAGAAAACCAATATGCTAAGTCTAATTTTTCTTCTTTCCTTTCCTTTCCTTTTCTTTTCTCCCTCCTCCTAATTTATGGGTGTTCTGAGCTTTGTCCTTCGTGTCGTCGGCAACTCCTAGTGAGTGGGTGTCGGGTCTCATCTCAGATCTAGTATACTATGCTAGCATGTCCTGTGCTGAAGGGCCCTTTGGGCCTTTACCCACTTTCTGCAGCTATCCATCCATTCATTCCTGTCTGCGAATATTGCTATATGACTGATAAATATTATATTTCATATTACTCAATTCAAGACTCATATCTGACAGAAGAGCAGATCAAAGATGGATGTTTGGGTCAAGAATGGGAAAAGCTGACATTTCTGGATGTCGCTTTTGACAGTTACTGTAAGGGGATCCACTGCAACCTTGATTGTGGCATCCTCCGGGCCAGTTTGGAAATGGGTGTTGGGGACAAAGTTGAATTGCCCAGTCCCTTGAGTTTCGAAATCGTACAATGGTGCAAGTCCAGTGTGATTAACTGCTATAGAGGAACCTGCTGGGATAACCTTGTAGAGGCTATCTTCATTGAAGTCATATGTGGCCTAGAGAACCCTGATTAAATCAGTAAGAGTCGAAGTGATGAGAAAACTTACCTGGATTCCAGTTAAAAGGAGATCTTTTCCATCCTTGCTTACCATGAATGAGATGGTCATGGTCAAGGCATCGAGAACATTGTTCTTTGTGAAGATGCGAATGTCATGATCAGTTGGGTTTGTGATAATAGCAGAGATGACAATGTCTTCGATTGAGTTGACAATGGCATGTAAAGGTTTCACAGAGACTTTCAAGTCACGTTGGAGAGGCCCAGAGCGAGAATTGTGAGACTGAGGAGAAAAATAGAGTGGAGCATTGTAGATAGGTAGAGTCTGTGGGTAAACTGGAGATTCAGGACGTGAATGGTGCGTACTTATAGTCTCAAGATAGAGAACCTGGTCAAGAGGTGCAAGGACGCTCTTTTCCCTAGACGTATGAATGCACTTGTGTTCTTCACTTCTTGCATATTTTATGCATATGCTTCGCCTTATTCACCAAGATCCTGGACATGGACATCAGACTTCTGCAGCTAGAATAGTCGGCTTCTTGACAGGAATGAGATGCAGTCAGCCTGAAATCTGACTAGCACACGTACATTTTTCTGTCATGACATATTGCCTATACAATTCCATTCAGAGAAAATTCGCCTTAAAATGAAAGTAATGAGGAACTCTACTGGCCCGTAGACATGGAGGTTCATTTGAATGACCGCCCATGAAGCGCCCATTCATGACATGAATCTGAAGCAGACCCCCAAATGGCTACCACAAAGCACAAAGAAGCCTTCTAAGTTCTAAGTATAGCCAAATGCGTCCAGAGCCTCCATACTAAGAAGGAGGTTCAAGCTATTTCAGTCTCAAGGAGACTTCGGGACTGATAATTTGATACCATTGAGACTTGACCAAATCAAATTTAACACTCATGTTGAGTCATCAGCAGTGTTGCGAATTATCACAGATCTACCAAAGCCACCGTATTTAAGTCAATCCCGGTTAGAAGACTTCCTAATATTTCCAGGACAACTTTATAATTTTATAATGAATAGTCTTCTTATTCGAGAGCGTAGTTCAATGGCCAATCTCTAAAAACTCAGGCTTTTGTAAGTCTTATACTGATATCTTGGGTGTCAGGTCAGAGAACTTCCATTGAACAATTATTATCTGTCTAGCCTTGGTTACTAGAAACAAAATTATTGTAACACCTGATGATGATCCCACAATCAACCTGCGTTTGTAGTGAAAGAGCCATGTATGTGCAAAGAGCGAAGAGGCGGGAGGCCGTGCATGACCATGAAGTCGGCACAGTGAAGCCGGCCCGCTATGAATTGTGTATTCGGCACTGTGTTTAGAAGATGAAAGACCAAATGACCAGATAGGAAAGAGTGGCGTGGCCATGTAGCGTCCGGAATTGAAGAGCTCATCCTTATCAATGAATTAATCATGTCCTCACCCAAAATGAGCACTGTGGGTATGAGTCCATTCCAACTTGAGTCCAGCCCTGTGTAACCTACATTGTGATCATCATATTCACCATGAAGCGCACACTACAATTCTTCTACTGGATCTCAGGAGATCCTCCTTCCGATTCCTATGAGATCACAATCCACGCCAGAGATGGACAGCCCCTGCCCACAGCGTTCTTACTCCAAAAGGCTTTAGTAGTGACAAACGATCACCTTGCAGGCAAATACCTACGTATGTGGAAGGTGGGTTCAAGTCTATGAGCAAAATACATCTAAGAATTCCTCTGATCTCATTTGACGTGTTCTGTAGGTCTCCATCCCAGCTAGGAACTTTGACGAGCTCCTCAACCATCTGCTGGACCCATCTGACGCAATTCTGCCTCCAGAGGGCATGGATCTGTACCTCCAGGATCCTCCAATTTTTGGACATATCAGCTTCATCGTTCAAGCAGTGAAAAAAGGTGAGGGAACTGAGAAACGGACGTGATATCTGACACTGATCTCCCTCGTCTGATGTAGGGAAAGTCAATGAGGCACCAGAAAAACCCTCATTAAAGCGCGTTCACTGGGAAGAAAATTTTGATGCTGATAGCATGGACTGCCTCTCACCAGATTCTCCACAAGTTCACCTTGAATCATGTGCACAATTTACCTATGTCTTTCACTCATGACATCGCTCATCCTCATCCATAATATATCTCCACTATCCAACCTTTGACCCCCCTGTGAACATCCATAGCTGCTACCAAGTCTGTGGAGGAGCCTAAACCACCCTCGTTGTTCAGCAATGGCACAAAAACCGCAGAATGAGGTAATTTTATCCAGGGCTGCCATTCTCGTTTACATGCGGATTAATCACTTCTTGTTCAACATATGAAATATGGGTACTGCTGCTGTTGGGGTAGCGCCTGTCAACAGTGGTGTTACTTCACAAAAGTGTGCTCTCGGTGGTCGTGCATCTCAAAGCTTTATGGATCCTTCAAAGCAAGTTTGCAACGAATGTGCGTCTCAGTCTCACATCGTGATACAACCACTTACTCGCATAAATTATTTCATACTCGTAGCTGCCACAGGATCTGACGAGACGGCCATATCTTTCTCTACGTCCAATTACAATGCAATTGCATCACCTAGTAAGCCGAGTCAAGATGCTGGTTGACGATCCCCAGTCCTTACATATCTGAGCCATCCACCCTCCCCACAGAAAAGACCGATCCGAAAAGGTTGAGTCAAATATTTTCTCCTACATTATGCCCCATCTCAAATACTTATGTCGTTCATGGTTTCTCACCTCAGATTAAAATGCGCCATATGCGGTGTCTGTCTTAAAACTATTGCTGCCTACATGGCACACCAATGTGGTCCTAAGACCTCTGTCTTCATCAACGACAAAGGTAAAGTATCTCTATACCCCCCCCATCATGTATACAGAGTCAGAGTCTGAAGTCCCTCTGCAGTATCAGACAAGCTTTTAGGCGTATGCCATCGGTTGGATTTGCGCAGCAACTTAGGATGTTATGAAACAACGTGTGAATTTGAGGCGGTTGAAGAACGTGACATTGTGCTGCACATTCAAAATGCACACAACAATGGCAAAGAAGTGACAGTTTGGTACTAGCAAGGATACAGACCAAATCTACACGGAAAAGAATTCAATTGTCCGAGTTTGCACATGTTTGCTGCGTTCGCCATTGCTGCCCCAAGGTTGAAGCACCACTAGAGCCTAGAAGAACTCCAAGAGAGATCACGTCGAAATAATTAAGTGAATGAATGTCTCTCCACGCAAACCTTGAGTTTTTATCAGGGAAAAAATGGAATCCCTTCTACTTAGACAATCTTGTGTAGCATCTGGCAGATGTCTAGGCTGATGCTCCACACTGTGAGACCAGAGGGGTGGTAAAAACCTACCTTAAACTCCGTAGCAAATAGGAATAATGTTGACAGTAATCGATGCCTCTCCAACGATTTGTGGTGGTGC
>Ga0247742_10001900_pt1 | contig 14023 bp, 10 predicted proteins | sample UWRJL208509C2_FD_180944 | JGI IMG/M metagenome (GOLD analysis project Ga0247742, IMG submission 180944) | Plant litter microbial communities from Arlington Agricultural Research Station in Wisconsin, United States - UWRJ-L208-509C-2 | ecosystem: Environmental > Terrestrial > Plant litter >...
AAAGGCTTGCACTCTCGCCTTCAGATCTGGTATCTTTTCCACTCTCTTTGGGTACTCTGGATTCTCGGCTTTGGGTTACACTCTTGAATCTCAATTCTGGGCTTGAATTCTGGCGAGCCGTAATACATTCTCGACTGGCGGTTTCCTCGAATCTATAATGGTTATATCGAGTTCGGTTTTAACTGATTCAACTATCACTGGATCGCAGTCGAAATGATCTATGAGGCCTGAGGCTCAACCCACCGTGGCGCGAACGCGATGCGGCGAAGCACGGGGATTTTCACTTGCCACTTCTACTCACTTGGTAAAAGTCAATTATGATCAGCCAATCGGTTACTGGCTAGTTTCGGATCACAACGAACAAGCCAATATCATTTGTCAACTGAGTTGAATATGTATCAAATGTCCTGATTATTGAACTTTACAGAGTGTCGATATCGACAAACTGCGGATCGGTAAGGGGCATCGCCACGCACAAAGCGAAGCGGACTTGCCTAGTTAGGAAATCCCGAGTCGAACATCGCGTCAAAGGATGAGGGGGCCATAGTGTCATTGGTGTGTGCACCGTTCGTGGTGTTGAATGGCCTCTTTCACATTTTTTTGTTGGACATCATTTATGAAATTGCTACAACCTATGGCCTTTGGGTAAGGTATGGGTTATGGGCTATTGCGGACCTATGAGTGTTTCCATGCAAATCCCCGCTCACCTGGGTGGACCGGAAGCTATGGGATTTATGGTGTTATGGGTTTGTTATCTGAGAGGAGGAGAAAGCATGTGTACACGAAACGTCGGGTGCACCGTGGGAAGCCGCCCAGCTCGCTGTCAACTGTCCTTGGTCATGACCATCATGCATCAACATCATCTCTCCTTCATCGGTGGGCCACATCCATCGTCAGCAAAGGCCGCCGAAACCCGGCGTCAATGCAATACTTATCACCTACCTGGCGCCAACACTGCCACTAAATGACCACAGCAACGCCGATACCAACATCGACACATCATTGCTCCAGTTCCAAGTTCCAAAATCACAAAAGTGCGTCCAGAAAGCTAGGGTCTGGGATGTGGAAGCTTGGATATTGAAGGAAGGTCAGACTTCCATGCTTCAATTTCGATTTGGATAGGCAGTGGCTGACCACCAACTTGAAGCCAGCTCACATCCCGCCCCATTGAGCCCATTTGCGATCACCAGGGCCGACCAGCATTTGCGGACGATCTACAAGCCGCATGACCTCTCCTCCATACCAGCCGCGTTCCATTTCTCACTGACAACGAGTCTGCTCCCATGGCCTCTCCCCTCTCACTGTTGCCTCCTCCATCTTCCCTCATCCGGGTCGTAATTATGGGCGTTGCTAACGCCTAACACGCTTAGCTTCTTGCACCCTATCCTATAAGAGGAATACGGCCTATCTTCCGCCCTCGATCCTTAGACCCAGGATAGCCCATCGACCCACTGGTACGGGAAGGAGAGGAGAGTTTACACTCTTTCCAACTCCAAGACAATGATAATGTGATACAGGTTCGTCTGATCACTCCTTCCACACATCCTGGAAACTCATCTGATACATCTCACCTCCTAGGCCACACGTCTTCTCGTTTGTTGACCCAGAGTAACACCAACGTATGATTCAAATTTCGAATTATATACTGAAAACAAAAGCTGACAAACCTCGCTTGCAGATATCAGTAGACGTTTCATCCATGTCCATGCTTAGGTCTAGTGTACGACTCCAATCACAGGCCCCTCGTACAGGTCAACCATGCCTTACGAACATTCGAACATCGTGCTCCAGTACTCTTATAACTCAGGACGAGCAGTCGCGTTTCGCTGAGAGTTATTCGAATTCAGTATCCCTTCGGAGAGTTCTGAATACCATTCCGCAAAACTCGTGATCTCATTTTATCTTCAAGTGGTCTATACCGTGCGTACCAATTCGCCATGCACATGCCTGCGTCTTTGCTGATGCTAGTAATATTGTAAAGCCGCTGTTGAGGACCTTAGCACCGAGACTACAGGATCGGTTGTGTTCTACGCCCAGGTAACTGAGGCTACCAGTATGTTTCTAGCCCTTCAAATGCTCTCTTTTCTCCATACTCATTTCATGTTTGATCTGGCAGCACTAGTAATTTCAACCTCGTTCTCCGTCATAAATTAGGAATTCGACGAACAAGGCGCACCAGTACTTGTGGTTACTCAACGACTGCTGGATTTCCTCTCGTAACTTCAACACCACTACTTCCTCAGCTCGATAGTCCGCGAAAGCTACTCTTGGGAAGCATCTTTGCGGCTTGCTTTGCTTTGATCCTAGTCTACTAGTGCGTTTGTAATCCCTTCTCATCTTTCTTCACGACTTAATTCCATTTTCAAGTCTCTAGGACTCCAGAACTCTTCATGGCGATAGGCAAATTCTGAATTTGGCGAACAAGGCAGTCACTGTTAGTGCTGCATTTCCTTTCGTCGCTTCAAACCCAGCAGGTGTTACCGCACTTCCTCGTAGGATCCTCGTACTAGGCACCCCCCGAAGCTTGTACTCGTATATATGCGGTCTATTCTGACTATTGAATCGACTGTCTTCAGGAAGTGTCATCCTCGCGCCTTGGATTGCGTTGAGTTCTCCCTGTCCGATTCTTGCCTTCTGCTACGCAATCTCTGGCGCATGATCCTCTTGTTAGTTACACATTCACAACGGATCCGCCCACATGTTAGTCGTCGTTTAGGCCATGGTTGCGGCACTAAAGTATTGACCATTTTTTCCAGTTTGCCCGAATCATGGGCAACGATACCTGGCTTGGTCTCTTTAGTCTTTAGGCTCCCATCGTGTTGCAACCCTACTAAGCTGACCAAGAGAGACGGTAAGAATGCACCCCATCAGAGCTGTACCCTCAATTGTTGATGATTACGAGCCGTATTTGATTGCCTTCGCTTCGTGGTGTGGGGTTCAACATATTAATTTGGGGTGCTGATACGATCCCGTCTTCATAGTGGAGAGAGTAGGGACTTCTTTACCAATCATAGACCTGAACGGCTGACTCTCGCCGTCGACATTACTGATGCAGTTGTTCTGGAAAGTTCTTCTGAGTTAAATAGGCACTATTCGGAGATTAATGAGTAATAATGACAAAATTATGAGGAGTTGTCTCGCAGCACTTCACGAATTGGCGAAGATTGGGCCGAAGTCAACGACAGCGCAAATGACAGGTATACATACATGACCATCAGCAGATCATGAGAAATGAACATCGCTGAGCTTCTTGCCTTCGTGGACTGTTAATCGGATGAGCGTTCAGACCGCTTTCTCTCGCTCGCCACCCGGGAATCATTCAAGCTGTTTTGGTGTGACTATTCGATGAGGAGCCTCTCTGTTCTTCGGCCGCCTCTGATTGTAAATTTGGTATAAGTACGGATCGTAGGTCAACTCAAATCCCCAACCCACTTACCAACCCACACTCGAGATATCGCACATCAACTATGTCTTTGAAAAACGGTACCTACCAACTCCAGTTTGTCCCTGCTGGTGGTGAGCCTGCTCCAGGGCAGTTGGCCGCGACTGGTGAGGCCATTGGCGAGCCGATCCGGATCCTCCCCAACATTCCCCCTCTTTTCGAACAGCAACATGTGAGTATAATACACGACGTTTGCCTCGTATTTCCCCATCATCTTAATGACCGAATTTTCAATCACATAGTGGAAGGTTACCAATCTCCATGATGATTCTTACTTTATCGAATGGGCATTGAGCCGTGGGCCCCCAGTCTTTTTCAGCCTTGATGGGCCGATCAGACCTGAAGAGCCCGTTTTCCTTCTCCCCAACAGGCAGGAGTGGGTTATTACCAAAGGGGAGGGCGAAAATGTCTATCGGTGGGTGCCTTACGCTTTGGGTCATCTCTTCCCTACTGCGCGTGCACTTACAAAGACAAATGGTCGTTAGTGTTAGCCCCGCGACTCAGATGGTTGGTGTCAATTGGGCTGTCGACAAGGATGGCGAAAACTTGGTAAGAAATTATTGGTCATGTAGGTGTTGTCGCTTAATACTAAACTAATGCACGTATAGGCAATCTTGCGCCCGTATCCTATCGGTGTTCCGATCCCTCAATGGGTCTTCGTGCCTGTCCGTGATTAGGACTCATCCGATGGACGTTAGGTCACTACTGGGGCAAGGACAGGTCGAATGATTGTTGACTCAAAATGGGTCATCTGTGTAGTATGAAAGTGATAGTGAAGAAAATCTGTAAAAACCCTCGATGACATTCCAAATATGTGTATCTCCTTGACGCGCAGCGTGTTAGCAAGTCAGGAGTGAAGTAGCTTCATGAATGCTACTACGAGTGAATATTTGCAACCAGATCCCATCTCCACGAGGAAGATTCACTCACTCAGGCTGCAATTTGTAATTTTTTCAGCTGGCCCAAATCGCACAACGGGTGAGGTGAGGTATTACCCGGTACGAACCATTGCTGAACACCGAAAGCCGGGAGCATCCAGGCGTTGCGGTTATACCTTTGACCTGACTAGTGGGAGTGATCCTGAGAAAGGTGACGCCAATCCCAATCTGGTCAAGTAGCCCTCAAGACCAAACAGCGCATCTCACACAATGTCATCGCATGTAGGTCCAGATACCAATAGGCAGCTTTTATACCTACTGGTAGCTGGACCTTAGGGTCATGAAATATCACAAGCTAGAAGTGAAAGGGTTCCGATAATGTAGAACGTGAGTCCATGTGATAAAATGGGATGGAAATCATAGAAAATTCGAAGTAAAAGATGATAACCTAGAGACCAACGCGGATCGCGTCATAAATAAGTAGAAAAGGTAGATAAGAATGATAGCGCAGTTGATAGAGAGGGTCTGGGCTGTGATATTGTTGTAGGGGCTACTAGTTGTGGGGTTGTAGGCGAATTCGTGCGTGTTTTTGATGCGTGTTTCCGAATTAGGATGCTGGGCGCGTGCGCTAATTGGGTTAGCGTTCGAGTGGATTTCCGTGCGTAGGCAGGGAGGGGACCACACAAAAGAGTAACTAGAGTAAACTATCTCATAATGCATAAGGTCATAATGCATATTTCGCTTTAAAATCTCATACTCCATAAGCACCAGTGGAACCAAACTGCCCTCTGCCAGGAATACGTGCTCAGAATGCACTGAGATGTCATGAAATTTGGCGGAGGGACGAACAGTATATATGTACATCAAGATTCCTTCGCATAGTCATCGACGTCACCAGCTATCAACCTCTGAAGCATATGATTATCGTGCTCGGGACGTATAAGCCCTCCACATTGCACCTCCTTGTGCCAACCCAAGTCGTCGTTGATATCAAGAGGATAGGTGGCCTGACCAGCCTTCCCACACCAGTCGAAATCGATGAGCATGGCCTTATCGCTACCTTCACGAAGGATGATGTTCGGCTCCCTCAGATCTCCAAAGACGAGGTCGTTTGAGTGAAGTAATTCGATAGCGGCTTCAAGCGTTTCCCGTGCGGCTAGAGGGAGCGGCGCCTCGGCGGATGTCCCAGCCACAAAATCCATGACGACAACGTACATCCAGACGTCGTCCACTTCCTCGCAGAACCAGAGCTTCGGGGCCAGACCCTCCTGCAGGAGCTCGTGACTTTGTTGTAGGAGCTCATGACCCTCGCGACCGTATCTTGAAGTGAACTTGACCACGACAGGCGTCTCGGGAGAGGAAGTTCCGTCGTCAGATATTTGAGCGAATGCTTTGAAGACGGCTTTGTTGGTACATGTAGGTAGCAGGCGACCATCATACCGAAGTGTTACACTTTTGCCGTCGACGGAGGTAAATTGCACAAAATGCGGGGAGGGCATGACCTCCTCTTGCGAGTTCGCTTTAGCTGTCCGATTTCCCGTACGCCTCGAGGCGAGGCTCGCAGGACGTGATGTGGTTGGGAGGAGCGTTGAGTAGAATTCACGTAGCTCGGCTATGCAGACCTTCAGAACTTGTAGGAGCTTCGCAATCTCGTAGAGTCGGCTGCTAAAGTCAGCCATACCCACGGCCCCAAGGTAGACGTAGTCAGTCAGCCGCTGTGAAACGAAACGGTCGGTGAAGATGGCGCCAGAGATGCTCAAGTAAGGTCCAGCAATCCCAATGAGAAACGTAGGACAGCAACAAGCGTCTCGGAGGGGCTTCCTCTAAATGAAGAAAAAAAAGTTGTCACAAACCTTTGATTGGTACTAAACACTTACCTCATCGTGAGCGACGAAAGCGACATAACCAGCCTGGGCTAGTTCAGTAGGATCACATTCTCCTTCTCCGACGCCGTTTTCAACTTCTGTGATCGCGACTGGGCCATAATGGATTTCGCGAGGATCGAGCTTTCTGCATTCCGCCAAGATCATCCCGTCTGGCCTGAATTCGGTCTGGGTCCCCATAAACCGGAGGATGTCCAGATCAAGACGCGTGGTGGGTCCTCCTAGTTTCGCCACCCGCCGCGATTGGGTCGGATAATAATTCAAGGAGTCGACGACAAAGTCCCTCGTCGATTTCAACTCGGCAGGGGTAAATTGGAAAGTATCCATGGGCGCCTTCATCCTCTTGACAAAATGAGCAAAAACCGGATGATAAATGGATACTGGAGGCCCGGTCAAAGAGAACGGTCGCCCGTTAAGTATGGCCTCTGGCTTCTTTGTTGTCTGAGTTGCAACTAGCGTCGAATTCTTCGCACCTGCGGAAGGGGACACGCGATGGCGAGCAGCATCGAGCGTTTTAGATCGAGCTATAGAAAGAACATTATGGATAGTTTCGATGTCTGTTACTTCGCTTACAAATAGAAAGACCACGAAACTCCTCATCAGTCGGATGAAGGGAACCCCGCGAGGTGTTGTTCCCTATAAGGACGTGAGCATAGACCCCACGACGGCTGTGAATACGCACAGTAAATGACGACAATATGGGCTATTGTGACATCCCATTGAGACACGGAAAGGGGAATTGTCGCACTAAACCTGCGCATTGACTCGAGTTTCGGAATTTGCGCTTCCAGGGCAGCTTTCGACCATGCAATGGATCCGAAGTTGAGGATGGGCTTAGGAAGCTACACGATGCGCAAGACCAAGTAAGCGCTAATCAATGGGGGATTATCGATAAACATGCCTGATATACTCCGATGTTGGTAAATGTCACTAGTCCATCTTGAAGGTTCTCTCGTGCAGACTCCAGGATATCATTGACCGTGGTTGTATCTGGCAGATCGCCTGTAATACAATCGCCATATAAATTGAAGGTTTGATTCGCCCTCCGCTCGGCTAAAAGGTAAGGGACTTGTCCCACTGTCATAGCGTTGAATTTGGAAGATTGAATGTGGTCATGAACAATGGGCTCGTTCAACGGTGTTTGTCCAGGATTGCAAAATTGGAAACGCTTCACGGGCCGGGGACAATCTCTGCCACCACCCCGAAACTTTTCAGCGCCCGCCGCCAGCGTCGGCAACGTCAATGACCACCAGCGTCAAATCAGCCGCTCCATTGAGCTCATTTGCGGTCACCACAGTCGGCCAGTGTTAACATGTCAACAGACGATCCACAAGCTGCATGGCCGCTCCTGCGTACACCCGCGTTCCTCGAGCTCTCCTCATCGCCAACGAGTCTGCTCCCATGGCCTCCCTCCCACCCGCTACCTTCTCCTCCACCTTCCTTCATCCAGGTCGCAAATTTCGCCAATACCCTAGGCCTCGCGTCTTCTCGTCCATGACCCTAACATCCCGCCTCCCGCACTGAAAACCGAAACTGACGAACCTCGCCCACAGGTATAGACCTTTCTTCTAGGTCCATATCTAGGTCTAGTCCACGACTCCTTATTCATTTTCTTCATGATTGGACAACTTCTTCTGAGAACTTGGCGAACAAGGTAGGTCAGACATTTCCTCTTGCTTCAAATCACGAGGCGTTGCCGCACTTCCTCATAGGCATTTCTTCAGTCGTAGCCCCCCGTAGCCCTATACTCGTATGTATGCGGTCTATTCTGACTGGTGAATGCATTGTCTTCAAAGTAGGATCGTCCTCGTGCCGTGATCTCGCTTCGTGTCGAGTTCTCCCCGTCCGATTCTTGTCAATTCTGGCCTTCAGCGCAATCTCTGGCGCATGTACAAGCACGCCATCCACTCCCGAGATCTCTTTGGGATTCCGTTTCGCTGTGCTGGCCATCGTTTAGACCATGGGTGTGGCAATAAGTATTGACCATACTTCTAGTACTTCCGATTTTGCCTCAGGATCAAGGCAACGGTACTTGCATAGCTCAGACTCTTGTCCTGAGGCTCCCATTGTACGGCAACTCTTACTAAGTCTGACCAAGAGAGGCATTGAAAATGCACCCTCGATTCAAGCCGATGATCACGAGCCGCCGCTGATTGTTCGCTTATATGGGTTACTTACATCGCTTCGAAGTGTGGATTTTGGAGATATCCGTTTGATCTGCACCTTACTACTACTAGTAGAGTAAGTTGATAGGTTGTTCTTTACCAATCGCTGCAGATGCAATTGTTCTCGAAAATTCTTCTGAGTTAAATAGGCATTGTTCGGAGATTAATGTGTAAAAACAAAGAGGTGGTTCCAAGCACTTGAGAAATCGCAAGGATTGCACCAGAGTCTGCGACAGCGGAAATGACAGGCTTACACCCAGGATGTCAGCAGGTCATGAGAAATGAACATCGAGGACTGATCCTTATGCCCTTGCCGAATGTTAATCGGATGGGAGGTCAGACTTACTCGTCACCGTGTCACCAAGGGATCATTCAAGCTGTTGGTTTCAATGAGGAACCTCGGTTGCCTTTGATTTCGATTCGTATAAATATGAACCGCAATTCAACTCAAAATCCCCAACCAACTTACAGATCCACATTCGAGTCATCCCACACCAGCTATGTCTCTGAAAACCGGTATCTACCAACTTCGATTCATTCCAGCCGGTGGTGAGCCCGCTCCTGGTTCCCCAGGAGCGACCGGTATAGCCATCGATGAGGCTGTCCGCATCTTGCCCAACATCCCCCCTCTTTTCGGGAAGCAAGATGTAAGTACGGTATATGACGCTGACAGCATCATTTAACTAACTGATTTTTCAACCACAGTGGAAGGTTACCAATGTACATGATGACATTTACTTTATCGAATGGAAATCGAGGGAAGGCCCCCCAGCATTTTTAGGCCTTGATGGACCCGTCAGGCCTGAAGAGCCCGTTCTCCTTCTCCCCAACAAGCAGGAGTGGGTCATTACTAAAGGGGAGGGTGAAGGCGTCTATCGGTAGGTATTTTTGGGTCTAATACATCTCTACTGCGCAGAAACTTACAAACACCGATGGTCATCAGCATTAGCCCTGCGACTCATATGATCGGGGTCAACTGGGTTGTTGACAAGGGTGATGAAGACAAGGTGAGCAGCCGGATCGTGTAGATGCTGGGCTTTATTACTAATCCGTCTACAGGCTGTCATACGCCCGTACCCCATTGGCGTTCCAACCCCCGAATGGTTCTTCTTCGCTGTCAGGGAAGACTAATCAGTCTTGTGGTCATGTTGCGATTATGGCAAGAACAGGTTGAACGATTGTAAATTCAAAACGAGTCAACTGTGTATTGTGAAATTGATTATGAAGAAAATCTGTAAAAATGGACATCGATGACATTACAAATGCCTATATTTTCTTTGCGCGCAGCGGCTGAGCTGTATGTTAGCAGGTCAGAAGCGAGGTACATAGTTTCATGAAGCACACTACGAGTGAATGCTTGCGACCGCATTTTATCCCCACAAAGACGACCAAGTGCTTGCTTAATCGGACTGCGAGTTGGAGTTTTATCAGCTTTTCCAGCTAATGATGAATCGATACTTGGAACCACGGGTGATGATGAGAAAGGAATCCTCGATTTGGTCGGGTACCCCATATGACCAAATAACACGTCAATCACACTACGTCATCGAATGTGGGTCCAGATCCCGATCTTGGCTAAATCTTGGCGCCCTGTAAGTATTTTTCCTCTGCTCAAGACGATGCTCGCATACGGCCATAATTATAGCGGCCCTTTACAGATCCGACCCACCCCTCTTCGAGACCACATATCCGACCTCGTCCATCGAACCATTATCCAACATCTATACTGTCGTGTTTCGATATCCTCTAACGCATGAAACGCGCTATTTGTCCTCAAGCATTTATATCGGGTTCCGGGAAGCGTGATCCATCTAGTTTTCTTGGAAAGCTGGTGGCTACCTTCTTCACCAAGACTGCCGCCCCAGGATGTACTAAAGAGCATGTTTACATCAGGAAATTTATCACCACCTGAGATCTTGACGACTAGACTTTCTTGCAATTGTAGAGCTTTTTCACACAGCCCCACCATAATTGCATACTGGTGTTTCGTTGGCCGCTCATATACCATGGCCTCTCCGATCTTTGGACTCTTCAGCACCTATTTTGGGAGCACATTCAAAATGACCACCAGCTTGACATTGAGAAGTGGAGAAGTGCGCGACGTCCCGTGCTCCAGAATTCAAGCTGAGGCATTGTCCTCCATCGCTTGAACTTTCCAAAATGCGGAAATTGTTACCCTTTTACTTTAACATGATATCCACGCTTCCTGTTCTAGACTGTTCTACGCTTCAACTATTTCGACAATGCCAAAGACGAAAGCCACAACGACGCGAAATTTACAATCGATTAATCTGAATCCTATATGGTCCATCTGCAGTTTCTTAAGTTCTATAATTAACTGCTAAAGAGCTTCATCCGCGAGTGACTTTCGTCATTCAGCGCTAACGCTGAAGCTTCGAAGGCTTGGGCGAATGCCATTCACTCGCCCTCACACGGCTGTAGCCAACGATCTTTAGGTTCGTCAGTACCATTCAAAAAGCATCGCTCTGAAGTAAACGGTCTGCCGAAAACGGCTAACTTTGTGGTATTACAAACGTATCTCCAAGGGTCGACGACTCAACGTACGGGCCACTTCTGGACTCTGGCCCCAATGCCATAAAGCTGAATCCTCGTACTGTATGCTAATTTAAAGGCTCCTCTCTTGTTGACGGCTTCATAGTAAGTACCAAGTGTACTGACTCAGAAAGACTCAACTCCAGCTCTGACCAGGAAGAACCGGAAGACGATGTAGGGGAAAGGTACGGATCTGTCACGGTTCGCCATCCTGTTCGACGTGTATTCTCTATCGAGAAGGACGGTCTGCGTCTCGTAATTTTGAGGGTAGATGTAGGTCTGTCACATTTCATCTTCTGCTGTTGGTCAAACCAGGTCCGACACTCGTCACCTTCGCCTCTTCCAGTCCATAATTATACATATAAATGCGATATATACATAGCGTCGTTGTTATTACGACTTGTAATGTCCTTAGCAAGCTACAAGTAAACATGCCAAGCATCGGCTAGCATCTTCCAAGCCTGCATCTCCCGCCCACCATATGCATATGGTACTGCTACCTGATACCATCCGGATTTGCCTTGAGAACCTTTAATACTAATTCAAAGTCAAGAACCAGTAAGATCGAATGCAAAGGTGATAATCGTACCCGAAGTACATGTGGCCACTGTCGGGAAATTGGCTACATGTCGCTTCAAAAAGCATGCTGGCGTCACCTCCACTAGGACCCGATAGCAGTACATTCATTCCATGATGATTTGGGTTGGCTGGAAGAGGAAACTTGTGGTTTGATAAAGCGGAGAAGAACTATCTCAAATGTGTTAGAGTCGGTCAGATACAAGATTTATATCTCTTACCTCTCGGAGCTGGGTGGGGCTAGCATGTAAGCTGCAAGGAGGATGAGCGAAATACGAAGGGTGAAATCTGCTTGACGTACGATACCGTCCATCTAGGGGGGATTGAAGGACTGAGGTCGATAATATCACAAGTGAAAGTGTCCCAGATTATTTGGAGTTTGGTGTCGATCTCCGACTCACCAAAACCAGGGACACCGTTCTTCTAGATCAATATTAGCTCAATTCAAGATGATGCAAGGCCACGAATTATACGGACTCTCAGTGTGGTACACATTTGCTTTAAAATCACTGTAGTATGATGTCGCTCCCAAGGTGCGGACCGAACAAGTGACTCGTATTGACCAAAGACAATATTTGGCAGCATTTCAGGTTGGAAAGAGTTGACAGTCTTACACCGTGCAAGGGCAACCCCTAAAAGCTCTGGGACCGAGTCGTGCTTGAGTGTAAAACCTGTAGGGAAGAATGTGGTGAAGCAAAGTAGAAATTGAGTCGAAATTGCAAGAGGGATAGCAAGTTCACGTACCCTTGATATTCTTGATATTTAAAAGATATCTGATATGTGCTTTGAGGAGCATCAATCGTGCCCCATCGACGTCTACAAAAAGCTCTTGCGACCGAGATCGGTCGAGTAAAAATCCAAGAAAAGATGAGTGTCGAATCAAAATATCTTGTTCTTCGTCTCCAAGTTCTACCATCAAGTGGATATCTGCGATAGCTCGAGCTAGTCCACCACGCTCCAATCCAAGGATCAAGGCGAGCCGTTTTGGGGACGATGAATTCGCAGGTGAACCAAAGATATCCACCTCGGGTGGCATGCTCGCGGCGATGATCACCTGGCCAAGAATTTGGAGAATAGTGGCTCGACGCTTCAATGTGCCAATCAGATGGGCATATACCTGGTCATACATATCTCGAAGCTGCAAAGATGTGTTTGTGTGCCAAGGCATTTTCGGTCCGGGAAATGCACTCAAGAAAACTGGTCAAATCCCAATCATCAATCCCAAGCAGCAGCTTCAGATGATCGCATTGGCATACCTTGAGCGCCGAATGTCTTCCTGATGGGTGCCGCAAACTTTAGCATAAGCCGAGCATCGTCCAAGTCAACGAATAATTCTTTCGATCTGTAACGATTGAGCAGAAAACGGCGAAAAAGCAGGTCATGGATCTTGATATCTTGCTGTCCATTTCCCATTTCAAACACCAAGCGGATATTAGCGAGGAGTCGCGGGATAGTACCGTGCTTGAGTCCAAGGATTATCTCGATCCGGTTGGGGGACGAGGTGTTTGCAGGAGTACCGATGATGTCTACGTTAGAGTTCATGCCTTCAGAAACCAAACACTGGCCGAGGACTTGGAGAATCGTGTTACGGCGTTGTGAGCTGCCAATTAGGTGGGAGAAGAGACAGTGATACGAATCATCCACGTTGATGGCAAACTCATTCGACCTTGATGGGTCGAGGAGGAAATCGGGAAATGATTTATGGTAGATCTGGATGTCATGATAGTCATCTGTAACATTGACCACGGAATGTACGTCCATTAAGCATCGTCGGACATCCCCTTTTCCAAGGCCGAGAATATCACCTAGCTTTTGCGGGGAGCAAAGCTGCGTGAACGTACCAGCGGGCGCATTGGCAGTCGCGATGAGGCGATTAATGACAATAATGAGAGCCACGATTCGCAGCATGTCGACCCGACGGTTGGCATTACGAACGACGTGTGAATATAGTTCGTCGAGATTTTTGTAGGGTTTATCGCCAAGTGGTTTCTCCAATAGACCTCGGATGACTGCAAGCCTTTCTTCTGGCGAATGGTATGCAAACATGATGTATGGCATGATTGTAGTTGCGTAGATGAACTGCCCAGAAGCCTTGTCCACCAATTGGTCAATGACGTCCTCTCCTGGCCAGTCTAGTGGTAGGTAAGTATCCTTGGCCCGGATCTCTTCGAACTTCACTTTGAAGTAGCGTCGGATGTCACGATGAACGAGTGCGTCCTCTCTTAAGTCCATGATAGAGACACGCTCCTTCGGAAACTGGGATCGAAGTGTGTTGATGGCGTCGACGATGTGGGGTTCCGGCCGACTAGCGACAAGGAAGCGGAGGGGTAGGCGAACATTTCTCATGGTGTTGCCGATGATCTTTATGAGGTCGACTTGAACGTCCTTGCCTGTTACTTCATCAAGGCCGTCGATGACAATAAGGGTCGGATATGCCTTGAGCCTAAAGGTGATGGTAGTGAGAAAGCGTGTAATCTTCGCGATCCGTTTGATGGGTTCGACAATGAGGGCGTTCATTTGCACTTC
>Ga0247742_10001902_pt1 | contig 14021 bp, 14 predicted proteins | sample UWRJL208509C2_FD_180944 | JGI IMG/M metagenome (GOLD analysis project Ga0247742, IMG submission 180944) | Plant litter microbial communities from Arlington Agricultural Research Station in Wisconsin, United States - UWRJ-L208-509C-2 | ecosystem: Environmental > Terrestrial > Plant litter >...
GGGTAGGAGTGCCCCATGGGCATATTCGCCGGCCCTTGGCTGTTTAGGCCGCGCGCAGGAGCCGCGTGATCAGCTCACGCCAGGAATCCGCAAGCCGGGTGGGTGAAATGCCCCGGACGCGGACGTCGTCCACGATTCGCTCAGGGTCCAGAGCGTACGTCAGGGACATCGCCATCACCCAAGGATCCGCGATTCCCGCCTCCCGCAGCAGGACCTCCATATGTCGATGCGAAAGTTTGGTCGCGGGAACATCGAACCTGTTGCGGGTTGCAGCCCCGGCGGCCTTCAGGAGTTCACCGTTTTCCAAGACGAAATAGATCCGTCCCTCGCCGAACGCCACCAAACGATCCTTCGGTGACGCCCCGGGACCCAGAGGGGGTGGGCCGAACATGAAAGCAGCCTGGAATTCAGATTCCGAATCACTCAGCAGCGTCATCATCAGCCCGGCGCGGCTGCCAAACCGGCGGAACACAGTCCCCTTGCCCACCTTAGCCTTGCAAGCGAGCGCATCCATGGTCAGCGCTTCGGCACCAAACTCGGCCACCAGATCCCGGGCAGCGTTGAGGAGGCGCTCGCGATTTCTCGCTGCGTCGCTGCGCTCGTGGGGCGCACCTAGGGGCACGTCCGGCCTCATGGGGATCGAGCTCACAGAAATATTCTAGACCCCGGGAATAGAAAGCGGACCATAGTCCGTTTAGTATCGATGAAGGCCACAAAGCCCACACAACGCAGGTCGGACCCGCAAGGCACCGGCCAGACACAAGGAGACACCATGTCCAAGAGCACAGTTCTTACCCTCGTCGGCAGCCTGCGCGCCGATTCCCACAACAAGAAGCTCGCCGAAGCCATCCAGCTGAACGCACCCGAGAACGTTGACGTGCAGATTCACGGCTCGCTGGGCACCATCCCCTTCTACAACGAAGACATCGACGTCGAAGGCCAGGTCCCCGCCGAAGCCGCCGCCCTCCGCGCTGCAGCAGCCGACGCCGACACCATCCTGCTGGTCACCCCCGAGCACAACGGCACCATGCCCGCCTCCCTGAAGAACGCCATTGACTGGCTGTCCCGCCCGTTCGGTGCCGGCGCCCTCTCCGGCAAGCCGACCGCCGTCGTCGGAACCGCTTTTGGCCAGTTCGGTGGCGTGTGGGCGCAGGATGAGGCCCGCAAGGCCGCCGGGATCGCCGGCGCCAAGGTACTTGAGGACGTCAAGCTTGCAGTACCGGGTTCCATGATCCGTTTCGCTGAACTGCACCCGAAGGACGACGCCGAGGTTGTAGAGCAGATCAAGGCCATCTTCGAGCCCCTGACCGCCGTTCAGGAAGAAGAAGAAGCAGCAGCCTGATCCCCCGCTTTTGATGCCCCCGTTCCGCTAGCCGCGGAGCGGGGGCATTCGCGTTCCAGCGGCCTGCCTCGGCGGACGTGATCAACTCTTGTCCGAACCGTCACCGGAACGGCATGTTGTGTTCGGCCATCCCGTCCTACCGTTGGAAGTACAGGTGGATGGACAGGAGCGCGGGGCTGTCATGCATGCCGGCCGGGGAACAAAAAGCACGACGGCGATCACCGCTGCCTGCCTCATCTTCGGTCTGTGGGTGGCTGGCTGCACTACCGCACCTACCCCAGCTGCCGGTCCCACCCCCTTACCGACGGTTTCGGTCACCCCACGCTCCCCATCACCCAGCACCGCGCCCACGGCATCCGCGCCCGCTGCGTCAGTTCCTGCCCCACCTACTCCTCCCCCTGCACAGTCCGGGACTCCCTCCGTTGCCGTCCCTGCCGCTCCACCCTCACCGGCAACACCCACTCCCGCGCCCTCGATCACTCCTTCCGAGGCCCCACCGACCCAGCCGACCGCCGTCGTCGAGCCCTCACCCCAGCCAGGCACCAGCGCGCCTGAACCAACAGCTACGCCCACCGTCATCCCCGTGGATGCTGACACCACCGGGCCGGCGGTCTACTACGTGGCAATTGACGACGGCGGCGCCCGGGGCGTGCGGTTCGGCTGCAACGACAGCCTGGTACCCGTCAGGGGCGTTGCCGTACCCGGCGATCCGCTGTCCGTTGCCCTCGGCCGGCTCCTGGAAGCCGGAATGCCAGTGGATAGCGATGCAGCCCTCTACGACGCACTGGCCAATTCGTCGCTGCGCTATCTCTCCGGCTACATGAACGGGGCCACGGTGGTGGTGAACCTCAGCGGATCACTGCGGCCCGGGGGTGTGTGCGACATCCCGCGCATCCAGGCGCAACTGACGCAGACCATAGTGCAGGCCAGCGGCGCTTCACGTGCCGAGATCTACGTGAACGGCCGAACACTGACAGAGGCGCTGAGCGTGCGGTGATGACGGGCTGCCGGTGGCCCCGCAACCCGTTGTGAAGCCGCTGTTCCGTTGTCGCCCGGCAACGTGATAGCGGGCTGGCAACGTGATAGCGGGCTGGCAACGTGATAGCGGGCTGGCGGGGCTTGGAGCTTCATGCCGTGGCGATTGCCAACACCCTCCGTAGCGCCCACCCCACGCGAAGAAGCGCCAGGACGGAAGCGAACGCCAGCAGGAAAGCCAGAGCCTCCGGGATCCACAGTCCCGTAACGGAGTCTCCCTCCAGAACCACCGTGACCAGGGCGGCAACCACCAGCAAGCCCAAACCAGGGATGGCAAAAAGGAACACCTCGCCGATCTGGCGCCGGTGTGTGGCGGACAGCTTCTCCAAGGGAAGTTCCCGCTGACCTGGTGCAGCTTTCTTTCCCAACACGTTGATCAACATGGACACGCTGGTGAGAGTCAGCCCCGCCGTGGCCCCGGCCAGGGTGGCGAGTGTCTGGAACAGTGTTCGCCGGGCCCCAGGGTCCACGCTCTCCAGCATCAGCGGTTGACGCGCAAGCAGCGATATTGCCAGCCAGATGATCACGGCAAGCGCAGCCCAAGCGAAGTCAGCACCGGGATGCAGGAGAAACCAACGCCACAGAGTCCTGCGGCGCCCGTTCCGCTGGACGTCAACCTCGTACAAGCTCATGGTCGCCACCACCTTGGCTCTCCCCTGCTGACTGATCCGCCTCTCCGGCCGCTTTGCCTGCCTTTCCAGCTACTTGACGGGCCCTTTCAGCTACTTGCCCGGCCCTTTCAGCGCTCTCCGCGGCCGCCAGTGCCGCCCGGACAGTGGCCATTCCACCCGCAACGATGTCCGGCACCATACCCGAATCAGCTGAGCCCTTGATGTCCGGCAAAGTCCTGGCGAAAAACGCCTCGTTGTCCCTGGCTTGTTTGTTGAGGATAACGATTGCTTCTGCGGTGGATTTTTGAGGATCGTTGAAGACGTCCGGGTCCACTTCGATGTGCGAGATGAACCGCTCCTTGAGAAGGTCCACCACTTCACGGTCCCCAGTCAGGGAGTCCTTGCCCTCAGCCACCACGTGGTCGAAATGATCCACGGATCCGGCCCGGCGAAAAAGGTGGATCAGTTGTTGGATCCGCTCCCGAATCCGCTGCTTGTCCTCGGCCTTGCCGGACCTGCCAACGCTCAAGGAAATCCGGAACGTGCCCTGATTCATAAGACGGGAAGCGCTGTCCAGGACGTCCGCCCATTCGCCGTCCATGAGCTTTCCGGACAAACGTTCAGCAGGAAGCGCGAACTCGAAACGGCTCACCTCCAGCCGGGTCAGGATTTCCTCGATGTCCTCGCGGACTACCGGCACCAGGCTGGGCTCAAGTCCCAGCATTCCTTCGAGGTACTCGCCCAGCCTGGACGCACGTGGTCCGTTACCGCTGGTCAGCACCGCGATGACATTGCGCTTCAGGAAGGCAAAGTACGTGGTCTCCAGCAGGTGGTCACCGGGAGCCAAAGGCAGGGGCTTGCGGCGGCCAAGAGCATCGCCGACACTCGGCAGGTTGGTGTCCCTTACCCGGTCCAACAGCAGCACTGGAAACGGTGATGATGCGGCGGCCTGTGCGAGCAACACCGTGCCGTCGATGCTCGTGAAGTGCCTGTCCGTCCCCGTATCCTGGGCCGTCTTCAACACCTCGGCCACACGGCGGGCCGGAAACGGACGGCTGAGATCGTCACCGTTCAGCTGCTCGATCCGCCAGAACTGCACACTGCGCCGTGCCATGGATTCTCCCCTCGTCTTCCGTGACCCACGCTAGTGGCGAGGTCTGACATTAAAGCCGCGCGCCGCCGTCGTGCCTCATCCGGTTCCCGGTGCAGCGAAAGGTCACAGACTGTATTTGGGCCCCGGCGCGAAGAGCGAATCCATCTCATCGTGGCTGCGCGTGCCTGAGAGCCCGGCCCAGTTGCCATCGCCGAGGATCTCCTTCGCAACGCGGGCCACCTGGGCGTACGCCGCTTTGGCGGTGTTGCCACCGATGCTGACGCGCCGAACGCCGGCGTCGTGCAATTCCAGAGGCGACGGCGCACCGACTCCCGCAAGTGCGTTAAGCGGGGCGGGAATCCGGTTGGACAGCTCGTGGAGGACATGCAGATCCACCACGCCGGGAACGAAGATTCCGTCCGCACCCGCCGTGAGGTAGGCCTCGGCACGCCGCAGGGTCTCCTCGTAGGCGGTGTCCGGGAACTCGCCTGACAGGTACGTGTCCGTGCGGGCATTGATGAACAACGGAATGCCGCGCTCGTCAGCGACCAGGCGGATCAACGCGATCCGGCGCGATTGCTCGTCGATGTCAGTGAGCGGCTCAGTTGCGGAATCCTCGATGTTGATTCCCACTGCACCTGCGTCCAGGACGGCGTGGACGGTCGCCCGGAGTTCATCATCGGTTCGCCCGTAGCCCGTCTCGATGTCGGCCGAAACCGGCAATCGGGTTGCCCCCGCGATGCGCCCCAGTGCTGCCATGGCCAAACCCCACGGCACGTGGTCCCCGTCGCGGAACCCCAGGCTCCAGGAAACGGCTGAACTCGAGGTGGCAATCGCCGTCGCACCTGACTCCTCCACAACCCTGGCGGACGCGGCATCCCAGACGTTCACCAACACCAAGGGGGCGGGCCCGGCGTCGTGGAGCTTATGGAAGTGTTCGGCTTTGGTCACGGATCCCCGGTGCGCTGTCATAGCTACATTCCAGCCTTTCCCGATCCCCGCGTAAAGCGTGACCTGAGAAAGTAAAAGCTTACGAAAACATATGTTGCCTCATTAGCAACATCGGGGAGTATCCTGAGACTGTGACCCACGAAACATTGGATGCCGGCGCAACGCTGCCCGCTGAAGCCATCGACGCCATTGAGCGGGCCGCCACGGCCTCTCACCCGCACGAGGAACTGTTCTCCGCGCGGGCCGCCAACATCAAACAGTCCGCTGTCCGGGACGTCTTCGACATTTCCATGCAACCAGGCCTTGTCTCCCTTGCTGGCGGCAACCCCTACTTGCAGTCGCTGCCGCTGGAAAAGCTCGGCCAGACCGCCGCCCGCATTATCGCGGAGGAGGGAATGACCGCCCTGCAGTACGGCGGCGGCCAAGGCACCGAAGAACTCCGCCAGCAGATCTGCACCATCATGGCCGCTGAAGGAATCACCGATGCCCACCCCGACAACATCGTTATCACCGCGGGATCCCAGTCGGCTCAGGACGTTGCCACCAAGGTCTTCTGCAACCCCGGCGATGTTGTGTTGGTGGAGAACCCCACATATGTAGGCGCCCTGAACACGTTCGAGGCGTACCAGGTTCAGGTGGAACCGATCGAAATGGACGACGACGGCCTGGTACCGGAACTGCTTGAGGCCAGGATCGCGGCACTCCAGTCAGAGGGCAAGAACATCAAGTTCCTCTACACGATCCCCAACTTCAACAACCCCTCCGGCATCACCTTGGCCGAGGAGCGCAGGCAGCGGATCGTCGATATATGCCGCACTGCGAATATTATTGTCCTCGAGGACAACCCCTATGGACTGCTGCGGTTCGACGGCCACCCGATCGCCCCCATGCGGGCCGCCAACCCGGACGACATCATCTACCTCGGCTCGTTCTCCAAGATCTTCGCTCCTGGACTCCGCATTGGCTGGGCGCTTGTTCCCGCACACTTGCAGCGGCGCTTCTACCTGGCCTCCGAGGCAGTGACGCTCTGCCCGCCGCCACTGAACCAGATGCTCGTCTCGGCATATCTCCGCGAGTACGACTGGCAAGGTCAGATCGACACCTACCGGGCCCTCTATGCAGAGCGCTGCAAGGCACTCCTGTCCGCGCTCCAGGAGTACATGCCGGCCGGACTCACCTGGACCCGCCCGGATGGCGGCTTTTTCGTCTGGGTCACCCTGCCTGAAGGCGTAGACACCTATCCCCTGCTCGGAAAGGCGATCGACGCCGGCGTCGTCTTCATCCCCGGCGCAGCCTTCTCACCAGCCGACGGGCCGTCCAATAAACTCCGCCTCGCATTCAGCGCCGTGCCGCCGGATACGATAGCCGAAGGCGTCCGCCGCTTGGCCCCCGTCCTGGCGGAAGCCATTGAAGCTACCAATGAAGGAGCACCGCAATGACCGGAGTTGTGATTGTAGGAGTAGACGGCAGCGAGACCGCAATGAGGGCAGCGCAGGCCGCCCAGCAGTTGGCGATCGGCCTCGGAGCCAGCCTTCGCGTGGTGAGTGCCTTCGACAGCAACCGGACAGAGGTTGTTGAGATCGGCACGGACAAGTGGATCGTCTCCGATGCCGCCGAGGCCGAAGCTGTGGCCCGCGCAGTAGCCGAGCGTCTGGCTGACGACCGCCTTGAGGTCACCTACTCTGCAGCCCGCGGCAAGCCCGGGGAAGCTTTGGTCAAGGAAGCTGAAGTGCATGAGGCCCGCCTGATTGTGGTGGGTAATCGTCGCATGCAGGGCTTGGGCCGCGTGCTTGGAAGCGTAGCCAACACCGTGGCACACACGGCACCCTGCGATGTCTACATCGCCAAAACCGACCAGCCGTAAAGCGAGCTGAATCACGCGGCCGGGTGGGGAGTCTCACCCGGCCTTTGGCGCCCTTTAAGCAGGATCCCCAACGTCATCGTTATAAAATCGAGATGCCCCCAATGGCGCGTGCCACCTCCACTTACTGACTTCAGGGGATCATCTTTTGCTTACTTTGCAGCCGCGCCAGCGCGTGGGACACGACATCCTGCTTGCCCGCCACGGCAACCACATCAGCACCATGCGCTACGACCGGGGCAACGATCGCATCATCGCCATGCTCGACGACGGCTCCTGGGACAGCGCCCCCAACATGATCTCCCCCAGCCTTGAGATGCCCGAAACATTCGGCAGCGTCTTCCGCAAAGATTGGCGCTTCCTGTCCCTGGCGTGCGTCGCCATGGTGACCGTGGCCGCCGTCGCCATGGGCATCAGTGTTGAGATGGCAAACCACATGTCGACGACGGAACTTCAGGCGCTGCTGGTCAGTTACCCGGCGTTCTAGCGCCCTCGCGTTCCCCGGACTTAGGTCCCGCCGGGACCGCAGCCGCGGCGACCATGCCGTCGTCGAACGTGAGAGCTACCTGCCCTCCGGACTTCCGCCTGCGCAGCAGGAAAATAACGGCTCCGACTGCATGCCACGCGGCGCCCAGCAGGTACGTGAACCAGGCCAGCGAAGTCCATAGCCAGGCGATGAAGGCAAAACCCAGCACCGGCATGACCAGATTGCGCACAATCCCCGCTGCTCCCCGCTTCCGCAGGTCGAAAAAGACCACCTTGATGGTTGCCAGGTTCACCACGGCGAAGGCGACCAGGGCCCCGAAGTTGATCATGTACACCGCCTGTTCCAGCGTGATGACAAGGGCAATCAAAGACACCGCAGAGACAAGCACCGCTGCGAAGTAGGGCGTCCGGAAGCGCGGGTGCAGCCTCGCCAAGGCCTCGGGCAGAATCCTGTCCCTTCCCATGGCATAGATAACCCGGCTAACGCTCATCTGGGCAGCAGTCCCGCACAGAACCAAACCGCAAAGGTTCACGATCACGAAAACCACCATGAGCACATCCCCTCCTGCGCGCTGCATGAGTTCGGTCCCCGCGGCATCGAGGTTCATGATGGATCTCCACTCGGGAGCGATCAGACTACCGGCCACGGAAAACACGGTGTAGCCCAAGCCGGCAAAAAGCGTGGACAGGACGATGCCCCGCGGCACATCGCGTTGGGGATTCCGAGACTCTTCGGAGAGCGTGGAAACGCCATCGAATCCCAGGAAGGCAAAGGCCACAATGGCAGCAGCCGCCATCACCGGTGCGACCCCACCTTCCCCCGGAGTCAGCGGCCGGGTATCGGCTCGAATTTGCTGCGAACTCCATCCCGGAACTCGTAGTAGACCGGCCCGCTCCACTGCGGGTGGTGCGGGGCGGTGGAGCCGTGACCCTCGACGGTTGAGGGCACCGCACGCCTGAAGATGCTGCGGCTAAGAGGTGCTGCGGCTAGAGCATCCACTCCCGCAACAGCCACCACAGGCCGGCGATCACAATGCCTCCAAACAAGGAGCCAGCAATGACCTGCGCTAAGGTGTGGGCCCGCAAAACCAGCCGTGACCAGCCAACAGCCGGCACGAGGAGCAGCAAAGGGAGCCAAGCCGGCCCAAACATGAGGATGGCAATCACCACTGCGGCCGCCAGGGCCGAGGCGTGACCACTCATTTTCCAGAACGCACTGACGACGGCTAAAACCCCGATGCCCCCTATGAGCGCGATGATCATCACCGCGACTCCCACAGGGCCGTTAAGCAAGTGCAGCACCAGCAACCCAACCAGCACGGAAACAAGCGTCATCAGAAGCAACGCGGGCCGTTGACGGCGGTCGCTGACGTGATGGTCTGTGATCCTGCCCAGCTTCACCATCACCAGGACATAGGCCAAGGGCAAGACGCAGACGAACATCGCCGCGAGCAGCCCGAACCACATGGTCCCTGGGAACCCGGGTTCCGTAGCAGGGCTGATCATCAGAAGAACGAACACGACAACCGGTGGCTGGAAAACTTCCGTCAGCACGCGGGCCACCCTGCGCAACGGCCCAGTCACCACGTGAAGCTGTCCGCGGCCGGTTTCCTCCAGTGTTGCCCCGGCGCCAGAAGTAGTCCCGGCGCCCGCTGTTGTCCCGGCTCCGGTACGGGCTTTCTCGTCAGTCAAGCAGAAGCGCCGGTTCTTCGAGTATGGAGGCTACGTCCGCCATGAAGCGTGCGGACAAATCACCGTCTACTACGCGGTGGTCGAAGGAACCCCCGAGCGTGGTGATCCAGCGGGGAATGACCTCGCCGTCCAGGACCCAGGGCTTCTGCTTGATGGTTCCGAACGCAATGATGGCTACTTCGCCGGGGTTGATAATGGGAGTTCCTGTATCAATGCCGAGTGCGCCGATGTTGGTGATGGTCAGACTTCCACCCTGCATCTCAGCCGGCTGGGTCTTCCCTGCCCTCGCTTTGGTCGCCAGTTCGTTAAGGGCCAGGGCCAGTTCCTTGAGGGACAGATCCTGGGCGTCCTTGATGTTGGGGACCATGAGGCCCCGAGGAGTCGCGGCGGCAATGCCCAGGTTCATGTAGTGCTTCACCTGGATTTCCGCACCACCTTTACCGTCGACGTTGTCCACCCAGGTCGCGTTGACGCTGGGGTTTCGTGCCGCGGCCCAAATCACTGCTTTGGCCAGGATAAGCAGCGGCGACACCTTGATACCTTCAAAGTCGCGGGAGACCTTTAGCCGCTTGACGAACTCCATAGTCCGGCTGGCATCCACATCCACGAAAATGCTGACGTGCGGAGCCGAGAAAGCCGAATCCACCATGGCCTTGGCGGTCGCCTTGCGTACGCCCTTGACCGGCATCCGCTCTACACGCTGGTCCTGCGGTTTCTTGGAAGCCCCCCAGAAGCTATCGGCCTGGTCAAGCTCGGCGTCGCGTTGGGCCTGGTAGCTCACCAGGTCCTCGCGGGTCACTTCGCCGCGTTGGCCGGTAGCCACCACATCTGCGAGATCGATTCCCAGATCCCGCGCGAATTTGCGTACGGGAGGCTTTGCCAGGACCTTGTTGACCAAGCCGCTGATGGTTCCGCCGATAGCGGCACCGCGGGAGGCCGCGGCCTGCGGCGCTTCGGGTTTGGCCGGCGTCCGGGGCTCCGGTGTAGGGGATTCCGCTGTACGAGATTCTGCCGCGACCACGGCGGAGGCCGCCGTCGTGCGGTGTGCAACCGAAGCTTCGGCTGCTTTGGCTTCAACGGCTGCCTGATGGTCCTGTACGGTGCCCTCCGCGCTCTCGGCGATGGTGGCTGCCTCAACCACTGACCCGGCTGGGCGTTTGCGCGCACGTCGCTTGACGGCGTCGGCCTTGGGGCCGGAACCGACCAACGGCCCGCCGGCCGGACGGTTGTCATCGCCGTCGTCGGTAGGCAGCTTGCCGTAAAGGGGCGTCTCGACGACGGGGGCCTCCGGAGCAGCCGGCGTTACCGGTGCAGCGTCCCCGTCCTGTCCTTCCGATACAGCGATGATCGCCGTGCCCACCTCAACCGTGATGCCTTCCTCAACCAGCAGCTCGGTGACAGTACCCGCAAAAGGCGAAGGGAGCTCGACGAGGGACTTGGCGGTCTCGATCTCGCACAGGACGTCGTTGATGGCAACGACGTCACCCGGCTTGACCTTCCAAGCCACTACCTCGGCCTCGGTCAGGCCTTCGCCAACGTCCGGCAGGTTGAATTTCTTTACAGTCACAGTGGTCCTCGTTTTCCGGTTACCCGGCAGCGAAGCCGGGCTGGATCAGGGCGGTTAGTAGGACGGCGGTGAACAGGCGGTCCTGGTGGAACCGGCGGTTCTAGTAAGAGAAGGAGCGGTCGAGCGCCTCAAGGATTTTGTCGATGTCCGGCAAGTAGTCCTCTTCCACCTTGGCGACGGGGTACGGCATGTGGAATCCACCGACTCGGATGACCGGTGCCTCCAGGTGCAGGAATGCCCGTTCACTGATGCGGGCAGCGATCTCTCCGCCGATGCCACCGAACGTGGGGGCCTCGTGGGCTACGATCAACCGGCCAGTCTTCTTTACCGACGCTTCCACAGTGTCGAAGTCCAGAGGTGAGATGGAACGGAGATCGATGACTTCAATGCTCCGCCCGTCCTCCGTGGCAGCGTTCGCCGCCGCCAGAGCCACTGGCACCAGCGGGCCATAGGCCACGATGGTTGCATTCGTGCCTTCGCGGACTACGTGGGCTTTAAAGGGGTCCTCGGACAGCCCGGCGTCCTCTACATCAACCTCACCCTTGAGCCAGTAACGGCGCTTGGGTTCGAAGAAGATCACGGGGTCCTGGCATTCAATGGCCTTCTGGATCATCCAGTACGCATCGTGGGCGTTTGAAGGCGAAATGATGCGTAGGCCGGCAGTGTGCGCGAAGAGCGCCTCGGGAGACTCGGAGTGATGCTCGATGGAGCCGATGCCGCCGCCGTACGGGATGCGGATGACCACAGGAACGGTCAACTTCCCGAGGCTGCGCGCGTGGATCTTGGCCAGCTGGGTGGTGATCTGGTTGAAAGCCGGGTAGACGAAGCCGTCGAACTGGATCTCGCAGACCGGCGAGTATCCGCGCAGCGCCAAGCCAATGGCAGTGCCGACGATGCCCGATTCAGCCAACGGGGTGTCCACGACGCGTTCGTCGCCGAACTCTTTGATCAAGCCATCGGTGACACGGTAAACACCGCCCAGGTGACCGATGTCCTCGCCCATCAGCAAGGACTTGGGGTTGTTCGTCAGCGATGCCCGGAGACCTTCATTGATGGCCTTCGCAATGGTCATTGTTGCCATCAGTTCGCTGCCTCCTGGTCGCTCTCAAAGCCGGCCGAGTATTCCTCGAACCAAGCAAGTTCTTCCGCAATCAGCGGGTGTTGTTCGGTGTACACGCTGGCGAAAGCATCGCGGATGTCCGGGACCTCGAGGCCATGTGTTGTGCTGCGGACGTACTTGGCGAGTTCATCGCCGTCGGCCTTTACTTGGTCGAAGAACGCTTCGTCCGCCAGGCCTTCGGTGCGCAGGTACTTCTCCAAGCGGTCCAGCGGATCCTTTTCGCGCCAGGCAGCTTCTTCCGCGGATTCCCGGTACTTCGTGGGGTCATCGGCAGTGGTGTGTGCACCTACCCGGTAGGTGTAGGCCTCAATGAGCACAGGGCCCCGGCCCTCGCGGGCATGCTCGAGAGCCCACTCGGTAACAGCGTGGACGGCGATGACATCGTTTCCGTCCACCCTGATTCCCGGGAAACCGTAGCCCTTGGCACGGTTGGCCAACGGAACCTTGGTCTGGACCTCTGTGGGCACCGAAATGGCCCAGTGGTTGTTCTGGCAGAAAAACACCACAGGAGCGTTGTACGACGCAGCGAAGACCATGGACTCGTGGACGTCGCCTTCAGAGCTTGCGCCATCACCGAAGTAGGCGATAACCGCTGCATTGGGGTCCGCGGAATCTGTAGCCGCAGCGAGCTTCTGGTCTCTCTGGATGCCCATGGCATAGCCAACTGCGTGGAGTGTTTGAGCTGCGAGGACCAAGGTGTACAGGTGGAAGTTGTTCTCCCGGGGATCCCAGCCGCCGTTGGAGACGCCACGGAACTGCTTGAGTAGTTCGGCAAGGTCCACGTTGCGGACCAGGGCGACGCCGTGTTCGCGGTAGGTGGGGAAAATGTAGTCCTGCGACTGGCTTGCGTGGGCCGAACCGATCTGCGCGGCCTCCTGACCGGTCAGCGGTACCCACAAGGCAAGCTCACCCTGACGCTGCAGTGCCGTGGCTTCCTGGTCAAAGCGTCGGATCCTTGCCATGTCTGTGTAGAAGACACGGAGTTTCTCGGGGTCAATCCGCTTGGCGTAGTCCGAAAAGACGGGATCGGATCCCAGTGTCCCGTCAGGTCCGAGCAACTGCACCATTTCCACTGGTTCGCCTGGCGCGGCTGCTGCCGCGGTGGTTGCCGCGAGAGTTTCTTCCGTCCCGGGGGGCAGTTGTGTCGAGCCCATTCCGTCTCCTTGCTTGCCGTGGCGAGGCGCCGGGCAATGTCTGTCGCTGGGATATATGCCCGTTCCGGAATGCATTCCGGAACGGGCATATATTTTGGCTTTCGTCCCTTACTTTATCGGCAGTAAGTAGCGTTGGCGCATTTGTTAACCGCTAGGAACCTTGCGGAGCCTTTGTATAACCTGCACAGAGATCCAAGAAGCGGGTGTTGGCTTCCACCTCGCCAATGCTGACTCGTACACCCTCGTTTCCAAAGGCACGGACTGACAGGGCCTGTTCCGCCGCCAAAGCAGCAAACTCCGCGCTGTGCTCCCCAAGATTCAACCAAACAAAGTTGCCTTGAGCCTCTGGAACAAACCAACCGAGTTCCCTCAGGCCAGCCGTCACGCGATCCCGTTCATCCACCAGGCTTTGTACCCTTTCCACAACCTGATCGAAATTCTCGATGGACGTAACGGCAGCTCGCTCCGCAATCTGGGAAACGGCGAACGGAGTGGCCGTCACCCGGAGATGCTGGGTCAGCAAGGGACCGGAGACACTGTAGCCAACGCGCAGGCCAGCCAGTCCGTGCGCTTTGGAGAAGGTCCTCAGAACCACCACATTGGGGTATTTACGGTAGAGCTTGATGCCGTCCACAGCCTCCGCATCCCGGACGAACTCCTGGTACGCCTCATCGATGACAACCACCACATTGGGCGGCACCGCCTGGATGAAGCGTTCCGTTTCCTCGGCCGTAAGGATGGGACCAGTAGGGTTGTTCGGCGTACACAGGAGGATGACCTTGGTGCGGACGGTTACTGCGGCAGCCATGGTTTGGAGGTCGTGGCGCCCGTCTGGCAGCAGCGGAATTTGGACACTTGCTGCCCCGGCGAGGCCGACGCAGATGGGGTACGCCTCGAAGGAGCGCCAGGCGTAAATCACCTCGTCCTGCTTACCGTCGTCATTCTGCCCTGCAAAGGTGCCCAGGATTTGGTTCAGTGCCCCCAGGCTGCCGGCGCCCGTGACAACATCGTCAGCCGGAACATCAAGGAAGTCAGCCAAGGCGTTACGCAGCTTTGTGGCCAGCGGGTCCGGATAGCGATTGATATCGGTCTGATCTGCGATTGCCTGC
>Ga0247742_10001903_pt1 | contig 14019 bp, 16 predicted proteins | sample UWRJL208509C2_FD_180944 | JGI IMG/M metagenome (GOLD analysis project Ga0247742, IMG submission 180944) | Plant litter microbial communities from Arlington Agricultural Research Station in Wisconsin, United States - UWRJ-L208-509C-2 | ecosystem: Environmental > Terrestrial > Plant litter >...
TCCGAATAATTTAAGGATTTAAATTCGAGTGCTGGCACTGACAAGTTGAAGTGGCAGGACAGTTGGAGGGCCTTAGACGTTAAATTGAACAAGGGCAGTTTCGAAGCTTGTAGGCTATAAAGAAGGCGCAAAAATAATAAGATACCATGCAAATTGAAATGAAGTTAGAAAGAATAATGACGCGTCGGTATCCTTGGCGGACGGAGAAGTGAGATGTCAATAGACTCAGCTTGAGGACAGCTATTCGTAATCTTGATTTGACCGACCAAGCAGGATTATAGCGTCGTCGTGGGTGTCCCATCAAGCATGGATCGGGAGTCAGGTCTATATAAATTCCCAATATCAATGAACACGACGCTGATTTCAGTGTCGATCAACAGTTGCAAAACCGAGTTATTTCTCAGGAGAAGACAACCAGAATACGAGCCTGAGGAGCCGAGTGAGATCCCCAGGTACCAAAGAGGCCGCCATAGCCGACGTGCAGACAGAGCACAATTTGGGACTGGAAGGCATTCAGGTAAAATGATTGGATTCTAAGCAACATTTCTCTAGCCCTACGCAGCTTGGTCGGGACAACCTCCGTCATTGGTGGAGGTTCCCGACGGCGAACCAATTCCGGCCCACCTCCTTCCGTTACTACTGCATCGGGTTTATCGCACTTTGCACAGTCCAGTCTGATTTGTCCGCGGCCGAGGTCTAACCCAGCAATACACAGAAAGTCTGGGTCTCGGAATGTCCGGTGTCCGCCATCCGCCAGCCAAGGACGCGACCAATCACGTGACAGCGACGCGGCTGGCTCAGCGCGTTCTGCAATGAGTCCAGTCTTTCCCTTCACATTGGTTAACATTCCGCCTTTCGTTCTGGACCTGCGGTGCAGTGGTGCCTTATCTACCTTGGAAAAAGCAATGAGAACGGTAATTGAGGGCGTTTGGTAGCCGTGGTAAGTGATTTCAGAACATAATTCTATGCATATACTGACTATTGACTTTAGTGTCGTGCCTCCACCTGCCTGTTTATCTGCTGCTAGAAGCCTACTTGCGAACTACCTGGCTGTTTTCAAGCGCGGATCGCAGGTAGCAAGATGTGCTGCAAGCACTGTCAAGGATGGACTGGTTCGTCGAAGAAGCACAAAACACCCACCGCCTGGTCAAATCTTCCAACGCCATCGCCCACACGCAACCATCACATGCAACCAACATCCTCAGACATCCAAACACCTATGCTCTCCCCCTCTCCCCTCTCCACTCTCTGAATCCGCTCCGTCTTCAAGTATCCAACCGATTGATGCTCGCTCCAACCCTCGTTTCGCCAGCCATCTTCTTCCTATCTTCACTGAGCAACTGGCGTGTGGGTATGAGCTTCGTAAAGTCTACTGCCGCTCGGAGGCTAAAATTACGGGAAACTCTACGAAGGCCAAGCGAGGTGTTTACCGTGTGCTCAGTTAAGCGCCTGAGGCTGGAAGACGTCTATTTGCCTTCAATGGACCATAGTACCTTTTCTGAGAAGTTTTAATACAATCCACGACGATGATAAACTTCATTAATATGTATGTTAACTGCCTGAGCTCTCTCTGGGCAAGATAACTTTGCTCTAGAGGAGCAAGAGGACGAATCGTTGGAGATAGCTTCTCGCCGTGTGTAAGTCTTGCTTACTCATCACCCAATTTGGAAATGGCCGCCGGCATCCGGACGGCGGAGATTCCAGGACCCACATGTTCTCGCAATACATGGCCGAAGTAGCGTCGGACCACCCTCTGCGACATCAAGTCTGTGCACCAGTATCCTTGACCTCCTTTCCCCCCCCAGTCGGATCCCTCTGCAACACCTTTCCCTCGCCTCAGTGCCAGATCACATTGTCCGTTCCTTCCATAGCATATTCAAAGTCGTCGTCAACACCTCTCAGGTCCTGTTTCACTAGATCCTGCATGCCCGCAGGACTCGTTCGAACGTCATGCGTAAAACTCGACAACACCTGCTCACGATAGCGGCGCTGGTTCACCTTCTGCGGCGACTCTCCTCGGGCTCTGCACCCTTCAACGTTCAGCACGAACATTTTCTATGCCTTTTAACCTACTTCTTCCTCGAATCATCCAATAGCTCCCTTTCTCTCATGAAACTTCCTCGTCAAGTCCGATTCCAGCCTCCTTTGCGCCATCGTAAGCCTCGCTGACATTCGATCTCTTCTTAATAAGCTCATTACTATCGATCACAGATTTCAAGAAGTTAACCGAACTCAAGTTCGTTCCTACATTTATCCCTGTATCACTCTTCCAGCTTCAAGTCGCGTTAAGTTTTTTTGGTTCGTTACGAAACCGGCCATCGAGAGAGGTCTTTCGCTTTGGTGCGTCTCACGAGTTTCATCGTCCCTCACTCTGCTCACACATTCTATCCCCAAAGCATCTGGTTAGCCGAACAAACTTAGAGGGTAAGTCTTTCTATATCTATATTCTTTCACGGTTCAGTCTAACGAGCTTGTGAAGAATTGTACCTATTCTCAAGAGAACGAATCTCAGAGTTATCGAGTTAACACGGCCCAAGGTACTTCCTGTCTTTCTCTCATCCACAGCTCCCCAACCTAATGTCTCTTTTGCTTCCCTAGCGTAGGTCTTAAACATTATAAAAACACCACGACGTCGATTTAATTTGCCCAGACCTCGCGCCTCGACACTGTTCACATCTCCGCTTTCAAGTCGGAACCGGCAAGTGCGCTCGACGAAGATCGACAGAGGGCGAGAATCTACATAAGAGGCGACTTAGAACACCAGGATGTTAGTAATAGGGTACTGGTGTGTATGCAATACCTGCATATTCCCTGCTCGTTCTTTTCATTAAACTGTCTCTCCGGAAACCAGGACGAGCGCTAAGCCATTCAAGATCAAATGTGGTGCTTTCTCCGAGACGACACATCTAATGGTCCTTCACCCAGATTACCATGACCTCAACACACTTTTGCGTCAGGTCGTTCACAATGGATGAGGCGTACGTCGCTGGAGAGGAGACCATCAACAGGTGGTGATCAGAGAGTGTTTTTTTTGGATACGATAACCCACTTGGTGGTATGTCTTCGGTACTGTATTTTCATTATCTCTTGGAGGCTCGAGTTTGAGGCGATGGCTAACAGAGACTCTATCGGGTGCTCCGAAAGTAGTTGTTTCTTTATCTGTGCTTTTGAGTCCATATGTCCTTTAGTTACGTGGATAGACTACTAGACCGCGGAGTGGTCCCACTACCCCATTACTTCACCTCGTGATCACTGGACACTCGGTAAGGACTTCATTAAAAGGCTGGCATGTGGTGATGGTAGGTCGTTATCCGCACCTAGACTGACACCAGTTAACGATGCATACAGATCCCTTTTCATACACTGTTCATCGGTCAACGACCTTTCGGAGCCCAAGGTTAATATGAGACTAAAAAATGGTAATCGTAGTCGGAGATCTCTTCAATAATGCGTCCCGCAGCAATATGATGAAATGATGGAAATTTTCTGCCGCCAGTAAGCACTATAACTCGGTTTTGTGTTGCCCTGTCACATTCAAATGCGGAAAATTCCCAGCATACTTACTCGAGGAGTGCGGCGCAGGGTGAAGCTGTTGGCGCCTAAGTAACTTGTGTGTCCCATACATGACGAGTGCTCGGTTGGTGTGTAGTGAAGTGCAAGACTATATTCGAGTCTCCAAGGTAGCTGTAGCACAGAATACTCCAGTGTTAATTGAGGGCCCAAAGAGGAAATTATTCAATAAGTACAACACGGCAGGGGTCGATGGAAGATCTACCCTAAGGTAAAATAACCGACGAAAGGAAGGACTAGAAGAGATGATTGATGCGCATGTACTCCTCGACGTCGGATGGTTCTGTGTAGCGCTGATTCAGAGAATAAATAGAGTTCGATTGAAAGGCTGTAAGCAAGAGCACTTCATAAACGAGACACGGTGCATACCTTATAATAATCGAGAACTGCGTCTCGAGCGGGTTGAATGATATGATCATTCCGCCCGTCCAAAGTCCACTTTGCATGAAAGTTCCGCGGACCGTGCCAGGGCCAACCACGATCCTCCATATGGAAAATATATCCCGTAATTTCTTCAGACCAGCACGCTTGAGGGAGCAGATGGGTGATGTAAAGCAAAACCGACAGATCCTTGGAATGATTTCGAATTTTCTTGCCCGAGGGCATGTAAAATACATCAGCACTCTGACGGAGACTAAAATAATGGGCATTGATCAGCACATGAAGAACAGGATTGGAAACCGAAGACCCACGGTGAGCACAAGACTTTCATGAAGTACTCAGCAACTGTTTTGTAATGTTCCGCTGTAAATTCAAGCCATTGGTATTGGGGATACTTGGTGAATAATATCTTGAAAGCCCGATCAAAAGGCTCATCAACAACATCAACGACGAGGGGAAACACTGAAGCGGAATCTGAGGCCCCAACCTGAAGAATGTGGGAGTGTTGCACCTCATAGATCAGCGAAAATAGACTTTCATCCCAAATATTCTCTGTTCGAAGGCAGAGAGCCTGAAGGTCAGAGATGAGATGAGAGAATTGCTCCTGGAGGTTCTATCGTCGGTTGGAAACTGATTAACTCTAGTTAAATAATCATGGCTTACCTGTTTGTCCAGCATCTCAACGATTCCCTCTGACAACCACCAAAATGCGTCAGTCTCCTTGTATATTTCACTAATGGTGTGGAGAGTCCGGAATGAGAGCTGACTCAGCTCTTCTCGAAGTCGGGGGGTACAGCATGGGCCAGCTATAATGCAGTGTATGGTGACCCAGAGGCGCTGCTCGAATTCTGGGATAGAACATGGTGCAGATTAATACTCGAGGAATAAATTTCCAAAAGTGTAGGATGACACGCACCATATTTATCACACTCCTGCTGGCGCATACGGTGCAGGCAAAGAGCTGCACTGTTGCCCCAAACAGACTCTCGACATAGGTAGAACTGATGAGACCGAGAGGGATCGAGGAAGAAGTCTGACAGTGAGGCATGCAAAATGGATATATCTCCGTCTTCCCCACACTCAACGACCGATGCGAGCTGACTTAGGCAGGCTTCAGTTTCGCCGGGTTGCCAGGAGAAGAAATCATTCATTTTGTGTGTTGAACCGATGCAATACTCACTCGTTTCAACCTCGGGGTTGACAGCGAGCAAGACTCCAAGGACCAGCTTAACCCTCTCAATGTCGCCGACATTGGAGAGGACATGGTTGTAGAGCGAGTTTAATTCTGCATATGGCAGGTCCTCCTTGCCCCTGGGAGCTTGCAAGCAACGAATGACATCCAAACGACGATGCGGAAGCTGGTGAGGGTCTCCGCCGATATACTTGACTGTCGTGGATGCAAAGATGAATTGGCCCGACGATTTACAGGTGAGATCACGAAGGATGTCGGCGGAGGGCCAGGAGGATGGAATGTAGGATGCTAGGGGATGTTCGCGTCTGATTTTATCGAACGAATCATCTAGGAATCGATAAATGTCCTCCTCTGGGGAGTACTCGTCGGAAAGAGCTAGATTTGAAATATGAGGCCTGAGTGAGGATAAATTGAAGGTAGACTGGAGGTAGACTTCCGGACGGCTAGCGATGAGAATGCGGATACAGAGTGGAGAGCCACGGAATGCAGCCGCCAACGACTTCACGAGCCCAGACTGTATGTCGGTTCCTTGACACTCATCAAGGCCGTCGATGATGATGACAGATGGGGAGTCCTTAAAGTCGAATCCTGTAGAGTGAAGGCGATGGAGAGGTTCGGTGATAAGTTTTGCGAGCTGGGCGTCGACGGATTGGTAGAAAATCATTGGGTCGGCGTCCACAGCGGCTTCAATGTGTGAGCGAGAGTCCGGGATTTCACGAGCGATTTGATAGGCGATGGTAGCAACAAATCGAGTAATATTGCTACGTTCCCCCGCTGTCTTCCAGAAGAAGTAGGTGGCCAGGAGACATTCAGACTTCTCGCATATTTCAGCAATTGAGTGTGCAATTGCAGACTTTCCAGCTCCAGCAGCACCGTAAAGCCATAGAATCAAGGCGTCGAAGTCGATATCACCTCTGATCCAGTCGATTAACCTATTTATGACAGCGACACGAGTTTTAGGATGGCATTTTGGTGCATCGAGTTGCTGACGCTCAAGAGAGTTGTAGACAGCGCCCGTTGCAGAGTTAGCAACAAGATAATTTATTCCTGTATTTATGGGTGCTCTTCAGGATAAAATATCGAGCATTCGTCAATGGCTTACACACCTGTACTACGAGCTTGCACCTGGGTAACAGTCATATTGACTTGACTATTCGTGAAAGTGGTGTTCTGAGCGTGATCCAAAATGGAGGCTAAGAGTGCCGTTAAGATTAATTAGGACTCTAATATATACTACAAGCTCTAGCGTACCTGATGAACCATGGTAGTTGTTATGAGCGACCTGATTCCGCCGTCCAGACGTACTTCCACTGGATTCAGCAGGGTAGGACATCCTGAAAGAAGATGGTGGATAGCTAGCGGAGATCAACGCATGTAGACAATTTGGGAGATATTATGGACGCGTCTGCTATGGATGGTGTGAGGAGTGGGTGGACGTACAAGAGGTTCAATTTGAAGGGATGTTTGGAATCTTTTCACTGCTCAAATTTCAAACACCGCTGTGCCAGGTGCTGGCCAGTATACGCATGTTCTTGATACTGCCTGGCACTGCCAACGTGTCAATCTGACGCCTCGATCATCCCATTCAGACGAAGGAGGACACTACCTTGTTCCAAGCCTTGTGCCGCATTGGGCTGAGGAGAGTGAGCACGTGCGCGGACAAGCTCAATCCAATCGACTGTCATTTGTTGCTGTAAAGGAGACTACCTTCACATCGAAAGCGCCTATGATTTTGAATGATGGGTAGATTAGCCAGCAGATGGACCCCGTCAATCATGTACTCGCGGCTGCCTGGCCGAAAACACCGACCTGTCCAGCCAGCACCTGGCCTTGGTCGATTCGACGACGTGACAAGAACCCCGTCAACAGTAGCAGCAGTAGCGGTAACTAGGCCTTTTGCACCATACGCCGACACTCTTTGATACCAGGTCGACGAATGGATTCTTCGGCACTCAGTTCATTAACTACTCTCGGCACAGCCCTACGAAACCCTCTTTTCCAACGTGAATCTGGTCAGCGACAGGTCAAATTCTAGCATGCCCACGATTCCGGACTGAGTACTGAGTACTGAGTACTGAGTCTCTACCCACTCTCCTCTTCAATCCACCCCAGAACTGTTGATGCTGTGGGGCTTTCCTCGCAGTCAAATTCTGTCCTCCAAGGGGTGTCCAACACCCAAAAAAAAGACACGATCTTATTTTTGGCATTACATCCTGGCTGGGAAATCGATTTTTACACCTCCGAGGTTTTTCCTGTCAGCGGTTACTAAGTTACCATATAAGGAAAATTGGGGGGAGGGAGGGGTCCAAAATCTCAGAAATTTTTTTCGAAAAGTGTTCAGAACGATGAGATATGTGCAGAAAAGTTGTCAGAAATGGGGGTCCAAAATTTTCTCAGTTTTCAGTAATCTGGCTCTAACTTTTCACCTAAGGATGCTGTCCGTAAACGGACTTCAGAATTCGATTTCCCAACCCATTTTACATCCGAAAAGAGGATCGTGTCTTTTATTGGCGTCCTGGATACCCCTTGCTGTCCTCTGCAACATGGTACTTCTCTTTCCGTCTCCGCGCTTATTTCTATGTTCTCATCCCCCATTCTTTTCGCAGATTCTAGTTAGCGCTCGCCACATCCCAAGCCAGCATTGAGACCCCTCAGGTTCCATTCCATTGCTAGGCTACCCATTCCTTCAATACTCCAACACGCTCGCAGCGAACTCGCCAACGCTAGAGGGGCTAATCCGTCCTCTCCTTCAACGTTCAGAACGTTCAACACCAGCCTTTTCGGTGACCCGGCGCCAACTCTTTCGTCACATCATGCAATATCTCACTTTTTCTCGTGAAACCTCACCGTCAAATCCGACTGTAGCTTCCTTTGTGCCATCGTGAGTCTTGTCCTTCGATGAGGTTCGATCCCTTATCATTACTTTCATTCGCAGATTCCAAGAGGTGAAAAACACTCAGGCTCCTTCCAGCATCGCTCCCTCCTTCTCTTTTCACTTCACGAATCGTTAAAACTTTCGTTTCATCATGAAATTGGCTCATTGGGATCAGTCTCGCACACCTTGCTTTAGTGCGTCTCATAACGCATCTTCCCTCTATCTGCTCACAAATTATCGTCACAAGGTCAACGCCTATCTTTGCATGCATTCCCTCGAACACCCATGCACTCTTCAAGTTTCAACAACTTTGTCCCATATCCAGCGCAGGTGAATGTTGCAACTTCGTCAAGACATCTTCAAGTTGTTGGCGTGGCCAGTAACTTGAGGGTAAGTCGCGCTGAACCCATATGCTTCCAACATTCGATCTAACAAGGTCGTGAAGACTTGACATTCCTACACTAGTTCCCGAGAGAAATGGCCATTCAAATCTTCGAGTTACTGCGGCCCAGGGTACGTTCTGACTTTCTTTTATCTTGGGTTCGATGACCTATTCAATTACTCTGTTGCTTTACTAGATTGGACACCAAACGGTTCAACCACCAGACCGTCGATCTCTTTCACCTGGCACCTGATTACCGTCCGCATCTACTCCCCAGGTTGACAATGAGGTCGAAATTCAAGGCCATTTGACGAAAACGGGCGGAGGACGAGTTTTGAAAAAGGTGGCAACTAAGGATCAGATCTATTGGCGTGCGGGTACAATGGCAGGTAAGTATGTTATACTTCATCTTCCTTCGCTCGTTCTTACTGACATGTCACTGTCGCTCCCATCCAGGACGCCCCCACGCTACTGAAGATCAGACATGGAGCCTCCATAAACAGACACCGCTGACAGTCTTGCATCAAGATCACCGTTCCCTCAAACCTTCGCATCAAGCCGTCCACGATTGAGGACTGTATGTCGCAATATGGTCGATAGATGGTGGTAATCGAAGAGTGTTCATTGAGATATTATAATTTAAGGGCATGTTTCGATACTGTATACTGTCATGGTCTTTTGGAGAGTCAAGTCGTCAGAGACGATGACTGACAGAGACTCACGTTGGATGCTCCGACAGCACCTACTCCCTTTTCTATGCTGTTGGGCGCATATAAGCTTTGTGTGCCGAGCTTTGGGCCAGGTATGTCGTGCATGTGTTTGATTTGAGCCTTGGCATGAAGCTCATAACTTTACCTCGCTGGTCGATACATACTTCGGCGGCAATTGAGGAAATTGAAGGGTTCAGCGATTACAGTAAATTCTTGGTATTTATAGTGTGAGGTGGCGAGGCGTCTAGGAACTTTCTCGATCAAGGAGTAAATTTGGCCAGTCGCGTCCATTGCCTGTAAATTTATAATTGAACTCGTTCTCATGTTATCTTAGCACCTTCGAACGCAGAATGTCCCCAACATATTTTACTTGAGCAACGAAGCTTATGAAGCGCGGGAGCTCCCCGCGGTATATATTCCGTAGTCCCACATGCTCATTTTGTGGTATGAGGGGACAGAAATACACTCGAAGCGTAAGGTATTGCTAACTCCTATGCAGAATTGATGTACCACTTTGCACCATTATCTGAAAGCATGATGTCCGTAAAATCTGGATGTTGATCTAGAACTGGGCTCCAGCCGCACGATCGCCACGGCCTGGTCTTCATGCTGGTGGACGACAAAATCTGCAAGATGATGTAGATGATCGACCGCCAGCACGTATGCTTTACCACCTCGTCTTTTCTCCCACCTTCGTTTTCACTAAGATCCATGGTGCACAGTCCCATAAATCGCTGTAAAATATGCGAAACCGGTCAATCCTGCTTACTTGACGAGTACATGGTCGTTAGCAAACCGACTGAGGATGAAACCAGCGATGGTCTACTAGAGGCGGATTCGTTACCCAGTTACGACGATGTACGCCTCTAGTCGTTCTCCTAAGGTTATTACATGTAATTGGCGAGCTTCTTTTGTAAAATAGGACGCCATATCCAAGCACAACGCCGAGAATCTCGTAAAATTTGTCCCAGTAGATAGGTATCAGCCCCAAGAACTCTTCGCATCTGGCCGTCTTTAGGAAGCACGTGAAGTGGTGAACATGTGGCTGGAGATCCAAACCCGCATAAAGGCGCGTTTAGGCTCCATGGTATTCATGTCTTGCAGGTTGACTCGTCACTTGGGAGCGTGGACACTGACCCTCGTTTTGGCAGGTAAGTATAGCGCTTGTATCCCTTCCAGTAGTCTACACGTTGGTATCCTTGCAGGCAATCCATCAGTTGGAGCTCGTGATGACTTCTATCTGCCAATTCTTTGACAGCCATGCCCTCTCTTATTAGTCGCTCTAGGTTAGTAGCAGGGTTCTCGTGGTTAGTTGGGCGTAGAGCGCTCAATGAAGCGCCTGCATCGCCGTGGACCAGGCACAGATATCGCTGCCGGTTTCCCCTGTTTCTTCGTTGGGGAGACGGGATCGTTTGACGTTCAGCCTGAATGTAGGACTCCAGCTGGAATTAGATTCGACTCTTTTGAAAGTTTCCCTTGTAATTTAGTGCAGAATACCTGTCGTCGTATATTAGACATGCAATGGTTTCTTTTTCTAGTGAGCTACGAAATGAAAGGATGTATGACTTGAATATATTTTGATATGATTAGATGAACTATCCGGCATGCAGCAGTGATAACTTATGGACTGAAATGATTTACTCCAGTACCTAAAATTGATAAGTTAAATGACGGTGTGGCAGGAGTCGAAGCTCATCAAAGACATCTGGACTGTATAGAAATCTCCCAAAGGTGCATATTTATGAATGACCACGGTTAGGCCGCTGAAGACCTAAGATTTTGGGCGAATGAGCGGCTAAATATGAAGGAACCGCGATAATCACGAGGCTCGAAGGCGACGACGAAGCCACAGAATCAATAATATCACACGCAAATTGAGAACGAGAGGAAATGAAGCGTACCACGCATCAATAATCTTCGATGGACAAAAATTATATCGTGGTGAGATCAGTAGAGTCGGCTGGAGGACAGACATACCAATATGACGGTTCAAGCAGCACGATATCGTCCTCTGGGGTGTTCTAAAAAGCGGAGATCAGGGGACGAGATTTTACGAGTATCGATGCAAAAGATTAAAGAGGCAGCAGGTAACTGTTCTCAAGAGGCAGGAGATCCAGAGCAAGGCCAGAATATATGACTCGAGGCATAGGGTGACATTCCCGGGTCCTAAAAATGCCCAAAATTTCACATTCCAGTGAGCCATAGTCGACGCACCATATGGCAGAGGGTACCAAGGCACCTCATACACTGCTCACGGGTTTCGTTCAGAATCATCTTGAAGATATTGGCGGACAGACCAGAATTGACTGGAAAATGTTCATGTGTAATGGGACTCGGCCAGCCGGAGGTTCCCGATGGCACGATAACGTGTGGGAATCAATTCTGGTCCGTTTCCTTCAAGCCCTCACCGCACCAAGGTCGTCAACAACGGACTCAACTGCATCGACATCAGGATCTGCACCTGGCTCGTCACCATAGGACCTATTTGCAGAAATACTCTCGACATCACAGAAGGCCCCCATTTCTGCCCAGTTGGATTCCGTCCGCCTCTACGACATGGTACCTCCCATTCCGTTCCCTCGCTTCTATCCCGATTCTCTTCTGCCCGTCCTTTCATCAATCCAGCCCTCCGACTTTCCTCCCTCGTTCGAACATCAAATCGGCCAACACTTGGTCAACATAGTGGTGCTGGTGCATCCTCCGCAAAGCCTGTTCTCTGCAGCCCTCAACATTTGAGATCAACTCTTTCGAAGCCTCAGCGCCTACCAAGTTCCTCAAAGCGTGCAATATCTCTTTTCCTCTCGCGAAGCCTTCCCGCCAAGTGGGCTTTCAGCTTCCTCTGCTCCAGAAATCGTAAGTCTTGCCCTTGGATCGCTTCTCTAATAGTGTCCTTACTACTTTCATCCGCAGATTTCAAGAGTCGACCCGAACTCAAGGTCCTTCCTCCAGCAATCTCTCATTCTCCTCAAGTCACATTGGTCATCATGAACGTTGGTTATTGAGATCAATCTCGTTGGTAAGTCTCATGGTTCTCATCTTCCCTCAATCCTCTCACTAGCATATAGGTCTATCTGCCTGCATTCCTTCGAACACCCTTACGCCCTCCGGCTACGGAAACTTGGTCCTATATCCAGCACAGGTGAATGTCGGAGAGCTGCCTCTTCGCAAAGTACCTGGTTAGCTGGTCGAACTACGCCCTGCTATACCTATATGCTTCCAAAACCCAGTCTAACGAGTTCGTGAAGACACGTTCCCTCTAAACCCAAGTTTCCGAGGGAAAGAACCGTCAAAGTCATCAAATTATTTCGGCCGAGGGTACGATCTGTTCTTTCATTACCTCGGTTCAACAATTTAATGACTCTTCTGCTTCATGGTGTTAGGTGCGAAACGATATAACCACGATGACATCGATACCTTTCAGCTCGCTCTCGACTTCGAGCATCGTCACCATATCTCCATCATCAAGCTGGAAACGTGGTCGAAACGCCATGCAACGAATATCCGTGGATGGAGAGATTCGAAAGAGGGGGCGACGATATTACTGATTGGCACTCTGGTACGGTTATACGATAGCTTTCTTTTCCCTGGTTCGTCCTTTACTGATACTTCTCTCTCGCAACCAGACCAAGCGCTGCGCTATTCGGCGTATTCTCCTCAACAATAGTCGTAGCAAGGTCACCATGGGCTCATATCCATTTTCGCGTCAGGACATTCACAATGGAGGAAGGATTCGTCGCCAGACAGGAGACGGTCAGAAGGTGGTCAGTGGTGTGTCCCTTGGGATACGATTACTCAATGGTATGTTTCGATACTATATCGTCGCTGCCTTTTGGAGAGTTGAGTCAGATGCAATGACTCACGGAGACTCCACGTTGGGTGGTCCGCCATTATTTCCTCATGCTTTTAGGCGCATATATGCTTTCTCTTATACTGATCGAGTCGACAGGTTAGGAACGTGGGTATCGTAGATCCAGTTTACCTCTCACAAATCATGTTTCAAAAAAGTCAACGCTACCTCGTGATCACTGGACGTTCGAAAGAGAATGAGAGGACAGAATTTAACGACGGTAAGTAGTCATCCACACCTAGAACGACAGCAGAATTTAACGACGAGAATACAGGTCCCTTCTTGTACACTGTTTGTTCAAGTATGAGTCTCCGGAGCTCAAGGTGAAATATGACAACTAAGTCCCGATCGTGCTCAGTGATCTCGTCAACAGTGTGTAATGCGAAGACGCGGCGACACTATGGATTTTTGTCCCTAACAGTAAGCTGCTTCCTTCCTGCATCCGTGAGATACACGGTGACGTGCTACAGAGTGTTTTCTCCGCGACGCCTGTCGATTCGCCTAAGTGCTCGACACATCCAACCATCTATTATTGTATCATTGTCTCTCGGTCACGACTTTCCTGACACGCTCTCGTGTGTTTTGGAGGCAATCGATGAAGGCTTCGGCAATACGTCAAAACCTAAGGACTCGAATGATGAGGAGATGAGGCATCTGGGAGCTTTCTTGAATGAATGAAGGGGTACTTTATGTTCCTGTCTTAGCAGAAGTAGGAGTCACGTAACATGTTTGACCTGATAATGGACCCGTTTTCATATTACCCTCGCACCCCCGAAAGCGGGATCGTCCCAACATATTTTGCTTGAGTAGCGACGCATGTGAAGCGCTGGCCAGCGCTGTCGGCGGCTAAGTCACCTAGGTGTGCTATATTCAACGAGCGCTCGTTTTGGTGTGTGCAGTGAGGCGCCAAGATGCATCCTACTCGCAAGATATATGTACCACAGAATTCTCCAAGGCCAAAAAAGTGAGGATATTATTCGATGAGTATAGCACAGAAGGCTTTGATGGGGAATCTATCGAAGGTATGCAACCAAAGAAAGAAGGACTAGGATAAATTATTGA
>Ga0247742_10001905_pt1 | contig 14004 bp, 15 predicted proteins | sample UWRJL208509C2_FD_180944 | JGI IMG/M metagenome (GOLD analysis project Ga0247742, IMG submission 180944) | Plant litter microbial communities from Arlington Agricultural Research Station in Wisconsin, United States - UWRJ-L208-509C-2 | ecosystem: Environmental > Terrestrial > Plant litter >...
TCCGATCTCCTCTGGCTTCGCGGAACCGACGAGGCCTGCCTCGCACTCTCGCGGTCGATCGCGCTAGTCGGAGCTCGCGCGGCAACCGGCTACGGCGAGCACGTGACCATGGAAGCCTCGGCCGGGTTGGTTGACCGCGGATATGCCATCGTCTCGGGAGCGGCGTACGGGATCGACGGGATGGCTCACCGCGCCGCGCTGGCCAGTCACGGGCAGACGATCGCCTTCCTCGCCGGTGGGGTGGACCGGTTCTACCCGAGCGGGCACGACGCGCTGCTGAACCGGATCGTCGAGCAGGGCGCCGTCATCTCAGAACTGCCGTGCGGTGCATCACCGACGCGATGGCGCTTCCTGCAGCGAAACAGGTTGATCGCCGCGAGCAGCGGGGCGACGATCGTGCTCGAGGCGGGATGGCGTTCCGGGTCCCTGAACACCGCGGGTCATGCCGGTGACCTCGGGCGACCGCTCGGTGCGGTGCCCGGCCCGGTCACCAGTGCGGCGTCGGCGGGGTGTCACAAGCTGATCCGGGAGTTCAACGCCATTTGCGTCACCAACGCAGAGGAGATGGCCGAACTCGCTCCGTTGCCGCAGCTTGAGCCTCCCGCCCCTGACGACGAGATCGTCTCCGACGTGGGGTCTGACCGCTTGCGCAATGCTCTCAGCACGCACGCGCCCCGAACGTCTGCGGAACTCGCCTCCCGGGCAGCGATGTCCGTGGCCGAGGTCACAGCGCAGCTCGGCAGCATGGAGTTGGAGGGCACCGTGCGCGAGCGGAACCGGGGATGGTTGGCCGTAGCGCCACGGAAGGAGGGCTCGTAACATACCGGTCATGGCCAGCGGCGAGGTGTTTCCCATCATCAACTGCGCGGACCTCGCGCGCGCGAGACGGTTCTACGAGGGCCTGTTCGGCGGGGTGGTCAGTTACCAGTCGCCGCCTGAGGGGGATGCTGAGTTCCTGACGCTGGCGGTGGGCTCCGGCACCATCGCGCTCGGAGTGGGCACTGTCGCCGCCGCGTACGGCGATGTCCCGCTGCCCGCGACGGGTCACGCAGTAGACCTGTGCATCTACGTCGAGGACCTCGATCGAGTGGCCACCGCAGTGGGTGACCGCGGCGGCTCGCTGGTCACGGAGCCCGCGCTCATGCCGTGGGGTGAACGCGTTGCCTACCTGCGCGATCCGGAGGGCACGATGGTGCTCGTGATTCAGGACTCGTGAATCAGAAACAGAGACAGAGGGCGCGGTTTAGTCTGGACGCGTGATCCAACTCGGGCAGTACCCCGCCGCATCCCACGTCATCGCCCATGTGAGCGACACCCACCTGCTCGCGGGAGGCCGACCGCTGTACGGCGAGGTGAACACGATCGAGCATCTAGGCCAGGCGCTCGAGCAACTCGAGCGGTCGATCGCGAAGCCGCAGGCCATCGTGTTCACCGGTGACCTCGCCGACTTGGGCGAGCCGGATGCTTATGTCCGCCTGCGCCAGCTCGTCGAGCCGATCGCCGAGCGCATGGGCGCGCAGATCATCTGGGTGATGGGCAATCACGACGAGCGTCCCGAGTACTCCCGTCTGCTGTTCGACGAGGAGTCTGCCGCTCCACAGGACCGGGTTTACGACATCGACGGGCTGCGCATCATCTCCTTCGACACGACTGTCCCGGGTTATCACCACGGCGCGATCACCGACGATCAGCTCGACTGGCTCGCCGACGTGCTCTCGAGCCCAGCGCCGCACGGCACACTGCTGGCAATCCATCACCCGCCGATCCCCACCCCGTTGCTTGAGGCGATGGGAATGCTCGAACTTCAGGACCAGCCCAAGCTTGCGGCGGTGCTGAAGGGCAGCGACGTACGTGGCATTCTTGCGGGACACCTGCACTACTCGACGCACTCGACGTTCGCGGGAATCCCCGTGTCCGTCGCTTCCGCCACCTGCTACACGCTCGACCTGACGGCGAAGGATCGCCTGCTCTCCGGAGTGGACTTCGGCCAGTCGGTCAATGTCGTGCACGTGTACGAGGAGCAGCTGGTGCACTCGATCATCCCTGTGGGCGACACCACAGAGGTCTCCGGATTCCCCGCCGACGCCTGGCCGCAGATCGAAGCCATGACTCCCGAGCAGCGCCTGGAGGTCTTCTCGGCGAAGAACTCGACGTTCAACTCCGCCGAGGTGGCGAGCTCAGACTAGGGCGATGACCCGTCGGAGGCCCGAGCTGGCGGGAATTACGTCGGGTCGGCGGCGGAGCGACACCGGGATGCTGCGCCTGACTACTTTCGGCCGCGATGACCGTACGCGCCAGCGAGCTTGGCTGGCGCCCAACGCACCAGGCCGACGATCGCCTTGTAGCGGAGCGTTGGCACGGATACCGCCTTGCCCCGATCGACATCCTTCAGTGCGGCGCGCACGAACGGCTCGGCGTCGAGCCACATCCAGTTCGGCGCCATCTCCTCGCGCGCGGTGCCCATGCGTTCGTGGAACTCGGTGCGCACGAAGCCCGGAGCCACGGCAGTGACCGTCACTCCCATCGGCTTGTAGCGGAGGTTCGCCCAGCGGCTGAAGCTGAGCACCCAGGCTTTCGCGGCGCCGTAGGTCCCGCGCGGCGTGAAGCCGGCGACGCTCGCGATGTTGACGATCGTGCCGCTTCGCCGCGGCAGCATCTGCTGGAGGGCGGCGTGGGTCAGGCGCATCGGCACGGTCGCGAGAATCTCCAGCAGGTCGGTCTCCTGCTCGAGGGTGTTCTGCTCGAACCAGCCCGACAACCCGTAGCCGGCGTTGTTCAGCAGCACGTCGACCGGGCGGTCCGCGCGCTCGAGGCGGCGCTCGACGGTCGCGAGCTGCTCGCGGTCCAGGAGGTCAGCCGCGAGCACCTCGACCTGCACCCCGTGCGCCGCGGCCAACTCGGCGGCGAACACGTCCAGCCGTGCTCGATCGCGGGCGACGAGCACGAGGTCGTGTCCCTGGGCCGCGAGCTGTCGGCAGAACTCTGCACCGATGCCGGCGGTCGCGCCGGTGACGAGGGCGATGGTCATCCCTCGACGCTATCGCGGACGGTGATCTCGCTGGGAGGAATCGGATGCTACTCGCGGGAGATGAGGCGGCGCCGGGCATCCCGAACCTCAGACGGGCACTCGTGGAGTGCGCGCGGGAACGCCGGGCATCCCGAAACGCTGACGGCACGCGCCCTGGATCCGGCTTTATCGCGGACCATTGACGCGTGGAGCTGGATCGCACCGTCGACGCCTTCGCCGAGTACCTCTCGGCGGAGCGCGGGTTCAGCGCGCACACAGTGCGGTCGTACCGGTCAGACCTGCGCCAGCTGCTGGAGTTCGCCGAGTCGCGCGGCGCGGTGGCGCTCGGCGACATCGACCTCGAGTTGCTGCGCGACTGGTTGTGGCGCTCCTCCCAGGCTGGCCTCGCGAAGTCGACTCTCGCTCGCCGTGCCGCCGCGGCACGGAGCCTGACTGCCTGGCTCGCGCGCACCGGCGAGACCCCGTCCGATTCCGCCGCCCGCCTGAAGGCTCCCCGCTCCGACCACCACCTCCCGCGCGTTCTCACCCGCGACCAGATGGACGAGATTCTCGCCCGGGTCGCGGATCGCGCCGACACCGGTGACCCGATCGCGTTGCGCGACCTGGCCATTGTCGAATTGCTCTACGCCTCGGCGCTCCGCGTGAGCGAGCTCACCGGCCTCAGCCTCGGCGACGTCGACGCGGGGCGGCTCACCGTCCGGGTGCTGGGCAAGGGATCGAAGGAGCGCGTCGTGCCATTCGGGATCCCCGCGAAAGCCGCGGTCACCGGCTGGCTTCAGCGGGGGAGGCCCGGGCTCGCGGAGTCGGATGGTGCGGGGTCGCCGTTGTTCGTGGGGTCGCGGGGAAAACGCCTCAGCAGCCGCACCGTGTACGAACTGGTGAGCCGGCTGCTCGACACCGTTCCCGGCTCGGGGCCGGCAGGCCCGCACACGCTCCGGCACACCGCGGCGACCCACCTGCTTGACGGCGGCGCCGACCTGCGTGCCGTGCAGGAGATGCTGGGCCACGCCAGCCTCGGGACCACCCAGCTCTACACCCACGTCTCCACCGAACGGCTTCGGGAGAGCTACCGCCTGGCCCACCCCCGCGCCTGAGCGCCGCTCGGTCGTTCGATCCCTGAAACGGCAGGGCCGGGAGTTGCCGACGCCGCGCCGGGGTGAGCGGGGGGTGAGCCGGAGCCGCTAGGCGCTGAGCCCTCGCCTCTCAGACCAGGGGCTCCTCAGCGACCCGGATCAGGACCTTGCCGGTCGCGCCGTTCTCCACAGCGTCGTGCGCGGCCGCCGTCTCCTCCAGCGGGAACCAGGTGATCGGCAGCCCCGCCTCTTCGCCGACCGGGAGGGCGCCGTCGGTCAGTGCGGCTGTGATGTCGACGGCGGCGACCCGCAGCGGCTCCGGGCCCACGGTGTAGAGGAGCAGCCCCTGCCAGCGGGCGTTCTTGGCGAAGCTCAGCGCGATCGGGGCGGTGAACTGCTCGCCGTTGTTGTTCGCGTAAAACGCGATGCTGCCGTGGTTGGCGAGCACGTCGACATCCAGCGCCGCGTTCTGGGCGGGTGCCACTTCGACGACCTGGTCGACTCCGTCGGGCGCGATGGCGCGAATCTGGTCGGCGAGCGTCGGGTCTGGATAGCGCAGCACGTGCTGGGCGCCGGCCGCTCGGGCGAGCCCGGCCTTCTCGTCGCTGCTGACGGTGGCGATGACGGTCGCGCCGGCCCACACCGCGAACTGGATCGCGGCGTGACCCACGGCCCCGGCGCCGCCCTGAACGAGCACCGTGCGACCGCTGAGGGCCGCCGGTGCCAGGTGGCTCGGGCCGTTCTCGTGCACGGTCAGGGCGCGATGCGCGGTCATCGCGGGCACGCCGAGACTGGCGCCCACGTCGAATCCGACGCCGTCGGGCAGCCGCACGACTCGATCGGTCGGCAGGATGCTGAACTCCTGCGCAGTACCGGTCGGGCGGCCGTGCGCGGCCAGGTACACCCACACCCGGTCGCCGACCGTCAGCTCGGTGACCCCAGCACCGACCGCGTCGATGACACCGGCGCCGTCCTGGTTCGGGACGACCGCAGGGAACGCCATCGGACCGTTCGCCCGGGCCTTCCAGTCGGTGGGATTGACCCCGGAGACGACGATGCGCACGCGCACTTCGCCGGCCCCCGGGGCCTCGATGTTTCGGTCGACGGGGGTGAGCACCGACGAGTCTCCGGTGCGGGCGTAGCTGATTGCTCTCATTTCCAATAGAAGTGCCCGGCGGAACGAGGTATTCCGGGGGTGGGTCGCGGTCGCCGTGTCCGCAGCAGCACCGCCCGGGGGATGCCGCCGAGCAACACCAGGGGTGACAGGTACTCGCCGTCGCGGCGCACCCCGAAGTGCAGGCACAGGGTGGAGCAGTGACCCGGGATGACGGTGCCGATCGGGTCGCCGCGGGCCACGGCATCGCCCACGACGAGGTCGGTGACCACCGGTTCGTAGCTGCTGAGCAACCCGCCGTCGTGCCGGATGGAGAGCACCGGCCGATCGACGACCACCCCCGAGAAGTGCACCACCCCGTCGGCGGGGGAGCGCACCATCGCGGCGGCGTCGTCGTCGTCGGCGGCGATGTCGATACCCCGATGCCCGGCGGAGTACGGCGTGGCCGGCGCGACGTACGGGCGGATGATGGCGCGCGGCGGATCGACCGGCCAGGCCCACGCCGACGAGGTGACTCGTGCGGAGCCGGTGACCGCCAGCGCTACGACGAGGAGGGCGATGGCGCGAAGCATCCCGTCATCGTCGCCAGCACGAACGCCAGGTGCGGCGCAATCCTGACAGCGGTGCAGAACAAGCTCAACTGTGCGCTGCGGGGGACCGGTGCTATCCTTGTCACAGCACTCGGAGAAATCTGGGTGACTACGCGTGCCCATCGCTCAGGCATAGTTCCGAGCACTCCAGGCCATCGCACCCACCAGTCGCTTCCACGGAAGTGCGGATGCGCGCCCGGGCACCAGGTTCCGAGCCGACCGGCACGGGAAGAAACTGAGTAGGCGCAGCCATTGCTGTGCCAGTTAAGGAGAGCGGCCATGGCCGTCGTCACTATTCGCCAGCTGCTCGACAGCGGTGTTCACTTCGGACACCAGACCCGTCGCTGGAACCCGAAGATGAAGCGCTTCATCCTGACCGAGCGTTCGGGCAGCCACATCATCGACCTCCAGCAGTCGCTGAAGCACATCGACACCACCTACGACTACGTCAAGGAGACCGTCGCTCACGGCGGCACCATCCTGTTTGTCGGCACCAAGAAGCAGGCGCAGGGTTCCATCGCCGAGCAGGCGCAGCGCGTCGGCCAGCCGTACGTGAACCAGCGCTGGCTCGGTGGCCTGCTCACCAACTTCCAGACGGTCTCCAAGCGCCTCGCGCGCATGAAGGAGCTCGAGGAGGTCGACTTCGACGACACCACTCGCGGGTACACGAAGAAGGAACTGCTCATCCAGAAGCGCGAGCTGATCAAGCTCCAGAAGAGCCTGGGTGGTATTCGCAACCTCACGAAGACCCCGTCTGCCGTGTGGATCGTCGACACCAAGAAGGAGCACCTCGCCATCGACGAGGCGCACAAGCTGGGCATCCCGATCATCGCGATCCTCGACACCAACTGCGACCCCGACGACGTCCAGTACCCGATCCCCGGGAACGACGACGCGATCCGCTCGGTCGGCCTGCTGACCCGCATCATTGCGGATGCTGCTGCCGAGGGCCTCATCCAGCGCCACCAGAAGCCGGAAGACGGCGCCGAGGTCGAGCCGATGGCGGCGTGGGAAGCGGAGCTGCTCGCAGCGTCCGAGACCCCGTCGACCGAGGCTGAAGACATCGAGGCGGCCGACAAGTTCGTCGAGTCCACCACGCCCGACCTGGTCGCCGTGGCCGAGGTCGTCGCCGCTGAGGTGCCGGTCGAGGAGAACGACGCCGACGCCGTTGTAGCTGCGATTGCCGCCGACGCCGACGAGACCGTCGTCCCCGAGCACCACGTCGAGTCCGACGCGGAGACCGAGGCCAAGATCGAGGCAGACGCGACGCCCGCCGAGAAGAAGCCGGCCGCCGCGAAGAAGGCCCCGGCAGCTCCGAAGACCCCGGCCGCCAAGTAACCGATTCGCTTCAAGAGTTAGGAACACACCATGGCAGACGTGAGTCTTGCTGACATCAAAGCCCTGCGCGAGCGCCTCGGCACCGGCATGGTCGACACCAAGAACGCCCTCGTCGAGGCCGACGGTGACATCGAGAAGGCCACCGAAATCCTCCGACTGAAGGGTGCGAAGGGCAACGCCAAGCGCGCCGACCGGTCGACCAGCGAGGGTTTGGTTGCCGCTGTCGAGAGCGCAACCGCGACCACCCTGATCGAGCTCGCCTGCGAGACCGACTTCGTGGCCAAGAGCGACAAGTTCGTGGCCCTCGGCAACACCGTGCTCGAGGCGCTCGCCGACTCCGGCGCTGAGACGCTCGATGCCGCCCTTGCCGTCAAGGCGGGCGACAAGACCGTCGCCGAGCTCATCGACGACGAGGCAGCCATCCTGGGCGAGAAGATCGAGCTGCGCCGCATCGTGCGCATCCCGGGCGACAAGTTCTCGATCTACCTGCACCGCACGAACAAGGACCTGCCTCCGCAGGTCGGCGTCGTGCTGGCGTACACGGGTGACGACGCCGAGACGGCGCGCAGCATTGCGCAGCACATCTCGTTCGCCGACCCGGTGTACCTGAGCCGTGACGACGTTCCCGCCGCCGAGGTGGAGAACGAGCGTCGCATCGTCGAGGAGATCAGCCGCGGCGAGGGCAAGCCCGAGGCCGCCCTGCCGAAGATCGTCGAGGGTCGCGTCGGCGCCTTCTTCAAGCAGGTCGCCCTGCTCGAGCAGGACTACGCCCGCGACAACAAGCTGTCGGTCGGCAAGGTGCTCTCCGACGCTGGCCTCACCGTGACGAGCTTCGTCCGGTTCAAGGTCGGCGCGTAGCCACCGCGAATACCGCCAGAAGGGCCCGGGATAACTCCCGGGCCCTTCTGCGTTAACCTTGACCGAGCCAACCGGAGGGACCCCCACCCATGACAGATCGCCCCACCACCGCAGGTCGCAAGCGACGGGTGCTGCTGAAGCTCTCGGGTGAGGCGTTCGGTGGCGGAGCCCTCGGGGTGAACCCCGACGTGGTGGCGTCGCTGGCACGGGAGATCGCCGCGGCTGCCGCCGACGTCGAGATCGCGATCGTGGTGGGTGGCGGTAACTTCTTCCGCGGCGCGGAGCTCAGCCAGCGCGGCATGGACCGCGGCCGCGCCGACTACATGGGCATGCTCGGCACCGTCATGAATGCCCTCGCCCTGCAGGACTTCCTCGAGCAGGCGGGTGCCGCAACGCGCGTGCAGTCGGCCATCTCCATGACCCAGGTCGCCGAGCCGTACATCCCGCGTCGCGCGGAGCGTCACCTCGAGAAGGGCCGCGTGGTCATCTTCGGTGCCGGGGCCGGCCTGCCGTACTTCTCCACCGACACGGTCGCAGCACAGCGTGCCCTCGAGATCGACGCCGAGGTCGTGCTCGTCGCGAAGAACGGCGTCGACGGCGTGTACGACGCCGACCCGCGCAAGACCCCTGACGCGAAGAAGATCGATGAGCTGACCTACCAGGAGGCGCTCGTGCAGGGCCTCAAGGTGGTCGACTCGACCGCGTTCAGCCTGTGCATGGACAACGGGATGCCCATGGTCGTGTTCGGCATGGAGCCCGCCGGCAACCTCACCAAGGCGATCAGGGGCGAGCGCATCGGCACGCTGGTGCACGCCTAGCTCGCACCACTAGCTCGGTCGCCTGCTCCTGGCCATCCGAACGAGCGCGACGATCCCGCCGCCTCCGAAGAAGACCGCTCCCACGATCGTCACGATCGCGACGACGACCGGTGGATAGCGTGAGCCCTCGAACCCCGTCGGGTCGCTGAAGAACAGCACCGCGAGCCCGGCGCACCCCAGCCCGGCGAGCACGCACGCGACCGGAATGATGAACGACGCGTACGCCCACTCGACGCGATCCGCCACCTCGATGGCGGTGGTCGCCGAGAAGAACAGGATCAGCGCGACGGCGAGAAGCGTCTCCCGCCCGACCACCAGGAGGAAGATGCCGACGGTCACGAATGCGACCCCCGCGACGATCCTGACGACCGACATGAACCTCTCGAGCATGCACCCCTCCGCGTGACTCATGCTATCCGGCGCCCCCAGTACACTCGATGGAGACACAGAGGAGTTGCCGTGATCAGCGACGTTTTGGCCGAAGCCAAAGAGAAGATGCAGAAGGCCGTGGAGGTCGCCAAAGACGATTTCGGCACAGTCCGCACCGGCCGCGCCAACCCCGCGCTCTTCCAGAAGGTGCTCGTGGACTACTACGGCACTCCGACCCCGCTGGCCCAGTTGGCCTCGATGGTCAACCAGGAGGCACGCACCCTGCTGATCACCCCCTACGACAAGAACGCCCTCAAAGACATCGAGCGGGCGATCGCCGGCGCCGGTCACCTGGGTGCGAGCGTCGGCAACGACGGCAACGTGATCCGCGCGACCCTCCCCGAGCTCAACGAGGAGCGCCGGAAGGAGTTCGTCAAGATCGTCCGCGACAAGGCCGAGCAGGCCCGGGTCGCGCTGCGCAACATCCGCCGCAAGGCGAAGGACGACCTCGACGCCATGAAGGAGGTCGGCGAGGACGAGGTGGCCCGCGCCGAGAAGGATCTGGATGCCCTGACCAAGCAGCACGTCGATGCGATCGACGAGGCCCTCAAGCGCAAGGAAGCCGAGCTGCTCGAGGTCTGATGCCGTCCGATTTCGAGACCCAGGTCCGCGCGACCAACGACAAGATCAATGCGCGCACCGGGCGACCGCTCGTCCGGGCGATCGTCGTCGGTCTCGTTCTCGGTGGCGCGCTGCTGGTCAGCCTCGTCATCTTCAAAGCGCTGTACATGGTGTTCGCGGGGGCGCTCGTCGCGTTCACGGCCTACGAGCTGGGAAGCGCGCTCCGGTTCGCCGGGCGCGACGTACCCCGGCTGCCGACAGTCATTGCCGCCGTCGCCGTCGTGCCGGCGACCTTCTTCTGGCTCGACACCGGCCACTGGGTGGTGACGCTCGGCGGCATCGCCCTGGTGGCGGTGTGGCGCCTGGTGGAACTGGTGCGACCGAAGAACCGCGCGTCTGCCCGCGACGTGCTGCTCGACATCGGCGCCGGCACCCTGATCATGATCTACATCGGCTTCATGGCCGGGTTCACGGTGTTGCTGACCGCCCAGGACGGCGGGCAGTGGTGGACCCTGGCCTTCCTGATCGTGGTGGTGTCGGTCGACACCGGCGCCTACGCGAGTGGCCTGGCCTTCGGCAAGCATCCGATGGCCCCCGCCATCAGCCCCAAGAAGACGTGGGAGGGCTTCGCCGGGTCCGCGGTCACCGCGCTCGTCGCCGGCGTTCTCCTCGCCCTGTTCATGCTGCAGCAGCCCTGGTGGGTCGGGCTGATCCTCGGTGCCACCATCCTGACCACGGCGACGATCGGCGACCTCGCCGAGTCGCTCATCAAGCGCGATCTCGGCATCAAGGACATCAGTACCTGGCTCCCCGGCCACGGCGGATTCCTCGACAGGGTCGACTCGTCGCTGCTCTCCGGTGCGGCCGCGTACGCGCTGTTCCTCATCTTCACCTGAACCGCGGCACGAGGCCGGTCGACAGGGTTCCGGCGGCGGGCTAAGGCACAATGGTGCGGTGAGCACAACATTCCCCCGCACTCGCAAGTCCCGCCCCGGCTACGACGTAGACCAGGTCGAGGACTTTCTGGAAGAGGCCCGGCGGGCGTACACCGCCGACAGCAACCAGCTGGGCGTGCTGACGTCGGAGAACATCCGCACGATGGCATTTGCGCTGCAGAAGGGCGGCTACTCGACCGGGCACGTCGACGCAGCCCTCGAGCGCCTGGAAGACGCCTTCGCCGCGCGCGAGCGCGACCGCGCCTTCGCCCAGGAGGGCGACGCGGCCTGGTACGCCCGCGCCCGCAGTTCCGCCCAGGCCATCCTCGACCGGCTGGCTCGCGGTCCGAGCAAGCGGTTCTCGCGCGTGGGGCCGCTCACCACGGGGTACGACATCAAGGATGTCGATGCCTTCGCCGAGCGACTGGTCGCCTATTTCCAGCACGGCAAGCCGATGACCGTCGACCAGGTGCGCACCGTGGTCTTCCGCGGTTCCAAGCGCGGCTACAACGAGACCCAGGTCGACCTCCTGCTCGACGCGGTCATCGACGTGATGCTCGCCGTTCGCTGAGTTTGTGCCGCAGCACAGCCCCGTGCGGTAAAGTCGGGGAATCGTGGGTGGCAAATATCGGGTGGCTGAAGTTCGCGCCCTACGCAAAAGCGTGGGCGGCGACGTTTCGGGACGGCACGTCAGATCCCGCCATTCCCTCCCGATCTTCTCGGCGGTTGTCTCGCTCGCCTTCGTTCTTGTCACCCTGACCCCGCCCGACGGCGGCGCGTCAGCGATGGCCGTCGTTGCCCCGACCACGTCGTATCGGGATGTCGCGGTGCAGCAGCTCTCCGTGAACGGCGACTACGCCGCGTCCATCGGGCGTGACACCTACACGATCACCATCCCGGTGGTGGAGAAGCCGAAGCCGGCACCCAAGCCCAAGCGCTCCGCGCCCGCCGCGGGAACGCCCGACCCGGGAACCGCCCAGGCCATCGCCTACGACATGGTGATGGCGCGGGGCTGGGGTCAGGACGAATACAGCTGCCTGGTGGCGCTCTGGAGCAAGGAATCGGGCTGGAACGTCTACGCCCACAACTCCTCCAGCGGTGCGTACGGCATCCCGCAGGCCCTGCCGGGCGAGAAGATGGCTTCGGTGGGTGGCGACTGGGCGACGAACCCGGCAACCCAGATCACGTGGGGTCTCGGTTATATCGCAGGTCGGTACGGAACTCCCTGTGGCGCATGGGGTCACTCAGGGGCCAAGGGCTGGTACTGACCCGGCGCTAGGCTCTCCGCATGGGAGAGTCTGTCGACATCGGCATCGCCCTGCTGGGCGTCGTGGCCATCGTGACGATCGTCGCCGCTGGCGCATTCAGCAAGAAGCTCGGGGTCGCCTCCCCGCTCATCCTCATCGTCGTCGGCGTCGGGTTCAGCTTCATCCCGGGTGCGCCGGTCGACGTGCCGAACGAGCTGATCCTCGTCGGCCTGATCCCGCCGATCCTGTACTCGGCTGCCATCAACACCCCGGTGATCGACCTGCGCCGCAACCTCGGCAGCATCTCCGCCCTCAGCGTCGCCCTCGTGCTGGTCAACGCGTTCGTCACCGGCTACATCCTGTTCCTGATCCTGCCCGACCTCAGCCTGCCGGCCGCGGTGGCCATCGGGGCGGTCATCAGCCCGACCGATGCGGTGGCCGCCACCGCACTGGCCCGGCGCCTGGGCCTGCCGCCGCGACTGGTGACGATCATGGAGGGCGAGAGCCTCGTCAACGATGCGACGGCGCTGGTGCTGCTGCGCTCCGCGATCGCCGCGACGGCGGCCACGGTCGCGGTGTGGGACGTCATTCTCGATTTCGCCTTCGCGGTGACCGCGTCCATCGCCGTCGGACTGGTGATCGGCATGGTCACGGTCTTCGTGCGATCGCGGCTGCGCGACCCGATCCTCGACACCGCGATCTCATTCGCGGTGCCGTTCATCGCCTTCATCCCGGCCGAATCGATCAACGCGAGCGGTGTGCTGGCTGTGGTGGTCGCGGGTCTCTACTCCGGTCACGAGGGGGCGCGGCGATTCACGGCCCAGGCTCGGATCTCTGAGCGACTGAACTGGCGGACGCTGCAGTTCGTGCTCGAGAACGGGGTGTTCCTGCTCATGGGCATCCAGGTGAGCGCGCTGATCACCGAGACCACGCAGGCCGACCTGAGTGCGCAATGGGCCGTGCTGCTCGGGCTGTTGATGACCGGGGTGCTGCTGCTGGTGCGGCTCGTGTTCATCGCGCCGCTGCTGCTGGCGATGCGCCGGAGCGTCGCGCTGGCCGAGAAGAGGCACGGCCGGTTCACCGCGCAAATCGATCGGTTTCGCACCCGGGTGGCCGGGCGTAGCGACCGGGAGTCGGCGCGGGTGCAGCGCGCCGAGGAACGCGCCGCGCGGGTCCTGAAGCGCCGGGAGGCCGACCTCGACCAGCTTCGACGGGAAGGCCTGGGCTGGCGAGGTGGCGTCGTGCTCGGCTGGTCCGGGATGCGCGGGGTGGTGACACTCGCTGCGGCGCAGTCGCTGCCCGACGACACCCCGTATCGGGCCCAGCTCGTGCTCATCGCCTTCACGGTCGCGGTGACGACGCTGATCGTGCAGGGCAGCACGCTGCCCTTGGTGATCAGGCTCACGGGCATCCAGGGAACGGATGTCGTCGCCGACCGGCGGGAGTTCGCGTCGCTGGTGGCGGAGCTCGGCCAGGCCGGGATGGAGGCGCTCGAGCATCCGTCGCTGCAGCTGCCGGGCGGGGAGGAGATCGACCCGGCCGTCATCGAGCGCGTGCGGCACGACACCGAGCTGACCGAGGAGTACGCGCGGGAGGGTGTCGAACGCGGACCGGGCGACGACTGGCTCGCCCATTCGCCGCAGGGGCAGTACCGGGCGCTGCGACGCGAGGTGCTGCAGGCCGAGCGGGAGGCGCTGCTGCAAGCCAGGGCGGCCGGCACCTACGCCTCGCGGACACTCAGCCGCGCTCAGGCCCTGATCGACCTCGAGGAGACCAGGCTCGAGCAGATGGAGAACCCGAGCGGCTCGTAAGCTGGTCTCATGCCCCGTTCCAACCGACCCCGCGGCCGTCGGCCCCGGGCGGAAGAGGACGACTTCGACGTGACCCGGGCGCTCATCACCGGCAAGCACACCGAGACCCGCCGCGACGGGCTGTGGAACGTGCAACCGCTGTCGGCGGCCGGCGCGACCAAGTACTACATCTGCCCGGGCTGCGGCCTGGAGATCGCGCCCG
>Ga0247742_10001906_pt1 | contig 13993 bp, 13 predicted proteins | sample UWRJL208509C2_FD_180944 | JGI IMG/M metagenome (GOLD analysis project Ga0247742, IMG submission 180944) | Plant litter microbial communities from Arlington Agricultural Research Station in Wisconsin, United States - UWRJ-L208-509C-2 | ecosystem: Environmental > Terrestrial > Plant litter >...
GGGCCGGGCCATGGCACGCGACACGTCAATTTTTCTGATGGACGAGCCGCTGTCCAATCTCGACAATGCCCTTAGGATAACAATGCGGACCGAGATCAAGGAGCTTCATCGCCAGCTTGGTGCGACGACCGTCTATGTGACACACGATCAAACAGAGGCATTATCCTTGGCTGACCGGGTTGCTGTCCTGAAAGATGGCCATTTGCAGCAGTTCGACAAGCCCGAAGTGATTTACGACAAGCCTGCGAACCGTTTCGTCGCCAGCTTCCTCGGAGTACCACCGATCAACTTCATGCCCGCGTCAGCACTCGGCCTGCCCGGCGAGGGAATAACGCTTGGCCTGCGTCCGGAGACGCTTTCACTGCACCATGAGAAGCCTGACGGTGTCGCCATTCCCGCCATCGTCAAAATGGCGGAGCTCACCGGATCGGATTTGGTTGCCCACTGCGACACACCAGTCGGCAGGGTGACTGTCGTCGTGCCACGCAGCAGCGGTCGTCTGCCAGGAGGCAACTGCTGGATAGGCGTTGACGCCGAAAGAGCACTTGTCTTCGATGACAACACCGGAGAACGTGTCGATGTTGCAGGTGACCTCATCTTGACGAAATTGAAGGTTTCACATTGACGGACCACACAGAGACGACACCGCTCGCCCTGAGCGACCTCATCAACAAGTACTCCAGCCAGCTCACCGAGGCCGATACGCGGCTTCTCGACGTCTTGGTACGCGATCCCCTTAGGGGTGCGATGGAAAACGGCAAGGATGTGTCTTCGAGGGCCGGTGTTCATCCTGCATCAGCGGTTCGCCTCGCCCGCCGCCTGGGCTTCAAGGGATATCCCGAGTTTCGCGGCTTTCTTCGCGCTAGCCTGACCGAAGGCGGTAACGATTTCGAGAGTTCGGCAGCGCGGATGGCCGCACGGCTGATGAAAGCGGAAAACGGCGGCGCTCTTTCCTCGCTGATCGATAGTGAGATAGCCGCCCTGAACAGCCTCCGGAACAGCGCGTCCGACCTGGACATCCGGCAATTTTCCGAGACGCTCAGGGATGCACGACGTGTCTTGGTGTTCGGACGAGGTCATGCGTCCTCCCTTAGTGCCTTGATAGCACTAAGGCTGGCGCGCTCCGGCTATGATGCAATCGATCTTGGCGCACAAATGCATCATTTGGCCGAAGTAATGGCGTCGATCGGCGAGAGTGACGTCTTATGGCTGTTGGCACTCCGCAAGGTGCCAAGCATCGTTGACGACATCCGAAGGGCAGCAGCCAAGCGCGGTGTGAAGACCTTGGCGCTGACAGATTTGCAGGGCGCGAGAATGGAACCCGCTGCACATCATCAGATAGTAGTTTCGCGCGGGCCGCCCGGAGAGTCGCAGTCGCTCGTTGTGCCCATGACGGTAGCTAACGCGGTCATCCTCGACTTGGCGGCGGTCGACGACGGTAGGTCGATCCGATCGCTTGCCGCATTTCGGGATTTCCGTGCAAATGGTAGTCTGCCATCGAGCGTTGTCTGATCAGGTAGCCGCGGGGCGTCCTTATAGAATGGAAAGCAAAAGCGCCGATACTTACTCCCGGCGAACAAGAGGCTGAAATCCGCTGTCCGCCCGAGACCGACGTTCGCTGTGCAGTTGACACCAATGCACCCTCGCTGGATCATCCGGCCCTAGGAGGATACTCATGGACATGGTTGCGCTGGACTACTTCCGAGAGCCGGGCCCTCATTCCACAGCAAAGAAGAACAAGGTCGGGCTGGCAGGCGCCCCAACGGACATCGCCGACCTAGCCGCCTGGATTCAGGGAAGAATGCTTCACGAACACTGGGCGTCGCAATACGGTGAAGTGCTGAGCCCGGAGCGCCGGGAACTCTCGCAAAGGAGATCGGTGGACGCCGTGCTGGACGGCCTCCTCGCGGGTGGCAATTCACCACGACCTGCTGCGGATCGCGCCGTTGGTGTCTGCAGCCATTTCTCGCTGCTTGCAGTGTCGGCCTTGCGAGCAAACGGCCGTGCGGCCAGGTCGCGGTGCGGTTTCGGCACTTATTTCGCTCCCGACAAGGCGATCGACCACTGGGTCGTGGAGGTCTGGAATGGAGATCGCTGGCGGATGGTCGATTTTCAGATCGATGACTTTCAGCGTGCCGAATTGGGGCTGGTCTTCGACACTCTCGACTTGCCGTCGGGTGAGTTCCTTCTGGCCGCCCAGGCCTGGCAACTCTGCCGGCGTGGCGAGGACGACCCCAATCGCTTTGGCATCTTCGATGAAGGCGGCTTCTGGTTCATCGCCTCAAATATGATCCGTGACCTCGCCAGCCTGAACAAGGTCGAGATGCTGCCATGGGACGACTGGGGGGCGATGCCATCCCCAGACGCGGAGATCAGCGCCGAGGAACTCCGACGCTTTGATCATTTGGCGGAGATCCTTCTCGATCCCGATGGTCGTAGGGAAGAGCTCCGCACACTCTATGACGCTCCAGGGTTCGGCATGCCTGGAGAGGTCTTCAATGCTGTCAAGCAGGCTCGTGAGATGGTTTCGGTCGCGCAGTAGGTATTCAAAGCTCAGATGACAGGGCTACGTTAATCAAGCTTTACGAGGCGTCTCTCTTGTTCGCGAGACTGAGACTGCAGGCGGCTCTGGGATGCGAGAGCATAATTGGTCCCGATGGCGGCAAGTGCCAGACGCGGTTACGTGCCTGGCACCGGTCGAGTATATGCCCTTATCCTAAAAGAAGCGCGGGCTGCCGAGCAAGCGTCCCTTGCAACTTCCACACCTATCGAGGGGGCATGCGTACTAATTTCGAACTGTCGGGTCGGGTGACGGAGGCGGCACGCCGCCGACTTCCGGGGATCGTCAGCGCGAGCCCCGCAGGCCCGGCTGCCGCCGTCAAAGCGGTGCTGACGTTCATTGGACCGACCTTTGCGAGATTTGTAAGGAAGGCCAAAGGTGGGAAGACGGTGTTGAAATCAAGAATGGTCCGCAGAAAGCCGCAAGATGTCTAGGCTGCCCCATAGGTGTCACGGATATGGAACTGCGCTGCTGTAAAGCTGAGCGGTAAAAGTGCCTGCGTCATATGCTCCATGTGTGTCAAAATCTTACGTGTCTGTTTTTGAACACGAAATTTCACGGACTTTGACATAGAAAGAATCCTCTGACACACAAGGGGTACTGTGTCAGGTGTTCGCAAGTTCTACATTAGCGAGGTTGCAAGACGTTAATGCGCGTTTAAGCTTTTCATTCGAAGGTCTGTTAACTTGACTTGCTACCGAGGATTCTCGTTGCAGTGTCCATCACTAGGAAAAATTGCGAAGAAGTCGAGTATCGAAACGAGTAGTTTAGCTCCGGGATCAAACGGAGGAACAGTGAGTTTACAGAAACGGAACGTTAGCGTGTTAAAGAAGCATTCTGAGGAATGCATGACAGAGATAGATTGACGAGCGACGTATTATCATCCATCTCAGATGTACAGATTGCACGGGAGATTAAGCGTGCCAGGGAATCGCACTTACTACTAAATCGAATCGCAGAAAGCTGAATCGCTAACTTAAATGTTAGATACGAGCCAGCCCAAGGGCGGAGCTTTGCCTTGCTAGGAAGCGTATCTAGCGAGAAAGCTGCACTTTTTAGCCGCACTTTTCATTTTATGGCTTTGTGCCAGGAATAAAGCGTGCTTATGGAATCTTATGTGCTCGGAGAACTGTGATGGGTCTGCCGAGTCAAACAGAAAGGAAGGTGAAACCGTTTGAACGTTGAAGCAGCGTGGGTCGCACTTGCTCTGGCTTTTCCCGCGTCTGTGTGGGCAGTAATCCAGATCATAGAGTGGTTCCGGCGCAAGCCTTAGACTCCAGGGAACCGTAACTCCCTAAACACAAAAACTCGCCAGGGTGATGGACCTGGCGAGCCTTTTGTACATCAGGTCAAACCGTATTGACCGTTGAAGCATTTTCTGTATCTGCCAAAATGACGAGACCGTCAACTGGAACGCGGAATATAAGCCGCAGGAACGGTGGATACATTTGCTAAGGTGTGACCAATATGTCATGCAACAAAGCAGTTCATGTGTCGAATTTTGTGGAAAATTCACCGTTGATCTCGCCGTGCTATCCTGCCACATAACATTCATAACAACGAAAAATTGAAAAGTGGCACGTGCCAATCGCTCAACAAATCCCGATCCCCGTCCCCAAAAGGACCGTTTTCACAAAGACCGGATTAGGCGATCTGGGTGCTATCTCAGAAGCGATTGCCGCTGAAGTATCGATTCCCCACGGACCGATAAAGCTTTTGAATGGCGTGGAGGGTGCTACGGGTGGCTTTGGTCGAGAGCATATCGAAAGTCACGTTAGCAGAATGAAGCAGCTCCAAGGTATGGGCTACAGTGACGTAGTTTCATACGTCTACTACGTTGCGTCAGCCTTCACATACGTGGCTCAGCAAGAAGATGGGAGAATAATCATCGTACGTGAAGACGGATCACTATATCATCAAGTGATTTGCCAGTGGGATGAAGACCTAAATGTGTGGAGCGTCACTACAGCCATACCAAAAAACAATATCAGGAAACTGAAAATTGTGTGGAGAGCTTCTTAGGCGGCCGACAGGAGCGAGCCCTATCTTCTGGCGCCGGTAGCCATATCCGATTTGCGACCGTTACATCCCCCAGAACAATGTTCTGCCGACGGGAAGAGGGTCCAAGCGCATACGAAACCGCCTAGTTCCTTTCATATGGGTCAAAACAATGAGACTGTCAACCTAGCGACAACCTTTCCTCTACTTCTGGGCGTCACACAGCCCTATTCTTCCGCCAAGGTGCATCCCGCTCCCAATCGCCGGCCATGATGCAACCGAACGGTAAAACCTCATCGACTATAAGACTGAACTCAGTGATCTGTTTTCTGACACTGGCGGCATTCTTTTAAGCGCTCGGCAGCTCGGCCATGTTCAGCGGAATTATGGTCACTTCTCGAGCATCATCTGCGAAGTTGGCAAAGGCCGGCGTCGCTCCCTTAGCATGGAAGAACTGGTCGTTGCGTAGAAAAACGAAATTGTGCTCGTTCCAAAAACGATCGGTGATCCGCGTGTCTGGCGTCCGGATACGACCATCTCTTCGCAGCTCGGCCAGCGCAGCATCATGGATTGCAAAGTGGCTAACCCCGCGTCCAGCGCCGGATTGCCTGCAATGCTTCCCAATACGGCGCACCCCCGCGAGAGTGACCAGGTATCCAAGCGTTTTGCCTCAGCGTCTCGGGTGACAATTCCTGTCTGAACCGCTCTACCACTGCCATGCCTGCCTTGTAGAGAGCTGCCTAACGGAACATCCAGATCAGCGTCAGCGGAACGCCTCTGTCCTAGTTTACCTTCGCTTTGAACGCCGCTTTTGTCGGAACTGAAGAGGATTCAATCTGTAATCTCTCTCGGGCTTTTGCTCGTTCTCGAAGACGAGCCATTCATTGCGCTGAATCTTGAAGGGATGCTAAAGGAGTTCGGCGCGACTTCTGTCGTTTTTGTCGACACTCGCGCGGACGCCCTTCTTTGGCTTGAGGTGAATGTTCCGGATATCGCGATTGTCGATCCGATGGTTAACGACGGCGTCTGCACGGATGTTGTCGACATGCTGGCGGCCGCAAGAGTGCCGTTCGTCGTCTATTCGGGAGCGAGTGCAGTGCCTCGGTATGCATCGAAGAACACTTCATAGGCTGCTCGCACGCGGCGCGGCTGGGGTAAATTAGGCCTGATCCGAGCATCACCATTCGATGTCGTAGATTGCGTGTTTCAAATGACCGCGCGGACAACCCAGACCTGTACATCCAAACCAGGTTTAGCAGCAGGCTCTACGGCATCTTGGATGTCTGCATGGGTAAGAGAATATCGATGCTCCCCGTCGGCGATGGTCAACGCGTAACGACGTCCATCGACTAGCTATTTAGCCGGGATCCATTCATCGTAAGGGTGACCACGGCACCGCTGGGAGGCCACCAATAAGAGGCCTGCCCCCCAAGCACGCCCGACATGGTTCGCTCGATGAGTTTGCTTCCATAGCCGTTTCCGTGCGGCGCTGAAATGGGCGGACCGCCCTGCTGGCTCCAACTTATTTCGAGATTGTCCCCAACCATCCTTCCGGACAGATCAAGGGTGCCAGTTGGTGAGGACAGCGCGCCATATTTAAGTGAGTTTGTTGCGAGTTCATGAATGATCAATGCGAGCCCTGTCGCCGCATTCTCACCGACACCCATACGAGGGACAGCCACACGGATGCGCCTGGAGAAAGCTACAGCGCTCTCGTATGGAGCGAGCAGCAAGGCGAACAAGTCACCTAGCAAAGCTGCCTTTCCCAAAGGCCGGTGCGCTGGCGATATATGACGACGTCTCCTCGCCCAATTGCCGTTGATGAATTACGGCAATCGACGGCTTTAACTTCTGCCGATCACCGATGTTCCATCCGCTTAGGGGGCAACGAGATATTTCCTCGACTATCGGGAACCAAATTCAAGGCACGCCATTTCTAGGGTCGTCGAGAACCTTGATCTTGGAGGCAACCCCATGAGCGATAAGCAAAACTCGAAAGGCAACCGCCCGCAGCGTGGCGCGCCCTACTCACTTGAAGAGTTTCAACAGAAGCATGATCTCACGTCAGAAGTCGCGCAAGATCTGTTCGCGCGGTTCGGGCCGTCCGCGATAGAACTCGACTTGCTGATGTCGGCAAAGCGCAAGGTGCCCTCGCTGGGCATGATCGCGAAGGATTTCGAGCTTTAACAGCGCCCTTCTCGCGTTGAAAGCATTCCGTCGGATCACCCGTTCTATGGCGTGCTTGAAAAGCTTCAATGGCTCGGCAAGCGCTCTCATCCTGATCTGAAAGCAGATGCCCTGCTGTTTCAAGGGAAGCCGGGCCGCTTCGCATACCGCGCACGAGCGACAACAACGAAGCTGACGCTTCGGACGGTGGTCGATGGCGATGATCGTCGGATTTTCTTTCGGCTTCAGAAAGTAATCTTTGAGAGATAGCGGCCATTCCTTGAGATCGCCTGATGGCCACTACCTCGTCATACATGGCCGGCTTTGGCGAAAGACGAACCCTCATTTGCAGAAGAGGATGCGGGCGGCTGCCTGATCGATACGCTCTGCTGGACGTAAACCGCGGTTAGCCTACTGGAGCGGCTCACCTCGCTGCGGGTCTCGCCGGTCAACCGACCGGCGGGACCCTTTTTGCCTGCGGGGGTCAGATGATAGTTGGAGTGATACCGCCATCCACGCGGAGCGCGGCGCCGTTAGTGGCCGCGGAAAGCGGACTAGCAAGATAGGTAACAAGTGTAGCGATTTCGTCGGCTTCGATCATCCGCTGGATTAGCGACGTCGGACGGTCTTTTGCGAAGAACTCGGCCTCGATGTCGGCGGCCGGGGCGTGTGGGTCGGATGCGACGCTTTTGAGAAACTCTTCAATCCCCTCTGAGCGGGTGGTGCCCGGCAACACCGAGTTGACGGTTACATTGGTACCCTTTGTGAGAGCTGCCAAACCCCGCGAGATAGAAAGCTGCGCTGTTTTCGTCATGCCGTAATGTATCATGTCCGGCGGGACCAACACGCCCGACTCGCTCGCCACAAAGATCACGCGTCCCCAGTTGCGCTTCAGCATAGCTGGGAAATACATGCGGGACAGCCTTGCGCCGCTGAGCACGTTGACTTCGAAAAACCTACGCCAATCCTCGTCGGTAATGTTTTCGAATTCTTTCGACTCATAGATTCCCAGGTTATTGACGAGAATGTCAATTTCCGGAGCTTGCGAGTATAGCAGTTCCGCGCCACCAGCCGTGGCTACATCGGCCACGACTGCGCGTACTCGCGCAGCGGCGATGCCTTGAAGTTCCTTCGCTGCCTGAGCAAGTTTGTCCGCTGAGCGGCCGACGATCACGACTTCGGCCCCCTCCTCTGCCAGACGCTTCGAGATCGCAAGTCCAATCCCAGCCGTTGAGCCGGTAACGAGCGCTGTCTTTCCGGATAGCTTTAAGTCCATAGAAATTTCCTTGCTTTCAACCTGTTTGCCTCGGCCGGATATAAGAATGTGCAACTATTCCAAAAGGCCCATACAATTCAGATCACTTGTGAATTTTATTCCAAAGCATGAGTTGGGTGTTGATTGGGGGTGGTGAAGCACAGTGTCGAGCGGCGAGCCCTCTTGCGTTTAAGCGGTTCGCGTTCCAGCCATCCAACCGTTACATTGCAGTGCTCTGCAGTACGAAGTGGCCGCTGGATATTTCAATTAGATTGTCGTCGTCGCCGTGTGTTGGCAGTGCCGCAGTTGTTGGTCCGTGACCCGAGCGTCGGCGTCCGAGGCGCGGAACGGCATCAAGGAGATTTCTGGTGTAAGGATGTTGCGGCGTTCCAATAACGGAAGAGGTCGGGCCAAGCTCCACAATTCTCCCCCGATGCATGACTGCAACGCGGTCACACAAGCGAGCGATCACCGACATATCGTGTGAAATAAGTATGTAGCACAATAAGTGCTCGTTTTGGACAGATGCCAACAGGTCCAGGATTTGAGCTTGGATGCTGACATCGAGTGATGACACCGGCTCGTCTGCTACCACAATTCTTGGTGAAGGGGCGAGCGCACGCGCGATCGCGATTCGCTGACGCTGGCCACCCGAAAATTCGTGAGGGTACCGATCTGCGGAGTCTCGCCTAAGGCCGACCTTCTCGAGCAGCTCGCCGACGTCGCCCCTGATCTGTCGCCAATCTAACACGCCTTGCGCATAGATTGCCTCTCCAATCTGTTTTCCAATGGTAAGACGTGGGTTGAGAGAGGAGTATGGATCCTGGAAAATCATCTGGCATCGGAGAAATTTCTTACGTCGTAGGGACGCAGGCAGGTCGTCTACGCGCTCTCCTTCGATGTAGAGTTCTCCGCTCGACGGCATTTCGAGGCCAACCGCAATTCGGCCAAACGTTGACTTGCCAGAGCCACTCTCGCCAATGATGCCAAACGTCTCGCCAGCAAGCGGCGCAATCGAAATTCCGCGCAAGGCGGTAAGCTGTTTCCCGCCCGCTTGGAATACTTTCGTAATCGACGATGCTGACAGAACCGGCACTGGCGTCATCGAGGAAACCTGCTGTTTCCGGCACTGCGTACGGCAAGCGCTTGCTGGAGCGTCAGATGCGAAGCAAGCAGTGCCTTCGTGTAATCGTGCTGCGGCGCGGTCAGCACGTCCTCCACGAACCCTGTTTCTAAAATTCGACCATCCCGCATCACCGCCACACGGTCGGCAGTTTCCGCCACCACGCCGATGTCGTGAGTGACGAGTAAGATCCCTACCCCCATGCGAGACTTCAGATTGACGAGCAGATCAAGAACCTGCGCCTGAACGGTGACGTCCAACGCAGTCGTCGGCTCGTCGGCCAACAGGACGTCAGGCTGGAGAGCGATCGCCGCAGCGATCAGAACAAGCTGACGAATGCCACCCGAGAGTTGATGTGGGAACTGCGCCATTATGCGATCTGGGTCGGCGATCCCGACATCCAAGAGCGCTGCCCTCGCCATAGCAGCCGCTTTCGTTGCACTGAGTAATTTGTGCCGCCGCAAGCCCTCCGTCATCTGCCGGGCAATCGTGAGAACCGGATTGAGTGATGTAGCGGGCTCTTGAAAGATCATCCCGACCTTGGACCCTCGAATGTCCTCCATGGATCGCCTGTCCTTTGTCGCTATGTCTACGCCGTCGATGGAGATGTGCCCAGTCCATCGTGCCGCCTCCGGAAGGAGCTTCATAAGCGAAAGCGAGGTTACGGTCTTTCCACTCCCGGACTCACCCACCAATGCTAGAATCTCACCTCGCGCCAGATCGAAGCTAACTCCGTCAACGGCCTTTGGCGCGCCATTCTCGCCTGAAAAGTCTACCGACAGATCACGAACCTCAATGTAGGAGGAACTGGCCATCACGGCGTCTTCCGACGATGATCGAACAAATCTCGAAGGCCGTCTCCGATGAGATTAAATGAGAGTACGGTGACGAAAATCGCGAGACCAGGGAAGATGAGAATCCATGGGGCCTTCGTGATGTAGTTCCGGCCCGATGCCAGTATCGCACCCCATTCAGGTGAAGGTGGCTGGACGCCCAGGCCGAGAAACGAAAGACCCGCGGCAGACAGGATCGCCGACGAGAAGCCCAGAGTGGCCATTGAAATCAAACTATGCCCTATGTTCGGCATGATATGGACGCGAACCAGTCTGGCGGATCGAATTCCCGCCAATCTTGCTGCTTCGACATAAGGTTTCGCCCTCTCACGTACGGCCAAACCGTATGTCACGCGGGCATAGAACGGTATCAAGCTTATAGTGATCGCCACCGTAGCGTTTTCGATGCCTGGACCAAGGAATGCCACTAGGATCAATGCGACGAGCGTATCGGGAAACGAATAAAGCACATCGATTAGCCGCAGTAACACTGCTTCGACATGACGGCCTCCGAAGGCAGCGAACAAGCCCAATAAGCCACCGGCAACAAGGCCGCTGATCACCGCCACTATACCGATACCGAGGGAAAGGCGGGCACCAATTAAGACGCGACTAAAGAGATCACGACCGAAGTCATCTGTGCCAAACAGATGGTTCCCGGATGGTGCGGACAAACGAGGGCCCGCCGCCATTTTCAAAGCATCGTAAGGCGCCACGAAAGGCGCTAAGATCGCAGCAACCACCAGGAACGACGCGATTCCAGCGCCAATTGCGATTGTCGCCGGCAACTGCCTTCGAATCTTCTTAGACTGCGCGCTTGAATGTATCATCGCGTCCTTATTCGGGGGTCGAGGTAGCTATAGAGTACGTCGACGGAGGATGACACCACGACAACAGAAGTTGCGAAAACGACAATGAAACCTTGTATCATTGGGTAGTCGCGCGCCAGCATTGCCTGGACGGCGAGACGTCCGATGCCGTTCCAAGAGAACACGCTTTCCACGATAACCTGACCGCCCAGAAGATAGGCGAACAAAAGCCCGATAACTGTGACAATACTAATCAACGCTGGCCGCAGCGCATGAACGAAAAGGATTTGGTGTTCTCGAAGTCCTCTGGCTCTCGCGGTCCGGATATAGTCCTCCCCAAGAACTTCAAGGAGAGCAGATCGGGTCATTCGAGCGACTAGAGCACAGTAGGTCAGGCCAAGGGTCAACGAAGGAAGAATCAAGTTCCGCCACCCTGACCCAGCCACGGGAAGCCACCCGAGTTTCAGCGCGAAGATTTGAATCATGATCAGACCTGTCCAGAACGCTGGAACGGAGACGCCAAAGACTGCGACCACAGCGATAACGTTATCGGTTGCACGGCCTCTGTATACTGCTGCCAAGAACCCAGATGGAATGCCGATGAGTAGGGCGACGGCCAGACCTGAGACTGCGAGCAAAAGTGTATTCGGCAAGCGCTGCATCAAAAGGTTTAGTACTGGCTCGTTGCCTCTAATGGTCGTCCCAAGATCTCCATGCAGAACACGCCAAGCATAGAGCCCGACTTGCTGCCAGACAGGTAGATCCAACCCCAGCCGTGACCTCATGCTCGCCATTGCTTCAGGCGGCACAGTCATTGAATGGGCCATCATTGCGGTGATTGGATCACCCGGCACAAGGTGAATCAGAGTTCCAGATAGAACGATGACTACGAAGACGGTGACAAGCGCCAAAACGGTTTTTCGAAAAACAAGATGGAGCATCGGATCTCATTCTGTTCGGAACCTGCCCAGAAACGGCAACGTCACACCCTTTTTTTTGACTCACTCCGATACCGTGACGTCGTTAAACAGCAGCGACACCATAAACCCCATCCTGAAATCATGCACCTTCGAGCTGGAGGCCATGAGCCAGCCCCACCCTGGCGAAATGAGAGGGACCGCATAGGCATTCGTCAGCAAATACTTATGAATGTCATGTATCTTTTCAGCCCGCGCCTCGCCGGAAAGCTTGCGCTGTTCTTCAAGCATTTCATCAAGCTCCGCATTCAAGCCGAGGTTGGAGGCGCCGGGTCGCTTCCAAAGAAAATATAGATAGTCGGGGTCGACGCCGGACATCCCCATTGTCAAAATTGCCGGTGGGCCATCCGTGCGCGCATTGACGTCTGCGATATGACCGTAGAACGCAGCCACGTCCCATGTTTCGATTTCGGCCTGCACTCCGACCGCGGCTAGATCCTGCTGCATGATCTCGTGCAGTCGATCCCAACCCTCCCCTTTGTACACCACCAACTTCACCTTGAGAGGCTTGTCGGGCGTGTATCCGCTGGCTGCCAAGATGGTCTTGGACCCCTCAGGGTCATATCTTTCACCCCAAGCTGAGCAGAGTGCCTGGTCCGTAGCGAACAGGTTGGGAGCCACCGGGCATGAGGAGGACTTTACAAGTCCCTCGAAGGCGATCGCGGCGTAGGCCTCGCGGTTCAACGCCATTCCGATTGCCCTGCGAATGTCGGTGTTGTCGAGCGGTTTGATCTTCCACGTGAAAGAGGCAAACATCTGTTGGCCGGAAAGGTCAGACGCGTAGACCTTGAAATCGCCGTCGCCCTTGAGGTCGTTCGCCTCCTGCAATGACGGCTCGACCATGTCGGCCTCACCAGACCGAAGTGCCGCCATCCGCGCTACAGCTTCAGGAATGACCTTAAACGTCAGCTTGTCGAGATGTGGCCTGCCCGGATTTGTTACAAGCGGATTCAAGTTCCTGTAATCAGCGTTCGCCTCGAGTTGGATGCTGTCGTTTCGTGTCCAATTTGCCAGTTTGAAAGGACCGGTCCCAATTGGTTTGAATTTGCCAGCGGAGAACGACGAAGGGCATAGGAAAACCGCCTGCATGCTGGTGAGGAAGGAAGTGAACGGACCGTAGCGCTCCGAAAACGATACCTTCAACTTGTTTCCATCAACCGCCGTCCCGGTGATAGGGCCCCAAACCGTTCGATTAGGGTTGAGCGTTGTGGGATCGAGTGCTCGATCTAGGCTCGCCTTGGCGGCGCCGGCGTCGAAGATTGATCCGTCGTGGCACTTTACCCCTTCCCTTAAGGTAAAGCTGTAGGCCTTTCCGTCATCTGCCATCGTCCAGTCGGTCGCAAGTCCAGGGTGTATCGACCCGTCGTTATCCATGGTCAGAAGCGTATCGAACATCAGGTTGGTGATCTGAAGCGAATACGTCGCAGCGGCTCGTTGAGGATCAAGAGTGTCCGCGTCGAAAGGTCTGGCCACGGTCAATTCGGACGCGGTTAAGTTCGCCGCCGCGGATACGCCGAGGACAAAGGCAAGGATGATTGTTACGAAAGGTCTGAATTTGCTTTTTCCAATGCTTAGCATGGTTCGCCCGCTGTTAACTGATTGCTCATAGTCCTCCCCCGAAGATATGCGCTGTGCTAGTCCAGCTTGCCGAACGACCTACGTCGGACCGCCGTCATGGTAAAATGCTGTATACATTCCCTGTCCCCTCTGCCGCCTTCATTAGGCAAATTATGACATGAAAATAATTGAGAATGAGTGATTTATCATATTTTTTTGGTCAAGTGGCCCATCCCCAAGCCTACCCAACCTGGTCGAGATCGAAAACGACCGTAACGAGAATCTATTATATCTGCGCACTTTACGCGATGCTATCATTCGAGAACAACCACCTGCGCGGGCGCGGGCTTCTTGCATTATGAAATGCCGCCAAGGGGTGCGAAATGGTCGAGAAGAGCGTTAAACCTCTGATTTTCACGGCCACTTTATCGTTCGTGCTGTTGATTTCAGCACAGATCTTCAGTTTTTTTGGCACTGGCACTCTCGGCTTTGTCGTCGCCGCTATCGTAGTGACGACGCTCGCGTTGTTTTTCTATTCCCCCGGCCGCCGGAAAAGCCGACCTCCGAACAACCCTCGGAATTTTGTCGACAGTGTTCCCGGCCTCGCCTGGACTGCGGAGCCCGACGGACAGATCAGCAGCATGAATTCTCGGATGCGAGAGTTTCTCAACGTGCCGCAGGGCTCATTCGTCGTTGCTGCGACCTCCATCCACCC
>Ga0247742_10001907_pt1 | contig 13989 bp, 10 predicted proteins | sample UWRJL208509C2_FD_180944 | JGI IMG/M metagenome (GOLD analysis project Ga0247742, IMG submission 180944) | Plant litter microbial communities from Arlington Agricultural Research Station in Wisconsin, United States - UWRJ-L208-509C-2 | ecosystem: Environmental > Terrestrial > Plant litter >...
CGTCAAGTTCTTCAACACCTGGCTGGCCGGCACCGTCGCGCCGCGATTACAGATGGACCTGCTGCCCGGCCTGGCCTGCGCCGCACATTTCGTGCTGACGGCGCCGCGCCCGCCGCAGCGCACCGACGACTACATCGCCGCCGGCCGCGCCATGCAGCGCTTCTGGCTGACGGCGACGGCGCAGGGCCTGCAGCTGCAGCCGGAGCTGACGCCGCTGATCTTCTCGCGCTACGTGCGCGAGGAGCGCGTGTTCTCCGCCACGCCCGGCATGCAGCAGCGCGCGGCGGAACTGGCGCGGCAAGGCGCCGCACTGGTCGGCCGCGATGCGTGGGAATCGGCCGTCTTCATGGGCCGCATCGGCGCCGGCGCCCCGGCCCGCGCGCGCTCGCTGCGACGGCCGCTGCGCGAACTGCTGATCGCGCCGGGCGCCGACGGGAGCCGCTGATGCGCGCCATCAAGCCCGGCCAGGTGGCCTTCTTCATGAGCCTGCTGGTGCTGATCCTGCTGCTGGGCGTCGGCACCACCGCGCTGCTGTTCGGCGGCCTGCCGCTGGGCGACTTCCGCGGCGTGCTGCTGTCGCTGATCGGCGTGCTGCTGACCTATCTGTACGCCTTCCTGGTGTACCGCCTCTTCCTGTACGCCATGCCGCTGCGCGAGGGCGAGGTGGCGCAGAACTCGCGCCACGAGCTGGTCGCCAACGTCAACATCCTGTTCTACCTGCTGCTGTTCAATTCGCTGATCCGCACCCACTTCATCCCGGTGCCGCTGCTGCGCCTGGTCTACCTGGCGCTGGGCGCCGAGCTGGGCGCCAACACCTACAGCGCCGGCGTGCTGCTCGACCCGCCGCTGACCCGCATCGGCAGCAACACCATCATCGGCCACGACGCCGTGATCTTCGCCCACGTCATCGAAGGCAGCAGGCTGGAGCTCAAGGCCGTCGTCATCGGCGACACCGTGACCATCGGCGCCACCGCCGTGGTGATGGCCGGGGTGCGCATCGGCGACCACGCCATCGTCTCGGCCGGCGCGGTGGTGACCAAGGACACGGTGATCGCGCCGGGCGAGATCTGGGGCGGCATCCCGGCGCGCCGGCTCAAGGCCGCGCCCGGCACGCAAGGCTGACGGAATTTTTTACAGCAGCCGCCTTGAGCCCCGGCCGCGCGCGCGCAAGTGCTTGATTTCACAAGGAAGGCCGGCACTGGCAAGGCTTTTGCTCTTGAGACGATACGAACCCGATCCCCGGATTCATCTCTTTCCAGGAGCCATACCATGAACCTTTTCAAACCCGCGCTGGCGACCGCCCTGCTCGCCGGGGCGCTGTCCGCGCCGCTGGCGATGGCGGCCCCCACGGTCGGCTTCGACCCGACCGGCACCGGCACCTACAGCGTCCAGTCCGACCTGTGGACCAACGTCACCAACACCGGCCTGGCCACCAACTTCATCCCCGGCCTGACCATCGGCCCCGGCGCCGGCGCGCCCTATCTGACCGAGCTGCGCTCGCAGATGGTGATCGGTAATATGACGAACAGCAACATCCCCGCCATCGTCACGCCGCCCGGCCTGAACGTCAACTTCGAGATCAGCAAGGTGGTCCGCTTCCAGGAGCTGGTCGATTCGCAAACGCCGACCACGGCGCACTTCACGCTGCCGCCGACGCAGTCGGCCGCGATGGACGTCGATCCGATCCGCGCCGGGGTGCAGAACATCGCCATCTACTTCGACGACATCACCGACGGCAGCGTGGCCGTGCCGGGCAACGGCCCCGGCACCGTGCGCTGCTACGGCGCCGGCTCGACCTCGACCGGCTGCGGCGGCCCCGGCGGCGACGGCGACGGCATCCTGATCCTGTCCGGCCACATCATCTTCAACGACGCCAGCTTCACGGCGACCGGCCCGGTCGGCACCGGCTCCTTCGACTCGCGCTTCATGATCGATTACGTCGATCCGGCCTACCTGGACATCGTCACCGGCTCGATCTTCGTCGACAAGCTGACCGGCACCACCAACGTGCCATCGTTCTTCACGCCGCAGGAAATGTGGGACGGCGCCACGCCGACCACCGTGCCGTTCCTGAAGGTCGACTCGTCGCAAAGCTTCGCCGCCGTTCCCGAGCCCGCCACGCTGGCGCTGGTGGGCCTGGGCTTTGCCGGCCTGGCGCTCGGTCGTCGTCGCAAAGCGCAGTTCTGAACCGCAGCAGCGGCACTTGACAGCGGACCCGGCGCAGCCAGCCCGGTCCGTTTTTTTTCGCCCGTCCCTAACGGAATTCTTTACACCAGCCCGCCCGCGCGCGCCGGAGGCGCGGCCAAGTGCTTGATTTCACAGGCATGGCCGAGTCTGGCAAGCGTCTTGCTCTTGCAAGGGAAGAGTCCGATTCCCGGACTCCACTCACTTGGGAGCCTCTCCATGAAACCTCGCATACCCGCACTCGCCCCCGTCCTGCTCGCAGCAGCGCTGACAGCGTCGTCGCTCGCCGTCGCCGCACCCGTCATTGGCCTCGATCCCTCCGGCAACCACAACTACACCACCTACGCCGACCTGTGGACCAACATCACCGACACCGGCCTGGCCCGCGACTTCATCCCCGGCGCGACCGTCGGCGCCGGCGGCAACACCGCGCCCTACCTGACCGAGCTGCGCATGCAGACCCGGGTCGGCACCATGTCTAATAGCAACACTGGCAGCATGGTCACGCCGGCCGGCCTGAACACCAGCTTTGAAATCACCAAGGTCGTTCGCTTCCAGGAACTGGTCGACCAGCAAAGCGGCAACAGCGCCCACTTCACGCTGCCCGCCAGCCAAGCGGCCGCGATGGACGTCGACCCGCTCCGCGCCGGCGTGCAAAACATGGCGATCTTCCTGGACGACCTCGCCGACGGCAGCAACGCCATTCCGGGCACCGGCATTCCGGGCGACCCCGGCACCGTGCGCTGCTACGGCGCCGGCTCGTCCTCGGCCGGCTGCGGCGCCGGCCCCAATGGCGACGGCATCATGATCCTGTCCGGCCACCTGGTGTTCAACGACGCCAGCTTCACGGCAACGGGCCCGGTCGGCACCGGCTCCTTCGATTCGCGCTTCGTGATCGACTATGTCGATGCCGACTATCTGGACATCGTGCAAGGCTCGCTATTGCAAGACAAGTTCACCGGCACCACCAACGTGCCGTCGTTCTTCACGCCGGCGCACATGTGGGACGGCGCGGTACCCAACACCGTGCCCTTCCTGAAGGTCGATTCGTCGCAAAGCTGGATCGCGGCCGTGCCGGAACCGGCCACGCTGGCGCTGATGGGCCTGGGCTTGGCCGGCCTGGCGCTGAACCGCCGCCGCGACGCGCAAGCCTGAAACCCATCAGCGCGGCAGCAGCTGCGCCAGCAGGCCGGCCAGCCGCGCCCCGGCGTCGTAGCGCACGAACTGCTGCGCCACCCTGGCGGCCGCGTCGCGCGGGCCGGGCTGCTCCAGCAAGCGCAGCGCGGTGGCGCGCAACTCGCCCTCGTTCAAGCGGTCCGAGCGCAGCAGGGCGCCGGCGCCGGCGGCCAGCACGCCGTGCATGTTCAGGTACTGGTCCAGGTTGCCGGCGATGCCCAGTACCGGCACGCCTGCCGCCAGCGCCTGCTGGCTGGTCGGACTGCCGCCGTTGCAGATCACCAGCCCGGCGCGCTGCGCCGCCAACATGCCGGGCAGATACACCGCCGCCCGTGCGTTCGCCGGCAAGGGGCCGGGATCGCTATTGCCCGCCGTCGCCGCGATCACCGTGACCGGCAGCGGCGCCAACGCCTGCAGCACCTTGGGCAGCAACGCGCCCTGGCCGGAACTGCCCAGCGTGACATAGACGATCTGGCGCGCCGCCGGTAGCGCGTCCCACCACGACGGCAGCGCGGTCGGCGGCGACCACACCACCGGCCCCAGATAGGAATGCGTGGCCGGCAGCGCGTGGGCGGGGAACATTTCCGGGATGTCGGCGTACAGCGTGTTGTCGGCGTCGGTGTAGACGCGGCGCAGGTCGCGACCCAGCGACGCCATGCCGTAGGCGCGCCGCACCCGGTTCAACGGCACGCTGTGCAGCGCGAAGGCCAGCGGCTGCACCAGCCGGAACAGGCTGTCGGCGAGCGGGATCGGCAGCACCCGCGCCAGGCCGATGGCCGGCACCGTGTAGCGCTGCGCGACGTAGGGACTCCAGTAAGCGTTGATCAGCCCGACATACGGCACGGCCGCCCGCCGCGCGCTGACCGACAGCGACAGCCGGAAATCGCCGATCACCACATCCGGCCGCACCGCCTGCAGCAGGCGCAGGTCGTCGAGCACGTATTGGTGCAGCGTGGCCGCGTCGTACACCGGCTTGCCCGCCGCCAGCGCCGCCAGGAAGCGCGCGCTGGCAATGCTGCTGATAGTCCAGCTGCTGACGTGGCTGCCCTTGAAAAACATTTCGTAGCCGGGCGCGCAGGCGACGTGCACGTCGTAGCGCTGCCGGTCCAGCGTCTGCGCCAGCGCCAGCGGACGGCCGACATGCGCCAGGGTCACCGCCTCGGCCACGAACAAGATTTTTTTGCGTTCCATCCCTCCAGCTTGCGACCCGCAAGCCAGTGCGGTTTGAGCTGGCGCAAACGTGCGCCGTTAGACGCAGATCAATGACTGTAGGACACGAACCATATATTTTTCTTATTGGCATTTACTGATCAGCTTGCCGCACAGGTCGCGCCGACGCTTTCGGCGCCCACCGTATGCAACCGCTAACGCCATGTTCAACTTTGAACGATCCGGCCTGAGTCAGAAACTGACTATCCTCTCCGCGATGTCGACCGGCGGCGCGCTGCTGCTGGTGTTCGTCGCGTTCACCGCCACGTCGGTGCTCAGCCACACCGACGACGCGCGCAAGCAGCTATCCTCGCTGGCCGGCGTGATCGGCAACAGCAGCAGGACGGCGCTGCTGTACGCCGACCGCAAGCAAGCCGAGCAGATGCTGGCCACGCTGGTCGTTGAGGACGACATCCTGCAGGCGGCGCTGTACGGCAGCGACGGCAGGCTGCTGGCGCGCTACGTCGCCGCCGCCCTGGCGCCGGGCCGGGCGGCGCCGGCGACGCTCGACACCGGCGGGGTCGACCTGCGCAGCGAGCGCAGCGGCCCGCCGTGGGCGCCGGCGCTGCGCGTGTACCGCGCGGTGCGCACGGGCGCGGCGGCGGACGGCGAGCTGGCCGGCGTGGTCATGGTCGAAAGCGCGCAGCTGCGCATCTGGCTCGACATCCTGAAGAACCTGGGCGCGGCCGCCGTGGCCGCCGTGCTGGCCTTCATGACGGCGCTGCTGACGGCGGCCCGCTTCAAGGTCAGCATCGCCGAGCCGGTCGGCCAGCTGATCGCGGCGGCGCAGCAGGTCAGTTGCGGCCTGGCCACGCCGCGCATCGCGCACCAGCGCAGCGACGAGCTCGGCGCGCTGATCGACAGCTTCAACGACATGCTGGCGCAGGTCGAGGGCCGCGACGCCGCGCTGGCGCAATACCGCGACCAGCTCGAGCGCCAGGTCGGCGTGCGCACCGAGCAGCTGGAAAAGGCCAAGAACGCGGCCGAGGCGGCCAGCCAGGCCAAGAGCGCCTTCCTCGCCACCATGAGCCACGAAATCCGCACCCCGATGAACGGCGTGCTGGGCATGACCGAGCTGCTGCTGGCGACCCGGCTGTCGGAGCAGCAGCGCCACTACACCAGCATGGTCAAGCGCTCCGGCGAGCACCTGCTGGTGATCATCAACGACATCCTCGACTTTTCCAAGATCGAAGCCGGCAAGCTGACGGTGGAGTACATCCACTTCAACTTCCGCGACCTGCTCGACGACATCGACAACGTGTTCTCGCCGCAGGCGCAGGCCAAGGGCATCCGGCTCGAACTGGCCATCGCCAACGACATCCCGGTCGCCATCTGCGGCGACCCCAACCGGCTGCGCCAGGTTCTCTTCAATCTGCTCGGCAACGCCATCAAGTTCACCGAGAGCGGCAAGATCACCGTCAAGGTGACGGTGGCGCGCGAGGACGCGCAAGCGGTCGGCCTGCGCTTCGAGGTGCACGACACCGGCATCGGCGTCTCCAGCGAAGCGCGGGCGCGCATCTTCGATTCGTTCTCGCAGGCGGACGGCTCGACCACGCGCAAGCACGGCGGCACCGGGCTCGGCCTGGCGATCTCAAAACAACTGGTGGAGCTGATGGGCGGCACGATAGGGGTGGACCATGCGCTAACTCAAGGGTCGATATTTTGGTTTGCCGTAAATTTCGATAAACGCCGCGTCGATAGCGACGATCCATCCACCGCCACCGAAGGAATCCGCGCCTTGATTGTCGATGAAAATCCCGCCAGCCGCACCGCGCTGGCGCGGCAGCTGGCGGCCTGGCACATCGCCAGCGACCACGCCGCCGCCACCGATGCCCTGCCGCAGCTGCGGCGGGCGGCGGCGGACGGCCGCCCCTACGACGTGGTGCTGCTCGACATGGAACTGCCGCGCACCAGCGGCCTGGCGCTGGCGGCGGCGATCCGCGCCGAGCCGGCGCTGGCGGCGTCGCGGCTGCTGTTGCTGAGCAGCGAGCGCCTGGCCGCCGACGGCGTGCAGCGGCGCGAGGCCGGCGTCGCGTTCCAGCTGATCAAGCCGCCGCGCGCCTGCGACCTGTACGACGCCATCGTCGCCCCGGCCCGCGATGCGCCCCGGCCGCCGCCCGCCGAGCCGGCCTCCGCCCCCGCCGCGCCGCCGCTGACCGCGCTCAGCGCCAGCCCGGCGCCGGCGCCGTCTTCCGCACGCGGCCGCCGCCGCCGCAAGGTGCTGCTGGCCGAGGACAACCCGGTCAACGTCGAGGTGGCCAGCGCCATGTTGGAAGGGCTGGGCCTGGACGTCAGCCGCGCCTGCAACGGCGCCGAGGCGCTGCAGTCGGTGCGCGCCGGCGACTTCGACCTGATCCTGATGGATTGCCAGATGCCGGTGATGGATGGCTTCGCGGCCACGGCGGAGATCCGCCGCCACCAGCTGCAGCGCGGGCGCGGCGGCAACCTGCCGATCATCGCCATCACCGCCAACGCGCTGCAGGGCGACCGCGAATCCTGCCTGGCCGCCGGCATGGACGACTACCTCAGCAAGCCGTTCACACAGCAAGCGCTGGGGCAGACCATCGCCCGCTGGATCAGCCTGCCGCGCATGGCGGCGCCGCAGGACCCGCCCGACCCGCCGGCCGTCGCGGCCGACCAGCAGATCAACCGCCAGGCCCTCAACAACATCCGCGCCCTCAGCCCCGGCAACGGCGACGCGCTGCTGGAGCGGGTGCTGCAAGCCTATCTCGACGACACCCCGACCCAGCTGCGCAGCATCGGCCAGGCGATCGCCCGCGGCGACGCCGTGCAGCTGCGCAAATCGGCGCACAGCCTCAAGTCCAGCAGCGCCAACGTCGGCGCCGAGGCGCTGGCGCAGCGCTGCAAGGAACTCGAGCAGCTGGGCCGCAACGACACCACCGCCGGCGCCGCCGTCCTGCTGGCCGAGATGGAACGATCTTTCCAGGCCGCGCGGCAGGCGTTGGGAGCAATACTGGAAAAGGAAATCTGACATGGCCCTCCCCACTTCCCCCAAGCGCGGCCTGGTGCTGGTCGCCGACGACGATCCGATGATGCGGCTGCTGATGCTGGAGATGCTGGCGCAGGTCGGCCTCGACGCGGTCGAGGCCGAGGACGGCCTCCAGGCCGTGGCCTGCTACCAGCGCACGGCGCCGGACCTGGTGCTGCTCGATGTCGAGATGCCCGGCCTGGACGGCTTCGCCGTGTGCCGCGCGATCCGCCGGCTGGAGTCGCACTCGACCGTGCCCATCATCATGGTCACCGGCGGCGACGAGCTCGAATCGGTGACGCAAGCCTACGAGGCCGGCGCCACCGATTTCGTCTCCAAGCCGATCAACTGGCCCATCCTCGGCCACCGGGTGCTGTACGTGCTGCGCGCCAGCGACGCCATCACCCGCCTGCGCATCGCCGACGCCCAGCACCGCGCGGTGCTGGCCGCCATCCCCGACACCTTCTTCCGCATGAACAAGGACGGCTACTACCTCGACTACGAGCAGGGCCACGAGGCCAGCGACGTGTTCTCCAGCGAGCGCTGCGTCGGCCGCCACCTGAGCCAGGTGCTGCCGCCCGACATCGCCCGCCACATGCTGGAGCAGGTGCACACCGTGCTCGACACCCAGCACATCCGTTCGCTCGACTACGAACTGCCGGTGGCCGGCGCGGCCCCGCGCGTGCGCCAGGGCGAGCACGCGACGCCGCAGCAGCATCAGCCGCAGGCGGTCCGGCATTTCGAGGCGCGGCTGGTGGCCACCGGCGCCGACGAGGTGCTGGGCCTGGTGCGCGACATCAGCGAGCGCAAGCGCAGCGAAGAACAGATCCGCCGCCTCGCCTATTGCGACAGCCTGACCGGCATCCCCAACCGCCAGGCCTTCCTGGAGACGCTCGAGGCCGAGCTGACGCGCTCGCGCAAGGCCAACAAGAAATTCGCCGTGCTTTTCATGGACCTGGACGCCTTCAAGCGCATCAACGACACGCTGGGCCACGACGTCGGCGACCACCTGCTGCAAGCCGTCTCGGAGCGGCTGCGCGACACCACGCGGCCCAGCGACCTGGTCTCGCGCACCGAGCTCGGCGGCAACAACCTGGCGCGGCTCGGCGGCGACGAATTCACCATCCTGATCCCCGACCTGGAGCGGGTGGAAAACGCGCTCAACGTCGCCCACCGCGTCAAGGAGGCGATGCGCCGGCCCTTCCTGCTGGACGCGCACGAAATCTTCGTCACCGCCAGCATCGGCATCTCGCTGTACCCGGAGGACGGCGAGGATTGCAACTCGCTGCTCAAGTACGCCGACACCGCCATGTACCACGCCAAGAACTGCGGCAAGAACAACGCCAAGCTGTACAGCTCGTCGCTGACGATGCAGATCATGAGCCACGTCAAGCTGGAGGTGGGCCTGCGCAAGGCGCTGCAGAACGACGAGCTGTACCTGCTGTACCAGCCGCAGATCAATGTCGCCAGTGCGCAGATCGTCGGCGTCGAGGCGCTGGTGCGCTGGCGCCATCCGGAGCGCGGCGTGATCTCGCCGACCGAGTTCATCCCGCTGGCCGAGGAAACCGGCCTGATCGTGCCGATCGGGGAATGGGTGCTGCGCACGGCCTGCCGCCAGGCGATGGCCTGGCAGACCATCGGCAAGCGGCCGGTGCGGGTGGCCGTCAATCTGTCGGCCAAGCAGTTCAAGGACGAGAACCTGACGCAGATCGTGCTGTCGACGCTGCACGACACCGGCCTGCCGGCCGAGCTGCTGGAACTGGAATTGACCGAAGGCACGCTGATGGACGACGCCCGCGCCACCATGGTGACGCTGGAGCAATTGCGCGGCATCGGCGTGTACCTGTCGATCGACGACTTCGGCACCGGCTACTCGTCGATGAACTACCTCAAGCGTTTCGACGTGCGCGCGCTGAAGATCGACAAGAGCTTCATCAGCGGCCTGCCGCTCGATTCCGAGAACGCCGCGATCACCCGCGCCATCATCGCCATGGCGCACGGCCTGAAGATGGCGGTGGTGGCCGAAGGCGTCGAGACCGACGCCCAGCTGGTGCTGCTGGAGGAATACGGCTGCGACATGGTGCAGGGATACTACCTCGGCCATCCCTCCCCGCCGGAAGCGATCAACCTGATGCTGGCCAACCAATGCGCACTGGATGAACCGACCATCTGAGCATGATCAACATCACCAGGCGCGCGTGGCGGCACATCCTGCAGCACCATACCGATGCGCAATCTTCCAGACACCGAAAAAAGAGTAAGTTCTACGCTACGGAAGATCTGATCAAATTGATCGCGCAAGCCGAACAGCATACGCCACTGCGCCTGTCGAACGGCAATTTGGAACGTGTTTTCGAGGCCGACCACCCGGTTGGAACTGAACGCAAATCCGGAAGTCCCACATCGTTCGTCACCGTCGTCACGCAGCCCAACGACGATCTGGTAACGATGTTCCCAGGACACCGAAGAAGGAAATAACATGGCCCTTGATTTCGCGATACTGTCGGAAAGTGGTGAGCCAGCCGAATCCGTTTCGCTAGAACCCGATCCGCACCACGAAATGATGATGCTCGCAAAGGAATTGAAGCTACAAAAGCTCTTGAGCTTTTCCGACTACTACGCCGATGTGGATCTCTCTGCCGCCAAACTACCGGCCCTGGCGCAGGAAATTTCTAAACTAGAGAGGATCGTGCCGCCGGAATTACGGGAGTTTACGGCCGAGCTCAAGAAGTTGGTCGGATTGGCTATCGCCAAAGGCAAACCTATCTCCGCCATCCCGGACTGACGCTACAACACCCCATCCTGTTTCATGGCGGCGATGTCCTCGGCGCTGTAGCCCAGCGTTTGCAGCACTTCGTCGTTGTGCTGCCCCAGCGTCGGGCCCAACCAGTTGGTGTGGCCCGGCGTGGCCGACAGCTTGGGCGAGATCGCCGGCAGCTTGACCGGCGTGCCGTCGGCGAAGTGGTGCTGCTCGAACATGCCGCGCGCCAGGAACTGCGGATCGGCCATCATGTCCCGCACCGAATAGATCTTGCCGGCCGGGACGTCGGCCGCCTTCAGCACCTGCAGCGCGCCGTCGATGTCCTGGGTAGCGCACCAGGCCTGGATCGCGTCGTCGATCTCCTGGGTGCGCTTGACGCGGCCGTCGTTGCGCTCCAGCTCCGGGTCGCCGGCCAGGTCGATGCGGCCCATCGCCAGCATCAGCCGCTTGAAGATGGCGTCGCCGTTGCCGGCGATGACGATGTTCTCGCCGTCCCTTGTCGTATAAGTGTTGGACGGCACGATGCCCGGCAACGCGCCGCCGGTGCGTTCGCGCACCACGCCGGCGTGGTCGAATTCCGGCACCAGCGATTCCATCAGGTTGAACACCGATTCGTACAGCGCTACGTCGACCATCTGGCCCTCGCCCTTGAGCCGGCCGCCGGTGGCGTCGCGGTGGCGCAGCGCCATCATCGCCCCGATCACGCCGTGCAGCGCCGCGACTGAATCGCCGATCGAGACGCCGACGCGCACCGGCGGCCGGTCGGCGTGGCCGGACACGTAGCGCAAGCCGCCCATCGATTCGCCGATGGCGCCGAAGCCGGGCAAATCCTTCATCGGCCCGGTCTGGCCGAAGCCCGACAGGCGCACCATGATGGTGGCCGGATTGAGCGCCTTCAACTGCTCGTAGCCGATGTCCCATTTCTCCAGCACGCCTGGGCGGTAGTTCTCGACGATGATGTCGGCCTCCAGCGCCAGCTGGCGCGCGATGGCGCGGCCGCGCGCGTGCTTCAGGTTCAAGGTCAGCGATTTCTTGTTGCGCGACTGCACCGACCACCACAGCGAGGTGCCGTCCTTCAGCACCCGCCAGGTGCGGATCGGATCGCCGCCGTCGGGCGACTCGACCTTGATCACCTCGGCGCCGAACTCGGCCAGCATGCGCGCACAAAAAGGGCCCGCGATCAGCGTGCCCAGTTCCAGTACCTTGATGCCGGCCAAGGGGCCGGAAGTGTTCTTGCTCACGTCGATCTCCGGTCCAGCATGGCGCGGGCGATGGTGCCGGCGTCCACGTATTCGAGCTCGCCGCCGACCGGCACGCCGCGCGCCAGACGGCTCACGCGCAGGCCGCGCGCCTTGAGCAGCTCGCTGATATAGTGCGCGGTCGCCTCGCCCTCGTTGGTGAAGTTGGTGGCCAGCACCACCTCATCGACCAGGCCGTCGGCGGCGCGCGCCACCAGCTTTTCCAGATGAATGTCTTTCGGGCCGATGCCGTCCAGCGGCGACAGCCGGCCCATCAGCACGAAGTACAAGCCCTTGTAGGTCAGGGTCTGCTCGATCATCAGCTGATCGGCGGGCGTCTCCACCACGCACAGCAGGCGGCGGTCGCGCTGCTCGTCGGTGCAGGTGTCGCAGACGTCTTCCTCGGTGAAGGTATTGCACAGCGCGCAGTGATGCACCGCGCTGACCGCCTGGTGCAGCGCGCGCGACAGCATGTCCGCGCCTTCGCGGTCATGCTGCAGCAAGTGAAACGCCATCCGTTGCGCCGACTTGGGGCCGACGCCGGGCAGGCGGCGCAAGGCCTCCGTCAGAAACTCCAGCGATTTGGACATGAGGGGCCCGGGCGGTCCTTAGAACGGCATCTTGAAGCCGGCCGGCAGATTCATGCCGGAGGTCAGGCCGCCCAGCTTCTCGGCGGAGGTGGCCTCGGCCTTGCGCACGGCGTCGTTGAAGGCGGCGGCGACCAGGTCTTCCAGCATATCCTTGTCGTCGGCCAGCAGCGACGGGTCGATCGAGACGCGCTTGACGTCGTTCTTGCAGGTCATCACGACCTTCACCAGGCCGGCGCCGGACTGGCCTTCGACTTCGATCAGGGCCAGCGCTTCCTGCGCCTTCTTCATATTGTCTTGCATTGCCTGGGCTTGTTTCATCAGGCCGGCCAGTTGGTTCTTCATCATGATGGAGTTCTCCGTGTTTGTAGGTTAAAGATTGTGATCAGGCCGCAGCCGCTTGCGCCGGCGGCACGATGGAGCCCGGCACCACCCAGGCGTCGAGCTCGCGGATCATGCTGTTCACAAAGGGGTCGTTGGCAATGGTGTCCTCGGCGGCGCGCTGGCAGGCGGCGCGGTGCGCGGCCGCCTCGGCGCTGGCGGTGTACCAGACGGCGCCCAGTTCGGTCTCGACGCGCACCGGGCGGCCAAAGCGTTCGTTCAGCGCCAGCGTCAGTTTCTCGACGTTGCCCGCCGTGCGCCAGGTTTCGATCGGCACGCGCAGCGAAAACAGCACGGCGTTGCCGTCGACGCTGCAGCTGACCAGTTCGGCCTGCATCGCCAGTTGCTGCGCCACGCCGCGCAGCGGTAAAGCGGCGGCGACCGCCGGCCAGTTGCCGTCCCAGTTCAGCTCGGGGACCGGGGTGATGACGTAGGCATGCGGCGCCTTGGCCGACGCCGCCGGCGCGCGGGCCGGGGCGACAAAGGCAGGCGCCTCGCCGCCGGCCTCGTAGCCGCCCTGCGCCGCGACCGGCGACGAGGCCGGCGCCACCGCGCTGTCGTCGGAAAATTCGGTGACCCAGGGCGGCAGGTCGTCTTCATCGGTGGCCTGCTGCCGTGCGGGCCGTGCGGCCGGCGCGGCGTATTGCGGCGCGGCGGCTGGCGCCATCGCTTGCGTCGCGGGCTGCGCGGCTTGACGGACCGGCGCGTCCAGAACGGCTGCCTGCGCATCGCCGCCCATGGTCGCCGCCGGCGGCATGTCTTCCCACGGCGCAGGCGCGCGCTGCGCGGCGGCAGCCGGCGGCGTGTACGCTGCGGACGGCGCAGGCGGGCGCTGCGCCGGCGCGGATGGCGACGACGCAAACGCCGACGGCTGTGCCGGCGACGGCGACGCAAACGTGGACGGCTGCGCCGGTGCGGATGGCGACGCCGCCGGTTGCGCCGCCGCGGCTGGCGCATCCGGCGCGCCGGCGTTTTCCCTGGCGGCAGCGGCGGCGCGGGAGGCGCCCGGCTTCGACGCTGCGCGCGCAGCTTCCAAGGCGGCATTGATGGCCGCGCGGGCTGGGCTGATCGGTCCCGACGGCGCGGCCGGCGCAGCCGTTGCGGGGGCGGCAACCGGCGCTGGGGCCGGCGTCGGCGCGGCGGCTGGCGCGCCCCATGCGGCGGGTGCGGGTGCCGGCGCTTCGGCGCGCGCCATCGCGGCGGCGGCGCCGGCGACCACGGCCGGCGGCGTCACGCTGGCGTGATGCGCTTGTACATGGGCAGCGGCGCGCGCCGGCGGCGCGGAGGCGGCGCGCACGGCGGCCACCGCCGCCTGGCGCGACATCGCCGGCGCGGCGGCCGGTTGTCCCTCGGCCCCGCCTACGCCGGGCCGAAAGGCCAGCATGCGCAGCAAGGTCATCGAGAAGCCCGCATACTCATCCGGCGCCAGGCCCAGTTCATTGCGGCCATGCACCGCGATCTGAT
>Ga0247742_10001908_pt1 | contig 13984 bp, 17 predicted proteins | sample UWRJL208509C2_FD_180944 | JGI IMG/M metagenome (GOLD analysis project Ga0247742, IMG submission 180944) | Plant litter microbial communities from Arlington Agricultural Research Station in Wisconsin, United States - UWRJ-L208-509C-2 | ecosystem: Environmental > Terrestrial > Plant litter >...
ACTCACAAGAAGCAGACAGGAGGAGCCGGTCAGTATGCCAAGGTCATTGGCTTCATTGAACCTATGGAGGTGGATCCCGAGACTGGCAAGGACGTCGCTTTTGAGTCAGTTGTCATGGGTGGTAATATCCCTACCAACTTCATTCCTGCGGTCGAGAAGGTATCTCATCTGACACTTTCTCAAAGATTAGTCACTGACTCTCATACTCCAGGGATTCTATGAAGCGCTCGAGAAAGGAAACTTGTCTGGGAACCCCATCACGGGTTGCCGCCTGGTGTTGAAGGATGGTGCTTTCCATGCGGTTGATTCCTCCGAGTTGGCCTTCCGTCTCGCTACTATCGGTGCTTTCCGCGAGGTCTACCGAGCGGCCAAACCTGTCATTCTGGAGCCTATCATGAACGTTGAGGTCGTTGCACCTGGAGAATTCCAGAGTAAGTCTTCTACATCCCCATCAGCCTTCCCTTAGCACGAGTTGATGTCGATCTTAGGTCAGGTCATTGGTGGTCTTAATACCCGTCGAGGTACCATTGTTGATAGTGAAGTTCGTGATGATGAGTTCACGGCTATTGCTGAGGTCGCCTTGAACGACATGTTCGGCTACTCCAATCAACTTCGTGGATCGACTCAAGGAAAGGGAGAGTTTAGCATGGAATACAAGGTGGGTTTCTTGAAATCTAACCCTTCATAACGTTGAGGTTTTGACATTATTGTTCCGTAGCATCACATGCCTGTACTCCCCAATGTACAGAAGGAGCTTGAAGAGGAATACCGCAAGACTCTGCCTGCTACGAAAAAGTAAATATTGTGTATTGAGTAGATCAACTATAGAGCCTATATATAATACACCAGTAATATATCTCTACTCTTACTGTCTTCGAAGAATGTTATGTGCGTGTCATGTCAAGATTTCATGCAGTACTCACCAACTATTTTCTTATTTTAGATGACGGTAGCAATGCCAGTCTGTGCACACTGATGGTGAAGCGGTTATCATGCTTGCCTTCCAAGCAAGCGGCAGGGGTTCGACTCCCCTTCAGTGTACTTTTTGTTTTTCGATCTTCGTTTGATCCGAGTTCTATGATTATCCCAAAACTAACCGAGCAGTTGCCTTCCCTATGCCATTACATGATCACAACTCTTTAGTGCTGATCGAGTCTCGAGACCTCGAGCAGTTCGTTGGGCGCTCAGGCTGGCGCTTAGCAACACGGAACACCTAGCACTGTGTTGTCAAGGCTGCGATGTGACTGGGGCGATACTCTTATTTCGAAAGCCATCGCGCCCAGTACTATAAATGAACAGGCCCGCAGGTGATATATATCAGTGCTTGTTCTCAGAGCGCAAGGTACACGTGTATACTTCTCTTTCCTACTTTAACGTCCACCATCTGATAGTTGCGCTCAAGTACCTTCAGTTATGTCGAACGAAAAAGCAGATGGTGGCCCCGACCTCAAGCTTAATCCAGGTGCGCCAGTACGGCGCCAACGGTCTACCTGCAGGTGTATGGTGTGCACAGGACTGGTCTTCATTGGACTCCTCGCTCTTGGTTTTGGCGTTCAGATTTCTCGAGGGGCATATCGAGACATTACCAACCCACATCGCGAACTCTACTACGAGGGTACAGGGGACTACGACCGTTCTGCTGTTATTCAGCCCTTGATCGGCGAGAAGGACCGCTTTGACATCTATACTACCGTCTGGCTGCGTGGCCAAGGTCCTGATGGTACCACGGAGGAGAAACCTATTTATCAAGACACCTTACTCAAAAGTGTTCATTTGAGGGACAAGGCCATCCGTGCGACAGCTAAATACCAGTTACCCACTGAAACTTTGTGCGCGTTTATACAAAATCTTTGAATGGCCAAGCTGACGATACTGTTCAGTAAGCAGCAGAATCTCACCAATTATGATCTCCGTGCATCCTTTGTGATAGTTCCCACCTCGCCTTCTCTACTAGACCATTTGTCCAATTTCTCGACTTGGATCCCAAATGGAATGGATAAACCTCCGGCTCGCGTTTACGAGTATGTACAACCTGACTGAAAATTTTCTTGCTCAACATATTTTACGATAGTAGTGGGATCATGCGGACACTTCGAAACGAAGCATTAGACTCCTTCGCTCTTTTCGTCCCCTTGCTAGAATTCCATCACATCAACAGCTCCTGCCCGACAGAGCAAAAGACTCTGGGCAACAGTAGCTTTACCCGCTATGAACACGACGATAATGACGATGACGAAGACGACGAAGAAAGATCTATACCCGCCGCAGCTAGTTCAAGGAACCAAACGAAGCACCAGAGAGAAAGTCTGCATCATACGTCAACCGAGGGTCAGCTTCCTCTGAAATCTCATCCATATGTCATAACTCGGTGAGTGGTTTTCCCCTATGGATGCTCTCGTCCGTCATCATCGATAGAACCCACCTGTTTGCCTTGGATATGACGAAACTTTACAAGCGCAAGGCGTACAATAAGGCCCACAAGGCACTTTGTCGTACCTCCGTAAGTCAGACTTTAATATTACTACCCAGGTATCATGAGCTGAGGCTGGACATGCTTTAGTGTGGGCAAGATGAAGATCCGCCCAAACTTGACTGGAAACTGTGCTATCGAGACTATTCGAAGAATGGCAACATGGAAACCAGGCTGCAACTTCAGGTTCCTCCTTCAGAGTCGAGAGGAGCTGGAGGAATTGAATGGGCATACGCACCATATCTCAGCTCAGACCGTGGCGCGTGGGGCCCCAAGGTGAATCACATATCTCTGAATCCAACGCTTCCCTAAAGTTGTTTCTAAGGATCTCGTCCCTATACCTGTCAATCGCGAAAAATGCTCAACTCCTGCAACGGTCCTAGGTATGCTTTTGTCATCCCTTTATCCGTTCGTCAGATCTTATGCATGATTATTCAATCATGTTTGTAGACCAGGACGCCATCGAGGTTGTCTGGAATGTCACTTTTTCGGTCCAAACCCTCGCAAAGCATTTCTTCAGCACATTGATGTCCGTCAGCTCTGAGTTCAACATGACAGACACGGAGGACAATATTAATCGGCAACATGATATGGTACAACGAATGCGTGAGTCTCCGCGGTTTTTTGGTCCGTACAAGTGTTCTCAATGTTACATTCTCAGAGGGTATCAAGGGACATAGGATTCGCGACGATATCCATCCACGACGGTCGCTAGTCATAACAATTTTATCGTAAGGGCTCGATCACCTTCGCAATATCACGCCACCGAATAACTGATCGCCACTTAGTTGGATCCTCGGACTATGCACCCCCCTCGTTCGACTGCATTACTGGGCTACGGTCACCTCCACAATCGGAATATCTATCCCAGGGACTTCCCTTATCGTGCTGTCAACACTGCTGAAGTTTGCCTTCACGGTAACGGATAAAGCTCTCAAAGACAACAAAGAGGATGTGCTCGTGGTCATAGTCATCCAGCTACTGCGGGGCATTCCAATGGAGATGACAACCTGGTTTAGAATTAAAGCTCTCACTCGCGCTGATATCAGTTGGCGGACAGGTAGTAGCTATATTCCAGTGATAACGTTCGCTCAAGCAACTCATGGAGAACGGGCGAGTCAAAGAATGAAGGGACAAGTCAGATGGCGATTGGCACTCATCGTAAGCTTGGTCTAATTCGCAGAAGCCTGGCTTAATTTGTTGACTTATGGCTAGATATATGCGGTCACCTGTGGTGTCTTTTACCTTTTCAAACCTGAGACGGTCTTCCTTATCAAACCGGTACCCCAATTGCCGCCAGCGTCTCCAAGCGAGAACAACTCTCGGATTGTGGAGGCCCTCATCCCGTCGCTCGTGGCACCAGCCGCATCGGTCGGATTTTTTTTGCAACTCTGGTTCAACCGCCTCTCCCGAACATTCGCTGGAGGGCATAAGTTGGTCACAGTTCTCCATGGACTGCAAACCACATTCGTTTTAATTAACGCATATTCGGGCAGTTTCATGGGAAACGGAGACGTGAGGGAAGGACTTCCCGCAACGACCTTGATAACTGTGGTTTTGATGGTTATTAGCTGTTACCAAGTGTGGAAGTATCCTACGGTTTCACCTGAGGAGGGGGAGGAGTGATTGATCGATCCCACAAGCTGCCGTATTTATTTCCTAATATTACTCAACAGTAGCTAAGGTGAGATGAACGCAATACAAAATCATGTACTACGTTATAAGTCGATATGGATCTAATTTCACTAAGCACCGCTACTTTTCTTCCCCCGCGAGTCGTTTCTCAGCAGTAAGTCTTCTTCGCAACTGAGCACGGAGTCTCAACTTTGCCTCCCTGGACTCTGAATCTTCCTCCGGTGTTGGAACCGTTCCATCGTCTACCCTGAGCTTTCGGAAACCTTCCTGGTCGATATCTAAGTCTGAGCCTGATCGTGGCGGCTCATGCATCGAAATATCGCGTTTACCGCCGGAGAGTACAGAAGACGTTGCCGTAGCTGTTGCTTGCCGTTTCTCGCGATTTAGACGAGCCATTAACCGGGCACGCGCCTCCATCGCGCTGAGAGACGCATCTGATGGCCCCTGTTCCGCCTCACCCTGCTTGCTTTTGTCCGCCGCTAGTGTAGTGACGATGTTCAAATCTTTACCTGATCCAGATTCTGGGCCTGGTTGCTGAAGAAGACCTGGCGTTGTCACTCCCGACACTGCACTGCTACTGGTGGGAGTGGTCGCAACCGAGGACGGATATGGATCCGAGAGTCGAGAAAGTTGTGCGGGGTGGGCGGTGGGCCGGCTACTTGATGGAGTAGCAGAGGGTGGGACAGGATGGCTATGATGATGTACACCGTTGGCAGCACCTAAGATACTGATGGAATATGTAGACTGGCCAAGGTGTTCCTTGACTGAATCCAAAAGGGATCGATTCCGAGGTGGTTTAATCGTTCGAACATGGATATTAGAGGCACTTGGTGCTTGAGTCTCCTCGGTCAGAGCAGTGTTGGAGGGAGGAGTGCGGTCTACGTCTAACTTTGATACTTGAATAGGTTCCAGGCCCACCTCAGCTTCACTTGGAGGGCTGGCATTGGCCCTCTGCTTTCCCTTGCCCTTTGACTTGAGTGATCCCTGGGTATCGTCTATTTGCACCTGCGAGGACGAAGGCAGGGAAGCTTTACGATCAGGGGATCGCCGGTGCTTCCGCCTCGATCCTTCCGGAGGGTGATAATCCTCGATATCATGAGCCGGGGGTGAATATCTCCTTCCTGAAGGCGACCAGGACGTCTGCCGTTCAGAGGATGATGATCTTCTGCGATGTTCCTGTTGCCGCGGTGGAGATGGTGAACGCCTACGAGGTCTATGCGAAGACGACGGCTGATACCACCTCCTACTTTGCTCCATATCAGGGGGCGCGGATGTGCCTTCTGTGCTATCATACTAGAATCTTGTCAGCGTTCATATCCCACATGGATCTAAAAGCGCACGCACTTGAACAACAGAATCGTACACAAAAAGATCTTTATATGGCGATCTTACATAACTGTAAACCTCTGGAGGAGGCGTTGATTAGTGGTCAAACAATCTGTAGCAGAACGGTACCATACCATGGGCGAAATGCTCTGCGTTGCGATGCCTCATTCCGGGGGTATATGGTTCATCCATGTCCAAGAATTCGGATATTAACTTGACAGCCGATTCAGAGCGAATATCGATGGCTTTCATTAATGATATTATGAGGGTTGTCAAAAACTGAGGATAATTTAGTGACGCAGATTATGAAGTAATCTGCTTGACGAACCTCTACATCTAGGCTTTCCCATACTTGCAGTTCTCTCCTTAGAAAAGTGGTGGTTCGAGATATAAGCTCCTGAGAAGCTGCGAATTGTGAAGGAGTCGGGTAAGGTCGATACTTTGTGAAAGCGTTCGACGCCACATGCTAAATTACAACAGGTCAGACAGTAGGGCAACGTAAAGAACATCACGAACCTTTGCATACAAGTCATGTTCATACAACCACCGCCGTTTTGTTATCGATCTCTCCAGCTTGTCAGATTCCTCATGGTCTCTATCTTGTTCTCTTGTTCCCCAGATGCGTTCCCGCCGGCGTCGTCTAGTGTGTTGACGTGTATTCTGAAGCATATCATGGTTCTGGGCTGGACGAGGGAGAGGAGGCGATGTGCGTAAGGGCGCGAGGTAATGTTTGCGATAGTCATACCGCGACCGGATGGAATGGATGAGGTAGTCTCCTATACTTTGCGAACATAGCGGGCATCGGCGTGACTGTTCTGTGAAGCAATATTAATAAAAACCACGAAACAGAGGCAATTATTCTTACCTGTCCAGACCAGCAAGCACTCAAAGCAAAACTCATGAGAGCATTTGGGAACGACAGTCCGGTCCACAACTGCTTGGAGACAAATACTGCAGTTGTTCTCAGAGTCGTCTGGTTCCGAATGCTCCTCATCAGCGGAATCTTTCTTTAAGATAGCACATGGTGAAAAATCTTCTAGTTTGATACGCTTTGCCGAAGGACTTGAGGAACGAGATCTGCTCATAGAATGTGTAGGTTCACTCAGTCAGACTCACAATGCAGGGTTTCGCTTTTGGCGCTGATCACGTGGGTGTATTCTCGCGGTAGGCCCGTACGTCAGCTACTTAGTACCTTGCACCATACTTAATGGCTATGTTGTAACTTAACACTGATCTTCCATATGATTTGATTCTGGTGGTTTAGACGAAATCAGTTCCCCGTCCCCTGTTCCCCTCCCATGTGGCCGACACCAAAATGCGGTTTGAGAAACGCGTCAAAAATGGTAATTTCCGAAAATGTGTGTATTTCCGACCATTCGAGGCCTAATCGTTTCAAAGTTGCACATTGATTGAAATTACTAATTTATTTCTATAATATTGGCACCTCGACCTCTTTTTTTCGTGAAATTTTCTTCATTTGAGTGCAAGTATAACTAGCTTCAATTACATGTCACTCGAAGTCCATGGCTTTTGCAAGATAACCGATTACTCGGGTTAGCTCTACATCGCAAGCTACTAGTGTTGCCGAAATTTTACTTTGGCCGAAGTCTGGGACATGTCCCCTGTCCACCTTCAGAATGGCCGACTCCGTCCAAATTTCGGCCAGCTTGTCCTCCTGTCCCCCCCTGGTCGAATTGAACGAAATGGTACAGCATCTCGTATTTTTGAATATCTTGCATTCGACGTCATGAACACAATGAGGCTTTTGTTTACCCTGAAGGTTGGATTACAGTTCAGAGAAGCTCTCCGATGAGAACACTGCCACTGGAAAGGCAGAAATTATTTTACTCTTTGGAATCACGGATATTTGAAGCAGTACTTATTTAGCGCGCTAAACGTCAGGTTTCCAGGTAGCACAACCGAGGAGAAGGTTACCTACCTCACCAACAGTGAAAATGTTGCGCCAGCCGAGATTATGCATAGCCAACCTCATCTTCGCAGGCTATCAGTTTCATCCTTTCCCAGATAGTTTAGAGGGAGGGGGAGATGATGACGATTTAATTTCAAATAATTGGAGCCCAGGTACCAAGGCATCTGTTTATACACGGCTTCATATTCCTTGCGGATCTACCTCTGAGGGACTTTGCGGTACTCTAAAAGGTCTGGGCATACAACGAGAGTTGGGGGTCCAACGTTCCAATTCATCTCCGGGCGTGGAGTAAAGTTTTTGGCGCAATTGAAACCGTCTCTTCCTGGCGGAAGAAAAGTCTTGCTTGACCTTGCGGTTACCTCATCTGCGCTTGTCCCAAGATCGAACCAGAAGGGAGCGAAGACCGCATAAACTCACAGGTTCCCAAGGATGGAATTCTGAGCGTGGAGGATTTTCTCTGTGGTACGGTCAAGACGTTCGATCGCAGTGGAAGCCCTATCTACAAGGAAATTTTGGTCTGCGTGCCTTTCTGGGAGAGGGGAGAAGAGTTCGAAAATTCGGCCGAGAAGGGTACTCGATTCTGATATGGAAGAGATATTGGCATTCCGGGGAAGATTTAGTATGGCGACCGCGGTGGATATTGGAAATTTCGAGAGGATTAGCCAGAGATTAGCAGCCCCTGCTTCAATCGTCTGGATTGCACGAATAAATAGTCCTGGACGGTCATGTGTACTACCCAAATTATAAAAATCGGGGATCTGCGCAGCATCGACGGAATGTGGGGTTCACAGTGAGATAATTCAGACTAGCATTCTTACAAACAGGAATCTCGAGAATACAGGATCGCAGGATACTCGGGTACAATGCACGCGGATGTCACCTGGGACCACATTGTGGCGTTCTTATACTTCCTAATAAGGAAAGCCCAGGCGACTGGTTCCACAGCTTGCTGATTTGCACATTGAATCATTCGTTCAGGCCGTTTTCCGAGTGGCAGGTGGGTTTACACGTCGGGAATCAAAGTAAAACCTTTTTCGAGTGTCGTTAATTCCATGTAGGCACAACCCTTTGATTCCGAATGCACTTTCTGCCCTCGAACCTTGAACATCACAGATTCATATTTCAGTTCTCGGCATCGGGATCTCCGGTTGATGAGACTTGTCCGATGAGGTAAGAATACGAGTATCTGGTATATTCCCTTTTCTCGATATTTTACACGTGTTGTTGGCAAGCGCTTATCCGGGCGTCTATGGGGACTCCACTATACTCGAACACTCCAAGTGCATGGCATTGACCTTCCACTGACGGAGGGCAGTGAGAGAGTAGTGGAAGATTCCTGGTTATGTCAAACTGAATGTATAGGTGATAGAGGGCAGCTCTACTCACTTCGATCTATCCCATGAGCGCTCTCCACTAATTTGTCCGAACAGTTTCGCTCCGACGTACTCGTCCATACATACACTGAAAATATACGGACTGATATCACATGCCAGATGTGTCATTGACAGCTAGAGAACGAAATATATATTAGCCACTCTTCCTGTGGTAATCTTACGAACTTGAAACATGAATTGAGGTTCGAAGAGTCTAACACGTACGCATGCGACACTGTCAGAGGCGACATACGTAAAGAACGGGGGATAAGCATCTTTTCAAACTCACCCTCAGGACGCTGTCAATTGCCTCCGACCCCGGCTTCAGGACCATTGTAATCTGGCAGCAGGCTATCACCGCCCAAAATAGTACATATTTACAGTGGGTGATACGGCAAGTGATTGTGTAGCAGTTCGCCGATACGGGGCACGAACATCGTTCTTCATATCGTCTAAAGGTCCCCATGACCAACATGAATTCTCCAGGATCCGGAGGGCTATGCAAAGCCTCAGACGCCTTCGAACTCTCTCGAGAGCCAATTTGGTGTGCCGCAATTCAGTACAGCTGGTGCCACTATCAAGACGGACCTGGCTTGCATTTAGGGTTGCTTCTCTTTAGTATTTTAGGCGCTTCTTTCTTTCTGAATACGGAACATAGTTTTCGATAATCCTGAGCTATCAGATTGAAAGCTTCCTTTCTGACATCTGCCTCAGGCTCACGTGTGTTCCTCGTGGGACGTGCCACGCTTCAATCAGCCAGCGATCCCCATGCGGTTACGAAACGGCCATACTAGATCCGCTTGATCATATGCAAATACGACGTCGGATTGGAATAGGTTCCTTTGGGCACCGATGCTTCAAAGGGAGGCAGAAAAATGACATTTAAGCGTCGATCTCCAAATTGAAGTGCACCGCATCGAATGGACCACCAAGAAATCGAAGCTCGTCCCTAGAACCGAAGAGTATCGACTTAAATGTAAGGCAGAAATGTTTAGACTATCCTCGTCACCCGTCATTTTAGACATAAGTGATCCGGTCTCGCGTACACCGCCGCGGTGGGAGTAGAAAACAGACCTTGGAGTATGCTCCATTTGTGAGATCGAGCACTGGAAAGGAGTCCGAGAACTCTGAGCGGCCTTCGTCGATCAAAGTTGTTAAATCATGAGATCGCCCAGGGGGGAGAAGCGGAGGCCGTCTGACAAATGAATAGAGGTCTTTCATGAAATTTTATATGTTAGAAGCTTGGTATATGGCATGATTGCGGAATCATTGCTCCAAAGAAACATTCCGCCAGATGGCGATCCCAAATCTTGAGAGAGTTTGGCTACTTTTGTCCCGAGAGCACAACATCGGCGTGGTGCTGCACCGCTCTTGGACTCTTCCAATCTATCGAATACAGAACATGTAAGATGGAATATAGGTTCATTCATATTAGTTTGATTACTGAACCTGAAGTAAGTATTGAATAAGATAGGATGTGTGACAATAACGACAATGTCGACAGCTGGGGTAATAATTATAGGGTATAAAAAGCTCAAGATACAGCAGACAGAACAAAAGAGTGGAAGCCGGAAGGAGCGATGACGGAAAAGAAGTCGTGGATGGGGTCTGGAACGTCAAAATGGGGTATCTGCGTGAGATATAGGTGAGAGAATAGTGGGGCGTTAGTGAGGGACCGGGGAAGGACTGTAATGGGTGTAAGCTCCAGGGGTATGTGTGAGCTTATAAGGCAAGGTGAAAGGAAGGTGGTTCGCGTAGAGCGGAATATGGTAATGAATGAATGAGACAGTCTTGTTTAGGGAGATGCGTGATTTCGTTTCGTTAATAGCGTATAGCGTGAAGTCAAGAAGAACAGATTGGGTCGGCACATAAGAATAGCATAAGCAAATCCAGGTTGTATTCAGCGGTCCTCCAGAGAGGGTGGAGGTCTCTGATCGAGTGATCCGTCACCGTCACCTCCTCCCCCACTGATACGGGCCTGTGACATCGTTGGTGAGACGGAGGGAGTTGAATAAGGAACAATTAAAGCACGGATGGGATCGTATCTGCCTGATCGAGAGGGAGGTGTCGATGCAGGCGGAATCGAACGTGGAGACGACTCGTCACGGTGGAGGCTCGGGCCTCGCTCAGCAGCATATGAGGCTGGCGATTCTGATCCCATAACCAGTTGTTCTCTCCGTAATGTAATTGGTGACGTTGACCGCCCTCTGGTAGAGCGCGAGCCTGGACGTGACCATGAGGATGAACTGGGTCGTGGAAGATAAGAAGACTCGTCCCATTGAGGGTGTGGCTGCAATGTGAACGGCGGCGGAATATTCATATGAGATCGGGTGACAAGTTCCGGAGGATGGTGTGCAAACACGGGCTCCGGAGATAGTGATCGTCGGGGTGCATATGTTGGACGCGCCGAACTGTACGGATGTGCGCCTGAAGAATATATTCGCCTCGAACCGTAGGACGAACTAGTTTGCCTGGTCGCCACTAGCGGAGGGAGCGTCCGAGACGGGTCACGTTCACGCCAGCCAGGTGGTTGAGAAGTAGCTGGTCGAACTGCTGGTAGATTGTGCATCCGGGGTGAGCGGTGCCCTAGAGGGCTTCGGATTCTTGTAAATTCAGGATCCATCGAGAAGCGGGGCTCCGTTGCGGGCGCACTCGCTGGAGGGGGGTGAACTTGCCTATAACCCTGGGACGAATAGCTCGTTGGAGCACCGGGCATGCCAGGGCCAAGCAGCCTCGCTGGTGGTTCCGCAGGCCCAGGCTGAGCTTCAGGTGAAGGCTGTCCAGAGTAGTGAACATGTTCACCGCGATCTTCATATCCAAGCACACTCTGCGGCGTTTAGTTAGTACCAACATCTCTTCCTCCTATTTTGCTACTGAGAAACGCACCGGCACCGATTCAAGTGGGGTTGGATATGGACCGTACTGTGGTAGACGACTGGAAGGCGTATCACTCTGGCTACGCGGCCGTCTTGCCTTCTGTCGCTGATTCTATACATGGTACATTCAGCGGATAATCGTGACAGATCGACAGATTAGTATCTCACTTGAAACCAAATCTGACATTTGTAGATTATCAGGTTGCGCCCTAATGCCACGAGGATATTGACACTTACCTGCACCTTCCGAGCGCTCAGACCAATTGACCGACCTACTTCCTCCCTCATAGCTGTCGTAGGGAACCGTGACTAGTAGTAAAACATGAGTATACGGTGTTATACATCAGGAAGGGCTTGAACATCATACTTGAGCAAGCAGCGCGTGGAGTACTGCTGACTGATGAGGAGTTGTCAGGGTACGCGTCCGCTTCTTCTTAGGTGGCGCGCTCGGTGGGAGGGTATCCTGCCTATTTGCCTTGCCGACCTCCAACTCGTTGTCAGCCATGTCGTCTTGAGAATCGGACTCTGGGCTCGAGCGGCTCTCAACTCGTGCTCGAGGAAACGGAGACTCTCTGCGCACGCGCTTCGCCATGGGCTCTTCGTTGGAGGGTTCGGCGGGACGAATGAGATATGAGGATCGTCGTGAAGAGCTTGACTCGGCGACTTGTGATTCCAATCGGGGTACGGAGGGTGGCGACGGAAGACGTAGTACACGGGGCTCTGCAGCTTCGGGTGCAGGTGATGAGGGTGGGTGTTCGTCGGGTGAGTGGGGTCGTGAGGTCTTAAGTTCAGGAGAAGTGCCAAAATTAGTTGAGGAGATATTATGAGTTGGGGTAGGAGACCTGGATTTCGACATCCAGGAGGAGGGAGTGATCTGGAGGAACGAAACAAACGGGAGGTCTACTTGATGCTGTCTCAGCACATCAGGAAGACCGCACCACAGGAAACGGGGAGGGAGGGAGGAAATTAATGTGAAGGGATGTCGCAAGAAGCTGAGCCCAGGGAATGCAGTTAGAAAACACCCTCATGTAAGTAGTATAGCAATTGCCGATGATATGTATTGCAACGACCAAATAAACGTTAACGGATCCATGAGCGATACCCAGCTGCGCGGTCGCGTAATGCCCGATCTAACAATATTATTTTCTTCGAAGAATATGTTTCCAGATCTTAGGCTCGTGATCAGAGGTTCATTGTGAGATCCAAAGAGTCCGGTTTGGGTAGTAACACCGAGAAATCCGATCCAGAGACAAGCCCCAGGCAAAGCAGGTTCGTCGCTCTCCCTCTAATGGGCTAGACACCAAGTCGTGCTTCAGACAACCGTTGTCGAGTGCGGTAGAGAACGTTGACGCTAACTTTACCTACGGTGTAGCAACGAACAGTCGGTAGTCACATTTCCTTCTACAGATGACAGATCGTCACGTCACGCTTGTGGGTACATGGCCTTCGGAAAACCGTCATCATGGCATCTGTGTTTTGGCGGTGATACCAAGACACCTGCCGCCAATCACTGATTATTTCAACGCGAGAGGAGTGGTAGGCCACGAGACAGACAGCTATCAACGTTACAGCATTTATTGGTTGTCATTCGATGTTACTGGCGACAAAATGAAAATGTAATTCCGTTTCATGGTGCAGATACCATGACATTGTCGTTGGCAAAAGTAGGTATGGTATTGAAAGAGAATCGGATAAAATAGACCGCTGCCATCATCCATGTGCTGCCTCAGTGGCGCCAGACACAGAACCCGTGTAAATGATTAAAAGATGCACGAGTCAACAAAAAAAAATTGAATTGAGAGCGAGCAATAAAGGTCAATGAACGGTTGCACTTCTGTTCACCGCGTAAGACATGGGTGCAGAACTCCCAGGCCCGAAACAAATATTCTCAAGCATCGCCGGATTTTATAGACTTGCAGATCGAGCATCATCGAAGAATCTGTAGGGTCCAAAATGAGCAGTCCTCCGTGTCCGTTCGAAGCGACCTCAGTCACACGAAGAAAGCTGATTAGAAAGAGAGGCCATGAGGCATAAGGACTCCTCGGCCCAGCAATGTTTAAAAGCCGCTGGAGGACAGTAGGGCATGATAAGCACCGGGCTTCTGACGCCTCAAATTGGCAAACATACCTTCAAAGACCGATCCAATGATAGCAAATGTACTCATTCAATAGAGTCGAGGATCGGGAAATTCCAGCAGCACAATGTCAATACAGTCATGCAGAACTACAATGCTGAGGCCACATGCAACGCAGAAAGCAGACGGACTGTTTCAAGAAGGAGATGAAGTATTTAGCGGCCTATGAACGCACCTTTAAAAAAAACAACTGGGGAAAGCTGGAGGCGAATCCGTCAGCACGGAATGAGGTCATTCGAT
>Ga0247742_10001910_pt1 | contig 13983 bp, 11 predicted proteins | sample UWRJL208509C2_FD_180944 | JGI IMG/M metagenome (GOLD analysis project Ga0247742, IMG submission 180944) | Plant litter microbial communities from Arlington Agricultural Research Station in Wisconsin, United States - UWRJ-L208-509C-2 | ecosystem: Environmental > Terrestrial > Plant litter >...
TACCGCCTTGCCGGTTTCGGCCTGGCGCTTGTACATGCGCTGGCCGATTTCCATGTAGGACCCCGCTTCATTGCAGAAACGCTGGCCGTCCTGATCGACCATGATCGAATACGGCAACGACAAATCCAGGTGGTGCATGAAAGGCAAGGGTTCCCCCGCCGCTGTGCGCGCACCTTCGGGAAACGTCTGCCCCGGGCCCAGAGACGTCACGACCCACCAGGCTTCATCCATGCAATCGGTGGCAGCGCCAAGACGCATGGCGGCTTCTATCACTTCGCCGGTATCACCCGGGTTCGCGTTGGTCCAATCGGCGGAAGTGGGCTGTGGCTGGTAGCGTTTGCGCATCTCGGCATTGTGCGAAAAGCCACCGGTATTGATCAGCACGGCGTCATGGGCCTGGATGCGCCGTACACGATCACCCTGCCGAACCGCTACGCCCACCACCCGACCTTGCTCGACGATCAACTCCTCGACTGGCGAGTCGGTCCAGATGGGCAGTTGTTCGCGCAGCGCGATCTGCAACATGCGCCCCTGAATGGCTGCACCACCGCCCAGGAGGTTCTGCCCACTCAGTTTTTGCTTGAGCATGCGCCAGCCCAACTGCATGGCCTTGCGCTTGCCCGCCCATGTCCGCTTGAGCAGGAACAATGTCGGGAACTCGTTGGAATTGGCAGGGATCGGCGCGCCACGGTAGCGCGACAGACGCCCTTCCCATTCACCCAGTTCGCGGATATCGAACAACTTGGCCACCAGCGAGCGTCCACGCGGCTCACCGCCCGGACGGTCATCGTAGTAATCGCTCCAACCATCGGCGTACTCGAATGCCATGCCCTTGCGCTCAAGAAAGTCGACGATCAGAGGGCTCATGTGCAAAAAAGCATCACGGCGTTTGACGCTGGTGGAAGGACCGTCGTAGGTCACCACACTGTCGAAGTACTGCCGAGCACGCTCGTAGGAGTCCTCCACGCCGTGGCGTTTCATGACCGGGTTGTTGGGCAGCCACCAGACCCCGCCCGAATAGCCAGTCGAGCCGCCGACCTTGTCCAGCTTCTCGATGATCAGCGCACGCTTGCCCAGCTCCTTGGCCTTGAGCGCGGCGCACATCGAGCCGCCACCACTGCCGATGATGACCAGGTCGTAGGACTCGTCCCATTGGCTCATTGCGCGGACTCCGTGCCGTAGATGTATTCCTGAAGTTCACGGTGGAAATTGGAAATCGACGATTCCTGCAGTGGGTTGGTCCGCGAGCCGTCGAAGCCACGCGACTTCATGCCCATCTGCACCTGCCCCATGTTCTGGAAGTCCTGGCTGAGGATCAGGCCGAAATTCTTGACCGTATCCGTTTTCCAATCATCGACGCCGTGATAGAACTCGCGCTCGAGCTTGGGCTCCTGGCCTGGTGCATAACGCTTGAGTGACCAGATGTCATAGATGCAGGAGTCGGGGTTGTCGCCATCGGGACGGGCACGATAGAAAAGAGCGCCGTCCGGATAGAGCAGGAACACCAGGTTGGGGAACACGTGCCAATCCGTGCCTGCACGCATCATCTGTTCCATGGAAATGTTCGGCCAGCCGGCTCCATCGGCGATGGCGGCTTCGACCTGAAATTGCATGGCCTTGCCCAACACCAGCATCTGGTCCTGCGTGGGCTCCACTTCCGTCAGCAACCGCTTGGTAGCCTCGTAATCACGGTCAGTGAAGATCGCTTTCAACTGTTCTTCCATGATCTGGTAGAACTTCACCATCCCTGGACGGATATCGTCCGGAATCGGCTTGCCCGTACGCGGCGATGGTGTGCCAGGCAGACGGGTGGCGGTCGAGTAGTCGAACATGCCGTGCTTGCCGAAAGCGAAGCTGCGGGTGACATCGTCGCCCTGGGTATCGAGGATCTGCGGGTGTGTCGCCGCCACGTGATAGCCCTCGTTGAAGGCTTCGAGCGCGACTTTCCAGTTGCACGGCAGGCGCACCGACTTGTACCAGCGGTAGCGCATGTTCTCGAATTCGTAGCAATCGGTAATTTCGGGGACCGGCGCCAGATACTTGGCCAGCGGCTCGGCATTGGGGTCCATGTTGATGAACACGAAACCACCCCAGGTATCCACCAGCACTTCCTTGAGTGCCAACTCTTCATGAGACATGTTCGGGCAACCGGCCCAGTCCTGCTCATCAAGGATACGCAGCACGCTGCCGTCGAGGTTCCATTGCCAGCCATGGTAGTTGCAGTGAAACTTGGCGGCATGCCCGCAACCACTGGTCAGTCGACGCCCGCGGTGCTGGCAGACATTATAGTAGGCCTTGATCTTGTCACCGGTGAGGCGAGTGACGATGATGGACTCGTCGATCACGTCGAAGGTGACGTAATCGCCCACGCTGGGAATCTCCTCGAGGCGGCAGGCCACTTGCCAGACCTTGGGCCACATCCGCTCCTTTTCCAGCTGAACGTAATCCTTGGACAAATACCCTTCGCGGGGAACAAAGTCAGGCCGTACGGTTTTTGGTGCCGATTCTCGAGCGGTCATCTGCGAAACTCCTTCACCGGCAGCCAGTGTAATGCTGCCTTTGGCTTATTATTCTTGTTGGAGGAGCGGCTGGACCGCCCCTGCATTATTGTGAACGATGTTCAAGACTATAAACGGCGCGGCATAGGGTGTCAACGCACCGAAACACCGAAGATGAGGACCCACAGATGTGGGCGGACAGCGAGGGGGTCGAGCTTGAAACGGTCTGGAAAGGGGCTTCCGGGTATGTGCTCGAAGAGCGCAAACCCGGCCCTGGGTCATTACCGGCTGGCCCCCGGGTGTGGTTATCAACCCGCAGAGAGCAATGCACCGATTATCAGGCGACGTTCCAGCGCAGCGGCAGATGAAGCAGGCCGTTGACCATACCCGACGCGCACCGAGGTGGATCCGAAGCAACCAGCTCGAAGTCCGGAATGCGCTTGAGCCATTCCTGGAGAAACACCTTGATTTCCATCCGTGCCAGGAAAGACCCCGGGCATCGGTGAGGACCATTTCCGAAAGCCGCATGCAACACGGGCTTGCGCTCGAAGTCGATGACCATTGGATTGCTGAATCTGCGTTCATCCAGCCCGAATAGTGCGTTGGGCACCTGGATATGGTCGCCACGCTTGAGGTACACACCATTGAAATGGACATCTTCGACCACGACACGCGCCGTATTGGTCACGCCGTGCCGCCGGATCAGTTCGTCCACTGCCGTCAGTATGAGCTCAGGCTGTTCGGCCAGGCGCCTGCGCTCGGCGGGATGCTCGGCCAGGTAACGGCAAACGAAACCCATCATTGCCGCTACGGTATCCAGCCCACCGAATATCACCACGACCAGCAGCCCGAACATGCGCTGCGGCGCAATGGGCTCGCCATCGACCTTGGCATTGACGATCAGGCTGATCAGGTCGGTTCCGGGGTTGCGACGCCGGTTCTCGATCCATTTGCCGATGTAACCTGCCAACATCTGCTGGGATCGTTGACGCTCCTCGACGGTGCCTCGCACGGCCAACTCGGTCATTTCCAACAATTGCAGGCGGTCCTCCTGAGGCAGGTCAACCAGTCGCAGAAAAATCACGATCGGCAGCATCTTGGCGAATTCGCCGATGAACTCACATTCACCTTTACCCGCAAACCCCTCGATCAGCTCGACCGTCAACAGCCGTATATCGTCTTCCATTGCCGCGACGGCCTGGGGCAAAAATGCAGGCGTGATGAGCGCTCGATAAGCACTGTGCTCCGGCGGATCGAGCTCCAGCGGCACCAGTGCAGGATCGTTTCCCGGGGGAATGTTCACCCGCGCATGAGAAAAACGCTGATGGTCTTTCTGTATGACCTCGATGTCGTCGGCGCGAGTGGCAATCCAGTGCCCACCATTGTAGGGCGACCAGACGATGTCGGGTCCGTCGTGCAGCGCCTTCCACGCCAGGTGCACATCGGCGGCCACATTGGGAGGGTTCATGAAATCAAAATCGACCACACGGTCGCCTGGGACGTGTTCGGGCACGGTCCACGTAGCAGATGCATTCATTACAGCCTCCACGGATGTTGTTCTTCGGTTATCGGGGCGGGTATCAACCAGTCCTCTTTATCTTGGGCGAAGCATGGCCACCGCCTGGCGAATGGCCTGGGCGATGGGGTAAAGCGGGTCCTGGTCGATCGACACGGGATTGAACAGACGGTTGTGACAAATCGCCACCGCCAGGTTCAGGTCAGGATCGGCCCAGCCGATCGAGTTACCCTGGCCCGGGTGGCAAATGGCTCTGGGATTTTGCACGCAGCCGACAGGCGGATGATCGCCCCCCAGCCAAAAACCACCCTCGGTGATCGGGATAGGAAAACCGAACATCACAGCGTCAGGTTCCGCGCTGTTGGCGCGCGGTGCACTCATTGCCGCCACGCGCTGCGCCGACAACAAACGCACGCCGTCCAGTTCCCCGCCGTTGGCCAGCAATGCCCAGAAACGCGCCTGAGAACGGGCGGTGAAGATCCCGCCGACCCCGGCGACCTCTGCCCGGCGCACGTCCGCTCGCTCGAAGACGGACGGCACGAGCGCAACCTGCGGCGGCATGGAGGCCAGAAACAGGGGCGGCAGGTGTTCGGGAGGCATGACGATCATGGCATCGACCTGCTTGGCAACGCGGTGCTCGACGGTCTCCGGTATACCGATCCACAGGTCGCTGATGCCCAGTGGCTCGGCGATTTCCTCGCGCACGAACTGACCCAGCGAGCGCCGCTCGGGATCGGTCCGCCGCACCAGTTCGCCGACGATCCAACCAAAGGTCATGGAGAGGTAAAGCGTTTTGCTGCCGGGTTCTGCCAGCGGCTCAAGGTCAGCGATGGCGCGGGTCATCCAGTCCCAATCACACATCCGTTGCGGCGTCACCCGTGCTGGCATCTGCGGAATGCAGGCGCGGTGAGTCAGCACATGGCGCACCGTAGTCGCCGCCTTGCCCTTTGCCCCGTATTCCGGCCAGTAACGGCTGACCGGGGCGTCGTAGTCGATGTGCCCGCGCTCGGCAAGGATGTGCAGAGCAGTCGCCGCAACCGCCTTGGTGACTGAATAGACATTGAACAGCGTGTCACCGTCGACGGGGCGCAGATCGTGCGGGTCGGCGATGCCACTCCAGGCATCGACGATCAGGCTTCCGTCCAGATAAGCCGCGACCTGCACCCCGACTTCACCGCCTGTGCCAGTCGCACTGTCAAGCGCGCGCTGAACGATCGCCTGCACGCGCGGATCCAGGTTCTGCTGCATGGTTTACCTCTCTCGTTTCAGGGGTGATTCAGCAAGCGGTCAACGCCCGGGTTCAGGTCAGCGTTCAAGGCGCATCCTCCAGGATCAACTCTGCTGCTCGCCATGCCATTGCCATCATTGGCCCGTTGGTGTTGCCGGAGACCATGGTCGGGATGATCGAAAGGTCCATGACGCGCAGGCCCTCTACTCCCCTGACGCGTAGCCGGGCATCGAGTACCGAGTCGTCGCTGGCCCCCATCGCGCAGGTCCCGCACGCGTGATAACCGGACTGGCCGCGCTGGCGAAACTCCTCCAGGATCTGCTCATCGCTCTGCACTTTGGGGCCTGGATAACTCTCACTTTTCACCAACTTCCTCAGGGGTTCGCTCTGAACGATCCTGCGCATGAAACGAAAGGCACCGATCGAGACCTGACGGTCGTATTCATCGGCGAGATAATTAGTGACGATACGGGCAGGCCGGGCGGGATCAGCCGATTCGATGGTCACACTGCCCTGGCTGCGCGGGCGCAATGGATAGGAAAACAGCTGCATCCCGGGGTCAGGTTCGCAACGATAGGTGGGCGCCCCAAAATCCATCGAATAAGGCGCCATCATCAACTGCGCATCCGGCCGCTCCAGGCCTGGATGAGTTTTGAAGAACCCACCCACCGGAAACGGACCGAGCGCCATGACGCCACTGCGGGTGAGCGCGTATTGAACGGCATTCTTCAACAATCGCGCGCCGGAAAACTCGCGGTTCTGGCTCTCGCGCCAGTCGTGGAGCCTGAGTTGCAGGTAGCACAGGAGGTGCTCACGCATGTTCTGCCCGACGTTGGGGCTATGGGCGACGACCGCGATACCCAGAGGCTCCAGCAAGGCTCGGTTGCCGATGCCGGACAACTGCAACAAACGCGGCGACTCCAGCGCTCCTGCACTGAGGATGACCTCTCGGCGCGCGCGATAAATGCCGGGTTCGGTCTTGCCTTTGCGGGCGCTCACGCCGATGGCCCGGCGCCCGTCGAACAGCACCTTCTGCACCTGGGTATCGGTCATGACTGTCAGATTGTGCCGTTTGCAAGCAGGCTTCAAAAAGGCTTGTGCAGCGCTCTGTCTTACGCCTCGCGACAGCGTATAGGTGAGGTAGGCAACCCCTTCGTGGTCCAGTTCATTGATATCCTCCTTGCGTTTCAAACCCAGGGTTTCACAGGCCTGGATGACAGCGTCACTCACGTGGGTGCGCCGGGGATAGGGAGCGACTTTGAGCGGACCTTCGTCACCTCTGAGCGCAGACGCGCCCAATGCGTGGTTTTCAATGCTGCGAAATGCCTTGGCCATCGTCTCCCAGCCCCACCCGCTCGCACCATTGGCGGCCCATTCGTCATAGTCAGCGGGGTGACCGCGCATATAGACCATGCCGTTGATCGCACTGGAGCCGCCCAACATTTTGCCACGCGCCCATGTTTCCTCGCGGCGCCCACTTGCAGGGTCCACGGTCACGGGAAGGTGCCAGGCGTGATTGGGATCGCTCAGCAGCTTGCCAAACCCCCTGGGCATCCGCACCAGTGGGTTACGGTCGTCGGGCCCCGCCTCTATCAGCAGGACGCTGTGCCGCCCACTGGCGGACAGCCGATCAGCCAGGACACAGCCAGCGGAACCGGCTCCGACAATGATGTAGTCAAAATCGCTCATATTTGAATTGGCTCGTTTTGCGGCACCGGCCAAAGCCGTGCAGCACGACTGACGGAGAGGATGCTCACCCGAACTTGACGTGGATCGAATGCGGTACGCGCATCATGGACCCGCGGATCTGCGGCGCCGGTTTGTCCGGGTCCAGGCGCAGATTGGGCAGCTTATCGAGGATGGCATTGAGTGCACGGGTCATCTCCACCCGCGCCAGGTGTTGGCCGATGCACACATGTGGACCGAAGGCGAACGCAAAATGCCGGTGCTGCGGCTTGCGAAAAATGTCGAACCTGTCCGGCTCGGGGAATTTCGTCTCGTCGCGGTTGGCGGAGCCTGCGACGACGTCGATGAAGGCTCCTTGGGCAATGTCCACTGAGCCCAGCGTGACAGCCTTGTTCGCGTAACGAGACTGCATCAGCACAGGGCCGTCCCAGCGCAGGGCCTCTTCGATGGCCTGAGGTATCAGGGAGCGATCCTCACGGACGGCAGCGAGCTGTTCCGGGTGATGCAGCAACGCACTGAGTAACACACTGGTGGCACGGTAAGTCGTGTCGCCAGCGGCATTGACCAACTGACGGAGGAAGGAGATGAGCACTTCCTCGGGCAGGTATTCGCCATCGACCTCCGCAAGCGCCAGGGCGCTGACCAGATCCTCACCCGGATGGCGTCGGCGTTCGTCGACCAGGTGCTTGAAATAGGTGCCGAGTTTGCGTGATGCCTCGGTGCCATGGGCCACATCCACGGCAACCACCGTCTGGGCGATGGCCATCTTGTGGAAGGTGGCGACATCTTCCGGCGGCAGCGCCAACTGGCGGTAGATGATCTGGAAGGGATAATGCAGGGTGAATTCCTGAACCAGATCGGCCTCGCCCCGATCGACAAACCTGGCCATCAGCTCGTGCACCACCGGATCGACCAGTTCGTCGCCCCACGCCGCAACCGTCTGCGGCATGAACGCCTTTTGAAATATTCGACGGAAGCGCGGGTGCTCGGGGGCATCCATGGTGGAGATGCTGCGCCCGAAGCTGATGCCCAGATTGTAGGTGTAGCTGTGGTTGGTGAAAGTCTTGGGATCTCCCAGCACCTGCGCCACCTCATCGTAGCCCAAGACGCAATAATGCTGAGCCTGCGCGGGGCTGGTGATGTCCGGCGCAAGCCCCATCATCACGCGATAATCTCCCCGATGAACACTCGCCTCCTGCCTCAGCTGAGCGAGCCTCGGATAAGGGTCGAGGTGATCGCCAAAGACCAACGCATCCTCCATGAAAGGATCGAAGGACGGATCATCAAACGGCTCAATTGGCTGCACCCTGCTCATCACTACACATCTCCGGCTTGTCCATGGTCAGCTCGCACACGACATCCGCGCTTCAACACGCAAACGTGCTTTTCGCCACTCTAGGCATCCGTTCTAGTGGGATAAACCCACATAAACCAACAACATCTTTCAATGAAATTGAATAATGCCGCGCCGTTCGCGCGGCATACTTCGTCGTGATTCGAACCACGCGACGGGCGGGTTTCGAACAAGTCTCACTGCCACGTACGTGGATCAAGTCGTTGATCGAAGGTGTTGATATGAGCGAAGCAATTTCAGGCACCGCCGTCATCGTGGGCGCAGGGCACGCCGCCGGTGAACTGGCCACCCAGATGCGAGACAACGGCTGGCGAGGCCGCATTCTTGTGATCGGCGAAGAGCCATCCCTGCCCTATCATCGCCCGCCGCTTTCCAAGGCGTACCTGGCCGGTACAGTCACTGCCCAAACCCTGCTGATAAAGCCACAGGCCGTCTTCGACAGCGCCGACATCGAATTCATCGCTGGTGTAAGGGTCATCGCCATTGACCGCGCCGGCTCCAGGGTCCACCTCGCCGACGGCCGGACAGCGCACTACGATCGCCTTATCCTGGCCACGGGTGGAAGACCTCGTACGCTACCGATACCGCGAATTCAACAGGCGACCCCTGACAACTTTCATTACCTGCGCACGCTCGCGGATGTCGATCGCATGCGCGAGCAGTTCAAACCTGGCAAGCGCCTGGTGATCATTGGCGGTGGCTACGTCGGCCTCGAGGTGGCTGCCGTGGCGATAGAGCGCGGACTGCACGTCACGATCCTGGAAGCACTGCCGCGCGTACTGGCACGGGTCACTGCCCCCGAGCTGTCGGCTTTCTACGCGGAGCGCCATCAAAACGCGGGCGTTGAGATATGCACGGACACCCAAGTGGAGGACGTCCAGCTGGATCCGTCCGGTCATGCCATCACCGCGATGGTGACCGTCGATGGCCGCCACATTGAAGCCGATCTCGCGGTGGTCGGTATCGGCCTCATCCCCAACGTCGAACTGGCCTCAGACGCCGGCCTGGCGGTCGATGACGGCATTCTGGTCGACGAGTTCGGTCAAACCAGCGATCCGAACATCTATGCCGCCGGTGACTGCACCAACCACCCCAATCCCTATTTCGGACGGCGATTGCGGCTGGAGTCGGTGCCGAATGCCCTGGAGCAGGCGCGCTGCGTCGCTGCGTCTGTTTGCGGCAAACCCAAAGCCTACGCGTCCGTCCCATGGTTCTGGTCGGATCAATACCACCTGAAACTGAAAATGGTCGGTCTGTCCCAAGGCTATGACCAGTTGGTGATGCGCGGGACGACTGAAAGCGACTGCTTTGCTGCCTTCTACTTGAAAGACGGTTACCTGCTGGCGGTCGATACGGTCAATCGCGCGCCTGAATTCATGCTGGCCAAGCGACTGATCAGCGAACGTATCCGCGTCGACCCCTGCCGCCTGGCTGACGAGAGCATCCCTGTCAAAGATTTGCTGACCCACCCCTGACTTTCACCGCGAGGTTACCCATGCCAACCATCATCTTCGTCCAGCCGGACGGCAGCGAACAGCACATCGATGCAGCGCTCGGCCTGTCGGTCATGCAGGTCGCCGTCAATCACCAGGTTCCCGGCATTCTCGGCGACTGCGGCGGCAGTTGCAGCTGCGCGACCTGCCATGGCTACGTCGAGCGCGAATGGGCGCAGCACATGCCCGCTGCCGAGCCCTATGAAAACGACATGCTCACCTGCGCGGCCGATGTGACCGAGAGCAGCCGGCTCAGCTGCCAGATCATCGTCACGCCTCAGCTGGACGGTCTGGTGATCCGGCTCCCCCCGACCTCACGCTGACGCAAGCGCGCACGTGCTCCCTGACAACAAAAACAAAACGAGGCCATACATGACTGACATCGATTTCAATCAGCGCGTTGCCATTGTCACCGGCGCAGGCGGTGGCCTGGGTCGCACCTTCGCATTGGAGCTCGCCGCCAGGGGGGCTGCCGTGGTGGTGAACGACCTGGGGGGTCGGTTCGACGGCCAAGGCAGCTCCCATGGAATGGCCGATGAGGTCGTGGACGCCATCCGTGCGGCCGGTGGCAAGGCGGTCGCCAATTACGACTCTGTCAGCAGCCGCGCCGGTGGCGAACGTATCGTGCGAACAGCATTGGAACACTTCGGCAAGGTCGACATCGTCATCAACAACGCCGGTCACTTGCGCAACGCGTCGTTCGAAGACATCGATGACGAAACCCTCGATTCGCTATTGGATGTGCATCTTAAAGGCGCCATCTACGTCACCCAGCCGGCGTACCGAATCATGAAGCAGCAAGGCTACGGCCGAATCCTATTCATGTCCTCCGGGGCGGCGGCATTCGGCAACCCCAAGCAGGCAGCTTATGCCGCCGCCAAGGCCGGACTGTTGGGCGTAATGAACGTGTTATCACTTGAGGGCAAGGAGCACGGCGTGCTGTGCAACGCGCTGCTGCCCGTCGCCACCAGTCGCATGGAGGCCGCCATGGACCCTGAACAGTTGGCCGCGTTTACCGCCCAATATGCGTCCTTGGGCGAAAAACTGGGCAGCACCTACTTACCTGAGTTCGTCACGCCCCTCGCGGTCTATCTCGCGAGCGAATCCTGCACCAGCACTCGCGCAATCTATTCGGCGGCCCTGGGTCGATACGCGCGCGCCTTCATCGGCGTGACGGACGGCTGGGCCGGTCCGCGAGACGAGCCGGCGACAGCCGAGAGCCTGGCCGAGCATTTTCAGCGGATCGGGGACGTGGGAGCGTTCAGCATTCCGGATTCCCTGTCCGAAGAGTTCTCGATTATTGGCCGCACCTTGGGTCAATCGCTGTAACATGCTAGCGCCCTTCAGCATCCGGGGCGTTCGGCTTCGTTGGAGATGAACTTGGACAAGCTACGCAGCATGGAAGTCTTCATGTCGGTGGTGGACCATGGCAGCCTCAGTACTGCAGCGACGGCGCTGAGTCTATCGCCGTCGATGGTCTCCACCCATTTGAGCAACCTTGAGCGCGCCCTGGGCGTGCGCCTGCTCAATCGCACCACGCGCCGCATCAACCTGACGGACGAAGGCTCGATCTACTATTCCCATTGCCGGCACCTGCTTGATGAGCTCGCCGACGTTGAGTCCCGGCTCTGCGGTTCGCAAGCCCAGCCTCGCGGCAGGCTGCGTGTAGACGCCCCGAGTATCATTGGCCAGTACCTGGTCGTCCCGATGCTTGATGCTTTCCGCCAGCGTTACCCGGACATCCAGCTGGACTTCTCCGACTCCGAGCAGCTCTACGACACGGTTGAAAGCCAGCATGACGTGATCATCAGGCTCGGCCCCCTGGGCGATTCGAGCATGATCGCGCGCCCGCTTGGCCACGCGTCCCTGCTCACGGTTGCTTCGCCCCGCTACCTTGCAACTCATCAGATGCCACAGGTTCCGGAAGACCTGCGCGACCATGACTGCATCAGCTACCGGGATACTCGCACCGGTCGGATGCATCCCTGGTCGTTCGAGCAGCATGGTCATCGCAAGACGCTGGAACTGCCAAGCAACCTGTCCATCACCCAAGGCTGCATCCAGATAGAAGCCGCGCTGAGTGGTCAAGGCGTCATGCAAGGCATGGGGTTTTATCTGGAGGAGCACCTGCGCAGCGGCGCGCTTTGCCAGATCCTGTGCGATTGGGTAACGGACGCCCCAACCATGGAAATGCTCTACCCGCAGGGGCGCAGAGCATCACGCAAGGTACATGCGTTCGTCGATTTCATGCTCGAACACTACCCAGCGGACAGGCCTATTGCAGCGCCCCCACGTTTTGCGATTTGAAATCGCGCCTTGCACAAAAGTGCTACTCGCTTGCGCTGTGATGCAATCCCGGTATCAAGCCGGCGCCTGGGCGGAAAACATCTGGCGAAGCGCGATTTTATTGACCTTGCCGCTTGGAAGGCGTGGCAGTTCGGTCACGAATTCCACGCTGGTCGGGCGCTTGTAGCGCGCAATCCGTGTCCCTGAATAGTCGATCAGCTGTTCAGCGGACAACTCGACATCCGCCTTCAGCACCACCACCGCCTTGACGGTCTCGCCCCACTTCTCGTGCGGTACACCGATGACCGCCACGTCGCTCACACTCGGATGAAACATGAGCGCCTGCTCGACCTCCTGGCAGTAGATGTTTTCACCGCCGGAAATGATCATGTCCTTCTTGCGATCGACCAGATACAGGAATCCTTGATCGTCGCGCCACGCCATGTCACCGGTGCGCAGCCAACCATCGCGCAACGCCTCCAGCGTGGCGGCATTGTTGTTCCAGTAATAAGCCAGGTTGGCGGGTGAGCGGATCCAGATTTCACCCGGCGTTCCGTCAGGGCAGTCCTGCTCGTGATCATCCACGATACGGATGTCACAGTAAGTCATGGCCTGCCCGATCGAGCCAAGACGGCGCAGTTCCTCCTCGCTGCCTTCCAGCTTGTGCAGGTGCCGGGGCAACACCGTGCCGCTGGTTTCGGTCATGCCCCAGGAGTTGACGAAGATGGGCCCCAGCAATTCCACCCCGCGTCGCAAGACCGCCACCGGCATGGGCGCGGCGGCATACAGGATGGTTTCCAGGCTGGACAGGTCGTAGTCGCGGATATCGGGGAGCTCCAATACCTGCTGCACGATGGTCGGCGCCATGTGCACAGTGACCACGCGCTCACGCTCGATGGTGCGCAGCACTTCGCGGGGCTCGAATTTACGATGCAGGATCACGCAGCCTGCATTCCAGAATTCCGAGAGCATCATCGACAGTCCGCCGGCATGAAACATGGGCATCATCACCAGCACACGCCCGTTGATGCGAATGTCCATGACGGTGGCCTGGTTCTGCGCCAGGGCAAGATCGCCTCGCTGGCTGCGCGCTGCGCCCTTGGGCCGCCCCGTGGTGCCACTGGTGTAGACCAGATGCACGATGTCATCGGGTATTGCTCGCAGCGGAGCGCCAACGCTTTGCGCCTCCGATAAGGCCTCTTCGTAGGGCTGCGCCCAGGGCGGGCAGTTCCCGATGCACAGGTAGTGCTCGACCGACTTCAACTGCGCACGCAGGGCATCGATTATGTCGCTGTACTGATCTTCGAAAACCAGCACCCGAGGAGCGCTGTCCTGCAGGATGTATTCGATTTCCGGTCCTGCCAGGCGGAAGTTCACCGTGGCACAGATGTAGCCCGTCAGCTGACAGGCCGCGTACACATCAAAATATTCATTGCAGTTCATGGCCAGGATCGCAACACGATCCTGATGGCGCATACCGCGAGCGTACAAGGCGGATGACAACCTGCGGGCACGCTCGAGCAGTTGCGAATAGGTGATGCGACGGTCGTCGTAAACGACCGCTTCCTGGTGGGGAAACAGGCAAGCGTTGCGTTCCAGCAACTCACCGAGTGTTTTCATTATTATCTCGTCTGCTGATGGACCAGAGCCGGCAGTCAGGCGACGGACCTGCACCTGCCGCTCATGAGGGGCCGTCGCGTTGTTCCGGACCTGCGACGACCGTTAGGGTCAGGTTAGACTGTCAGCCAATTCCGGTACAGCCTCAAACAGGTCAGCGACGAGGCCGTAATCGGCCACCTGGAAGATCGGCGCTTCTTCGTCCTTGTTGATCGCAACGATCACCTTGGAGTCTTTCATGCCGGCCAGGTGCTGGATCGCGCCGGAGATACCGACCGCGATGTACAGCTGTGGAGCAACGATCT
>Ga0247742_10001911_pt1 | contig 13982 bp, 17 predicted proteins | sample UWRJL208509C2_FD_180944 | JGI IMG/M metagenome (GOLD analysis project Ga0247742, IMG submission 180944) | Plant litter microbial communities from Arlington Agricultural Research Station in Wisconsin, United States - UWRJ-L208-509C-2 | ecosystem: Environmental > Terrestrial > Plant litter >...
CAAAGTACCAGATTCAAATACCGCTACCTCCCAAGATCGACGCCTCCGTGACTATGATGCAGGTCGAGGAGAAGCCAGATGTTACATACTCCGATGTCGGTGGGTGCAAAGAGCAAATTGAGAAGCTGCGAGAAGTTGTAGAAACACCTTTACTCTCAGTACGTTGGTCTCATTCCAGTCTAAATATCCGCTCACTGTCGTTCAGCCAGAACGTTTCGTCAACCTTGGTATTGATCCTCCGAAGGGAATCCTTCTTTTCGGCCCGCCTGGCACAGGGAAAACATTGTGCGCTCGTGCAGTAGCTAACCGGACAGACGCGACCTTCATTCGTGTCATTGGCTCCGAATTAGTGCAAAAGTACGTTGGTGAGGGCGCGCGAATGGTTCGGGAGCTCTTTGAGATGGCCAGAAGTAAGAAAGCATGTATCATCTTCTTTGATGAGGTCGATGCAATTGGTGGTGCTCGGTTCGATGATGGTGCTGGTGGAGACAACGAGGTGCAGAGAACGATGTTGGAATTGATCAATCAGCTGGACGGATTTGATCCAAGAGGAAATATCAAAGTACTCATGGCGACAAATCGGTGGGTTGTTCGCCAATCTGGCTCAGCATGCTTACTGAATACACAATCTAGGCCGGATACGCTTGATCCTGCCCTATTACGACCTGGTCGTTTGGATCGACGCGTTGAATTTTCACTTCCAGATAACGAAGGTCGCGCTCATATTCTGCGCATCCATGCACGAAGGTTAGCCTTACTAAAACAACCGACTTCGGGTATTGACCCTCTATTCATAGCATGAGCGTTGAGAGGGATATACGTTTCGACCTGATTGCCAGATTATGCCCCAATACCACAGGAGCTGAACTACGGTCAGTCGCGACAGAGGCCGGAATGTTTGCGATCCGTGCACGGCGGAAAGTGGCTTCAGAACGGGATTTCCTGGATGCCGTCGAGAAGGTCGTAAGACAAGGGACTAAGTTCTCAAGCACGTACGTTCACATATTTTTCCGTATCTTGATGCTCGAATACTGACATCAACACTAGGCCGCTGTACCAAGTATATAATTAGAACGCACATATTGCATTGTACCTTCCTTCCTGTTGCATATTTACCTTGCGTCGTCGTTCCTTGAGAGTCGGGTCATCACGTTTCCACTTTGAGTGTGCCAAACATCATAACGTTTGAAGTACACACGCCTAAGTAGTTGAATGCTAACCATGACCACATAACACCAGATTCTCTTTGGCCATCCACAGACATGTCTCAACTCCTGGCAATGAGGCATCGAACGCCATTGACTACTTTCTCGACCTTCAGACCTGCCCTAGGTCACAGCCGCAACTTCTATCACCGACGGGCGCCAGAAAAGTCGACAGAAATCACCGAACTACTCGCAAGATACGAGTCATCGCCTGCTCTACCCCTCAATCTGGCTCAACTCCTGTCGTTCGGACAGCCAGTTACACCAGCTTCGGTACTATCTTCTGTAACATATGCGCTTTCTGAACTCCCTCGAAGAATTGCATACCGCGTGCGGTCTTTGGAGGCTCTACCGTTCATCGTCGGCACCAATCCTTATGTGACGAAGACGTTGGATTCTTATCGGGAAAGCTTTCAATGGCTTGCGACGCATCCTGAAGTTACAAATCTCGAAGAGAATAACGATTTCGTGGAGCAACTGGCGGCTCTAGTTCAGCGGCACGCAAACGATATTCCGACTATGGCGAAAGGGTGCGTGTTGGGTACTCTTGGGGAAAGGATCCTTTTAACCCTGGCACTAGTTTCCAAGAATGCTCTCGGTATATGTCTCCCAAGCAAATCAGCGACTTCCTAGATGGAGCCATTCGCAATCGCATTTCAGTACGACTCATTGCCGAACAACATATCGCGGTATCGCATGCGCTCAACCACCCTAATGATCCATCTGCATATGTCGGAACAGTGGATATGCACTGTTCTCCAAAGTCAATGATCAAGATGTGTGGTTCTTTCGTCACGGAGCTTTGTGAAGCCACTCTGGGAGCCAGTCCTCCGCTTGTAATAGATGGCTACAGTGATGCGACTTTCGCGTGAGTCAGGCATTCTCTCTTTCCATATGACTCTGACGAAGCGATCCTACAGTTATGTCCCTGTCCATCTGGAGTACATCATGACAGAGATTCTAAAGAACTCATTTCGCGCAACCGTTGAGCATCACTCAAAACGTCGTGGCCAAGGCGCATCCCTCCCGCCTGTCACTATTACCATCGCCCCTCCTCGATCCCTCAAAGAAATGGGCACTGGTCACGAGTCAACCTACCTATCAATGAGAATACGGGATCAAGGGGGAGGTGTCGCACCATCAAACATGGCCCGTATATTCTCGTATGCATTCACGACGGCAGGACGAGGCGCCGAAGGCGATTCTGGCGACGGCGGAGGACCATATGCTGCCCAGCACGTTGGAGGTAGCGCAGCTGTGGGTGGTGATGACTCTGCCGGAGAAGCAAACCTCTTCGGAGAAATTACTGGGAAGGGACTTCAGACAGGAATAGGTACAATCGCTGGCCTTGGATATGGTCTGCCTATGAGCCGTTTATATGCAAAGTGAGGCTCTCTCTTCATACCGCGTTTCTCACAATCAACAACTATTATTTTCTAGATATTTCGGAGGCTCTTTGGACTTCTTCTCGCTGGAAGGTTGGGGTACGATTCAAGTGTGTCATATTCCCCAAATATGTGCTAACCTCACCCGTAGGCAGTGATGTATACCTTAGACTGAGATGCTTAGACGAGGCTGGCGATTCCAAGATCTGATTGGTGAGACATACATAGACAGCATTCATCCAGCTCAAGTAGTTGTAAAGTAAGGATACCTAAGGATACCCATGAACAGAACTGTCCCATAAAATTGCGAATTATATGATATTGAAGAACAATGCAAGTGTAACAGCGAATGCGTGAAGAAAAAACTATGTTGAAATACAGCAGCACCAGCCACAACGATGGATATCTTAAGTAAAGTCATGTTGAAGGATATAAACTGGAGGAGTCATGTCATTTCGTCGTGCTTGACTATAGAGACGTCAGTCACTGAGGAGGGATCAGGAAAGGAGAAGCTTACAGCATATCCGCTCAAGGTTCGGCTTGCAGTGAAGGAGGAGAGACCTTGAGATTGAGAAGAGCGGTAAGATCTAGAGGTCGTGGCAGAAGCAGACGCCAGTGACTGTGCGTGTGTAGTGCTCGGAGTAGTAGGTCCACCATTAGAAGTTGTCCTTGTGGTGCGCGCAGTAAGAGGAGTAGGCGCGCTAATCAGAGACTTCTTGGGTGTATCAGTTACTTGTTTGCTCCTGCTACTGAGGCTAGAGGAGGAAGGTGTGGACTTGGCGGTCGTTGTTGGCGGTCTAATTCTCCGGCCAGTGGTGACAAACGGATGCCGCATCGCAGCCTGGGGTTTCATTCGGCGTTCTGGATCCCAGACAAGACATTTAGCGACGAAGTCAACAAATTCCTCATCGTTGCATCTAAGAACTTGAGCCAAAGTCTTCGTTCCTGGTCTACGCCTTCGGCCTTTCGAATTGACCACAGCGCGTGGCGCACCGTTCGGGTCTGATCAAATTTGTCAATTGATGAAGGAAAAGCAGGCACAAATCACGTACCAAAGAACAGCTTTCTCCTAGAACTTCGGTTGACAAATTCTTTGTCGGGTATGCCCAAGACCTCCATGATACATGAGAGTTGTTCCTGCTCGTTTTCACCAGGGAAAATGGGGAAACCAGTGTAAAGCTCTGCGAGGATACATCCGAGACTCCACATGTCAATGGCCATGTGGTAGTTCATCCCAAGAATTACTTCAGGAGAACGATAAAACCGACTTTGGATGTAGGTGTAGACTGAAGAGATGTTAACAGCTATCTGCCTCCCAAGCGGGTATCACTCACTTTTCTCGTGTTCAAAACAACTACTACCAAAATCAATCACTTTAATGGCACTTTTTGCAGGGTGTCGGAGTAAGACATTCTTCAAAGCATGTCAGGAAATCTGATCGTCCCCCTTCGCAGCGGGTGCTTACCTCAGGCTTCAAGTCGCAGTGGACAATCCGATGGTGGCGCATCAAGGACAGCGAGAGGAGCATCTGACTGGTGAACCGTCGAATGAGAGCGGTCGTGAAGCCCACGAAACCGTTCGCCTTGATCAACTCATAGAGATTGATACTAAGTAGCTCCATCGCGATGCACAAGTGGTTCCGGAAGTAGAAGTGCTCGTTCATCTTGATAACATGGTGCTTCTCCTCGTTGTCCTGTAGAATGGCGTCAGTATTGATGACTACAAGTGAGAGGCGGTCTTACCCATTTGCGGAGATTATCGAGGATCTTGATCTCAACAAGAGCCTGGTGGTGGAACCTCTTTTTGTTGCGGATGATTTTGATTGCGACAGATTCACCGGTGCAGTGATCACGACAATGGAGAACCTGGCCAAAAGATCCCTTGCCGAGAGTATCTATAACTTCGTATCGATAGGCGAGATGGTCATGGTTGACCACAAGATAATCGCCTCGTTCGTCATCGTAGCCATAGTTGTTGATCGGGTTGTCCAGTACCGCTGGCTTCTTCCTGCTGCCTGCGCCGATGCAATAGACTGAAGGATAGTCAAGAATTTCCTTCTTCTCGAATTCCGACAGCTGTTGTGCTTGAGGACCTTTGAGGACGCCTATAGAATAGGTAAGAAATACATTTAGACCCGTCTGAAACATGCTTACTGGCAGGAGATAGAGGGGTGCCGGGGGGCAACGGCTCCGGGAACTTGAGCATTTCGTCGAGCTCTTCCTGGCTCGCTCCTGATGCCAGCTTCTTGGCATGTTGGCGCCTGATGTAATGCAGCATTTCTTCGTCTCCGAGTAGTTCTTCTTCATCAACCGAACTTGGGGCAGGTGACGGAGTAGACAGAGATTGGCGTGACGAAGATGGGGATCCTGAAGTTTGACGTGTAGGCTGATTGAGACCGGCAGTGGATGCTCGCGCACTGGACTTCGGGGCCAAGAGTTTGAGGCCTTTCGATGGCGAAAGTACAGAGAACCGATGGTGAGATGAAGGCTCTGTTGTCGTAGCAGCAGCACCATTAGTGGCTGGAGTTGACAGAGATGCTACCGAGTTGGTAGACGACTTGCGCAAGCCGATGAAGGAGACAGAGTCACGGTTACTCTTTCGAGGGACAGCGTTAGACGTAGAAGGCGTTGAGTTGACTGAGGATTGGCGAGGGACGCGAGACGTCGATGTGGAGGGGGAACCGCGTATCGACGGCTGCCGAACCTTGGGCGTTGCACCATCTTCGTTGTCGATAACACCAAACTCACTAGTGGAGAAACTAGTGGGAGAGGGATTTGTAGAAGTCGTCACAAGCGTACTAGTACGGCGAGTTGCCAACGCAGATCCACTTGACTTCAAAGGAGGAGAGCCTGCTGCAGATGTTCGACTCGATATACGAGGAATCTTTGTGGGTGTCTCTTTAGGAAGGCCAGAAGTCGAGTTCAAGAAAGAAGCCGGAGGATCCCTGCCCTCTTTGAGGGTCTGTGAGCTACTTGTACCAGTAGTCGCTACAGAGGGCGAACCAGCAATTGTAGGGAGTTGATTACGACTGCGAAGAGAGGAATCAGACTGCTTCTGCATCGAGCTCACTGTCTGGGAGGTCAGACGGGACTGAGCTGGCATAGACGTCCTATTGGAAGTTGAAGCGACCGGAGTGGTGTTCGGTGTTGACTTGAGCTTCGCCACCCGTTGAGCGGTGGCAGGTTCGAGTGCCGTGATCTGCATCGGAGGCAAATTCACAGGCGACTTTGGTTTTCGTGGGTCAGTAGATGATAAAGTCTGAAAGGGCTTGTAAGTTAATATCAAACACTTATGGTTTCGAAAATACCGACCTTGCCTCTCTTTCTGCTCATCATAACGGAGATACGACTTTCACTCCGGTCTTTGTCTTCTTTCTTTTGGCGTTCCTTTTCTTGCTTTTCCTGCTTTTGCCTTTCTTTCTCAGTCTCTCGAGCAGCAGCCTTCGCCCTTTGCAACTCCTTGTCAGATTCTTTAGCATCAGAATGAAGGCTTCTTCTCGAGCTTGACTTCAATAAAGAAGGCAAACCGAGGCTAAGAACCGAAGATTTCTTGTGTGCCGTTCCAGGAGTAGACGTCGAAACTGACGAATAATCTTGAGCAGGAGAGGTGCTCTGCTTGGGGCGAGGATGTGCGGAGAGCATCCCGGAGAAAGAGGAAGTTGGGGAAGAAGACAGAACTCCATTTGGAGGAAGTTGCATAGACTGAGAGGATGATCGCCGGAAGAATGGGATTGAAGAGGGCGTTAGTCGCTTTGAGGCAGTACGGCGCATCGAGGACGATGGGCTGAGTGGGCCGGGAGGAGGAGCCGCTAGACCTGAAGTAGTATGACTAGTGCTAATGCTTGAGCCAGTGCCAGGCCGACTAGAGCTGGGTCCACGATCAGGTGTTTTGGAAGGCTGCGCAGGTACCCTTGCTGAGCCAACTGACGATAGAGATGTCAAAGATGCCGCGGAGGTCATAGCCTCTGGCTGATCAGGGGACCAGGGAGCTGATTTGGATCCCGATAAATGCTGATCTCTGCTTGTCGATTTCCGAAGTTGTTGGCCAAATGTTACAGAGCGCGGACTGAGAGGGAATGAGGATGATGACTTTTGACTGGAAGTAGACGGCGACCCAGACAACTTGAGATTCAAAGCACTCGAAAAACTCCATTTCTTGGAAGGCGTCTTCAGAACAACGGGAACACTTTCATTTGCAGAGTTCGAAGAGTAGTATTGGCTTTCTCTTCGATTCGACGAAGATGCAGGGGGTGAAGAAACAGGGCTCGTGTATGGAGGAACGTCGAGAGAGATCGTCCGGCTTACTTGACCATCGTTGTTCGATTGAAGATCCTTACCATCTCCTTGCATTGGTGGGAACGTCAGCCCAGTGGATGTGGCAGGAGGGGAGCGATATGTGGATAGGTCTTTGGGAAGTGGTGGTACCGGGGGCACATCGCCCTCGTCAGCCAAATCTCCGTTGAGCGCAATAGACGCAACACGATCCTTGAGCGCCGCATCAGTTGAATGAACACTAGAGATATCACTCCCTGCACTGTTCCTCCTCCCTTTATTTGATGAGTGACGACCAGAAGTACCAGACATGGATGTAACACTGGTCGTGGCCGACATCGAAGCAGAATCGCGGGAGCTGGGCGTGCTAGTATATGTGGTAGAGGAAGTTGAACCACGCTTCGGTGTAAAGCTTATTCTGGCACCAGCATTCTTCTTTGGGGTCTTGTCGACAACTGGTAGTTGCGCATTCTGGTCGTCGCTACTCGTGGCTATCGCAGAATTATCAGCTGCGTCGGTATTCTCTGGATGGATTGATCGAGGAGTATCTGCTTTGTCCTTGAAAGATACGCTGTCCTTGGCGTTACCGCTTCCCCGTTTCGATTTGCCTGAATCAGATGCACCACTGAGACCTTCCCACTGGCTCCCGGCTTTACTTGCGGGTGTTCCGGGACGACTTGAACTCGAGGGCCGGCCCAAGCTGCCAACGCTGGCTCGTGCTCGCGCACCCTTTCCAGAAAGGCCATCTAATTTACGTAACGCTTCTGCCGTAGCTTCGTCATCGAGAGCAGACCAGCCTTCCTGGGTACCACGCAGCAAGGAATGCGCTACGTTCGGAGATGAATGCATCTGAAGATTGTCTTTGGATGGCCGATGGAGAGAAGATGGCTGGCTTGGAGCAGTGGTAGTGGCAGTGTTACGCAAAAACTGTTGGATAGAGGACGATGAAGGTGATGGTGGGAGGTGAGAGAAATCGGTAGTGTGAACACGACGGGAGTGAGGCACGTCGACAGCGCTAGAAGAAGTTGAGCCAGCTGAGATTTGCCGGGAGTGTTTGTCTGGAGTTCGTGTTGGCGACTTGACGCTGCTATTGATCGTCAAGCCAGTGCTCTCTCGACGACGATCCTTCCCTTTGACGTCTCGTGAAGGGGGACTGCTAACATTGAGACTACGATGCTTGCGAGTTGATAATTTGTCTTCCTTGCCCTTCTCTCTACCAGACGAGGAAGAACCAGAATACTTTGAGACCAGCGATCCCGTTTGATCCAGCTCAAATTCGTCCGAAGTACGCTTCCTGGCCTTCCTAGTAGAAGGGTTAAAGGCGCTAGGCGGTGACATCGGCTGATTGTCAGAAGCCGGTGAGCGATTCGGCAAGCGAGGCACTTTGGGGGTATCTTCAGACGAATGACCTTGGTCGGCTTTCATGTTCCGTGGATAGAGAATTTCTTCACCTCCACTTTCATCAGCTATCGAGGGTCGTGTACGCAAAGGTCGTGGTGGTGGTTGCATGTTCGGGACCTTTGATAGGGGACTAAATATATGGCTGGTAGAGGGAAACAATGCAACGCAACGCACCTCTTCCTTCTCTGAAGATTCGCCGTCCACAGCCTCAATTGTCCATGGGCTATCAGGTTGATCATCTTCGACCTCTTCCGGAACAACGAGGTCGTACTCTTCGGCTTCGACGTCCGGCGTCGACACGTCTTGTTCAGTTCTTTCTGGTCGCGCCCAACGAGGAGTCGCCAACTCACCCACGCCTACAAGTCCTCGCCGGTCGATCATAGCTGGGTTACGTGCCGGAGTGACTGGTTCATTGATAGGAAGGTGTTCTGGTGTAGTACTGAGGTATAGAGGTGCTGGTGGAAGGGGAGGGATTGGCTCATCGGACTCGGATTGAATGCCAAAGTAGTATGGGTCAAGAGACGAGGTGGCAGATGCTGAACGCGAAAAGGTCTGCTCTGGCTCCGTGGATGGGTCCTCTGTAATATGGATATTCACGTCAAAGTGCTGGTACTGGGAGAAGATCAACAAAGTCGTGTTGGCAAGTTTGGACTGTGAGATTACCTGCTCCGTCGCGCCATTATCATCAGAAAGACTGCCTGCGCGTTCATAACGAATTTCTCCGTCAGAGGCTGACTTTTTGTCTTCGTCTGGGATGCTGAGGCCTGCTGGTCGTTCTCGTTGCTTATGGGAGAGACTTCGCTGGAGTGTGTGGCCGATATGAAGAGATGAAGAACTCGACATGAGATGAGGCCTGAAAGGCAGAAAGAGAAAATAAGAGAAATAGAGGGCCCGGAAGAGAAAGAAAAGAAGAAAAAGAAACTATGGATGTAGGCAGGCTCTACCAGCGAAAAAACCAGTCTGGCGGAGGAGATGTATGGCGCGCGCAGAGAGTTTGTTGGCCGAATTCACCTCATGTTTGCGTTTACACTTGTTTGGTCACAGTGGCAAATCAATCCTATTATCCTCGTTCCTGCTAACTACACTATATCGCACGTATTGTAACATATTTACATCCGAGAAAACTAGGTATATCATGTGTGTTGTGTAACGGGGCGGCCGCGCTTGGGGTGTTTGTAGAATCGGCGGTAAGGTTTTGCGTGGGGCACAGGTGCTGGAGAAGATTCGGTGGCTTCAGCATCTGTCGTTTCAATGGCCTTCACAGGAGCTGGGGAATGAGATGGAGGCCGTTCGACTCTGAACAGATCCTCCGGTACGACGCAAGTCTGGATGTCCTCCATGTAGAGAGGACCATCGAATGACAATGACGGTGATGCGCTTTCAAAATTTAATGTCAGAATGGCAGAGCATTCGCATAGATCTGATCTAACACTTACAAGTTCGGAGAGGTAGCAGTAACAGGCCCGCGCGCTGTGTGAGTTGAGACGGGCGTTGGAGGTGCATACTCAGGGGGCTCGCTGCCCGCCTGTGACTGTGACCCTAGCTTGGCCTTCGCGCGTTCCTCGATGAGTCGACGATGCCTCTCTTTATCTCGCGCACTTTGTTCAGCACGTCGTCGCAAGGCAGCCTCATACTAAAAATGTAATAAGTATTGCAGTATTTGATAGTGTCAACAAACGCACCTTCTTCCTTTGCTGCTCGTCCATCTGTTCTGGATCAATCTGCTAAAAGTCAACCTGGAGACCAGTCTTAAATAGACTAGAACTTACAGTTGATTGTGGCTTCTTTCCATTGTTGACTTTTGGCGCAGGAACAGCGGATGGGGTCACTGGTGTCCCTGGTGGTGGCTGTGGAATGCCAGAAACGGATGGCACATTCTGTTCCTGTTCAATTCGTTTTGCCTTCTTTACATTCCGTTTCTCCTTGAGTTTAGCGCGGCGGAGGTCCTTTCGCTCCTCTTCAGAGAGTCCCGCCTTTGCGGGACGAACTTCTCGTAACTTGGTGGCGTCTGCAGACGAAGTTGCAGTGTAAGACGGCGACGACCTTGTCTTGGAGCTTGGAGCTTGTGGGCCCTCTGCCCGGGGTTTCGCAGCTTGTGCTTGCGTCTCCTCGGCGTGCAGCTGTGCCTCGAAGGAAACCTTCTCTTGCTTCTCTCGTACAGCTCGATCACGAGCATCAGCCTCAGCTTTTAGACGAGCGACTTCCAATTCTTTGGCGCGAGCCTGCTCCTCTGCCCTACGAATCTCCTCTTGACGACGCTCCTCTTCCACACGTCGACACCTTTCTTCTTCGGCCATTCGTTTGACTGCTTCCTGACGGACGCGTTCAGCTTCTACCCGCTTACGCTCTTCCTCAGCCTTGCGCATGGCTGCCTCTTGACAGGCTTGTTCGGCTTCTACGCGCTTGCGTTCCTCCTCTTCAGCTTTGCGTTTAGTCTCTTCTTGACGCGCATGTTCCTCCTCTATTCGCTGACGTTCCTCTTCTTCGACCTTTCGCCTCTCTTCTTCCTGGCGTGCACGTTCAGTTTGTTCCTTCTCGCGCTTTGCGGCACGTTCCTCCTTTTTCTGACGATTGATCTCAGCACGCCTTCGTTCCTCTGCAATTTGTGCCTCCTTTTGCTGTGCCTGTTCAAGCAGACGCTGAACCTTCTTAGACGCGGGAGGCATGGTTTCGTGTTGAAACCCTTCTCCTGGAGGCACGAATCCTTTCTTCAAACAGGGCTCAAATCAATACCATAAGCAAATGGGATTAGTGAGGAACTACCTTCGTCCGTAGTACGTCTTTGATTTCCTCGGAGATGGAAACATGTTTCCAGCATCGTTCAACATCATGGGTAGTCGCGTGTTTGACCAAAAGCTCCACGGTAGATGGATTTCCACTTTCAATAGCCAGTTGTAACGGAGTGATGCCCGAAGGTGTAGCTTTCGAATGGTGATAACCTTGGAACGCCTTTCCGCGTTGCTCTAGTATAAAACGCACGATCTTCGAGTTGCCCGCTTTAATTGCCGCGTGGAAGGGTGAAAGCTGCTGCTTGTTCAGGGCGGTGGGCTTTGCACCTGTTCATAGAGGTTCAATTAACGTATCGAACAAGTCAATGAAAAATGCGTTACCTTGTTCGAGGAGGAACATGAAAAGCGTCTCATCACAGTGACTCGCAGCAACATGAAGCAACGTTTCGTACTGTGCCCCATCGTCTTGCTTTCTTGCATTCTTAGCTTGCTTCAAGTTTCTTGGGGCAGTCACATCGAGATCGAACTCTACGATAATCTTCTGGACCTCGGCCGAATTACCTGTATACGCCGCCTAGGCAAGGTTAGTATGAATTAACCAAAACAGGGCAAATTTGGAACCTGGAAAGCACGGTCCTGGGCAGTAGCGAGGCGATCTTCAACAGCCTTTTGCTTCTTGGCCTGCCTCTCACGTTCTTGTTCCTCTTCTTCGATCTCAAGCTCTATCTTTTGATAAGGAACACGGTAATGACCGAGAATGGAGTTGACGCACCCAGCTCGCGTTTTCGCCTTTCATATCTTTCCTTCTCCTTCTTCTGCCGTTCGGCATTTGCGTCCCGGTGTTCCTGGGGCTCTGGGGAGTTACCAAAGTACGTGAAAACACTTCCTCTACCATGTCCTCTACGTTCAAAACGATAGCCTTTGACAAGATAAGAGATTAGTTAGACTAAAATTAGCGGTTAGACGCACGTTGTCCACTAGCGCGAGAATATCGATTGAACAACGTCTCTGCAAACATGAACCTGTGGAACTGTTCAATAAGCTCAAAGAGTGCGAAAAACGCGAGGCATACATGTAAAAGTCATAGAGGTCTTCCTCATCCAAGGGAATGTCATCGTCTGAGCCAAAGCCAAACGGCGAGGTTGAATGGTCTGGGACGTTGCTCCAGGCTGGATTCTCGTAGTGCCTCTGGCAGATATTCCAGGCAGCGCCGATCTGTGGGGTTGACGTTGTGAGAAAAAAAGAGGGCTAGGCTTATGAGGTGAAAACGGGACCTGTTGAAAGCGCTGGGTGGCGGTCGAGTCGCCGTGGTTGCGATCAGGGTGGTGTTGAAGAGCCAGACGCTTATAGGCTTTTGTGGCCTCTGTGATATCTGCATCTGGGGTCAGCCCAAGAGTTGTGAAGGCGTCGAGGACGTTCTGCTTGAGGGGCATGGTGGTCGTGGTGTCCAAGGACGGACGGGGTGTGACTGACGCGACGTGACCTTGGTGAAATGCGCGGAGTTTTGCAGTCGTCTTGTAGGGGATATTCTGCTGCTGCTGGTGTATGGCCTGGTAGCTAGCTCACTGTGTGCTGGTTGCTGTGGGACGGTGGTGGGACACACCAGCAACCGGTCAGCTGCAGGAGTCCGGCTGGCTCTGAGATAAAAGTATAATTATGTCAGCGACCCTCTTGAGCCGAGAAGCGACCCGTCCACTGGCTGCCCTCCTCCACTATGCCATCTGTCGACGACAAAGCCGTAGACGGCGAGGAGCCTCTTGAACCTCCCTCACCACAACAATCTCTTGCTCTGCATTCCACTGCTTTCTCAGGAATGCCGATGCACGTCTACCCCTTCCCACACGCCCTCCTTCCCTCCCAGCAGCCGCACCGTTCAAAGCGCAGGCAGGTCAAGAACGCCTGCACCAACTGCCAAAAGGCCTGCAAGAAATGCGACGACGCACGCCCGTGTCTGAGATGCGTCAAATATGGCATCTCTGAAGAGTGCGTCGATTCGCAGAGGAAGGAGAGGAAGAAAGGGATCAAGAGGGGGCCCTACAAGAAGCGCGATGGAAAAGGTGAGTTTTCGTCTTTTCATCAACCCTCCTTCTACGCGTTGTCTCCAGAGAATGGTCTCTAATTTCTCTTGAGATCGCGCAGGCAGCAGCGTCGACCAAGCCGACGTGCCCCCACAGGGCGTGCCTGTCTCAAACACGGTCCCGCCACCAGGCGGTCAACCGATCCCCGGGCCGTACCTCCCTATCGGTTACCCCCCAGCATACTATGGCCAGTACGCCCCACTGGTCGCAAAGCAGGGTGAGGGTGCACCGATGTACTCGAGCCCACCATACTACCTGGCCCCAGTGCCACATCCAATGCAGCCTCAAATCCATCCAGTACCCGATGCAGAGGCCCAAGGATATCCCCAGGGATTCTACCAGACAGCAGTTCTCACTCCCATGTCCTACCACCACCCCCAGTACGCTATTCCCCGGCAGGATGGCGCTTCTATGACCAACCAGTATCAAGTTTACGGAACCCCTATTTACCCCAAGCAGCACATGGGCGGACAAGGAGACTTGGTGAATGACGGGCAGGAACTCGTCGTCAACAGCAAGCAGGTTTGACTGGGTATCTCCTATGTTTCTTGGTCGAATATGCTATTTCATGTACTCATGTTCTCTTTTTTGCTTGTACATCTATTACGTCGTGAAATATGCTGTTGCCTTTTTATGTGTGAGCTCTAAGTGTATAGGAACCGAGGTCGATGTGTTCCAAGTATTAGTTATGTGTATAGCTGACCGTAAAGTAATAAATGCTGTAAGGTTTCGCCGATACTATGTGCAGATTGAGCAACGACAGGATATGGCTAATCAAGAGCATCAATTCCCACAAGAGTGGAAGAGACTTCAACCATAGATGGTCGAGAGGAAGAATCCTTGCCCCAGCACCGCTGCATCAAAACCCACAGCTCATCTGATAACCAGGAATTATCTCCTTGCGGCCTTGTTG
>Ga0247742_10001912_pt1 | contig 13967 bp, 8 predicted proteins | sample UWRJL208509C2_FD_180944 | JGI IMG/M metagenome (GOLD analysis project Ga0247742, IMG submission 180944) | Plant litter microbial communities from Arlington Agricultural Research Station in Wisconsin, United States - UWRJ-L208-509C-2 | ecosystem: Environmental > Terrestrial > Plant litter >...
TGGACATTTGGCGTGTACAATGGCAGGCCAGGCAGCTAATTTGTATTGTTTATTTTCCATGATCGTATATTAATTTTTTTCTGAACTCTTCGGGGGTAGTCTCTTCCAGCTTTTTAAAAAACTTGGTGAAATAGGAATTATCGCTAAAGTTTAATTTAAGGGAAATTTCATTGATGCTAAGCTTAGGGTTGGTAAGCATACGTTTTGCCTCCAATAATACCCGGTTACGGATCATTTCGCCGGCCGATATACCCATAATATCTTTACAAACCGCGTTGAGGTGATTTGGGGTAATATACAGCATGGCTGCATAATCTTTAGGCAGTTTAATATCGGTATAATGAAGCTCTATTAAATTTTTAAAGCTTTTGAGCAGTGTTTGGTTGTATGATGAATTACCGCCCGAAACCGGATTTATGCAAAGCCTGTTCACTTTGATAAATATTTGCAGTATCAAAAGCCTGATCATATCACTGGCTGACGATGCAGGTGTTCCATACTCGGCCAGTATGGCTTCAAATAAAGCTTTTACGGCATTATAAGTTTCATCGGGTAAATTGATAACCGCATCGGTAAGGTTACCGCTGAAAAACGAAAAATTATCCAGGTATCCCTGTTGCAGCAAAAACGATTGTATAAACGAAGTTGAAAAATTGATGATGTAACCATCGGTATGGCCATTAAAGCTCCAGGAGTGTACCTGGCCGGGAATCATAAAATAAATTTGCCCGGGTTTTGCGTCAAAGTTTTCAAAATCTATAGTGTGCGTACCGCCCGCCTCTGTAAATAACACCACATGGTAAAATGAATGGCGATGAGTGGTAAGCAAATTTTTATGAGTATCAAGGTATGGCGCAAAACGACTTATAAGTATGTCGTCCTGATCTATGTCAGATAACGAGCAGATATCATATAGTGGTATGTTTTGTATCATGGAACAAATTTACATACCAAATTACCACTTGTAATGGTACTATTTTTGTTTTTAATGGTACTATTCACATATAATTGAATAGTACCATTAAGATGTGCGCTTTTATTTAGTAGGCGCTTGCATTATTAAGCGCTTCAATGGCCTCGCTGCTTAATTTGAGGCTTGCGGCCTGTGTTAACTCATGAAGCTGTGCTACACTGGTTGCGCTTACTATTGGTGCGGTTATGCCAGGCCTTGCAATGAGCCAGGCCAGGGCAATGGCCGATTGCGTAGTATTGTATTGCGCGGCTACTTCATCTAAAGCATGTAAAATATTGAAGCCCCTTTCTGTTAAATATTTTTTTACCAGGCCGGCCCTGTTACTCCCTTCCAGATCGGCTGCCGAACGGTATTTGCCGCTTAAAAAGCCACTTGCTAATGAAAAGTAGCTTATAACGCTAATGTTTTGTTCTTTTATAAAAGGCTCTAAAACAGTTTCATATTGCTGGCGATCAAATAAGTTATATTCGGGCTGTAGTGTTTGGTAGGCTGCCAATCCTTTTTCACGGCTTGCCTTGAGCGATTCGTGCAGTCTTTCAACTGAAAAGTTGGAAGCCCCAATGGCTTTTACCTTACCCTCTTTAATTAACTGATCATAGGCACCAAGGGTTTCTTCTACCGGGGTAGTGGCATCGTCATAATGCGATTGGTACAGGTCAATATAATCTGTTTGCAGCCTGCTTAATGAGTCTTCAGCAGCTTTAATGATATAATCTTTTTTAAGTCCCTTTTTATCGGGCCCAAGTTCGGCACCTACTTTTGTGGCAATAATTACTTTATCGCGCTTGCCGCTTTGTTTAAGCCATTTACCAATTTCCGTTTCAGATTCGCCACCCTTATTAGCTGGAACCCATGCCGAGTAAACATCGGCGGTATCAACTGTATTAAAACCGGCATCTAAAAATGCATCCAGTAAAATGGCGTTATCGTTACCTTTAACAGTCCAGCCAAACACATTACCACCTAAAACCAGTGGTGCGGTTTTTAAGCCGGAGTTACCCAATTCTCGTTTTTCCATAGCGTTTTAAATAAAAATCTAAGTTCATAATAAAAGCTATGGCAAGCGCCAATTGTTTGTCAGCCAATTGAAATTAATAGCAAAGTAAAGCTAATGTTACGGGAGGTTTAAAATAGAAGTGCAAAATTGAAAATCAATTAGTTGTGCCATACTAATTGGTGTTATACGCATATTTTTAAGGTGCTATACACATATTTTTATTTTATAGCCATAGTGACATTTGATAAAAAAAATATCACAATGAACAACAAATTTTTAGTGGTTTGCATAATAAGCTTATTATCTGCCACGGCTACCTTTGCCTACACCGGCCCCAAATCTGACGGCGATTATAAAACGGTGATCACTGATTTTATTGACAGCCACATGAACTCCAATTATAAAAAACTGAATAATATAATGGATGATAACTCCAGCTTTAAAATACCGCGAGGTAATAAGGTAATTACGCAAGATAAGGCAAGCCTGGTTGAAAGCCTGAAAAGCACTGCGGGTATACAGCAAAACTGTGAGTCAAATTACGAGGTGCTTGCCAAAAGCGATGCCATGGTAATAGCCAGGGTTGACTTTAGTTATCATGATACTATTCAGCACAATTATTTGATAGTTGAAAGAGATAATAACGAACGATGGAAAATTACCCAGGTTTGCAAAATGTTTGATGATAACGAGGCTCCGGGTACAGGTGCACCGGTAACAGCTAAAAAAGATTTCAATAACTGATCTTATCAATTAACTAACTGTTTAGGGCTTCCGGCCAATATTATCGAATCACCCCAAAAGGGTGATTTTTTTTATTTTATTTAGCTTTAATTTGAGTTTAATTGTGTTGATACTAAAGGCTATTAATTTGTGCATCATTGAATAAGTGGTTTATATATATAACAAAGATGTTTGTAGTAATGCTTTGTTTATTACGGGGAGAAGCTGTGCTGGCGCAAAAATACACCTTTGCTCACTATGATATTGAGAATGGTCTGATACAATCGCAGGTGAATAAATTATTTATGGATAATGAGCACCGCCTTTGGATAGCCACTTTTGGAGGAGCTTGCCGTTTTGATGGTCAAGACTTTGTAAGTTATAACCGGCAGGATGGCTTACCAAATAACTTCATCAAAACTGTTTTTGTTGATAAAGCCGGCACTACATGGTTTGGTACACTTAATGGTTTAGCTAAGCTTAGTAATAATAAAATTGAAACGCTCCAGTACGATGCTGAGCATGAAAGTAATATTGTTACCAATATAACCCAGGATGCAGCCGGAACCATTTGGGCCATCATGGCTGGTGATTTGTTTAAAATTAGTGGTAATAAAATGCAGCCGGTTGCACCGGTTAGCGGGTTTAAGGCAACAGCTTTGGCGGTAAATAAGGGTAAACTTTATGTTGCCGTTTATAAAAAGGGGATATATAGTTTAACGGGCACCAAATGGACTTTTTTAACCCCGTTCGGTACAAAATACGAATCGGTACCGGTAAGGAAAATTGTATTTGATAAGTTTGATAATCATAAAATATATATCCTGGCCTGGAACGGGTTGTTTTATATTAACGGCAGCAACGAGCTTTTGCCATTTGCTCCAAAGCAAATGGCGAGTGTAAAGGGGCAGTTGCTTAGTCTGGAGCAGGACGCTGATAAGGCCCTATGGATAGGTACCGATAATGGCGCTTATTGCATACCTAATGAAGATGAGTTAATACACTACAATTCATCAAACGGGCTGAGCGATAACTCTATAGCAGACATCTATTGCGATGAAGATAATAATTTGTGGTTGGGAAGCTCAGGCAATGGCGTGTACAGGTGTGAAGGTAGCAGGTATGTCACCTTTGATATTTCGCAAGGTATGCCCAGCTCAAAAATTGCCATGGCCATTACTACCGACTGGAATAATCATGTTTTATTGGGTATTGACGGCGGCGGTCTTATCAGGCACGACGGGCAAAAGCTAACAGAAGTGGTTATGCCCGTTACTCCACAATATTTAAAGGGAGTACAATGCCTGTACACAGATAAAAATAAGACTACGTGGATAGGTACAGATCAGGCTGGGTTATGGCAATATGATAAAAAAGGTTTCAGGCAGATAAAAGGCAGCGAAGAAATAGCTTTTCATTGTATTACGGCCGATAGCAGTGGGGTTGTATGGATGGGTACGTCGATGGGATGCTATTACTATGAGAACGGGCAGCTGAAGCACCTGGAAAAAAGTACTGATTTTTCAGCATCACTGGTAGCAACAGGTCGTGATTCGGTGTTTATCGGTACACAAAATGGTATTGTACTGGCGGTTAATAAAAAAATAGTGAACACTTTTTCAAACCAAAAGCTGCTTAAAAACTCTTCTATACTGTGCATGTACCGCTATAAAAACTTAATGCTTATAGGTACCGATGATAGTGGTTTATTTACCTGGGATATAAAGAGCGGGCATTTGAAAGGGTATTCTGTAAATGATGGCCTCAAAGCAAATGCAATTTACAGCCTGGTGGCCGATGAACAGGGTAAAATTTGGATCGGTACGGGCCGGGGGGTTAATCGCATGCAGTTTAACCCCGCTACACAGCGGTTTTTAGTTATTGATAATACGGGTACCAAAGAACCCGTTTTTGAAACCAATCAGAACGCTATACTTTACAGGGATCATCAAATTTGGGTTGGTACCACTAAGGCCGTTATGGTTTATAATACCAGGGTAAAGGCACAACCTTTATCTCCACCTCATATACTGATAGAAAATGTAAAGTTGATGCCTCACTTTGGTGTTAATCCCGATACTAATTATACTTCTTTAAGTAATAATTCCCAGCTTAATTACAAACAGAACCATTTGGCCATTTCATTTACAGGGGTGTACTTAAAAAATCCAGAAGGAGTATCATACCGGTATAAGCTGGTTGGTCTTGATAGTACATTTTGTTCGCCGGTAAAAAATAATGTTGTTGACTATCCGATGCTGCCGCCAGGTAAATATACTTTTAAGGTGAAAGCTGTAAGCCCTGAAGGAAAAGTATCGGCCAATACAGCTAATTTTAGTTTTGAAATTGTACCTCCGTTTTACCAAACGCTTACCTTTCAGGTATCGGCCGTATTGTTTTTTGTTTTGATAGGTTTTGGGTTGCAAAATATATGGCATCATAGTAAAATACAGCGTCAGCAGGTAATTGAAGCCATAAAACAGGAAGAGAAAATTAAAATAAGGCAGCAAACAGCGGAGGATTTTCATGACGACCTCGGTAATAAATTAACGCGTATATCTATACTCTCTGAAATTTTAAATTCCAAAATTGATCATCATAAAACTGATCAGCGTAGTTTGGTTGATCAAATTAAGCAGAATGCGGCAGCCCTATACAACGGTACTAAAGATATTTTATGGGCTCTTGACCCTAAAAGCGATAATTTATACGAAACTTTGGTGCATATTAAAGGGATAGGCATTGAGCTTTTTCAGGATGTACCAACCGATTTTGTGTTTGATGGAATAGACCAAAACCTGCAGCAGATTAAGTTGCCAATGGAATACAGCCGGAATATTACCATGATATATAAAGAGTTACTAAATAATGTGCTTAAACATGCTGATGCAAAGCGAGTTGTACTGCAATGGGCTTATTTTGATAAATATGAGATAAATTTGCGCCTTACAGATGATGGTGTAGGCTTTAACATGGACACCATATCAAAAGGGCACGGATTGAACAATATTAAAGCAAGAGCCAAACGCATAAATGCCGAACTTGTTATTGTTTCTGAAGAAGGGAAGGGTACAGCAGTTGAATTGAGATTCAGGAAAAATGTTGCCGTTTAATATAACAATGCTATGAATCGTAACATAAGAATAACCATTATTGAAGATGATGAAACTATAAGGAATGGTTATGCCTATTTAATTGGTGAAACAGAAGGGTATGAGGTAGTGAGTACTTATTGCTCACATGATGAAGCCGTTAAAAAAATAGCTACCGACCACCCCGATGTTATATTACTGGATATTGAACTACCCGGTACCAACGGGGTTGACGCTATCCCGAAATTAAAAAAGCTACTGCCCCAATGTTTTATATTAATATTAACAGTTTACGAATCAGAAAAATTAATATTTAACGCATTGGCCAACGGTGCATCGGGTTATCTTACAAAAAACACGCCTTCGGCAAAAATAATCGAATCAATTAAAGAAGTAAAAGAAGGGGGAGGCCCCATGAGCATCAATATAGCTAAACTGGTTATACGCTCATTTCAAAAAAATCAGGAGTCGCCCCTGTCTAAACGCGAAACCCAGATTCTGGAATTGATTGGCGAAGGTAAAAGCCGTAGTCAAATTGCTAAAGAACTGTTTATTGATCTGGAAACAGTGCGTAGCCACATTAAAAATATATACAACAAGCTTGATGTTAATTCGCGGGCTGATGCTATAAAAATGGCAAAACAAAATAAACTTATCTGAGGTATTTTTGTATTTCTAAAGGAAATTCCCTTTTCCGATTTATACTATTTTAAAATTTATCTTCCTGATACTTTTGTCAATAAGTTACTGTAAATGATTTTTTTACAAGGCTGTTGAATTTAACTGAATTATTTAATTCTTGAACAAAAGGAGGAAACTATGTACGGTTATTATCTGCTTTTTATTTTAAAGATATTGATAGTTAGTTGCTTGTGGGTAAATGTATATGATAGGCATAAAATAAGTCATCTAATTTGTTTGGGTAATGTAAAATCCCCCAAATGGGGGGATAGGTTACCGGTAAGATAAGGCTACCTTTGAAATGTACAAAGATTTTAACTGATCGACTACCGTAACTCACGCAATTATTACCTCAATAATTGAAAAATAATATTGAGGATTTAATCCAGTAGTTTTTAAAGAATTATTGCAGCATAAAGCAGCGTGAATATACGCTGTTTAATGATGATGATAATGTTGTTAAAAACAAATTATATGGATATCGGCATTGCCTTAAATATGATCAGTTACACAAATTGATAGTGGGTTTTTAAGTTCTGGGTATTTAGCCAACATCTTTTACTATGAAGGTTTTGTTGAACAGGAGAAGTAAAACAGAATAATAAATTTTATATTATGGATTATTCAAAAACATTAAGAAATAATAATAAAATATACAGCCGCACCAGTAGCCAGGGGCAAAATCTGCAGTGCAGCTCTGATTTTAGTCTGCGCTTTGTTTTTGCTGGAAACGAACGTTATGATATTGGCAGACGACATTTGTCTATATATCCCGATTCATTTTTAATATTAAACAGGGGCACGCAGTTTTCAACCGATACCGATTCAGATATCCCGGTGCAATCATTTAGTATCCATTTCGATCAGCAGTTTTTAAATGATTTTAAAGATAGCTGGGTTTTCAATGGCAGCCATTTGTTAGGTAGAAATGCTTTTAAGGCAAAACAGCTTCTGGAGTTTGACGAAACTATTTATCCGCTCACCGGCGATATGATGTATAACGTATATCATCTTAAACAATCTCTTGATGATGGCCTGCATGATGAATTGCTGATTAACGAATACTTGCATGACTGCCTGGTTAATTATTTCAGCATTTATAACGAGGAAATATTTAACAAGGCCGAAAGACTCCATTTTTTAAATCCAAACACAAAAATGGAAATACTGCGCAGGCTTAACCTGGCTAAAGAGTATCTGTATAGCAACTATAACCAAAATATAAGTCTTGAAGATCTGGCCGAGCATTCCTGTCTTTCTGTGAACCACTTGTTGCGTACATTTAAGCAGGCATTTAATTTAACGCCACATCAGTTTTTAATACAATTGCGTTTAAGGAGAGCTCAATTACTGTTGCGGAGCACCTCTTATCCAATAAACGAGGTAGTGAATTTAATTGGTTTTGAATGCCCGAGCTCGTTTATCAGGTTGTTTAAAACCCACTATAAAATTACTCCGTTAAAGTATAGGCAAATAGCCTAAACGGCTAATTGTTTTTACTTTGGGGTTAATAAATTCTATATTAGTAGCCACCCCCGGTTGCTTATGTCTGCAATGTGTGAAAATTATCAAAATGGTGATTCTCGCACATTAGGCTATATTCTCATATGCTATTATTGTGTTTTGTATTAGTAATATAGGCTAATAGTTGAGCCTGTATAATATTAACTATTAAACACATATCTATGATAATAGCCCCTACTTAAATTCAATTTTCATTTTTTCTTATACAGGCCTAACCAAATATGCTTGTAAACATTAAATATCAATTTATTCCCCTTCAATTGATATGTTCAAGTCGTTTTAATCGGTAAATTCCGTCGGCTCGGCAAGCTATGGCGGTAAAATTATAATAGGATAACTGCTTGTTCTTCGTAATTTTTAATAATAAGGAAATAGTTAATAATAAGGGTGGTTTTTGAAAGAATACAGCAGGGTACTTGTTGATGTCCATCAATAAACTGTATTAAATTGATAAAATCAGCTAAGTGCGGTCTCTTTGTCAAGCATTTAAACTCTTATTAAGTTAAAACGCATTAATAAACATATATCTAATAATCAATTCAAAAAAGTATGAAGCATAAATTACTTAGAATTTTTATGGTTTGTTTTTTTTGCTCGGCATCAATGGCCTTTGCACAAAATAAAACCATTACCGGTACTGTTACCGCCAGGGAAGATGGCTTGCCAATTCCGGGGGCAACAGTAAAATTGCAGGGCACCACAACAGGGGCCCAAACTAATGCCAATGGTAAATATTCGTTAAGTGTACCAGCAGGTTCAAAACTTGCGTTCTCTTTTATAGGTTACACTACACAAATAATTACCGTTGGCGCACAAACCACTATCGATGTTACTTTAGTATCAGATGCTAAAGCATTATCAGAGGTTGTTGTAACTGCAAACGCGATAGTAAGGGAAAAAAGATCATTAGGTTATTCTGCCCCAACTGTAAAAGCAGATGAATTAACCGAAGGAGGAAGTGCAAGTGCAATTAGTGCCTTAACAGGCAGGGTCGCTGGTGTTAATATTACTTCTACTTCTGCATCACCTGGTAGTTCATCAAGGATTGTTTTACGTGGTGGTTCATCAATTTCAGGTAACAACCAGGCATTAATGGTAGTTGATGGTTTACCTATTGATAACTCAAGCATAACTGGCGGTGCTGATTCACGCTCAAGTGTTGATTTTGGTAACAGGGGTAATGATATCAACCCTGATGATATAGCTTCGATAACTGTGTTGAAGGGCCCTGCGGCAGCTGCACTTTACGGTTCACGCGCATCAAACGGAGCTTTGATTATCACTACTAAATCGGGTAAAAAAAATACAGAAAAAACATCAATAAATTTCAACTCTCAAAATACATTTTCGTCAATTTTAAAATTGCCTGATTTGCAAAATGAATATGGACAAGGTTATTATGATGACCCAACTGCAAATCCTGTAACTTACATAAATGATCCAAGGGAAAATGGTAGCTGGGGTGCACCGTTTACTGGTGTAGTTCAGCCGTGGGGACAAGAAATTGATGGTGTTCAACAAACAAAGGCTTATTCAGCAGTTAAAAATAATCTTAAGGACTTTTTTACTACCGGTTATGCAGCTGATAACAACCTGAGCTTTTCTGGCGGAAGTGATAAATCAACCTTTTTCTTAGGTTTAAATGCTTTAAATTCTAATGGCATTTTACCTGGTAATAGTGATTCTTATAACAAATATGGCGTAAGGTTTAACGGTAACACTGACTTTAGTAATAAATTTTCAGCCGGTATATCTATCAACTACTCTAATGTTAGTAACAGCCAGGCTGCTGGTGGTCAAAACGCATCTTCTGTTTACAATAACTTATTGCAAACACCAAGAGATATTCCTATTTCACAGTTACAGGATTTAACTAATAAATATAATGGTTATGGTTATACTGATGCTAATGGTATAGCTCATCCTAACTCATATGGATATTACGGTGCTTATGTATTGAATCCATATTTTGTATTGCAAAATTTTAAAAATCTTTCTAACGTAAACCGTGTTACCGGCAACGTAAACTTAGGCTACAAGCCTTTAAACTGGCTGAATATCACTGAGCGGATTGGTGTTGATAACATTTCGGACAGACGCAGATTTATAACTCCTAAATATAATTTTGTTCCGGCTGATACTGAAAGCGGAAATTATTCAGCTGCAGACAGGCAAACAAATGTAGGCGCATATCAAATTGACCAATATAATATAACTGAGTTTGTTCACGATTTAATGGTTACTGCCTCACACAAATTTAATGAGGATTTTCAGGGATCATTCATGGTTGGTAACAACATTCGTCAAAGAGGAACCAGTACAACTCAAACATCAACCAATACATCAGGCGGTTTAGTTGTACCTGGATGGTACAATTTGGCAAATAGCAATGGCCCGGTAAACGTTATAACCGATAATATCAGTAAAAGAAGGTTAGTAGGTTTATATGCTGATTTAAACTTGTCATATAAATCATTAATTTTCTTAGAGGGAACAGCCAGAAATGACTGGTCATCTACATTGCCTGTTCAAAATAATTCATTCTTTTATCCAAGTGTAAGCGGTTCATTTGTTTTCTCAGAGTTATTAAAGAGCACTTCGCTTGCTAATGTTTTGAGCTATGGTAAATTGAGGTCAAGCTGGGCACAGGTAGGTAACGATACCGATCCATATCAGTTACTAAGCACATTTGCAAGAACTACCATTAACGGAAGTTTCGGAAGTACAACTTTTCCTTTCGGTAGCGTACCAGCACTTCAGGCAGGAACAACTATTGGCAACATAAACCTTAAACCGGAAAAAACATCGTCATTTGAAATTGGTACGGAGTTAGGCTTCTTTAATAATAGAATATCTGCTGATTTCAGCTATTATAAAAATAAATCAAAAAACCAGATATTAACTATTCCTATTCCTAACTCTACTGGTTATGGCTTTGCTCTTATCAATGCGGGTGAGCTGCAAAATAAGGGTGTTGAGGTAAGTTTAAGAGGAACAGTTGTAAAAACAGAAAATTTTAGCTGGGATTTGTTTGCAACATACACCAAAAACAATAGTGAAGTAATATCTCTGTTACCAGGCATTGATCAAATTAGCCTTGGTGGTTTTGGTGGTATGGGTATTGTTGCTGCAGTTGGTAAACCTTATGGTGAGTTTTATGCTGTTACTAACCAAAAAGATAGCCAGGGCAGAACAGTGATCAATCCAAATACCGGGTTACCTGTTGCAACCAGCTCAGCTCAATATTTAGGTAGTTATAACCCTAATTACCAGGCATCATTTGGTACAAGTGTGAAGTTTAAACAATTATCCCTGAATGTATTATTTGATACTAAACAAGGTGGTAAGTTGTATTCAAGAACAAAAGATATTACCGGATTTAACGGTACATCAGCAGAAACTGGTGGCCCAAGGTTTGGTGTGCCTTTCCCGAACTCTTCATACCTGAAAGATGGTGTATATGTACCTAATACGGATGTTACCTATGTTAAACAAGATTTGTATACAGGTGGTGTAAATCCTGGTGTAGATATAATTGATGCGTCTTACGTGAAACTACGTTCTGCAGCATTATCATATACATTCACTAAAAGTCAATTAAGGGGTACTCCATTCGGAGCATTAACCATCGGGCTTTACGGAAACAACTTATTTTTGTGGACATCTAAAGAAAACAAATTTGTTGACCCTGAAGTCAACTCGTCAGGTGCCGGAAATGCACAAGGCTTCGATTTTAGTTCACAGCCATCTGTACGTAACTATGGTATTGACTTAAAAGTTTCATTTTAAAAAATAACTCTATAATAATGAGAACAAATAATATTTTTAACCATAAGAAATTGATGTTTCTTTTTCTTATCGGTTCGATTGGGTTTACGGGGTGTAAAAAATTTCTGGATATAAATCAAAATCCAAACAATCCGGATAGTGCTGATCCAAGTTTATTATTGCCTACAGTTCAGGCAGCTGATGGCCAAATTGTGGGTAACGCTTTTCAAGTGCTGGGAAATATATATGCTGAATACTGGACTCAAAGCCCATCAGCAAGCCAATACAAAGTAGTTGAACAATATGTACAGGCTAACAGTTATTATGACCGTGTTTGGAATACCATTTACAGAAATGCATTGGTAAATGCCCAACTGATCATTAATAATAAAGGAGCTGGCTTAGAGTATACTAAAGGCATGGCCTACGTATTAAAAGCATATACCTATCAAGTAGCTACAGATGCTTTTGGTGACATCCCATTAACTCAGGCACTACAAGGAAATGCTTATGGAAGCCCTAAATATGATACCCAACAGGCCGTTTATGATAGTGTATTTAATTATATTGATAAAGGTATAGCCTTATTGAATACTAAAACTTCTGTATCGCCCGGAAATCAGGACCTTATATTTAAAGGTGATGTTTCTAAATGGATAGCATTTGCTAATACATTGAAATTGAGAGCTTATTTAAGAATTTCATATAAGGATGCCGCGAAAGCAAAAGCCGGAATAGCAGCGCTTTATCAAACAAACCCAACGTTTGTAGCACAGGATGCTGCAATTCAATACAGCACGGTAGGTGGTAATGAAAATCCGTTCTATAATGAGATGGTTGGTTTAGGCAAAACTCAAAACGTAGTTGCGAGCGGTACAGCAGTCCTGGCGTTAAAAAGTAACAATGATCCGAGGTTACGTAAGCTTTATAACAAGGTTCCGTCTGACAACACTCCGGCAGGCGATACTATAGCCTACATCCTTCAAGGAACCTATCAGCAAAATCCAACTAAAAAGGTTTCATTCCCAACACCATTAGTTGCCGGTGATGCAAATGATCCTGCGTCTGCAACTGTTCCGGTAAAATTGATCTCATTGTCTGAAAGTTATTTTCTTCAGGCTGAGGCTGTAGCAAGAGGATTCGCAGTGGGTGACGCTACGGCTCTATTTAAAAGCGGCGTTACCACCAGCTTTACGGCAACAGGCCTTACTGCTGCAGATGCAAATACTTATTTAGCAAGTGCCCCAGATGCAAATATAGCAGGTGCTGTTTCTCTGGAAGACAAGATAAAGATCATCATTACACAGAAATACTATGCAATGAATGGCTTACAAGGATTCGAAGCCTGGACGGAATACAGAAGAACAGGCTATCCTACGTTTTTAGTTGTTTCGAAGGCATCCTTGTTAGGTGCGGGTCTAATGCCACAAAGGTTTATTTATCCAAACTCTGAGGTTACTACTAACTTAAGTTATCCAGGTACTGTGCCTGTTACAACTCCCCTTTGGTGGGATACTACCAATTAATTATTTAATTGATATTAAGCTTAACAGGCTGCTCCAAAGAGCAGCCTGTTTTTTTGCATAACTTTTTGAAAGATGTTTTAGCCATTGCTATTTATTACTGTTACCTATCATTTTTACCTTTGTCACAATTATATTAAGGGTAAATTATGGGTGATTTTCACATATCCCATATTTAATATACATCATATGTTTGTACTACCAGATAGTTTTTGTTAAGATATTTGGTCAGTTAATAGTTAATTAAAAAAAGTCAGTAACGCGAGGTCACTGACTTTTTTCGTTAATGGCTATGGGTGGGAGGTAGCACAAAGGGTATTTGAAATATGCTAATATCACTTTTTGTAAATTAACTGTAACGTTTTGCAATGTTGCACCGTCTTAATTATACATATAAACCTGACTATGAAACTATTTACCTTACTGGCCATTACCGGCGGATTATTTTTTAACTCACTTTGTTTAAACAATGGGGATGTTAAAACACATTCAAATGTTAAACATTGCATTAAAAAATGTTGCAAAAATGTAAAATGCACAAAAGGGCCAGGCTTTAATATGAGCAAAACCGTTAGTCAGTGGATAGCAGCATAACTATTGTAAAATATTATCGGTAATTTTTGCAATATCATAGCTGATCTTATTGATGAAACCGAGTTGTTCTTTCAGCAAGCTATCTTCTGCAA
>Ga0247742_10001913_pt1 | contig 13961 bp, 24 predicted proteins | sample UWRJL208509C2_FD_180944 | JGI IMG/M metagenome (GOLD analysis project Ga0247742, IMG submission 180944) | Plant litter microbial communities from Arlington Agricultural Research Station in Wisconsin, United States - UWRJ-L208-509C-2 | ecosystem: Environmental > Terrestrial > Plant litter >...
GCTCAAAGAGCTGGTGACCGTATGACCGGCGAGGCCTGGACATGAGAGCGCGCGGCGTCGACCTCCGGCTCGCGGTTCCCGTTGCGGTCGCGTGGGCGGCGACAGCAGTGCTGATCGGGATGCCCGGCGCCCTACCCTGGGCGGTGGCCGCCCTCGGGCTGCTCGGCCTCGGCAGCGCCCTTCTCGGCAGCGACCTCCGGGCTCGGCGTTGGCGCTGGCTGCTCGTGATCGCCCTGGCGAGTGTGACGGCGGTGGTCCCGGTATCCATTGCGGCAGCGCAGGCCGGAGCGCGACACCCGGCCGTACTCGACCACGCGGCTCGGGCCGGTCGGCAGGTGTCGGCGGTGCTGGTGGTGGGGGAGACGGTGCGGGACGGGCATCCGTTCGCCGCGACGCTCACTGAGGCGGCGACCGGCGACACGACCGTTCGCGGCTCGGTGCCGGTCGAGGTCTATCCGCCGCGCGACGGAGACCCCTCGGCCGAGCGGATCGCCATCGGATCGACGATCGCCATACGCGGCGCGCTTGCGGCCGAGGACGCGGGGGAGAGTGCCGCGTACCGGCTGTTCGCCGCGGGGGATCTGTCTATCGAGGACTCCGTCGAGCGCGGCCCGCCGTGGTATCTCTCCTGGGCCGATGGGCTGCGCGCCGGATTCGGACGACTTGCGCAGGACCTCCCTGGCGACGGCGCGGCGCTGCTGCCCGGGCTGGCGATCGGCGACACGTCTGCGGTCAGTGATGGTCTCGATCAGTCGATGAAGGCGTCATCCCTGACACATCTGACCGCGGTGTCAGGAGACACAGCCAGAAATGCAGGTGGGTTAAAAGAAGTGAGTAACCCTGAACATTTAGACCCGGGCCGCTAAACCACCCCGTTCCAATTGCAGGCTGAGCTAGAGGTCACCTAGAAGTCGTGCACCCTTTGTAGGCTCGCACTACGTTGCTGGGATGGAGAAGCCGTGAAGGAAGTCAGAAGGGCCACGACCGTGCAGAGGCACCACGCTCGAAGATTTGGAGCGACGCACTGAAACACCAGAGCGATATCGCTGGCTGGCCCGAGTTCGCCCGCGCTGCGTCGCGTGATCGGCGAGTCGACCTCCGCCGCGATGCAGGCGGCGAAGCGACTGGCGGGCACATGGGCAGGGTGTCCGTACTGCTGCAGGCCCTCGGCGACCGCCTGCTGACGCTCCGGGCTGCGCACACCCTCGACGCCACTGCCGCGCAGCTCAATGCCGGAGGGCTCGCCACGGCAACCGGAAGATCGTGGACAGGCAATTGTGTCAGCAAGGTTCACGCACGCCTCAGCGCTGGCTGCGGAACTCGGGCTGGCGAGTCAGGTATCGAGGTTGTCCCAGTCGTCGCCGAGCACCCAACGCAGCGCTGAGTGCTTGCCCGCCCACAATCCTGCTTCCCAATCTGAGCCGACTTGGAGGGTTTCGGTTCCGAGCTCGGCCTCGATGAGACTTCGCGCCGAGAGCACCTGTTCGCGCAACTCGTCGGGTAGCGGTTCAACTTGGCCTATCTCAACGAAGTGATCTCGGGTTTTAGATCGGTCGTACCAGCGGCGGTTGTACATCTCCGTTTCGGCTGCCTGGATCTCTGCGAGTGACCGCATGGCGTCCTGTTCGTATATTTCGTGCCTGTAGGTCAGTTCAGGGTGCTGCGCTAAGAACTCGCTAATCTGCGGTCGCTCCCAATGACGGATTCGAAAAGGTGGTGCGGACGTCTTGCAGTACTGCTCGATCCAGTCCTTCGCAGGATTCGACAGGAAGCCGGACGCGGCCACCAGCGCGACGTCGGGCCGCTGGGACTGCGCCCAAGTGAATAACCCTTGCAGCGACTCCGGAGGCACTCCTTTCTCGTAGTGCTTCGCGTCGACGAACCACCGTTCGAACCGTTGGTGCCCATCTACATCGGTGACGAGGTACTGGGCCTCAATGTCCCGGCCGCGATCGGACGGACTGGCCGACTTGGGGGTGCCCTTGCGCCAATCGACGTTGACGAAACCGATCGTCGTTAGCAGGTCGAAAACAAAGTCTTCAAAGTCAGTGGGGCTCAGATTGACGAAGTCAAACTTCTTCGTGGACGGTCGAACGGGGACCACTCCGGCCAAAGAATCCGGTTCTGGAACGGTTTCGCCTGCTTCTTCCATGAACCCGAGAATAGGTAGCGCGGTCGATCCACGCCCCAGTCGATGCGGCGTGCCGTCCTGATGGACCGGACCCGCCTCGTTCGGAGCATCATCAGTGTCGGAGGCGATAGCTAAGATTCGCTCATGGCACAATGTACGGCTCCGGTCTATGGACACATCCGCGGTGGCGGCGCAGACTGCCCTGTCCACGGAGGGCGATCTGGTGGGTACGGCGGCTATCGAGACCCGTATTACGAGCGCACCGCGTATACGCCCCCGCCTGCTCCGGTGGTCCCTCCCGCGCCGAAGCGGTACCCGAGCTTCACCAAGTCTTCCGGCGGGAGTAGCGGTGGAAGTCGCAGCGGCGGTGGTGGTGGACGTCGCACCAGCACGTCCAGCCGTACCCGGCGTTCGACCGTCACCTACTCCACCGGCGAGTACAAGACGCTAAGCCCCGTTCGCGAGCAGGTAGTGCGGATCGCGTCTGACCCCGTCGCCGCCGATCAGCGGGATCTGTTCTTGTGCCACGCCTGGGATGATCGGCAGGGCGCTGCCCTCGAACTGAACAATCTGCTCAAGGCCCTCGATGTGACCGTTTGGTTCAGCGAGATGGACGTCCCTCTGGGTACGTCGCTCATCCGCAAGATTGACAAGGGCCTGGCTAGCTCGAGCGCCGGAATCGTGCTCGTGACACCCGCGATGTTCCAGAGCCTCAATAGTGACGGCATCGCATCGCAGGAACTGTCCGCGCTGCTCGCCACGGATCGTGTTATCCCGATTGTGCACGGGACTACCTTCGAGGAACTTCGCAAGGTGAGCCCGCTGCTCGCAGCCCGCTCCGGCCTCACCACTTCCGACTATGCGTCGCTCGAAGAGGTGGCGACGAAGATCGCGGACACAATTCTGGTGGACGGCGAGTAGGCCGCCTGCCCGATGACTACCGCTGACTGGGTCGCTTCGACCATCGCTGGCGTCGCGCTGCTTACTTCGCTCTACGCGATCTATCGGCAGCAAGCGTCCGCGAAACCCAACTGGGGGTTCAAGTTCACCAGTCAGGCGGGTCAGTATCCGGGGTCGGAGTTCTGGCGTGCTGAGGTCCGTCAGCTGGGTCCTGGTGATGCTGAACGGGTGTCCATTTACTCGCGCATCCAGGGTCAGCCGGGGAGCGTCTGGGAAGGCTGGGTGCCCTTTCAGTTGCCGAACGGAGCTGAGCCGGTGCCTGGTACGAAACCAGTCATGCACCCGGACGGCTTCGCGGACTGGGACTACGGTCGCGTTATGCGTCGCGGTGAGTACGCGTGGAAGCAGGACAAGATCACCAACAACGGTCGTCCCTATGCACTAGAAGTTCGCGTCGACTGGGTGGAATCGCCGAACACTCACCGGCAGCGGTCCCATGTCGAGACGTACTGGTTTGAGCAGAGTGACCACTGAACTCGACGTTCTCCGCCATCTGGTGGAGTGGTCGCTGTATTTGATCGACGACGGGCTACCTGCGCCATTCTCAGCCGCTAGAGCTGATGTCTGGGTCGCAGCTATGGATGAGGCACTGATTTCCCAGTCCGCCTATCGCGGTCTGCGGGACAAGCATCCTGATGGTCAGGTCATCGGGGCTGCGGCTGGCTCGGAACGCAGTCGTCCTTGGCGCGGTGCTCGCCACCGAAGCGGAGGGAATGAAGTTCCCGCTCACCTTTCCGATTGACTTCGGCCCGATTGTTTGGGTCACGCATGATCGCCTGACCTCCCAGGGGCAGCCGAAGGGCAAGCCCCCGCAGACCTTGCGGCGCTGCGGGCGTCGTATGAAGCTCACGTCTCGAGACAAGAACTTCGGGTGCCTGAGGCACGGACCCTTATCTGGTTCGATGCGTTCCGTGCGTGCGGCTTGGTTTCCTGACCCCTTCGGGCAACCGATGAGCCAGACAGTCGCTCGCGGGAAGCCCTCTGCCGCGATCCCCGCCGATCTCGCGCCGACGCGCCTGGTGGTGGGTGAGGAGCCGCCGAAGTGGACGTGCCCGGAGTGCGGACCGCGCAGCTTGCGTGGGCGATAGCCTGACAAGGTGACGACACCCTCGCCGACTCCGACGCCATCACCGGGTCCTGTCTTTCCTGTGCTGCCTGTCTCTTCCACGCCCGTACCGATCGACGCTTCGCCGACGGTACTGAACCCATCGTGGAATGAGGTTTTCAACTTAATCGCGTCGCTCGTGGGGTCTCTAGCATGGCCCGTGGTCGTGATCGTCCTCGTCTACTTGTTTCGCGGACCGCTGAAGACCGTCGTGGATGGCATCGCGAAGCGAGTAGGTCACATCAAGAAGTTGACCGGGCCCGGAGGCGTAGGTGTTGAGTTCGATGACGAAGTCGAACAGGCCGCAGAACTCGCGAGCGAACTGCCGGTGCCTACCGCCGAGGATGTGGAGGCGGACGACAAGCAGGCTGCGCGAAGCGCGCGGAGTATTCCTTTGGAACTCGCCAAGATCGACCCGGGTGCAGCCGTGGTCGCGGCGTACATTCCGGTGGGAGAGGCGATGCGCGATTACGTCGAGGCAAGTGGAGAGAAGCTGGGCAACCGCAGCCCGATTTCTTTCGTGCGACGTGACAAGGCGTTGCCTTCCGAATTGCGGGCGTTACTTCTCGACCTCGCAGCGCTCCGCAATGCTGCTGCCCATCGGAGCGATGCGGAGATCTCCTACGAGTCGGCTAAGACCTACGTCGAGTCGGCGGAACGGGCAGCGCAACAATTGAGGCTGATCAGTGCGCGGCTGGCGTTCGGCTTCGGCATCGACGAACCCGACAGTGAGTAGTCCTTATAGGGCGCGATCAACGCCCAGGTAAGGAGCTTCCGCGCCAGGGGCCTGCGCGCGCCCTCCATGGTAGCGATGGCCGCATTGCGTGGAGGGCAGCCGCCTAAAGGGGCCCTTGTAGCAGTTGGTGCGGGCGAGTCAAGGCCAGCAAGGTGCGGTGCTGCGTTTGACCAGCAATGGCATCAAGACTGGCCAAGAGTCGGGTGGGTCTTTGATACGTTGCTGAAGACAAGCCCGGCAACGGCGGAGTTGCTAGGACAACTTTTCGACTGGTGCGGAGTTCGCCCCAGAGACACTATTACTTGGAGCGCGGATATCCGTCCGGAACTCAGCGGTAATGCATAGTCAAGCTCATACGGCTGCCTTCAGTCGGCGTCACTGACGGTCACAGGTACGATTTCGGGCCGACCATCTCGAGGTATCCACCCTGAGGATTTGGGTGCCTCGGGTAACCACTCTTAGTCAGCGGATCGAACGTGAACACTCGTACCCCACGGACGGCCAACATCGACAGAACGTCCTGCCACGCTCTTCGAAGTGTGGGATGTGGCAGGTTACCCCACGCTCCTAGGACTTCGGAGGCAGCGAATTGCGTGAGCAGGTTTCCAATGGCCTGTTTATTCGCGTCGGCGAGGGACTGATCGAACGGGCCGAGCGCGCTCGGCTTGGGCGACCGTTCAGGATAAAGGTTGAGCATCAGCCAACCCGCATAACCATGGTGCTCGCTCGCCGCAATGATTCGGTTGACCGTCCGGTCGGACCGATCCTCCCGCGCACGCGAGGGATTCATCCCAATCACAATCAGGGGAGGCGTCGCAATACTTGCGCGCGAGAGATTTCCCAGTGCGAAGCGATGTCCGTGCTCGCTGGGCATGGGGTCCCAGAAGTCGGGCTCCTGTCCAGAGGGGTAAGCGATCATACGAACGGCGCCTTCCTAGCTGCTAGTTGTCCGGCGCATATAGGCTGCGCACTCAAGTTGAGTGGTGAGGTTCACAGGCGTTTGTTCACGCGAGCAGCCCTCCGCTCATCGATGGCGGCAGGGGCGCACATCTCTCGTGCCCTGTCGCGCGCGCTACTGGCCATGTAAGCAAGTTCTCTTATCCGAAGTGCGCCGGAAGCTAACGATATGTCCGGAAGGCGTTGAGACTGCCCTTCCGGCGGTCAAGGCGACCTGCGAAACTAAACCGCGCTCCACCATCTCGACCATCGCCTGGTCCATTGATAAGAGCACTCCGTCAAAGCTCTCCGTGAAATCCTCCCGACAGACAGGAGTCATTTCGTCCCAACGGGGTCGCTCGCCTTGCGTTATCGCGGATTGCTGGTCAGCCAGGTAACGAGCCGTCCGGCGTATGAGTTCTTGGCGGAAATGCGACCGGTTCGCCGACTCTGGCGATGAATTCATTGCGCTGGTTTCCTGATGAGTATCTTGTGGACTCACATCCACCGATCCGCCTCGATGACTTCTGTGACGGCCTCGGAGTCTCCACCATTGCGAAGCCACTCGACCGGGCTTCGGCGTCCGGTCGCCACCAGTCGCGGCTGCGGAGTGTTCATGAACGCGGCGACGCTATTCCAGTGCCACCCTGACCCGAACGTCCGAAGCAAGTCGCTGAGCCCAGGGAGCAGCTTCTCGGGGGAGCCGACTCTGAATTGCCACGTGGGAAATCGGAGTCTTCCCGAAAGCTCTACGGCGTGGAGGCGTCTTTCGGATGTCGCCTTCTGCACCTCACCTGGCTCCCACTCCAGAAAGTCGGCAGCATCACCAAGCGACATCGTCGCGCTCAGTTGTGAGAGCCACACCTGTGCAGTGCTGAGCTGGAGTGAGCCTCGATCGACCTCCCGACTTGTTGCCGCCAGCGACTCAGACGTGAATGCGCCTGACTCAACCAGGTACTGCCTCTGTGCCTCAGTCAGCCGGTCGCCCGAGATGGGAGCCATCGTGAGGAGATACTCGGTCAGCGCATCTACGAACCATTCGGCGTCGTTGTTTAGTCGAGCGACAGCCTCAGCTAGTCGCTGGATCGAGGTGGGCAAGGGGCGGTCGCTGCTGTTCGTTGTGACAGCCGGATCCGCATTCTTTTGGGTCACGCGGGAAGGTTATTGGGGCAGAACAGCCGCCCGCAATCCGGCTCAAAGACGTTCGCTCAGGAATGGCACAGCGTAAGAATGCTCTTTTTCCTCGTTTACGGGCAAAACCACGAGGGACAACAGGAACGCTGACTGAAATTGATTCTCAGCCAGCTTGGAGATTCGGCTCGCCTTTCTGCGGAGGTCGGGAGGCCGAGGATTCAGTCCGGCAAAAAGCCTGCGTCATCTTCTGACTTCAGCGGCATCGCATGGTGGACCTCTCCAACTTTCCGGGTCTGCGATGCCCATGCCCATGGTGGCCGGCGACCTTAGGTCTCTGGGCATATGTCGCGCGGGACCTCCGCCCTACGGATCCGCCCGCCCCGAACGCGGGATACAGGAGCGGGTGGCGCCGAGATAACCTCTACGTTGCACATAAACCCGAGGAGCATTCATGCCTGAATCAAACGTCCGCCGAGCCATCGTCATAGCGACCATCGCCATCCTCGGGAGCGGGCTCGCCGGCTGTTCCACTTCCTCATCCTCGGATGCCAGCAAGGACAAGCCCGCGCAGTCCGAGCCGGCAGGGCCGGTTGCGCCGAAGCCAGCCGACCTGACGGGCGAATGGGAGCAGTCGAATAAGAAGGACCCGGACAGCTACCAAGCGGCTACCATCACCGCCGACTCAATCGAAGTCAACTGGGTGTCGGACGGCGGCGACACGACGTCGCTTTATTGGGCGGGCACCTTCACCCCGCCGACGAAGGCTGGCTCGTACTCCTTCGACTCGGCCAACGACACCACCAAAACCGAATCCGCGATGCTCGCCTCAGGTGACCCAACAAAGACCTTTAGCTACGACGGCTCGAAGATCAGTTACAAGGTGTCGGCAATGGGCACCACCACCACGGTCGAGCTCGCGAAAAAGTAACGCGAGGCGCAGTGAGTTGCCGCGAGCTGAGATGCCGCGGCTTCGCGGAGACGGGATTATTCACGCCGCTCTATGTGGTCGTCTCAGACCTCGGCCGTCGGTCCGAGGTTGGCGATCCGGGGTGCATTTCATTTGAGCTCAACGTTTGTGAGGGGGCTCACCATGAGTCCATTGATTGCCTTCTCGGGGGCTCGCGACGGGTGGCCGCGGGACGGGATACTTCACGAGGTTGTCGGCCCCGCCGAGAGTCGCACTGCGACCGATGAGCAGACGATTGTCCGGCTCTAGGTCCCAGGTGACAGCTCTGAAGTATTCGCGACCATCCACGGTGCGCTGGCGGGTGATGATTGCCGCGGGAAGGCAGGGATCCATTCGCAGAACGACCCAAGTGTCGACGTCGAATCTGATTGGTTTCGGGCGGTCTGAGTTCGGCCAGGCCAACAGTTGCTCCTTTGATCGAGCAGGCCGGCCTTCTGCAATGACGAGGCTAGACGAGACCGACGACGACCGTCACTCAATGCTCATCTCCGCGCTAGGACGCCCCGTGGCCCGCCCTATTGATCACCGCACTGTGCTCGCGCGAAGGGGACTTAGAAGTCGCGCACGTCGCCCTCTAATTTGCGCAACTCCGCAAGTCGCTGCATCCCGGCCGCCACCTCCGGGTCATCGTCGGCAAGCTCATCTGCATCCGCCGGTGGCGATACGACCTGCAGCACGAAATCGATCTCGCTTTCGGACTCGCCGGTGATGAAAGAGAGTGCCTTTCGGATCTTGTCGGCCTCTGCCAGGTCGCGTATCTGAGCGACGGCGTCCGGCGCCTCGACGGCCCGCAGCAACCACCACCCGTTCGACCATTCGGCCGTCACTGCGTACGTAGTCACGAAGCGGCCGATCGTGAATCGCGGAGGATGATTCCTGCCTCTCGCCAAGCAGCATCTCGATGTCCCGCACGTCTTGCCCGCTCTTCTGGACTCGGGTGAAACAGCGCCTGCCTTCCGGGGTGATACGTCGCGATTGTTTTCATAGCCGTTAGCGCCGGGGCTGCCTTGAGCGCGAGATCCCATGCTTTCTTTGCTTCGGACCCTTGGAGAAAGACGATCTCGAGTCGGGGGAGCAGTCCCACCAGCTCTATCAATGGCGCGGTGCCCTGTCGCAACTCCGCCGCGTTTGGCTTGCGATTGAAGTACCACGGGTAGGCATTCCAGGGCAGATAGTCCGAGGGGTCGATCCCTGCCGAATCGGCTAGTTCAGCCTGCAGCTCTGCAGTCGGGTCGTCGTTTTCAACGCAAAGCATGCCGGACCCATCTCCGTCAGTGGTCTTCGGTCCGGGGTCTCGAAGAATCGAGAGCATCCGCGATTCCACGCCACCATGCAGGGGCGCGACGTATGGCGCCCACCGGTCGTCACGGATGCGATCCACAAGCTCAGTGATCGGCTTGGTTCGCGCATCGAGAAGACGAGCATTCTGGTCCTGGCGGAAACCAGGATCAGCCATGAGGCGATGAGACATGGAAAGAACGTATCGCGAGCATCGGTCAACGTCTCAGACCTTGCAATCTTGAAGCTCTTGGCGGCGAGCGTCGCGACTGGTTGTAGCTATCCACATCTCAATCCACTTGAAGACGCGCTCGGCCTTCCGTCCCCCGTCATGCCAGCGATCCGGGCCCGGACGTCGGGTAGTCGACCAATGGGTGTGGATGGCAAGGGGAGCCGTGACGAGGCCGCTTCGTGCACTGCATTGTCCACATACAGGTGCGCTGCGTCCAGACTTGGCATACTCTTATATAAAGAGCTTATATATAAGCAAAGGGAGCGATCATGGCCATCACTTCAATCGACATCGATCGCGGGCTGCTGCACGATGCCAAGGAATTGCTCTCTGCCTCCACGAATAAAGAGGTCGTCGAGCGAGCCCTTCGCTACACGATCACGATGCAGCGCCAGCGTCTGGCGTTCGAGCGAATCTCCCAGCGAGAGTTCACCGACGAGCAGATCAACGCCGAGAAGATCGACTACGCGGAGTAGTGGCACAGCCGTCCAAGGGCCGCCGTTCGAACGCTGCACGCACTCTCGCCGCCGGCCGCAGTCAGATACGTGGCGTCAGGCTTCTCAACGTTGTCGACGGGCATCTGGTAGCTCCTGTCGAGAGCCAGGGTTTCATCATCGACAACAGCGTGCTGCAGAAGCTTTCTCGGAGTTCCTCGATCTACCGGCGCTTCGACGAGATCACGAGCAGGTACCCGATCTTCACCTGTCCGGCGCAGGTCCTCGAGTATTGCTACTCGGCGCGCAATGCTGCAGAATACGCGGAGCTTCGCGCCGACATTGACCTCTACACGCCTGCTCCGATCGTGCCGGAACAGAGCGCCATCCTCGACCTACAACAAGCGCTCTGGGATGGCGGCAAGATGCGTGCTGCGGGTCCGGTGGACACGATTATCGCGGCCTACGCGATCGCCAACGATCTCACGGTGCTGTGCAGCGATCACGACTTCGAACACATCGCGAGCGTGCTCGACGTCGGCGTGCTGAAGGTTGAATACCTGCCGGAATAGATCCGCAGCATTGAAAGCATCTTCTGCGCGTGTTGAGGGGCCGCGCTTCGAGCTCGTATCGGCCTGCGGTAGTAGTAGTAGTAGTAGTAGGAATACTCCTACTACTACTACTACTTTCCCCACGGTCTGAAACGAGGGGCTACGGCCGAGGCCAGCTCCGAAGCACGCGTTCACGCCGTGGGCGACGAGATCAAGCGCGCCGGGCGCCGGCCCACGGTGACTACTGTTCGTGACGCGCGCGTGTGAACACTTCCGACGCGACCCTTTAACTCCGCGGACGGCGCGAAGGCCACGGATCATCCGGTTCCACAATCGCCGCCCTTCCGGCTGCTCTGGCCGAGCAGTCGCAGCGAGTCGCAGGCCTCCTGCGGGGGAGGCGTCATCTCTCGCCGATGCCTCCCACTCAGCTGTCGAGCGGGAGTGGGCCGCTCGGACAGCACTCCAGGACCAAGAGCTCGCAGAACTCGTCGAGAACCTGGACAAGGCCAACCGGGCACTTGCCTAGTTTCGGCTTTCTGTTGAGGCCGCATGGCCGGCCCGCGGAGATCCTTTTCTTTGACGAGTAGGGTCGCGATCGATGTCATTGCGGACTTTGAAGTTGCCAAATCTTATCCACCTCGAGCCATTCTCGGCTCTCACAGTGGTCTGCCGCCGCAATTTTGGCCGCGTCCTGCGCATCGCCCGAGGGGCCAAGGACTACGGCTGAGAGGTCGCGCTCCGGTTCCGGGTATCCCGCCTCCGCGATGCACCCAAGGTATCGGCTGAAGGCGTATTCGTACTCCTGCCGTGTAATTCGACCGTCGGCGATTTCAGCCTCTGTCTGTGCTGATGGCTCGACATTCCCGCTCTTGATCCAGACGGCGAACAGTACGTAGTCGGAGTGCCCCGTTGGCATCACCGTAAGCGTGTGGGCATCGTCAGTAGCCGTCTTCAGTAACGTGACACCGCTGCCACCGCAGTCTCCGGACTGCTGCATAACGCCGTCAAGCTTCAGCTCCGCACGCTTTGCCGCCTTACAGATCAGTTCGACACGTAGCAGGTCAGCCCCTTTCGGGGCGCGGTCGATGTGCAGATCAGTGGACGCTGAGCCACGAAAGTAGTAGGACGGCCCGAGGACCTTGCCGTATTTACCGAGCTGTCCTTCAGTGCCGGCGCGGAGGGCATGCTCATCTGATGTGGTCGGCGGCCCCGCGTAGGCCGCGGTTAGAGCACCTCCTCCGAACGCGGCAGCTACTATGAACGCCCCGAGAGCTCCGATTCCCAGCCTGCGGGTGAGTCTGGGGCGCGACGTTGGATTTATATCTGCAGTCGCGACGAGGAGCCGGCGCAGTTGATTGTCACGTTCTGTATTCATGCTGAACACCCTTTGCTGATGAGTTGGCTAAAGACTCGAGAAGGAATCGGTCCGCAAGACGTCGTTTCGCGCGAGATAGGCGGGACTTCACCGTGCCGGGCGCAACGGCAAGCGCCTGCGCAGCTTCACGCTCGGAGAACCCCTCCAGAACGCAGAGGGTGATGACTTGCCGATCCGCCAAGGGCATTCCTGCCAGAGCCGTCTCAGCAATGCCGCCGAAGGCATCTGCATGATCTGGGGTGTGCTCGCCGGGGGGCAGGCGTTTCAGCAGCGCACGATGGCGGCGCGTGCTTCTTGCGAGATTTGCGGCCGCGTGCGTCGCAGTTACTAGTAGCCATGGGAGCATCGACCCATTGACAAAGCGCACGTCGTGTCTGCGACGCCATGCTTCTAAGAACACTATGGCGACGACATCGTCCGCATCGGCGTCGTCGGTCATGAGGCGTTTCGCATGAAAAAATACCCGCCCACGATGTCGATCGAAGATTCGGCCGAAACTCTCTCCGTCGCCAGCCTGGGCCGCTGCCCAATCTGCTTCTTCGTAAATATCGCTCACACTTATTAGTGTCCGGCATTGCTTATTCGGTTCCCGAGTCCGCGAAGTTCTCCGAACCTGCCTCCGCCGGCTGACCGATTAGTCACGGCGAGTTCAGCCGCTTGTCGCCCAATCTCACTCCGAAGGGCAAGTTTTTTGTTCCCGGTCGTCGGTCATGGCGTGAACTTGGCCCCGCCGGGGCGCTAAGAACGCACTCGTCCGAACGACTTCCAACAGCTTCGCCCTGTACGACGCTGACGTGTCAACTACCCGCTAGGACGCTCACGGCAAATCCGATCGTCGGGACCAAAACAGCCACGATCCCGTACATCAGGGCGTGCAGGGCTGCCGCTCGCGATCCCTGCCGCCTGGACTGTACGAGCGCGAGAGCTCCGAGAACTATGCCAACCACCGCGACGATCACAGACACGAGTGGGATCAGTAACGCGAGGTAAACCAGGAAGCTCAACGCTGTGACTGAACGACCGACGACGAAGGAAATGAACATGAGCCCGGTGAGGGCGAGGGCAACGACGCTCAACACGAGCGCGGGGCGTGCGAGCGCGTTTTCCCCCCGCGGTCCACGTGATACCTGAACTTCAGTCATGCCGCCAACTTAGCCGTACCGGCCTCCAGGTTCTGATGAATCGTGCCATTATTCACGGAGTATCACTCACGAGAACGGACCAGCAATGATCAGCGGATTCACCGGATGGCACGTCCTCATCTTGCTGATGTCAGTTATCCCGTTCATCCTCTGGATCGTGGCACTCGTTCAGATCGGCGGCAGCCGAGCGCCGGGCACGACTATCTGGTTCTGGGTCGTCATCGTCACTCTCCTGCCTCTGGTTGGGGCGATTTTGTGGTTCGCTATTGGTAGGCGAACTGCTTCGAGACAAGAACAATGACGCTTCGACGCGAAGTGGCGAGCGACCTTGAGCCCTCCCGCCAGGACGCCCTTCCACCCTCGCGGTTGGCGCGATGAACCGGCGGGGAAAGTCGGGAACGCTGATCGGCGCGATGGTGGCAGTCGCTCTGACTTTGACTGGCTGTGCCACGGAGTATCACGGGTTCGACAGCGGGATCGATGGCGTAATTTGGCGACAGATTGATCTGCTAGAGAGTCAATTGTCTGTCGAGATCTTCGAACCATCGACGTTCGGTCCGGCCGATTACCTTGCCTCATTGCCCGGGTCGCGATGGGACGGTTCGATCTCGTCGGCTCGAAGTCTCGACCTAGACCGTGGAGGCGTCGTTCTGTACAAGATGGCCACGACGGTTCGCTCCGCGAAAGTGTCTGTCTTTATCACTTCGGGCCCGAGGCCGAACGTGCCAACGGACGAGGGTGGCAGGTACGACGGCCCCGGCACCGTTTACACCTGCTATGGCTTTCGAACAGATTTCGTCAGCGGACAGCAATCTCGAACGAGCCGCACCATCTACTCGAAATGCCCACATGCGCTCACTGACCAACTTCCCGAGGACGCTGTCTTTGCAAGCGGCGAGGTCTTCGACGGATGACGATACCGATGTCTGGAGACGTTCAGAGCAGCGGGATACGGACTCTAGTGAAGTTACTCATCGCGG
>Ga0247742_10001914_pt1 | contig 13961 bp, 11 predicted proteins | sample UWRJL208509C2_FD_180944 | JGI IMG/M metagenome (GOLD analysis project Ga0247742, IMG submission 180944) | Plant litter microbial communities from Arlington Agricultural Research Station in Wisconsin, United States - UWRJ-L208-509C-2 | ecosystem: Environmental > Terrestrial > Plant litter >...
CCCCCTGTGGTCGGCTCCCGGTGATCCATCACTCAGAATCTGCGAACCATAGGAATTGTGAGTGCTGCATTTTGTATTGAAACGACATTACTAATTTGCTTGGATCAGGACCCGTGAAGCGTGAAGACTCTTCGTTGCCGTATCCTCCACGCGAACGTCAGGTAGTCTCATAGGACATCAAAATTTGTAATACAATATGATATCAACCGTAGTTCATGGATTGCCAAGTTAGTAGGAGATACGGCGAAGTTACGAAAGTCGGTAAAATCTAAGTCTTTGCACGACTTCTCGAATTTATATAATGTCACCCTTCGCTATCAATATATGTCCGTTCTGCTGTGTTTATAAGGTGAATTGACACTCCTGTTCAGATGCGACACCTTTCATACTTGAACTCCAATACGCAAATGCCAATCACCAGACTCCCTATCGGACATCTAACCAGTCAATCTGGCTTTCGGACGGTGAGCACCCAGATTGTCAATTTAAAACTAGGTTTTTTACTATTTTCCAGCACGTTGGAATACAGCCTCCACCAGGATTTTTTGAGCGTTCACTGACCAAGGCCGACGTTCAAGCTATCACAGAGCATGCTCAGGAAAGTCACTATCTACTGAAATATCTTGAAACCTTCGTCCTGAAACTACTTCCTTTGACAGAAAAATTGTGTCGAGCCCCATCGAGCGTTCATCTTTACCACCAGTGGCTATCTTGGGCTCATCTCTCTACAGACCTTCGGCGAAAGAACCGACAAAAATCTCGACGTCTCACAAATTTTTCCTGGAGGCGCTTACAGTATAAGGGTAATCGAGTACCCTGGAACAAACCAAAGAACGGCTTACCATTGGCGGATTTTTGTATCCAACCACAACTACCCCCCGCCAGTAAACAAGTCCATTCGCATGTCTTTCGACTGCCAGTGGCTAGGGAATCTTTTGGTGATGAAGTACGGAGGTGGGAGGAGGAGACAGATGAACATGGTCCATCGATCGGACAAAATTGCCATACTCGCCATAGTCTCAGGGTGAGTACCTCCGTCTTAGTGCTATCATTGATACTCATTCTTATGCATTAGCTGGCTGAAAGAGTTTAATAAAATTCTTCCAGAGGTCGCTCAGGTCATGGAGGAAGTTAGTCAGTTAGTCGAGTAATATTAGCACTGCTTGGACTTTCGCACTATATTGAAACGACATAACTTCCTACTACGAATAAGCGACGATCCCCTTGCGTCATAGCCGCATCACGGAACTTTAAGTTTAACGCCATAGAGCACGCGCATTCATTTATCATTACCCAACGGGGATATGGCTCTTTGATCAACGGAGCTGATATCCCGGTCGGTTATCCAATCTTAGTGTGACCACATGGTGAGTAGCTGAAATACACCGCTCTTGGGATTCAGAGATAATTACGTAACAGGATAGAATAGAAATGGTACATTTCAGAAGGAGAAATAGCTATCTGGAAGAATTGATTCGGTAAAACCGAGCTTGGCGCTGACAATTATGCTGCAAGATGGCCAAGATCAGTATTACCATGTCATATCTCTAGAATAAAGTTCCTCACCGCCATACCATGGGTTCAGCTATCCGGAGAAACTCTTGTTCAACGTCAAGACCGGGAAGAGCGGGTAGCACCTCAAATGGTATTCTAATAACCATCCTCCCGGAAATTGGGTGGTTATACGGTCTCGCTTGAATGCTTGAGTTAGAATGTTCAGTGCAAATGTGACAACACTTACGTTGAAACTGAATAGTCCAGCAGTACGCATCTTTTACACGGCGCCTTCCGTACCCTGGTCCCGGATCGTGACCTATTGATTCGTGCCCTAGGACACGAAATCCTCTTGCCTCGTACTTCTCGACGAAGACACTCATATCCCTGGACCGAATAAATCCCTTCCGTGCAACGTACGACACTCTTTCCATGAGGGTCCATCGAGGAAAGAGGCAGATTGCCTCAGAGGATGTTATTACATTCATCACCGCCGCTAGGTGAAAGTTAATATCGTAAGTCACTTGTATCATGGGACACTTACTAGAATGGAAGTTAAAGAGTATATGGTCCAGCGGCTCGATATCAACGATGATTATTTGTATACATCTCCGAGTCAACGATGAATTCGCTTCAATCGAATTTTTAACAAAGTTATGAACTTCGATGAGACCACCTGGATTCATGGTATTGGAGGAGGGTCTAGTCTGGGGAACTATGGATGGCGTGGTGTAGCTGTATCTGCTTTGGCCACCATTAGTCGGGTAGTAGCCTTCGCGAACCACCCATCGAGCAAGCATTTCAGAGCCTGCCCTTCGGACGTATAGGTCCATGTCACTTGATGGATATCGTTCCCTCGCAAAAAATTGCAAGGCTGCAGAACCTGATAGCAATGCACTAGAGCAGTGTAAAATATTGCGAAAATTTTCCCCGTCGTCGAACCATTCGTTGGAAAATTTCTCGAAATCCCAGGCGGCGGCCGAGTACGTTTGCGAAACCGCCCGAAATAACTGGTTGACTTTGTGCAACCTTGTAATTGCGAGAGCGTCAAAGAAGGAGAACAAGTGGAAGACGCCAGTATGCTTCAGTCGTATCAGCATAACTTCGAACTGAGAGGGCCCTCGAAAGAGACGACGCTGGTCGGAGTAGTCAGTGATGGACATTATTGGAGTTATTGATCACTCAAATCAATGGCTTCGTTTATACATAACTCTCCCTCTAAAGGGCTGAGAGCGGAATAGAACTTCTATTCGATAGTTTCATGACAAAGTGATGGTATGATTGATCCCCTTGCTATTTATCTGAGTCAGCTGTATTACAACGCTGGGTAAATAGATCCTATAGAACCAGTAATACGGGCATCTAGAAATATAAAATTTATGAAAACTAGCAGACAAAAAAGCCCGAGACGAGTCGCAAAAGTTATAAAGAGACAGATTCAGAGGAGAGTCATTGGTATCCCATCGCCTACCCTTCGCATTTTTGACACATCTATCTCTACGTGATCATGGCCGACAAATCTGTTTATGACGTACTAGAAATGTGGAAAACAAGGAGGTTCCGAGCAACCGACCTTCTTCTGCAGGAGGCTGCCGAGTCGCTGAGCGACAAGAAACCCCTAATCGACGTTAGGCCTGGGTTGTCGAGCAACAAGTGGGCGGTAGGCATCAGCTCTCCTTGCGCTTAATTTTATCTGATCGATCATTTCACATTCAGGTCTTCAATACTCAGACAAAGAAAATTGCCAATCTGGTGCACCCACTCATATGGGACTCCGGGTACAGCCTGGAAACAGGCAATTATGTTCCCAAGGATGAAACTTCACCGATCGGGCTCAAGGACAAGGACATGTGCGTCTTCTGAATATCATACATAGATTAAACTGACCTAGCGACATAGAGTGCGCGAACTGTCGTGGAAATGCGAATACTCGTTCTCTTTTGAGACAATGGAGGACGATTCCATACATGATCATTTTACTGTAAGCTGATCAAATTCTCGTTCCTACTCTCTTCTTGAACGGTCTTTAGGCCATAGAGGACTTTGGAGCCACAAAACCAAATTTCAATATTGGCAAGCATCCCCGACGCGAGTGGCAAAACGGTCGATCAGAGATTTCCCGCCGAAAGTTCATTGCTGCAAGCCCGATTTTTGTCACGAGGACCCCATACAACTGCAAAGAGGACGGATCATATACTTTGCCTTACGAACCTCACCCATGGATTACTGATTTGGTAAAGTCTCAGAAGACCCACATTCCCAACCCTCAGAAGCCGGGATTCTATGACTACACTGATAACAAAATCACCAAGCTCGAAAATTGCGGTAATCCAAAATTCCATCGAGGTGACGTTGTTTTGGTCACTTTTCGTCTCGGATTTGTATTCCCAGCACGGCCATGGCATACGGAAATGATTCCTCTGGAAATTATATGGGTTGCCTCAATGACGGACGCACCTGGTGCGGCAGACAGCGCTGCTTACCCGAGAGAGACACTAGAAATGTTGGAGCTTAACAGTGTATTCTTCCCCATCGATAGTGAGTATCTCTCTTTTAAGTTGAGAATCTGATTTCTAACGTCTATGATCTTTCAGGCGCAACACCGGGCAATGCCGGTGAGTTAGACGGGACTGAGGTGATCGGCGCTAATTCACCCACACAGCCACAGACCAGCAAAAAAGGCAACGTTCACGAACCCTGAGCGGTGTATCACACCGTTCGATCGAGGGCCCATCAAAGAAGAAGCAGCATACTGCGGACGCCGACATGATGGACATCGAGGATGAACGCCCCACGATCGCTGCCGTTGCAGAGCAACTCACAGAGAAGGGCGACTCCAGGGCAGTGGTCGACAAAGGAAGGACTACCAGAAGTGGCACTCGCGGCCATACCGTTGACCCTAATTTGTAATATACTGTATTGACCGTCGCTCAGATGCTGTCCGAAATGATATTTGCAGTCCATTGTAAATGTTGATCAAAATATTTGAGCACCTGCCAGTAACTACTGGAACCACAAACAGAGGAGGCTTGTCGAAGGCAGGCGTGAGCTCTGAAGACTTGTCACGTACGGTCGATGGTGATACTGACGATAGTCCCGGCGAAAGGAAAAGAAACCTACTGTCGTTATCAGAATGATAGGAGATGAGCGGGTGCTTTCTAAATATGTATACGGTGCAGAAGCAGATTCGACTCCGGGCGCGAACGAGTCGACATACGGCGGTTCCCAAGGCAAAGAACTTCAAACTATAGTGCTGTTCTCATCGTTTTACAATAAGTTTTGTTCACCATTCCGTCGTCATTTTCCCTCTATTCTTTAGCTATCATCCACCGAGGCATTAGTCCTAAGGCGGATCAGGAGATGAAAGCAATGAAATAATATATTATTCAGAATTTGATAGGTAACAAATATTTCAGAGCCGCTTGCTCTCTCGACTATCATTGGATTTGACTTGACTTGGACCGGCCTTTAGCCATTAAATATTTGGAATAAACCCTTGCTATTTGTGACTCACCACTGATTGCGAATCACTGTGCAATGTCTGAGCGACGGTACAAGGTTCACTCGAGACCCATGCATGAGAGCGTTTCGACAGGCGCCTTATTGCACTACCCTGGGCGGGTTCGTTCCTAACAAGTTGCTCATTTGTCCAGCCTGCACAGTTGTGCAGGAGATTGTCGATGAGCACAACAAGTTGATCTTGCTGGTATTTCTTCTCGTCTGCACTAAGCTTCCCATCGTTAAGCGTTTCGACTACCTCTACGTCTCGCCTGCCGCAATTCTATATAAACAGCCTAATCTTAGGCGAAGGAGATGGCACACCTTTTCACCGAGCGTTGTGTGGATTCCACGATTAGAGGTTTCATTGAAGCTTGGAGGATAGATGTAAAGTATATATCACCTATGTCCTTATACCACTCCGGCAATCAAAGGGTCCATTCCGGATTTACAATTCCACCTCAGTTGAGATGGAATTGGCGGGTCCAATATATTATTATCTCCGTGACCTCGGCGAATAGCTGGCCATCCTTCTTTGACTTGTATCATTACATAGAAGAGTATGGAAATGCTCCACCCTAGCTGCCATCCTTCGCATGATATCTTCCCTAGACGAGAGGACGGCAGGATTGTATTGCCAACCCCACACGGTGAGTAAACGGCACATTTAACTGGCTGTGCCGATATGATAATAATACAGTGGTGTCATAACAGCAGCATTTTCACCCATGAATTCGGAGCCAAGTCGCATACAACGAAGACGAGAGCACATTCCCAAAAGAAACGGTGAGGCTCTGTCAAGGCATCACATCACCAATGCACACTGATTCTAGTTAAGAAAAAAGACAATGGCTTAGAAGCAATCGTTCAGACCCTCAAGTAGCGCCACAGATTTCCAGACCGACTTCAAAGAAGATGAAAAAGCAAGCATATGCTTCGATGGACAGTGATATACGATATGACTACCTCTTCCGTTTCTATGTCAACCCTCGCGAATGAAAGCGTTATCCTTTGCCAGTCTAAAATATCGATGGGCGAGCGCATCCGAAGCTGTAATCCGTGAACGGGGGTCAAGAGCGAGAAGCCTATTGAGAATTTCCGCCAAGTCCGGATGACGCACAGACTTCTGGAACAATCCTTAGTACCCAATAGCTCAAGAAAATTGCAACGCACCCAAATTGGCGTTTCTGGTGTAAATGATATCCCTCCCCGGACCACCTCTGGTTCTTGACAATTCACCCTTGGCGGGAACGTAGAAAAGAAGAGATTAGGGCGATGCACCCCGATCTCTGCTGCAAAATTAGGCGTGAATGGTTGAATTGTCCGCTCCATGAACTGGAAGATGCGCGGCACATAATCCGAGTTTAGGAATAGATGATGGCCTGTGTAGAGCTCGAATAGAGTGCAGCCGAGAGCAAAAATATCCACGGGGAACGACCATTCGAGGCCTATATAAGCGTTAATAACAAACCGCAAGATCGACAGAAACGACGCGTCACCTGCATATATTTCAGGCGCACGATACCGACGACTACCAATCATAATCCTCCGGCGTTTACCTGCAAACTCGGCTTCGTCAAGGTCAACGAGCTTTATTTGGGGGTTCTTCAGTATGATCTAAATGGAATGTAAGCACATATTATTGATTCTTGCGGGTGACTGACCCTATCCTGAAAAACGCCGTGGACGTCCATCTCGCGCACAGTCACCACTCCATCATCCACCAACACAAAATTATCCGGTTTCAGGTCTGTGTGTATCACCCCAGTCTGGTGAATAACTGTCATAGGCTCCGTCATTTCCTGTCAAAGGGGTTGAGGTTGTCGAACGCACCTCGAGCTGCCTTCAGCATTTGAAGCCCAATTGTTTTGAGATGATTGAATGGCAGTGGAAATAAATGCGGCTTGTTGATCACAGATCGCAAAGACATTCCATGCATTTCAAAGATAACGCATTGACGTCTGAAATGACTACTACGATCAATTGCAAGAGCAAATAAACTATGATACTGTTAGTGGGTTTCAAAGAACGTGAGATAACAGACACACTGGATATCAGGTGTATTGATATTCTTGAGTATCTGTCCATATGCCCAGGCCTTCTGTGCTGCGCGACTTCTTCCAACAGAATGCATAATTTTGACTGCAACTTGGACTCCTGGAGACGATTCCGAGATTGTATGACACCGCCAAACCTGACCAGAGGAACCAGTGCCTACGCATTCAAGCAGTTCGTCTTGAACCAAATATTAGCGCACAATATCTGAAGTCCTAGGAGCTTTGACGTACAACGCTCTCCAATGATTTGGCTGTGCTCCACGATCGGAACGATCCTACGACTGCGTCAGAATTTTTGGTTGATGGTTATAGCAGACTGCACCTTTGAGTCGCAGTAGAATTCTGAGATCCAATAAGAGTCGAATCCATTTTGAACTGTCGATGAGAAGACCGATCGCAAAATTAACACGAGTGCTCAACATTCTCAGCAGACACTCATCCTTAAATACTATTTCTAGTAAGTGTATTTTCCCCCTTGAGATTGGTGACTCGTTCTTGAGGATAGTCACTACTGTTATCCAGTGGCTGTTCTCGTTTGCTATTCTGTCATCAAAGTCGTCCACGTCAGCTGTCAATTATGAGCCTATTACCTATTCCGGAAAACTCCTTTGAAACGGATTCAAAGTGGCGCAGGGATTTGACACCTTAGGAATCCGTAACTATCTATCTCCATTCTGGGATTTGGTCCAGTGTTACTCGCAAATGAATTGCTTAGAGCTCTGACATAAAAGGTAGCCCCACGAAGTAAAAATACTCAGCCCCCTTCCTCATTCAATGCCTCCATTTGCCTGTGTCCAGCTAAGTATTCCGAAGTACGCACATCCCACCTTCGACGAGAAATTTTCACGCTCACGCCCATGTTACGCTAGTCACCAAGCTGGGGACGTAATTTGCGGAATATGTTGGTCATTATTTCACTGTACATCGACCTCCAGACTCATATTCCCAGACCACGTCCATGATGTCTTGAAGGCCGGTCCGACGTCTCAACTTCTGACCGTGGTTGTGCCAGGTGGTCGACCCAGGAAGTTGATTGTCAAGGTCCTAAACCGTGCCCAAGTCAGCGATACCAGGATCAAGCAAGAGATTAGATGGCTGACAAGTGAGAGGACCGATGACGGAAGGCGAGTATTTTCGACTACGTCTCGTCATTTCTTTTACTAAATTCTGTGACGCAGACATTCTGAATTCTTTTTACAGCAACGTAACGCCCTCTACAGCTACATCTTCTTCTTACCTCGCGCGATCACCCTTAAAGATGTTATTAAACAGTGCGGCGAGATCTCGATGAAGCACATTCGAGAGATAATCGCACAGGTGATACAAGGCGTACAATGCAATTCTTAATCATCTCCTCTAATATTGTCAAATTCTGACATATGCGTAGATCTTCACAGGGAAACACTTCTCCACACCGACATTAATCCAGATAACATAGAATTTATTAACGGCAGGTTGCACACTCACGAAGTTCGCAATGAAGATGGGACCTTCACTACTGTGGTTAGCTTACATCTCGCCACACTGGTTCCTCTCTGACAGGCCTCTGCTGAATCTCATAGACGGCCTTGACGTCCACTCAACTTTCTCTTACATATTACGGTCACCTCGGACTCAAACGCGACATGATGTTTGGCACTGATCCATATCGTGCACCAGAGGTCGTATATGGTGAGATTCCAAATATCAATCTATCACTACACTCCACTCTAAACTGATTTAACACCTTTTCTGTATATCAAGGCCGCAAATATTCGCGTCATAGTGAGAAGTTTTCCATTGGATGTGTGATGGTAGAGATGATGCTTGGGGTCCCGCTGTTCTGTTCGTGCAGAGAAGGACCAGGATACGATTTGCGGAAGACCTGGGGGTTTACCGAAGCATATTCCCCGATTGAGACGGATTTCATCGTCGAGATCAAGCTGAACTATCCCAGAATCATCGTTGTCACCCAACACGAGGATGAGATAGATCTGAACGACGTGGAATCACTGGTATTCTTGGTAATGGATATTTACTCTCGTCTTTTAATGTCCTGCTGACTCTCATATAGGAAGCTGTAAATGATGTAGACAGCGACACAAGAGAAGTCGTATCGTCTTTGATGAAGCTGCAACCCCCAAGAATTGCATTCGAAGAACTACTCCGACACCAGTTCTTTACTAAGAGGGTATGAGTACGCATGGCATATATATTGCACCTGTTATTCTCCTTGCATTAGGCTCTCCATAGAATTGAGTAGTCCTACAAAAAAAAATGGAAATAAGGGGACGATATCACGCCGCGTTTGTAACTGAGGTGAAATGCTTACACATACGAGTCTTCCTTGATGTCAAATGTAAACAATTCCCCGATCATTGATGCCTTGACAAAGAAGGCCTTATCTGCACCACCCTCTACTGTAAAACATGGGCTTTTCGTGTAATTCAAGGACCTATACTTTAAAGGTCCTACATGGTGAGACAAACTAGAGACCATTTCGTTATGCGCCATATCATTGCCTCTCGTACAGAACCACCCTCGTCCGTTTTACTTGCATACTTCGCGCTCTACATCTAACAATGCCCACTTAACAGGTTTAGGGTCAGCGACTTAATCATGGAACACTGTGTGTCAAGTCCCATAATACTAACTATATCGAGATCTCACTCCAGATCAGATCGCGTCACTGGCGTGGAACGCTGTACGCCTATCATGCAGTTATTGAAGGTTGAAGATAATTCGATGGCCACTAGTAGCAACAGTAGAAGGCAGCACAAAATCATGAAGATAGTCACAAAAGTCCATTTTACCGCATCTCAAATCCAACGGGAAATTGCGTGGTTCAAAGATGAGCGCACTGCTGATGGAAGGTGCGTGTCACGCTACGGTCTTTCCCTTTGCTTAACATCAGATAGCAGGAGGGCGCAGTTCCTAGGATCCGAATCGGATTGTTTCTTTGTCTACCTTTTTTTTTCCTCCCCGGGCTTCACGCTTCGCGACTTATTGGACCGCGAAACGTGTCAAATTTCAACGAGACACGTCCGTGAAATAACTGCTCAGATGCTTAAAGCCGCGCAATGTACGCTTGTTCACATACTTTTCACTCCTACATTAACCAAATATCAATAGATCTACATGAAACAAACCTTATACACACGGACATTAGGCCTGAAAATGTTGAATTCTATCACGCAGACATATTACAGGAGCGATTGTACTGTGTAAATAGCGGCACTTTTAATTCGAACGTACGAACACCCTATGACTTCTCGACATGCTCGCTAATATTTCCAAAGCGGTCTCTTCGTTCTACAAAGCTTCGCTTAGGGTTCTACGGCTCTCTAGGACTCCGAAATGATATAAAATACGGCACCGACCAGTACCGCTCTCCCGAGGCCGTTTACGGTACGTTATGGACACAAGTCACCAGATAATGAACCAATACCTTCAGGCTGGCCTCTTGTACCGGAGAGCGACCTCTTCTCTATCGGTTGTATCATGACAGAGATGATCATGCGACAACCCTTATTTGCACCCTGTGAAGAGGGACCATTGTACGAGCACGAGAAGAGTGCAATGTATGCCACAGTGATCGGCCCGTTCTGTCTTCACTTGGTCGAGCTCATTCGAGTCCGATTTCCTCACATCTTTGCTTCTGATTTATCCCACATTCCTCAAAGAAACGTCTCCTTCTCAGACTCAGTCATGGTGATATTGGACGAAGATGCGTGTCTTGATGTGAGTTCTGTACTCTCTCCACCTTTATAGTCCCTTAACCCGTTTCTTCTTTAAGTTACTCATCGCCGATGACCGAGCTAGAAGAGTCGCCATCGAATTACTCGACTTAGAATTACCACGTTCATCAGTCAATTACGTGCTCAACTTTGACTACTTTCATCAACGTTATTGAGATTGACGACCCAAAATTTGTATTCGTACTATCGTGCACTAGTCCAACCATATAGATTTGATGGCTTGTTACACACTCCAAATCGGGTGCGTCAAATGAGCGCGTAACAGATCTTTCTAAGTCCTAACAGGATGAAGGTCTTCGTACCTTGCTGACCTCCAACTTTCCTGCTGCTTATACGATCGAATCAATCATGTGCGGAAAAACGAGGTAAATTTGACGGTGATTAATTCTAAAAATTCTAAAAATACATTCCCATCCCAATCGTCTCCTAAGTCCCCAACTCAAGAATCTCTGCATATACCTCCTCTTCCCTCGTTGTGAACGTCTTCACAGAGTGTACTTGATTGACTGCCGACGTCGAAGAACGGGTGATGTAGATAAGCTAAAGTACCTGTCAGATGTTATTAATGTAGAGACACCGCAACTAATACCATAAACACGCAACGTGAGTGAGGTCAAGAAATGACGCACTCGGTACATATCCCACTTCGGTGCGTATCTTCACAAAAGACGACAGTTAGTAGGGGTTGGATCGTTCTTGGTCACAGGGTTCAGCCAACTGGGGTCTGTGACTCGTACTATTCGCATGCTATCATGAGCCGACGGGTAGTGCTCTTGATGTTGTATGGCCTAGACAATGGTGTTGGAAGGGGAGAGAGGTTCCAGATACCGACGTCCTGTCGGAAGTTCAATTAATTCATGTTGCCCTATATAGGCATCGCTATAGCTTTGAGCTCACGTGTTGGCGGAGTCTTAATAACCTTTCCCCATATGGGTTTTTGCTGCATCTCGAGAAAACCTGGTCACTGAAAGTGTCCAGGCATAGCCTCAAATGATGTCATTATCGGGAACAGCTGTAATCTAATTTTCGATCAACATCTTGTGAATTGCAGGATTACAGAGTTTCACTACGACGGTACATATATATCAACAAGTGATAAAAGATAAATCGAGGGTGATAACTGGCAGGGCGAAGTGCACGTTTGCAATTGAAGATCAGGCACGGCTGGCCGTTCAAAATCTAAGATACTGTTTGCAGCCTTCAGCAAGTGGGAAAAACAGGTTAAACCCGTCAAACTGAATCAAGAGAAGAGCACAAGATACATCTCGTCAGTCCTTGCATAACAACATAATCGAACAAAAGCTCACTAAGTCACATCAGCAAACCCTGGGTAGAATATGACATACTACATAGTGCAGTATAGTAGTATATTGTCATAGTGAGGGGTTCTGGGTGTATACCAGCCCGCCAACTCTACATAGCACTGCATAGCACTATACAGACCTTTTCTGACAATACGGAGAACTCTGTAGAGGCTACATTGTACTACCATGTATTACAAGGGGCCTTGCACTCAATATCCAGCACTCATCAGGTTACCTGTAGAACAGGAAACCCTCAGCCATTCATGTACATTTCAATGAAATTATGATCACAAAGAATAGACTCGAAAATATAAATTTATTCTTCAACGACATAATACTCTAATGACTACAGTAACATAAGTTTCACATGAGAAAACCCCCACGCGCAGTGTAGGAAATTTACGGTGTAAAGCTACAGTACGTTATTAGTCTAATGATATGCGAGACGGTAACTAGGATGAGCTTACCTGAGTCGTTTTCCACACAAACAACTAAGGAGCTCGATAATGTTTCGTAGCTTATATACATGCATCCATTTGTAAAGAGTAAGGAGCGGTGAGGGAACAAGTCGTATGATAGAAAGGAGAGGAATATTTGCAATGCTCGTTAGGCGAGCATTGCAGACTACTGAATGACTGGAAGGCAAGGAGAAGAGCAGGTACTCATACCGTGAATGGGAGACGACACAAAGATGTGTGCGCTCGCGTCAATGCATGATGACTCCCGAATTTATGGATATCTTACACCACGAATTAGAGTTGACACGAAGGTGTCCGTGTTGGGGCGTCATGCGAGTGTTCCCATATTCCAACACTCAGGTTTGCCCTACAAGAGGTGGTGGTGATTCGGATGGGTGTCAGCTGGGGAACACGTCAATCAACATATTTGGTATGACCTGGATGCAACTTACCTGGGCCATGGCACTCTCAAATCCCCCCCTCAAAACTAGCCCGTATCCCTCTTGAAGGGAAAGAATATGTGGTGTGCTGGCAGCAGCAGTTGATGATGTCGTGTTGTCCAGGTGTAGTGTTGTCCAGGTGTCGTGTGGTAGGAGACAAGGCGGACAAGTCCAACAGTCAGAGTGAGAGGGAGAGCGTTAACATCGTCGAGAACGAACATCCAGCCGTGTGTATGTGTGGTCACATGTTCATTTAGGGCAGGGTGCTTGGACTTGAAGATTGTTGCTGCGTCGCCGACTGTGCGACAATGCCGAAAGTTAAGCCGTGGGAACTATACCGGCAGAAAGCTTTTTGCATGTCATTTGGCTCTATAACATCGGAACGGACGCAGCTACCGCTTAGCAGTATTCTGCAGCATCTCTGGAAGCACGAGACGCTTTGAACGACCCCAGGCGCGGCCAGGCAAGTGCCCTCGTTGTCCCGCTATGCGCCGGACTTCAAATTTCCGCCCTCTCAAGCTCGTTTTACCTCTCCCTCAGGCTACACTCGACCTCTCGGGCTACGAACTTGATTTCTGGGATCCTTTAAACGATCCGCTTCGTTTGGTGCCCCTCTCGCGCCTCCAAGTGCGCTCGTTACTTTGGGATCCACCATGTCCTCCTCCTCCCCCACTTCGACCTTCTGTCTCGTTGCATCATTCCCTGAACTCCGTTCGGCGCGATCTCTACCTCTCCTAAAAGCTCTAAATGAGGGCTTTCCAACAAGCACAGGCGTGACCCGAGAGATTCACTCGTTGTTCCGCTACGTGCCGTACTCTGGTACTTCCCCCTCTCCAACTCGTTTTGCCTCTGATTTGGGATCTACTTGACCTCTTGGGAGCTGGATCTCATTTATGTGATTTAATTAAGGATCTGCTTTGTTTAGCACCCTCTCACGCCTCCAAGTGCGCTCGTTGTCTCGGAGTCTACCATG
>Ga0247742_10001916_pt1 | contig 13953 bp, 15 predicted proteins | sample UWRJL208509C2_FD_180944 | JGI IMG/M metagenome (GOLD analysis project Ga0247742, IMG submission 180944) | Plant litter microbial communities from Arlington Agricultural Research Station in Wisconsin, United States - UWRJ-L208-509C-2 | ecosystem: Environmental > Terrestrial > Plant litter >...
GAATGCAGAGCTATTGTCTTATTAGTCCTTTGAGAAATATTCCACTCAAGAAGAGTGGATTTCATTGCCACTGAGGTGCAAACAAGCGCGTCGCACTACACTGCGAGCCGGCCCCGGGCGACCTTGCGCAAAGATTTATGGAGCCAAAAGCGCCAAAGCTTCCTACTAAAATATCCTACATGAGCTGTAGTTGTGTTTTTGATGCCAAAACTTGCAAAATCTTGAACCACGAATGGAACCGTGGGTTCGGTTCAGACTTTTGTTCGCCGAACTAGTGTACGCTGAGTGTACTGTAGACCGAACTTTGACACGACTACTAAAAAGCAGCCCTGGGCCACTGCAGCCGTTTGTTACTGACCCTTGTAGCAACTTAAAGGCTGCAGAGTAGCAAAGCCCAGCCCACTCAGAATAGACAAAGACCCGACATCAGTGAAATTCAATAGAGCTGCCTATTCGAGGTTAATAGGGCTGTTGTGCCGTCATACTGCTGCCATTCAGTTTGTCAATTCCGTTGAACCGTACTAGACCAGAGTACTGGCGAGGCGCGCCGGTAAATAAACACAGGATTTATTTCTTAGAGAATTCAGCTATAAACCAGAGAGCCCTTAGTAACTACGCCTAGACTCGTTGATTCACCTTTAAGCCTACAATGTGAGGCGGCCGGCAGTTGGACTGAGCGCTCAAATGTCCGACATAGAAGCGCCCATATGTCAAGGGCCGGTTCTCGGCTTTGCTATCATTAGAACACAATTTAACTAGTAATGAACCTACTCGTACACGCCTGTTCGACTTGAACATGTCATTGGTGCGAAGAGTCTGAGCACAGTTTATCAGCGATAGCTCTGTCAGGTACACGTCGTACATCCCTCATTTCATTGCATCCCTGCCCCGGCCATGGCACTACCCAGCGGTGGCAGCAAGGTAGACCCATCCCAGGACTTGCCAGGTCAGGCCAGTGAAGTTCCAGTTCAAGACTCATCCTCATTTCGACCGGAAGACGAGGAGACCAATTGGGCAAAGAAGGTGGCAATTATCATCAGCTCCAACTTATTGAAATGTAGCTCAATTGCTCTCAGTTCAAAGCCTGGAAATGCGGAGAGCCGTACAGCCGCCCACTTCCAAAATCGAAGAATGATCCTTGGATGACCCTGCTCAAGCCGATGACTGTGAGAGAACTGGCTCGTTGTGAGATGTGGAAGGATGAAGTTCAAAATCTTTTAATATTCGTAAGCAAATGGTTTAATCCCTTGAACTCACTTCCTGACTGGTTTAATCTAAAGGCAGGACTTTTTTCAGCCGTAGTGACTGCGTTTCTCATAGAATCATACAAGACCCTACGGCAGGACCCCATTAATACATCCGTCATTCTCCTCTCTCGCATCCTAGCACAGCTCGAAAACACATCCCAAACAAACACTACAATCCCAGCCTTTACGCCCAGCCCTCGTGATATCCGTATCAGCGTATTTTGGAGCCTCAGTCTCATATTCAGCTTAGCCACTGTGTTGGTCGGGATTGTATCCTTACAGTGGCTGAGGGAGTATCAACGCACACGAGATGACATCGCGCCCCAACTTTCATTCTCCCTCCACAGCATGCACTCCGAAGCAATTGACAGGTGGTATCTCCCTCAAATCTTCACAGCATTGCCTCTCCTCCTCCAGGTTGGACTTATCTTTTTCTTCATTGGCGTTGGTGATTTTCTACTCCAGCTGCATCCAGCTGCAGCCATTCCTGTAATCATAGCCATTGGGCTTACTTTGCTGTTCCTGATCATCACCACCATTCTGCCAACGGTTCAAGCGTTGACTCTTTTCCTTCCTCGGCAGTCAACCACGCCGAGACCGCGCGCTCAATGCCCGTACAAGTCACCACAATCATGGGCATTCCATCAATCTGTTGCATTCATCGTTCAACTCTACGCCAAAGTGTTCCCTGGAGAACGTCTCCGCTTCCAGCTGAATACTCATGAAGTGGTATGCGACGACGAGCGTCGGCCTTGGGGATATTTTCCGCTGGCCACCGATACTATTTTTCGTCGCAAACATGGTGATAGCTGGTTCGATCATGGGATATCCTGGCTCTACCAAAGAGACAGAGATCTCATTCAGGCGCTGGTATTAAACAATGCCAACCAAGGCGTCAGCGTTGGCGCCGAACTTCTCGACGCGCGATTCTTATCGGATATTCCTTCCCCAATCTTTGACGCTGTTTCCAAGCTCGCAGAAGCGAAGCGCAGTTCACATTCATGGCACGAAGACTTGACTGTGATACACAACTGCTTTGATCAGATTACCGCGTTCAAACCTCGTAACAACGCCGCGTTTCCAGCGCAGCGTCTCGGATATTTCGAATATATGCAAAGTTTATTGCAATTCATGATGAATGGGAACCTCAAAATTGCGCCACTCCACCTGAGGCCCCACGAGAAAATCACATTGAAGGATAACACCCGAGTTCTGTTACCAATCTTGATGACTGGGAACCCGGGCATCTCGACATCGCAAAGGAAGCCCTGGCAAAGTAACCTCTTGGAGGACTACACACAACTTTTGTTCCATAGCCTACAGCCCATTGTGCCTAATGGGAGCCCGGTGAACAAACGTATTGCGGAAGTGGTTATCCGCCTAACGGAGGATATGTTTGCAAACGGTGGTATCAACTCAAAGACTTGGACAAGTGGAGGTGTTGGGCGCATATTGAAAGTACTAGAGGAGTATGAGAGCCCGAAAATGGAAGGTTGTAACTCGCCATCAGCTCTAGCATTTTGGCGTTGTACTGACTAAATGTATCATGACAGGTGTACAGGAGCAGCTGTTGTATGTTCTCAACGCCTTTTTCAGCAGCGCTGCAGACTACCGCGTCAATGATAAGGAGCTCAAGACAATTACGGCCGATATGAATCACACTGATTATTTTCTATCAACCGCGGCGAGAATTATGAAGTCCCGGCTCATGGCACCATCGTTCGTCAAGCGCCAGGACTCGATGTACCGCATGGTTACCACACATCTTCAGAGTTTTATCGACAGCACAACGGAGTCTACCTCTCCAAAGAAACCTTCCATCCTCTTCTACACCGCTGCTATGTATCAGTACTACTTGCTACATCCTCACAAAAAGACAGCAGTATTTCCCCCATCGACAGAGGCATTCCACGAACTTGCGAGGGTCATCTTCGCCTACAAATCACGCGTGGAGGGAACAAAGGAGCTCGAACGGCACTTCCGTCAACAACCCCCTTACAAATTTTCATGGATAGCTTTCCAACACCTCATAGAGTCCAAGCTTGGCGTTCACGTCCAGATTCAAAGACCAGTTAGGACTAAACCCAATATTGCCGATGAACTTGACAGACTTGGTATTCGACCCAGCAATGTTGTGATCGATGTGGACTCTGGTGTAGAGGATGATGCGTCATCAGATGATGAAAAATCCCCGTCGAGTCTCCGCGGCTCTATAGCCAGGAGGTTCAGAATAGGTCGGAGACACCCATCGGAGCACGAGACTGTCGAGATCAATCCAGAAGATGAAAGCCAGAGTCGATCTGGGCGTTGGTGGAGAAGGATGAAAATAAATCAAAAGAGCATCAGTATTGAAGTAATTAAGGAAGTTGATTGAGGAAGTAATTCACGGTTGAATTGGAACTTGAACTTGGCAGACGTTGGGGGTGGAAGGTACTTTGGAGACTTGGAGTTAGAGGTTCGCACATTATGACTGAATATATATCTCGAATCACCAATATTGAAATTTGAAGCGTATGTCAACGACAACAGCGCGAATGAATGCACTGTCGGCGCTTGTGCTTAAGCGCCGGGCGGAGATGCGGACCGCTTGTGTGATGAGAATAGTTCTGTCACAGTGGTCACGATGTGGTGTGACGGTTCGTTACTTTCGACCTCGTCCCGAAGACACCCACCATGGCCACCAAGAAAGCGGCAGAGTCCACGCTTTACCATTTGAGTCCCAAGGGTTTCTGGAAGAAGTTTCGTGCGTATTCTGTTGTTCGTGATGTTGTGAATTCTCATCCAAATCACCATTGTAGGTGAGGTTGCTGCTGTCAACCCCGAAATTTCCAGTGGTCTACCAATCGCGACTGAGCACCGTTACCCGCCACCTGCATCGAGGCCAGAGAAATACTCTACTCCTGCGACGAAGGGTGCGTTTACCATGGCTTTAACCTTGAGAGATACTCATTCCACTGTTAGCATCTGACATTGCTCAGAATCCTTACTGGAAACGCGATGTTCGACGCGCATATCCTCAGCTATCCGTGGTTACACAATCGGAACTGTCTACCCTCTTGATTGAGCATTCTGGAGTCCAAGCGTATGTTCTCGCAGTCAATTTCCGTTACACGATCCTTATGAGTATTTTCAGCGTGGCTGCACCCAAAGAAGGTGCCGAGAAGTTGGATGTGCCCGCAGCGAAGCCAAAGACCCTTGAACTCTCTGAAGCTATCGCTACAATAACCTCGGCTGCTCAAGTCTATTCGGAATCCAAGCTACCCCCTGCTTTGCCCACCCCCTACGTTCGTTGGAGTCCCAAGCTGTCGCCACCTCCTCCTCATGACGAGCATGGCTACTTCCCCATGTCGCTCTATCGGTAGACTTAGATTGTAGAGTTTTATAGCCAATAACAAGAACATTTTACATATCTTCGATGAGGGCGCTGATGAGGGCGCCTGAGCTCAAACAATGATAAACACTAACCTATGTCTGCACCACCACCATCTCTTGCAGCAGGCTCATCTGCAGAACTTCAGGCAGCAGCCTTTGCCGACGATCCACGGTATGCCTGCTTCACTAGTGCAACTCCGTCGAGAACGCTTTCTTGCAACTTGAGAGAGCCATATTCAACCGTCCCCTAATTTGGACAGGATCTATTTCTCTAAGGAATCTAATACCTGGCGTCTTGAACAAGATGATGGCCCAGAATTGGAGTATGACTCAGGAAAGAGCGCATGGGTACCTGTGGTATGTGCTCGACGCTGCGTTAAAGGGATCAGATTTGTTAATCCTTTGATTCAGATAGACGAGGACCTTGTCTCTCGACAACAAGCAGCGTATTCTATTGCTGGAGTAGACGAGCAAGTATGTCCCTTTATTTTTCTTCATCAAGGGCTATATCGAAGATATTTCTAGACACCAGCAGCACCAGTTCTCAAACGAGAGAATAAAAAGCGCAAAGTTGAGGACTACACTTCTGCTACATCTGTAAACGAGCCCACCTCCATTAAACGCGGCAAAGCCGACAAAAAAGACAAGCCACCAACAGAGAGAAAATCCAAGAACACAGCGGTGTACGTGACTGGACTACCTGTCGACACCGAACAAGACGAGTTGGTGGAGAGGTTCTCCAGGTGTGGCGTCATCGAAGAAGATGAAGACGGTGAACCCAAGGTGAAGATGTACGCCAAAGAAGATGGGACGTTCAGTGGCGAAGCTTTAGTTGTTTACTTCAAGGAGGACTCCGTGACCTTGGCAGTGAACTTGTTAGATGAGGCGGAGCTGAGGCTTGGAAATGCTCATACCGTTATGAGTGTGGCTAAGGCTGATTTCGCTCACAAGGGCCACTCATCGGGCGGAGGAGAGCCGAAGCCTAGGAAGACAGTGGACAAGAAGAAGATTACAAAACGTATTGGGAAGATGCAGAAGTATGTTGACTTGCACCCTTGATTTTGAAAATATTCATCCCAGTCTTATAGGAAACTCGAGGAGTGGGGTGACGATGATGGCTTTGGCCCAATGCCAGATCCAACAGATGAAATGACGGCTGCCAACAAGAACTCAAGAGTGGTCGTCCTGAAATACATGTTCACAATTCAAGAGCTAGAGGAGGATGCTTCACTGATATTAGATCTGAAAGAGGACGTGCGAGAGGAATGCTCGACCTTGGGAGAAGTGACAAACGTCGTCCTCTATGATGTGAGTTTCATCGCACCCCATAGAACCGATTCTAAACCTCTTTTGAGATAGAAAGAGAAAGATGGAGTCATGACGGTCAAATTCAGAGACCCATTAAGCGCTCAAGCCTGTGTGCTGGTGAGTTCGGGTCTTCTCGCCTTCTCGAATCCTCTAACGATGTACAGAAAATGGACGGGAGATTCTTCGATAAGCGTCGGATTGAAGCTGAACTTTTCAATGGAAAGCAAAGATTCAGGCGTAGTGGAGCTGGCGAAGAAGAACTTGGCGACAGCGAAGACGCAGAAAGGAAACGTTTAGACGACTTTGCTCAATGGTTGCTGACGGAAGGGGACTAGTCCAAACTGAATCATGTATATTATGAATATATCTCCACCTGCATTACGACCGTCATATATAAAATACATAAAGGAATTGAAACCTTTGTTCGAACTACCATGAGGCGCACAATGGCTTCGTCTTGACCATTTCCATCCGCTGATATTCAAGATTAGCTGACTTCTTGTCAACCAGTAAAAATACCACCTACCTCAGATATTACTGTTCGCCTAGTTGGCGCATCAGAGTTTGATATCCATTCCATTCCAGCGCTGGTAAGGGTGTTTTGTCGATTGAAGGGGTAAGATGTGCCTTCAACATGCGATGTCGACTTCGACAAAGCCACAAGATCCTCTTCATCAATCGAGCTCCTGGCGGAATTAATCTCAGGTACAGTCGGAAGTGGAGGGCTTCCAGGGGGTGAGAAGGGAGATGTGCCGGCGGGTGCAGACGAAGGTCCTGTTCTAGTATTAACCTTTGGCCTTGTCGGTCTCACCACCTCTCCAACATCCACTTCCTCCTCTTCCGTCTCGTCCGATCCGAGTCGTTGGAGACTCGCTTCGACAGCGTCCAGTCTCTCCAGATGCTCGAGAACGGTGACTCCTGTGGTACCAGGATGCACTCGCTGAAACTTAGCAGCAAATGGTACAGGTCGAGGCGCCCCAGTGGCGTCTGTAGACGTCCGGCGCATAGGAGGCGGGAATTCGCCTTGGCTTTGACTTCTCGTCCGTCGAGGGAGGGGAACACTACTGATAGAGAGTTGCGGGGAAGGAGGTCCATTTGCAGAGTCATTGAGTGCGTCCTCGGGAATTTGAATCTCATCATCCCAGACAAGGGCCTTCGTTCGACGTGTGAGCTCCAACGGACCTGATCTCGTTAAGATTTATGATACTCGATGAACGATGTGACTGCGCTCACCCTCATCCTATGAACAGTATATTTAGTGAATGCACTAACTCACATTAAAGGGAGGACTTACCGCATGTCTAAGCGATTGTACGATATTCAGAGCCTGGCCTAAACAGATCGTCCTCAATAAGACAATGAAACAAGGTACACGACTAGAGGTATGTACCTTTGATAACTGCAAGCTGGCGTGCAAACATTTTGGGATGGAAATCAGGATCTACGGCGAATAGCTTCTCTAGCTGGTAAGTTGTCTCTTCCCACCATGATTTCGAAGTTAATAGTGGAAGAAAATGATTCCTGGTCCTGTCACTGAAAGGTCGTCCGATGACGCTGACGGGCAGATAAAGCCATCCGTAAGTGTACGAGCGCCAACCTTGGGGATGTTCGTGGGGGAAAGAGAGCGAATTGTCAATCGCAGCAATGTGAATGTGTGGTCTCCTCTTGTAGTCTGAGGAATTAGGAGTGTTGGATCCGGAGGGCACTGGTGATAGCGACGGTTGGTAGGAGGATGAAGAGGCCATACGGGGTGCTGTGGATCTAAGTTCGCTCATAACTGGCATTTCTAATCTTACAGACCGGGAGGGTGCAACATCGACCAGCGTCTTCTCGTGATCGCCTTCACAGTATTTGATCATGTAATTGTCGGCTCCTCGGTCAGTGTTTAGCATAAGATAGTCTAGGGATAGAATTAGCGCTTTAAATCTTGATGGTGAAAGTAAATTGATTGCTACCGAGAATGACGAGTCTGAGAAAACGGATTTAGTTAACAACTACAAATGTCCTTAGAGATTTTTCACGTACTTCTCCAGTTCTTCTCTAAAGCTCTGCTGTAGCTGCTGGCTCCAGTAGAATGGTCTTTGTACGTCGCTGGCCTCCGTCGCATCATAGAGAACGCGCTCGTCTTCATAATCCGCATCATCGTAAATGTCTTCTGTGTCACCAGTCCGACCACAGATGACTTTCATGGCACCCATGAACCGCTTGGAAACATTCCCCTGTCGGTGAGTAGAATCATCGAAAGTGTCAGCGATAGCCCGTCCCGGCCATGGATGTTTTCGAAGGAAGTCGGATGCATCTAGCAGAATCAAATACTGCCCGTCTTCGATGTGAAAACTAACATACCTTGGAACCCGTGAAGAAAGTACTGCATACTCCCAATCTTTTCAGGTAATGGCTTCCCTTTCTTTGCAGCATTCCGGTCAAGCCAATCGTAAAAGAAAGCCTATCATGAGAGAATTGGTGTCACTCTATCCACCACAAATGGGCCACGCACAGGACTTGATAGTGACACCAGTTGTGTTGGGGGCACTACGTGGAGGTCCAAACGGTCATCCAGTAATGACGCCGCAGCTTCTGAAATGTAGCTGAAAGTTGTAATTTCAGTCAGACCAAAATCATATATTCCCACATATGTCTTACCTGAGATTGGGAATGAGACAAGCACGTCCAAAGGGTATAATCCATCTAAATTGGCGATGCAACCATTTCGTCGTCTAATCATATGTCAGCCAAGACTAATGGCATGAGGATAATTTGAGTATCTCACCTTTGGATTCAAGCGCCCATAGGGCTCTTCGTCCTTTGGTTTGAAGACACTAGCATGCACGCTCGAGACGCGAAGTGAAGCAATGGCAGGAGAGGACTCACGCAACAGTCTGCACCCTACCCTCCACTTTCGCCCTAGCAAAGTATGACCCGGACGATCCCTTCGTGATCATCTTTGGATGAAGACCCTCGTCAATGGCTGTCTTCACCGAATCCACCACCCTACACATCGACGGTTACGGTCTGCTGTGAAGGGAACCGAGTGATAACGTACGCGTCGAAGTCGGCTTGAGTCATTGGCGGCTTATGATCAAGAGTCTTCAATTGCTGAAGTAGATGTTAGTTGGTTTCTCCTTGCGAATGAAAGACACCTACGAATCCTGAATTCGGCAAACTCGTAACTGTGGGTTCGAATACGCTCCTCCATATTTGCTTCCTTGAATGTGTTTCAGCTGTCTTCTTCTTCCGCTTGACCTTTTGTGCAATGGACTCAGTCCATCTACTATCCTTTAGCCAAATGACTCCGAAACCATGGTCCCAGAGACCAACCTCTTGAATGCGTTGTCCAACTTCGTCAGGTCAATGCTTCCTGGTCGTAATGAACGCCTGCGGTGGTGCTGTGAGGGGCCAGCATGATCTGCGGCCTCCCTTCGTTCGTCAATTGCGTCCGCATCGTCGTCTGTGGACCGTAGCGGCTGATACTGCGAGCGCGGGCTCATGGGGTGGTGAGGTAGGGACGAGAGGCCAGTGCCCACGGCAGCGCCGGACTCACGCGGGCGGCCGGCTGTTTACCTTTATGGATAGCATTGCCTTTTATGGAACACTACATTTCGTCCTTCGTAATGACCCACTTGGCACCAACTACTTACTACGTTTATATAATATTATCAAGACTCGTAACAATGGTTTTTGTTGCATCACCAGGCCACATACTTATTGAAATTACCCGCTTGTGCGAGGGTGATAGTTTATGACTGATGATAATTACTCCATCGTGCTTTCGTTATGTATAAGAGAAAGTAATTAGTCGCGGTTCTAGGACTGGAAATGGCCAGAGGCATATTCCAACATGGTTTTGCTTGAGACGAGAGGCAAGGGACACCCAACCATCTTGCATGTTACAACCATAATCTGTGATCGAGGAGAATTGCTATGCTACATACAAACTTGCGCCGGTATTAATTAATGCAAGAGCAGTGAGGTGTAATATTAATCTAATTAAGCTCTTGAGTTTTTCCATCCAAGCTCTGCTTACTACGGCCCTTCTAATGTTACTGCACTGCTATTTCCAATAGGTGTGCCCATGTTTTGATGCCTTTTGGGCTCTTCCGCTCGTCCTTGTGCGGGACTGCTGGTGACTTCTAATTCTCTGAAGAACTTCTTGATCTCAACAAGTGACCGCAGAAATATCAGCAGCCAAACGAAGAGGGTTGCCGCAGCGTAAATGGAGCCCCAGACTCTGAATAACCTAGAGTCGAAGGCATCTGCGAGTTTAATGGTAAGGTTGGCGTATACCCCCTAGAATTGACATCGCAAATCAGGGTTGAGAACTAGGTACGAAAGTGAGGCACGCACGTTCGGAAAGACAAGACCCCAAAATGAAATCTTGAACGGTATGGATGACTCTCGAAGACCCGTATATAGAGCAAGTACGGCATAGAGAATCCACATGGTGGCGAGTGACCATAGAACGAAGGCTATGGATATGCAAACCACGTCGATTATTGTTCCCGTGGTGTCCCATGTCAAAAAGCCGGGTATTTGCGTGGATTTCGAGGGAAGTAGGGTTTTGAAGGTGTCACCGATCAACATGATTGAATACCCAGCTTGTCCGGTAGGACCCAGTGGTAGGAACACGGAGAGAAGCGTTATGCCCTTGGGGAGACCGTGAATGATGAGTCTCATGAGGTATACCGTCAGCATCATGAGAGCGAGAGACAGCCCGACTGTAACCATGAACACTGAGAGTGTGATAGTTTGTAAACTGTGCTGCGTCGAGTAGTCTTGCATCGGCTTGGCTATAACACCACCAGAGGAAGATGCGACGATGAGGGTAACAACGGGGAGCAGCCACATTGAGGTCATCGTCTCAAGAGAATGGGTCTGTTGAATCATCCTACAGCATGCGTGAACAACCATGGAGGAAGAACGATGAAGAAATGAAGACGCACATAAGATGAACGCACAGCCAACAGCATAAAAACGACACCGCGACGTCCAGCAACCAAATAACCCACAGAAAATAAAAGAACCGTCGTCCACCAATCTTGTAATGTGTATGGATGACTTGCACAGCTACATTTATTAGTGTAGTCACACCCATAGGAAAACACGCCGTGTACAAGCTGATGACTGGTTTCCGCCATAGGGCCTTCCATTTAGCGGGATAGTAAAGATATTTGGCAGTCGTAATGCCCACAAAGAAGATGAATAGGATGAGGTTCAGGAAGAAAAAAATCAGGCTGAAAATAATCATCGGTCTTGATCCTCGTCCATAAGGAAATGCTGTGAATAGGTTGCTAATGGCACCAGTTCCTAGTAGGTCGCGAAATCCATCAGAGACGCCGAGCCATTTTACAGGCTAATGACGTGCTCACCCATAATCACAGCAAAAAGTGCTGGGTGAGCTTTCCTGCGAGACGCTCAGACCTATGACCAGAATGCAAAAGCAATAGGCTCACTGAGTCATAATTCGCAGGGCCTTGAGTGCTGTACTAACGGCTGTCCGTCTCTGCTCGGGAGACCCCATGGTTGGTCGAAGAGTAGGATTGAAAAGCAAGAGTCTCTCCGTTTCGCTTGCCCTTTTGTGGTAGTTCGTGGTTCATGAATCATTTCGCTTGAACGTTTGTGTTCCGCAAATCTATCAGGGGTGAAACTGAGCCGATGCCGAATGGTGTTCTAAGTTCCGCCCGAAATGGAAATCTACTCTTCTTTGGTTTGCCACCATGGTTCACTAGTGTGGTAAGCTGTATGGCCTCAGGTTCACCATATTATGCTTCGCGCAAGAAGTGTCTTATACAAATCGTACACAGATGCCTTAGTACGAAACACCGCCGCCGGCAGAACTTCATACCAACAACTTTCTGCCAGCCAATGCGGTCATCTTCGGTCTCATTGCGAGAACGTCGGCAACGAGAACTTACTCACTCTTGAAGCCTACTGACACTTTGAACTTGGATCCCACGGAAAAGGATGGCAGCTGATTCTTTCTCAGGTCCTTCAGTAGCTCGGCAACTTTCGAATGTCACGTCCAGCTTTGAGGGGAAACGAAATTATATAGCTGACTCCAAAGCCGCCCTTCAGGCATAATTGAATGAGCAAATCTCCGCTCATCTCGCCACCTACATCACCAATGCCCCTCGTGACAGAATTTCAAAGAGGTTGGATTCCCATGCGATCACGCAAATACATGCTGATATTGCATGACATTACCTGGCGTCATAGCCCGTTTTCGAAGAGAAAGCTTGCCAGTACGAGTCTCTGTCGTTTGTGTTGTCTTGCTTGATAACAATAAGGTAGATGCAGCTTCGCATTATTCAACCTCACTGGAGCTTCAACACAAGCGCCTTCCACCAGTTTCCCAGTCGTTCCCTACCAAACTGCCAGTGACCCACCTATTTCGTGTCGCTCTTTCGGCTCACAATCTCCGCAATATTAACCACTGCAGACTTTAGCCTAAGGCTGGATACCAATCTACACCCAAACTTGCATCTCACCAGAATCCCTCAGAAGGTCGCTTACAGAGGGCAACAGCATTTGGTATCTTCGATGCGTTGTCCTTACTCTCCATCTCCAAATCACCCCGAGTAGTAGATGCGCGTCGAGAGATGACTTTGGAAACTGACAATTAATTTATATACTACAAAATGCACTGCCTTCTCTTTTCTTTAAGTCTCAATATTTCAAGACCCTGAAGTGCAAAATTCAACGAGCAATCACATCTGAGAGTAGTAATTTGCAATCGCTTTCCAGAAGCTCGAAGCTAACAACCGGCGCAGCCAGCCAATTTCCCACTTGCTTCGTACTTTTTTGAAATTCCATCAGTATCTCATCCTCTGAATCGCCCCCCGAAAGGCAGCCCTCCCAAGCGACCAACGGTGTTTTCGGTCACCCCGCCCTGCTCTTGAACTTTGCTCGTTGCATCATTGACTCCATCAAGGAGCATATACCAAGTGTCAATGAACGACTGGTGATGCTCTAAACCTGTCTTCGAGGAGAACCCACCAGGACTGCAACTGAATCGCATATTAAACAAGCAACCTCACCTTTCATCAGATGCAGGAACCTGTCTTAAGCGCTGGTTGATGCCAGAAATTGATTCAATGAGGGTTCATCACCTTGCTATATCGCTGATGCACTCGTCTATTCATGACTGTCACGACTCGTACATAAATTATAAGGAAGAATAAGTTACTACTATGTGTGGAAGATAAATAGCATCCCTGCACGTAAGAATATTAAAGTCAAGAGAATAAGCTCAAATCTAGGAACTGAATGTAAACAGTTGGTTTGATGAGTCCTTTGGTCATGAGAATGTCGTTAGCACTCATGGTGGAAATGACACCTCTCTTGAAGGAAGTGGGTACAAACGGTAAGGGTTCTGGTCTGGAATCGACAACATTCTGAGACCACGATAGAATGTCCAAGGATAAAGGGGGCTCGTTTTGGACAACCATAACATCATCGTGGTTCGAGTCCTCCGATTCAGTCCACGTTCCACTAGCTATTGGGGAACCTACGACACTAACCATGTCACCATCGTCAATAAACGGCATTTCCTCGTTCGTGACTCCTTCATCCCTGTCTGCGAACCAGCCAAAGTGTGTTGGCATATAAGGCCAGCTTGGGCTTAAGTGAGGCTTGATGGTGTGTTTGTCCTGGTTGAGACTGTGGCTAGGAGTGTTGGTGGAACCAGCAGGAGAGATGAGAGTTGGCGTTGCTGAGGATGTGGTGTGCTTGCGGGATTCATGATTAACGGGGTGGGGTAATGGTTCTCGAGCGTCATTTCGTCGATTTGTGGCCACATCCTTCTGGAGATCACGAATCTCATCGAGAGATGGGTCCCACCACCACAGAGACATGATCTCCAAAGACATCACAATGAGTTGTCGTTGGTGAGGCGTGTATGGCGTAATTGCGCACAACCTTGGAAGGTTGTGGATAAGGGAGAATGGTATGGAGAGAAGCGTTTTGATGATAGGGAAGTTATCTTGACTGGCTGCGTCGTCGATGCCAGGACAATCCCGACCTTCATACA
>Ga0247742_10001921_pt1 | contig 13925 bp, 11 predicted proteins | sample UWRJL208509C2_FD_180944 | JGI IMG/M metagenome (GOLD analysis project Ga0247742, IMG submission 180944) | Plant litter microbial communities from Arlington Agricultural Research Station in Wisconsin, United States - UWRJ-L208-509C-2 | ecosystem: Environmental > Terrestrial > Plant litter >...
GCCTTCATCGATTTGAAGGAAGCCTGGCAGGCGATCATGGAAGTCAATTTCGAGTACATCAACTCGGAAGTGAACCCGGCCATGGCCAACATCGTCGGCCCGAGCGAAGCCATCGTGGTCTCGACCTTCCACATCGAACTCGATGGCGGTGGCGGCGACCTGCACGTGACCATGCCGTACTCGATGATCGAGCCGGTGCGGGAAATGCTCGACGCCGGTTTCCAGTCGGACCTCGACGACCAGGACGAACGCTGGGTCAATGCCCTGCGCCAGGACGTGCTGGATGTCGACGTGCCGCTCAGCGCCACCGTCGCCCGTCGCCAGTTGAAGCTGCGCGACATCCTGCACATGCAGCCGGGCGATGTGATCCCGGTGGAAATGCCGGAAGAAATGATCATGCGCGCCAACGGCGTGCCGGCCTTCAAGGTCAAGATGGGTTCGCACAAAGGCAACCTCGCGTTGCAAGTGATCGAGCCGATCGAGCGCCGCTGAGCGGCGCCTCAACCCTTTCGCTTTTAACTGACGGCTTCCAACTCCATGGTTGCCAGCCGAGGACCGACGATGAACGACGACATGAACACCCAGGACGACCAGGCGCTGGCCGATGAATGGGCCGCGGCCCTGGAAGAAACCGGTGACGCCGGGCAGGACGACATCGACGCACTGCTGGCGGCCGACGCCGGGACCGCGCCGTCCTCCAATCGCCTGCCGATGGAAGAATTCGGCAGCGTGCCGAAGAACAACGATCCGGTGACCCTCGACGGTCCGAACCTGGACGTGATTCTCGACATCCCGGTGTCGATCTCGATGGAAGTCGGCAGCACCGACATCAACATCCGCAACCTGCTGCAACTCAACCAAGGCTCGGTGATCGAGCTCGATCGCCTGGCCGGCGAGCCGCTGGACGTGCTGGTCAACGGCACGCTCATCGCCCACGGCGAAGTGGTGGTGGTCAACGAGAAGTTCGGCATCCGCCTGACCGACGTGATCAGCCCAAGCGAACGCATCAAGAAGCTGCGCTAAGTGAACCGGCTCTTCGGTTTTCTGCTGCTGTTGCCGTTCAGCGTGCTGGCGGCTGAGCCGGCGGCCACCGCTGCGACGGCGGCGACGACCGCTGCCGCAGTTGCCGCCCCGGTGGCCAGCAGTGGCGTGGCTGGGCAACTGACGCAACTGGTGTTGGGTCTGCTGGTGGTGGTGGGTCTGATCTTCACCCTCGCCTGGCTGTTGCGTCGCGTGCAGCGGGCAGGCCCGGCGGGCAAAGGCCAGGTTATCGAGCTGATCGGTTCCCGCGCCTTGGGTCCCCGTGACCGCTTGATGCTGGTGCAAGTGGGCAACGAGCAGATCCTGCTCGGCTTGAGCCCCGGCACCATCACCGCGCTGCACGTGATGAAAGAGCCGATCCAGGTTCCCGATGCCCAGCAGGCGACCCCGGAGTTTGCCCAGCGCTTGATGGAGCTGCTGGGCAAAGACAATAAGGACAAAAAGTAATGCCGTTGCGCATCCTTTTGGCGGTGTTGCTGATGCTGGCCGCGCCGCTGGCGTTGGCCGCCGACCCGCTGTCGATTCCGGCGATCACCCTCGGCACCAACGCCGACGGTGCCCAGGAATATTCGGTCAGCTTGCAAATCCTGCTGATCATGACCGCGCTGAGCTTCATCCCGGCGTTCGTCATGCTGATGACCAGTTTCACCCGGATCATCATTGTCTTCTCGATCCTGCGCCAGGCCCTGGGCTTGCAGCAGACGCCGTCGAACCAGATCCTCACCGGCATGGCGCTGTTCCTGACGCTGTTCATCATGGCGCCGGTGTTCGACCGAGTGAACCAGGACGCCTTGCAGCCGTACCTCGCGGAGAAACTCACCGCCCAGGCCGCGGTGGAAAAGGCCCAGGTGCCTATCAAGGATTTCATGCTGGCCCAGACCCGCACCAGCGACCTTGAGTTGTTCATGCGCCTGTCCAAGCGCACCGACATCGCCACCCCGGATCAGGCGCCGCTGACCATTCTGGTTCCGGCCTTCGTCACGTCCGAGCTCAAGACCGCGTTCCAGATCGGCTTCATGATCTTCATTCCGTTCCTGATCATTGACCTGGTGGTGGCAAGTATCCTGATGGCCATGGGGATGATGATGCTGTCGCCGCTGATCATTTCTCTGCCGTTCAAGATCATGCTCTTCGTATTGGTGGATGGCTGGGCGCTGATCATCGGCACCCTGGCGAGCAGCTTTGGCGGTGTCTCGCCATGACGCCAGAAGTTGCGGTCGACATCTTTCGCGAAGCCCTCTGGCTGACCACCATGATGGTCGCGTTGCTGGTAATCCCCAGTTTGCTGGTGGGTTTGCTGGTGGCGATGTTCCAGGCCGCGACCCAGATCAACGAACAGACCCTGAGCTTCCTGCCGCGCCTGCTGGTGATGCTGGTGACCCTGATCGTCGCCGGCCCGTGGCTGGTGCAGACGTTCATGGAGTACATCCTGCAGTTGTACGGCAGTATTCCGCAGGTCATCGGCTAAGCCATGCAATCGCTGCTGCAACTGACCGACACCCAGATCAGCACCTGGGTGGCGACCTTTATGTTGCCGCTGTTTCGCATCGGCGCGATGTTGATGGTGATGCCGGTGTTCGGTACTACCCTGGTGCCGACGCGCGTGCGGTTGTATCTGGCGTTGGCGATGACGGTGGTGATTGCCCCGACCCTGCCGCCGATGCCGCCGGTCAGCGTGCTCGACCTGAGCGGTTTGCTGCTGATCGCCGAACAGATCCTGATCGGCGCCGTCCTGGGTTTCTCCTTGCAGTTGTTCTTCCAGGCCTTCGTGGTCGCTGGGCAGATTATTGCGATCCAGATGGGCATGGGCTTCGCGTCCATGATCGACCCCACCAACGGCGTGTCGGTGGCGGTGATCGGGCAGTTTTTCACCATGCTGGTGACGCTGCTGTTCCTGGCCATGAACGGCCACCTGGTGGTGTTCGAAGTCCTCGGCGAAAGCTTCACCGCGTTGCCGGTGGGCAGCGGCTTCATGGTCAATCATTACTGGGAATTGGCCGGCAAGCTCGGCTGGGTGCTCGGCGCCGCGCTGGTGCTGGTGCTGCCGGCGATCACCGCGTTGCTGGTGGTCAACATCGCTTTCGGCGTGATGACCCGCGCCGCGCCGCAACTGAACATTTTCTCCATCGGCTTTCCGCTGACCCTGGTGCTGGGCCTGTTTATCCTTTGGGTCGGCTTGGCGGACATTCTCAATCAGTATCAACCGCTGGCCACCGAGGCCTTGCAGTTGCTACGTGAACTGGCGCGAGCGAGCTGAGTCATGGCTGAGAGCGAAAGCGGTCAGGACAAAACAGAAGACCCCACGGAGAAGCGCAAAAAGGACTCCCGGGAAAAGGGTGAGGTTGCGCGCTCCAAGGAGCTCAACACCCTGGCGATCATGCTGGCCGGCGCGGGTGGCCTGCTGATCTTCGGCGGGGCCCTGGCGCAGGACATGATGGAACTCATGCGCATGAACTTCTCGTTGCCCCGGGAAGTGTTGCTCGACCAGCGCTCCATGGGCACCTATCTGCTGCACTCCGGGCAGATTGCGATGCTCGCCATCCAGCCCGTGATGATCACCCTGGTACTCGCCGCGCTGATCGGCCCGATTTCCCTCGGCGGCTGGCTGTTCGCGGCGAGTTCCCTGGCGCCGAAGTTCAGTCGCATGAACCCCGCTGCGGGCCTCAAGCGCATGTTTTCGGCCACGGCGCTGGTGGAACTGCTCAAGGCCCTGGCGAAGTTCTTGATCGTGCTGTTCGTGGCGCTGACGGTGCTGTCATCGGACATTGACGACTTGCTGCGCATCGCCCACGAGCCGCTGGAAATGGCGGTTATCCACAGCCTGCAACTGGTGGGCTGGAGTACCTTGTGGATGGCCTGCGGGCTGATCATCATCGCCGCCGTCGACGTGCCGGTGCAGTTGTGGCAAAGCCACAAGAAGCTGCTGATGACCAAGCAGGAAGTGCGCGACGAGCACAAGGACCAGGAAGGGCGGCCGGAGGTCAAGCAGCGGATTCGTCAGTTGCAGCGCGAGATGTCGCAGCGGCGGATGATGGCGGCTATTCCCGAGGCCGACGTGGTGATTACCAACCCGACGCACTATGCCGTGGCCCTCAAGTACGACCCGGACAAGGGCGGGGCGCCGATGTTGATTGCCAAGGGCAGTGACTTCCTGGCGCTGAAGATCCGTGAAATCGCCGTGGCCAATGAGGTGTTGCTGCTGGAGTCGCCGGCGCTGGCTCGGTCGATCTACTACTCCACGGAGCTGGAGCAGGAGATTCCGGGCGGCTTGTACTTGGCGGTGGCGCAGGTGTTGGCCTATGTCTATCAGATTCGCCAGTTCCGGGCGGGCAAGGGTAAGCGGCCGGAGCCGTTCAAGGATAATTTGCCGATTCCGCCGGAGTTGCGTCGGGATTCTTGAGGTGGCTTGGTACTGGCGGATGTTCTTCTGTAGGAGTGAGCCTGCTCGCGATGGCTATGTGTCAGTCGATGGGTTTTTTTGGGGGTACATATCCGTTTCTGCGGTCACGGCTGCTGGCGGTTTCGCCCTTACGGCGAGGCACCTTTTTCAAACGCCAAAAAGGTCCCCCAAAAGGCTCGCCCCGGCGTTCGGCCCCTCGCTGAGGCTCGGGGTTCCTTCGCTCCGGCATCCATCCGGGGGCATCGCCCTCCGGTTGGCTTCGCTGGCACCTACATGCGATGAGTTCGACTGCGTCGAACGGCGCTGCGCGCCAATCCCCGGATGAATGCCTACGCTCAGCCTGCCGATGGGGCGGGTGGATCAAAAGCCAGATCAAGATCAAAAGCCATCGCGCGGCGAGCTGACACTCGGCCTGTTTGGGTGGTTCGGCTTGATGTGTGTGGTGTGGTTTAGGGTCACCCCTCACCAGGGGGGAAGGGGGCAGACCGCATGCTGTTCAAAACTTGAGTTCGGCTCGATGTTTCAGGTCGACGGCGCATGTCCAAACAACACGGTCAGTCCCCTCTATCCTCTGGGGAGAGGGTTAGGGTGAGGGGGCGGTTTCAGCCCGAAGTGCAACTCTGCCAGCCAGTCACCATCTGCTTTCCAAAAATGCCGGCAATGACTTCCTGGTGATTAGCCTCCAGTGATGAGCCTTGCTCCCCGCATTCCGCCAACAGCCCCAACTCCCACTATTTCAACCCCTTGCAAAAGTTGGAAGGCTTCTTGCAATAGCCTCTCTGCGCCTGTCTTGGGCGTCAAAAGTTTGCTTTAAAGGAACGGGGAATACCGGTGGATCGCTCTCAGATGCTCAACAGTGCTCGCACGAACCTGACTGGCCTCGGTCGAGGCAATCTGGGTGTGCCGCTGTTGCTGTTGGTCATGTTGGCGATGATGATGTTGCCGATCCCGCCGTTCCTGCTGGATGTGTTTTTCACCTTCAACATTGCCCTGTCGATTGTGGTGTTGCTGGTCTGCGTATACGCCTTGCGTCCGCTGGATTTTGCGGTGTTCCCGACCATTTTGCTGGTGGCGACGCTCATGCGGTTGGCGTTGAACGTGGCCTCGACGCGGGTGGTGATGCTCCACGGTCAGGACGGTCATGCCGCCGCCGGTAAGGTGATCCAGGCGTTCGGTGAGGTGGTCATCGGCGGTAACTACGTGGTCGGTATCGTGGTTTTCGCGATTTTGATGATCATCAACTTCGTCGTGGTGACCAAGGGCGCCGGGCGGATTTCCGAGGTGAGTGCGCGGTTTACCCTCGATGCGATGCCCGGCAAACAAATGGCCATCGACGCCGACTTGAACGCCGGCCTGATCGATCAGAACCAGGCCAAGTTGCGCCGTATGGAAGTCGCCCAGGAGGCCGAGTTCTACGGTTCCATGGACGGTGCCAGCAAGTTCGTTCGCGGTGACGCCATTGCCGGTCTGCTGATTCTGTTCATCAACCTGATCGGCGGCATGGCGGTCGGGATTTTCCAGCACAACATGACCTTTGCCGATGCGGGCAAGGTCTACGCCTTGTTGACCATTGGTGACGGTTTGGTGGCGCAATTGCCATCACTGTTGTTATCCACAGCGGCCGCGATCATGGTGACCCGTGCGTCGGGCTCCGAAGACATGGGCAAGCAGATCGGCCGGCAGATGTTTGCCTCGCCGAAAGCCCTGGCGGTCGCCGCTGGCTTGATGGCGGTGATGGGCCTGGTGCCGGGCATGCCGCACTTTTCGTTCCTGAGCATGGCCGCGCTGGCCGCCGGGGGCGCTTACCTGTTTTGGCGCAAGCAGAACGTGGTCAAGGTCCAGGCCCTGCAAGAGGTCAAGCGTCAGCAGGAACTGCTGCCTTCGCCGGCTCGCGCCATGGAAACCAAGGAACTGGGCTGGGATGACGTGACCCCGATCGACATGATCGGCCTGGAAGTCGGCTATCGCCTGATTCCCCTGGTGGATCGCAACCAGGGCGGGCAATTGCTGGCGCGGATCAAGGGCGTGCGCAAGAAGCTGTCCCAGGACTTGGGCTTCCTGATGCCCACCGTTCACATCCGCGACAACCTCGACCTGGCGCCCAGTGCCTATCGCCTGACCCTGATGGGGGTGATCCTCGCCGAAGCGGAGATTTATCCGGACCGCGAGTTGGCGATCAACCCCGGCCAGGTCTACGGCACGCTTAACGGCATCACCGCCAAAGATCCGGCTTTCGGCCTGGAAGCGGTGTGGATCGAAATCAGCCAGCGCGCCCAGGCGCAATCCCTTGGATACACCGTGGTCGACGCCAGTACGGTGGTTGCGACGCACTTGAACCAGATTCTGTACAAGCACTCCAGCGAGCTGATTGGCCACGAAGAAGTCCAGCAACTCATGCAATTGCTGGCCAAGAGTTCACCGAAGCTGGCGGAAGAGTTGGTGCCGGGCGTGGTTTCGCTGTCGCAATTGCTCAAGGTGTTGCAAGCGCTGTTGGCTGAACAAGTGCCAGTACGCGACATACGTAGCATTGCCGAAGCCATCGCGAACAATGCCGCCAAGAGTCAAGATACTGCCGCACTGGTGGCAGCGGTGCGCGTCGGCGTGTCCCGCGCAATCGTCCAAAGCATTGTAGGCACTGAGTCCGAGCTGCCTGTGATCACCTTGGAGCCAAGGTTGGAACAAATATTGCTCAATAGTCTGCAGAAGGCAGGACAAGGCTCTGAAGAGGGCGTTCTGCTGGAGCCAAGCATGGCGGAAAAACTGCAACGCTCGTTGATCGACGCAGCGCAGCGCCAGGAAATGCAAGGTCAACCGGTGATCTTGCTGGTAGCCGGCCCGGTTCGCGCGATGCTCTCGCGTTTTGGCCGTCTCGCAGTCCCCGGTTTGCATGTGTTGGCTTACCAGGAAATCCCGGACAACAAGCAAGTGACCATCGTTGCGACAGTAGGGCCCAACGGCTGAGGTAGTGGTTTATGCAAGTTAAGCGTTTTTTCGCCGCCGATATGCGTCAGGCCATGAAACTGGTTCGTGATGAGCTGGGCGCTGACGCCGCCATCATTGGCAACCGCCGCATTGCCGGCGGTGTCGAGCTGACGGCGGCGCTGGATTACAAACTGTCGGCGCTGGCCCCACGGGTTCCGAACATGGAACTTGAGGATGAGCTGCGCAAGACCCAGTCGCGCATCGTCACCGCCCAGGCCGAGCTGAGCCTGCGCGGCGATGGCGACAGCGACAAAGTCACCAATCGCCAGTTGTTCGCCGGTTTGCCCCTGACCGCCGCCGAGCCGTTGATCGAGACGACCTATGCCGAACCAAAGCGCCAGGCTGCCCCGGCGCCCGCTGCGGTGACTGGCGTCGACCCGCGTGCCTTCGACTCGATGCGTTTCGAACTCAACAGCCTGCGCGAGCTGATGGAAGTGCAGCTCGGCACCCTGGCCTGGAATCAGCTGCAAGGCAGCCGTCCGGCCCAGGCCAACCTGTGGCGTCGCTTGCAACGCATCGGCTTGTCCGGTCCGTTGTCCCGTGACCTGCTGGCGATGATCACCGATATCGAAGAACCCCGTCAGGCCTGGCGCATGTTGCTGGCGCACTTGGCGCGGATGATCGCGACCCCTGAAATCGAGCCGCTGGAAGAGGGCGGGGTGATTGCCATGGTCGGTCCTGCCGGCATGGGCAAGACCACCACCCTGGCCAAGCTGGCCGCCCGTTATGTGCTCAAGTACGGCGCGCAAAACATCGCGCTGGTGAGCATGGACAGCTTCCGCATCGGCGCGCAGGAACAGCTCAAGACCCTGGGTCGCATCCTCAATGTCTCGGTGACCCACGTCGATCCGGGCCAGTCGCTGGTGCAGGCATTGGAACCCCTGCTGCGCAAACGCGTCGTATTGATCGACACCGCCGGCCTGCAAGCCAGTGACCCGGCGCTGCGCATGCAACTCGAAAGCCTGGCCGGTCGTGGCATCAAGTCGAAGAATTACCTGGTGCTGGCGACCACCAGCCAGAAGCAAGTGCTGACTGCCGCTTATCACAGTTACAAGCGTTGTGGGCTGGCTGGGTGCATCCTGACTAAACTGGATGAGACGGCCAGCCTCGGCGAAGTGCTGAGCCTGGCGATCAGTCACGAACTACCGGTGGCCTATCTGACCGATGGGCCGCGTATTCCGGACGATCTGCACCTGCCACGCCGCCACCAATTGGTCAGCCGCGCCGTCAGTGTGCAAATGCAGGAAGAGCCCAGCGAGGAAGCCATGGCCGACATGTTCGCTGATATCTACCACAGCCCGACCAAGCAGGTTGGCTGAGGTATTAATGAATGATTTTTGTACCTACATCGATGGTCTGCCATGCATTGTTCCGTTTGTGAACGCGCAGCCAGTAATGTGGCCTCCGTCTAAGTAAGACAAGGTAAAGAAAAAAACATGGGCAGCATGCATCCCGTACAGGTGATCGCGGTGACCGGCGGCAAAGGTGGCGTCGGGAAGACTAACGTGTCAGTGAACTTGTCCCTGGCTCTAGCTGAACTTGGCCGTCGTGTCATGCTGCTGGACGCTGACCTGGGGCTGGCGAACGTCGACGTTCTGCTGGGACTCACTCCAAAACGTACCTTGGCCGACGTGATCGAAGGCCGCTGTGAGCTGCGTGATGTGTTACTCCAGGGGCCTGGCGGAATTCGCATCGTGCCGGCCGCGTCCGGTACCCAGAGCATGGTGCACCTGAGCCCGGCGCAACACGCCGGCCTGATCCAGGCGTTCAGCGACATCGGCGACAACCTCGACGTGCTGGTGATCGACACCGCTGCGGGGATTGGTGACTCGGTCGTCAGTTTCGTCCGCGCCGCCCAGGAAGTGTTGTTGGTGGTCTGCGACGAGCCGACCTCCATCACCGACGCCTACGCCCTGATCAAATTGCTCAACCGCGACTACGGCATGAACCGCTTCCGCGTCCTGGCCAACATGGCCCAGAGCCCGCAGGAAGGGCGCAACCTGTTCGCCAAGCTGACCAAGGTCACCGACCGTTTCCTCGACGTCGCCCTGCAATACGTCGGCGCCGTGCCTTACGACGAAAGCGTGCGCAAGGCCGTGCAGAAACAGCGCGCCGTGTATGAAGCCTTTCCGCGCTCCAAATGCGCCCTGGCGTTCAAGGCCATCGCACAGAAAGTCGACACCTGGCCGTTGCCTGCCAACCCGCGTGGGCACCTGGAGTTTTTCGTCGAGCGCCTCGTGCAACAAACGGCAGGACCCGTGCTATGACAGCCAGCGGTTACAACCTCTACAAGAAGTCGGCACGTGACGCGCAGTACGAGCTGATCGAGCGTTACGCACCGCTGGTCAAGCGCATCGCCTACCACTTGCTGGCGCGTTTGCCGGCGAGTGTCCAGGTCGAGGATTTGATCCAGGCCGGGATGATCGGCCTGCTCGAAGTCTCGACCAAATACGACGCCAGCAAAGGCGCCAGTTTTGAAACCTACGCGGGCATTCGAATCCGCGGGGCGATGCTTGACGAAGTACGCAAAGGGGACTGGGCGCCACGTTCGGTCCACCGCAATACCCGGATGGTCAGTGACGCGATTCGCTCAATTGAAGCTAAAACCGGTCGTGATGCTAAAGATCACGAGGTTGCGGCCGAACTCCAATTGAGTCTCGACGATTATTACGGGATTTTGAATGACACCTTGGGCAGCCGCCTCTTCAGTTTCGACGACCTGTTGCAGGACGGCGAACACGAAGGGCTGCACGAGGATGGCGCGAGTGCTCATCTCGAGCCGTCACGCGATCTGGAAGATGAACGCTTCCAGGCGGCGCTGGCGGATGCGATTGCCAATTTGCCGGAGCGTGAGCGACTGGTGTTGGCGCTGTACTACGACGAAGAGCTGAACCTCAAGGAAATCGGTGAGGTCCTGGGGGTCAGCGAATCGCGGGTCAGCCAGTTACACAGCCAGTGCGCGGCCCGTTTGCGGGGGCGTTTGGGGGAGTGGCGAGCGCGCTGAAGGCAGTGTGGGGACACTGCGAACGAGGCTGGTGTGGTGTTGAACTGCGCCGGTCGCGATCTGTTGTGCTCCACACAGTCATTGAGTGCTCTGCCAGATTGAATGAAATGGCGTGTCCAGGTGCTGGGCGCGTTTAAGTCTGCTTGGAGGTCGAATTGGACAAGAACATGAAAATCCTCATCGTTGATGACTTCTCAACGATGCGGCGGATCATAAAAAACCTGTTGCGTGACCTTGGGTTCACCAACACGGTCGAGGCTGACGATGGCACCACTGCCATTCCGGTTCTCAACAGCGGCAGCATCGACTTTCTGGTAACGGACTGGAACATGCCGGGCATGACCGGTATCGACCTGCTGCGCCACGTGCGCGCCGATGAAAAGCTCAAGCACCTGCCGGTGTTGATGGTGACCGCTGAAGCCAAGCGCGAACAGATCATCGAAGCAGCCCAGGCCGGGGTGAACGGCTACGTAGTCAAACCCTTCACGGCCCAGGCGCTGAAAGAGAAGATCGAGAAAATCTTCGAACGCATCGGCTGAATCGCGCCACGGGGGAGCTATGGAGCATAAAGAATCTTCACAGGGCGATTTTGAATCGACCCTGAAAAAACACGCGGTCGAACTGGTCGCCAGCCTTGAAAAAGGCAAGTTCGGCGACGCCGTGCAACTGATCCATGAGCTCAATCAGACCCGTGACCGCGGCCTGTACCAGGAAGTGGGCAAGCTCACCCGTGAGTTGCACAGCGCGATCGTCAATTTCCAGATTGACCCGCACATGCCGCAAGCCGAGGAAGTCTCGCAGATCACCGACGCCACCGAGCGCCTGGGGTATGTGGTCAAGCTCACCGAGGCGGCGGCCAACCGCACCATGGATCTGGTGGAAAGCGCCACGCCGTTGGTCAATGCCCTGAGCACCGATGCCCAGGCCTTGAGCACCGACTGGGGACGGTTCATGCGGCGCGAAGTCGGGGCCGAAGAGTTCCGCGAGCTGGCTCGGCGGGTCGACGGTTTCCTGGCGCGCAGCGCCGAGGACAACCGCGCGGTCTCGAGCAGCCTCAATGACATTCTGCTGGCCCAGGATTACCAGGACCTCACCGGTCAGGTGATCAAGCGCGTGACCCAATTGGTCACCGAAGTAGAAAGCAATTTGCTCAAGCTGGTGTTGATGGCCAGCCAGGTAGACCGCTTTGCCGGGATCGAACACGACCGCGAAGCGATGCTGGCTGAAAAAGATCCGCAAAAACATCTCTCTCAGGGTGAAGGTCCGCAGATTCATGCCGATAAAAGAGAAGACGTTGTGTCCGGTCAGGACGATGTGGACGATTTGCTTTCCAGCCTTGGATTTTAGGTTTTTGAACCTGTTAGGAGCATTCCATTAATGAGCTTCGGCGCCGATGAAGAGATCCTTCAGGATTTCCTGGTTGAGGCCGGCGAGATTCTAGAGCAACTGTCCGAGCAACTGGTCGAGCTGGAAAGCCGTCCGGATGATGCGGATCTGCTCAATGCAATTTTTCGCGGTTTTCACACTGTAAAAGGGGGCGCCGGCTTCCTCCAGCTCAACGAGTTGGTGGAGTGCTGCCACATCGCCGAGAACGTGTTCGACATCCTGCGCAAGGGTGAGCGTCGCGTCGACTCGGAATTGATGGACGTGGTTCTCGAAGCACTGGACGCGGTGAACGGCATGTTCACCGAAGTCCGCGAACGTGGCCCGATCACCGCGGCCACCCCGGAATTGCTCGCGGCACTGGCCCGTCTGGCCGAGCCGCAATCGGCGGACGAAGCCGCTCCCGTGGCGGCCGTGGCGCCAGCCCCGGAGCCCGAGGCGGAATCCGGCGACATCACCGATAACGAATTCGAACAACTGCTGGACTCGTTGAACGCGGTCAAGGCCCAGGCCGAGGCGCCGGTCGCCGCTGCCCCGGTCGTGGCCAGCAGCGACCCGGCCAGCGATGAAATCACCGATGCCGAGTTCGAGTCGTTGCTCGACCAGTTGCACGGCAAAGGCCAATTCGCCGTCGACGCCGTGGCGTCCGCCGCCGAGCCGGCCGCACCGACCGCCGCGAAAGCGCCGGGCGACAGCTCCGACATCACCGACGACGAATTCGAAGCCTTGCTCGATCAGTTGCACGGCAAAGGCAACTTCGCCGTCGACGCGCTGGAATCGGCCATTGCTTCGGTCCCGGCCGCCTCGGCACCGACCGCCGCTGTTGCCGGTGGTGATCTGATTTCCGATCACGAATTCGAATCCCTGCTCGACGAATTGCATGGCAAAGGCAAGTTCACCGACGTCGCCAGCGGCGCGGCGGTGGGTTCGGCTTCGTCGAACGCTGCTGTTGCTGAACCGGTGGCCAAGGCTGCGCCAAAACCAGCGGCCAAAGTCGAAGCGCCCAAGCCTGCACCGGCGCCTGCCGCCGCTGCGCCGGCCCGTGCCCCAGCAGCCGCCGCGCCGGACAAACCGGCCAGCGAAGCCGAGACCACCGTGCGCGTCGACACCGCGCGGCTCGACGAAATCATGAACATGGTCGGCGAACTGGTGCTGGTGCGTAACCGCCTGGTGCGCCTGGGCGCCAACAGCGCCGACGAAGCCATGTCCAAGGCCGTGTCCAACCTCGACGTGGTCACCGCCGATTTGCAGACCGCGGTCATGAAGACCCGGATGCAGCCGATCAAGAAAGTCTTCGGGCGCTTCCCGCGCCTGGTTCGCGACCTGGCTCGCCAGCTCAAGAAAGAGATCAACCTGGAACTGGTTGGCGAAGAAACCGACCTCGACAAAAACCTCGTCGAGGCCCTGGCCGATCCGCTGGTCCACTTGGTGCGCAACGCGGTCGACCACGGCATCGAATCGCCGGAAGAACGCGAAGCGTCGGGCAAGGCCCGTGGCGGTCGCGTGGTACTCGCGGCGGAACAGGAAGGCGATCACATCCTGCTGTCGATTTCCGATGACGGCAAAGGCATGGACCCGAATGTCCTGCGTTCCATCGCGGTAAAACGCGGTGTGATGGACAAGGACGCCGCCGATCGCTTGAGCGATACCGAGTGCTACAACCTGATCTTCGCCCCGGGTTTTTCGACCAAGACCGAGATTTCCGACGTGTCCGGGCGTGGCGTGGGCATGGACGTGGTGAAAACCAAGATTTCCCAGCTCAACGGTTCGATCAACATCTACTCGACCAAGGGCCAGGGCTCGAAGATCGTCATCAAGGTGCCGTTGACCCTGGCGATCATGCCGACGCTGATGGTGATGCTGGGCAATCAGGCCTTTGCATTCCCGCTGGTCAACGTCAACGAGATCTTCCACCTGGACCTGTCGACCACCAACGTCGTCGATGGTCAGGAAGTGGTGATCGTGCGCGACAAGGCCCTGCCACTGTTCTATCTCAAGCGCTGGCTGATCAGCTCGGCCGCTCACGAAGAGCAGCGCGAAGGTCATGTGGTGATCCTGTCGGTGGGTACTCAGCGAATCGGTTTTGTCGTCGATCAGCTGGTAGGTCAGGAAGAA
>Ga0247742_10001923_pt1 | contig 13915 bp, 5 predicted proteins | sample UWRJL208509C2_FD_180944 | JGI IMG/M metagenome (GOLD analysis project Ga0247742, IMG submission 180944) | Plant litter microbial communities from Arlington Agricultural Research Station in Wisconsin, United States - UWRJ-L208-509C-2 | ecosystem: Environmental > Terrestrial > Plant litter >...
TCGCCGTGCGTGGGATCGCCGGAGCCGGTGGTCGGTTCATCGTAGGTGTCGCGCTCTTTCATGGCAGCCTCCGCGTCGCGAAACTCAAGCAGATCACTAGCGCTGTCAACGCCATGTCCAAGGCGGCCGGACCCTTGTCACGCTAGGCTGTAGCGATGAGCAACCCCGATACGCCTCCTTGCGACGACCCGACCGGCAGCGACGCGGTCCCCTGCAGCGAATCCGCGCGACGCTGGACCCTGGTCGCCGCCGTGGTCGGCTCAGGCATGGCCTTCGTAGACGGCACCATCGTGAACGTCGCGCTGCCCGCCATCCAGCGCGCCATGAACGCGACCACCGCCGACGCGCAATGGGTGATGGAAAGCTATGCCCTGTTGGTGTCGGCCCTGTTACTGGTGGGCGGTGTCCTCGGCGATCACTATGGGCGACGGCGCGTCTTCGTCATCGGCGCGGTCGTGTTTACCCTCGCGTCGTTGGGCTGCGCCGCGTCGGCGAGCGTGGCATGGTTGATTGGCATGCGTGCCCTGCAGGGTTTCGGCGCGGCGCTGCTCATTCCCGGCAGCCTCGCGTTGCTCAGCTCGGCCTACCCGAAGGAACGACGTGGCGCCGCCATCGGTACGTGGTCGGCGTTCAGCGGCATCACTGCCGCCATCGGTCCCGTCCTCGGTGGCTTCCTCGTCGAACACGCGTCGTGGCACTGGGCGTTCCTGGTCAACCTCCCGCTCGGCATCCTGCTGGTCGTCGTCTGTTTCTGGCGGGTGCCGGAAAGCAAGGGGATGAACAGCGGGCACATCGATATCGCCGGTGCGGTCCTCGCGACGATCGGACTGGCGGGCGTCGTTTACGCCTTCATCGAGGCGCCGTTGCAGGGATGGTTTTCCGCAGGCGTGATGACCTCAGTGATCGTCGGAATCGCAGGACTGATGACCTTCGTCATCGTTGAGATGCGCATCGCCGCGCCGATGCTGCCCCTCGGTCTGTTTCGCGATCGTGACTTTGCCGGCGCCAACCTGCTCACGCTGCTGCTCTACGCGTCGCTCGGCGGCAGCATGTTTTTCGTTCCGCTGAACCTGATCCAGGTGCAGGGCTACGGGGCGACCGCGGCGGGAGCCTCGCTGCTGCCCTTCATCGCCATCATGTTCCTGCTCTCGCGCTGGACCGGGCGGCTCGTCGATGTCGTCGGCGCACGCCTGCCGCTGATCGTCGGTCCGACCATCGCCGCCGCTGGCTTTGCGCTGTACGCCCTGCCCGGCGTCGGTGGTTCCTACTGGACGACGTTTTTCCCGGCCGCCTGCGTGCTCGGCCTGGGCATGAGCATCACCATCGCGCCGCTGACGACCACCGTCATGAATGCGCTCGATCCTGCGCTGGCCGGCACGGCCTCGGGTGTGAACAACGCCGTCTCTCGCGTGGCCGGCCTGCTCGCCATCGCCGTGTTCGGCATCGTGCTGACGCAGGGCTTCGATGCGGCGCTGCAGGCGGGGTTGTCAGGTATTCCCACGGATGTCGTGCAGAGCGTGATGGCGCAGAAGGCGAAGCTCGCGGGCATTCAGGTGACGAACGACGCGGCGCGGCAGGTGATCGACGCCGCGTTCGTGACGGGGTTCAGGCGGGTGATGCTGCTGTCGGCCGGGCTGGCCGTGCTCTCCGCCCTCGCCGCCGGCCTCATGATCCGCCCCGTCAAGAAAATATAGGGGCGGATTCATCGGCAAATGTGGGAGCCGCTTCAGCGGCGATGGGTGCTGGCGAAAAATCTGGCCCGCTGCCGCGGGATCGCCGCTGAAGCGGCTCCCACAGGGTATTCGCAAGCACCCTATCGCCGATGAATCGGCTCCTACCGAGCGAGGTATCGCTTAGAAGCCCTTTTGGATCTGCACCCAGGCGCGTGTGTCGTGCGACTCGCCGGCCAGTTCGGGACGCACGCCGATCGGGTGCGACACGTCCGCGCTCAACGACCACTGGTCGTCACCCTGCCAGCGCATGCCGAGGCCGATGTCCTGCATGTGCGCGCTGTTGGTACCCGGCGCGAAGCGGTCCTTGTAGATCGTCACGTGACCGGCATCGGCGAACGCTACCGCCGTCAAGCTGCCCGGCACGCCGATGTGCAGGCTGCGACGGAACTCGAGGTTGACCATCTGGCCCTGCGTACCCGCCAGCACGCCGGTGTCGTAACCGCGGACATTGTTGGCGCCACCGAGATAGAACTGCTCAGCGGTGTCGAGGTTCTTGTTCGCCCACTGGCCCTGAACGCCGAGATACACCGCATTGTTCTCGGAAAGCTGCTGCAGGCGGGCGGCGGAGAACGTGTACTTGAGGTAGTGACCCCTGGTCTGTGCGCTGATCGCGTCGACGAACTGCGCGAAGGCATCGTCGAATCCGAGCAGTCCGTACGTGGCGGCAATGTTGAAGTTGGTGACGCCGTGCGCGTCGCGCTGGTCGCCGGCGAGCGTCGCTGTCCAACCGTACGTGTGGCGCAAGGTACGCACGCCGACGATGTCGATCGAATCGTTGAGGTGGCGACGGTCGTAACCGAGCTGACCGTAGAGGTTGCCGTCGGTCGACCGGATGAACGGATGGCTGACGAAGAGACTGGCCACCTGTGCCGTGCCGTGCGCATCGAGGACACGCAGGTCACCCTTCAGCTTGTAATCGAGCGCGGAGACAGAGGCGCCAACCACCGTGCCTTCGCCGTTGAGCAGGTAGCGATAGCCCAGGCGACCGTAGTTCATGTTCGAACCCGCCGACAATGCGGTTGCGTCGAGCAGGTCGCCCTGGTGGAGCAGGCCGTTGACGTTGAACGTACCGGTAAGGCGCGCGCGGCCGGTGTACTGGTTGCCGTAATCGTCGAGCGCGACCAGGCCGGTGTAACGCGGACGGTCGTCGGTGCGCACAGCGAGATCGGACGTGCCCGGTTCGTCACCCGGACGAAGCGCCGAGGTTTCCATCACCCCCGGAATATCGCCGAGCAACAGCAGGCTGCGATCGAAACCGTGCGACGTGATCGGTGCGCCGCTGGTGAGCGGATCCAGGGTCGCCTTCAGGGGACCGTCGTGCGTGGCGCTGTGGTTCTCGAGCACCACCTTGCCGAGACGCGCTTCCTGCACGGCGATACGGACCGTGCCGCCACTGAGCGTCTGTGCCGGCACGTACGCCAGGGTCAGCGGGTAACCCTTTGCGCGGTATTCGGCCGTGATGCGGTCGGCCAGTTCATTCAGCTGACGCAGGGTGATGTCACGGCCTTCGCCCGAGGCGACCAGCGCATGCAACTGCGCCACGGGGATCAAGGTCACCCCGGTGATCTCGATCGTCGTGACGTGAAACGGTGCACTGTCGCCTTGGTCAGCCGCTGCCTGAGGCGCGACCTTCAGGCCGGTGTCGTCGGACTTCTGGGGCTGCGGGGCGACGGGGACCTGGCGAAGCAGGTCGCCGCTCTGCGGCGGGCGCACCTGCGCCACGGCCGTGGAGGCGAGCGCGAGGAGGATGCATGCGCCGAGAAGATTCGCGGCGCGCTTGGGAAGTTTAGCCATGGTCATCAGGAAACCGATACAAAAGGAGTGAATAGAGTCGTGCGAGGCGGTGCGATGCCGTCACTGCATCGCGTCCGCCGGGAGCCGCACGCCGCCATCGACGACCTGCAACGACAGGCCGGGGACGAAGTCCGCGCGCTGTACGTTCTTTTCGATCGGTTGGCGGGTTTTCTTGTGATTGCCGGAGAAGGGCCCGACGGTGACGTTCGAGGCCGCGCCATAAGGCGTGGCGATGAGATCGGGGCCAAGCAAGGCATCGATCTGTGTCGCGGCGATGCCTGAAGCACCCTGCGCCGGATTCTGGTTGATGCTTGCCGTGGTGTCCGCCGAGGTGTTGAACGCGTAGTTCCCGGCGTCCGGGCCCGTCGCATAGATGCCCGACACCGAGACGGCCTTGCCGAGTCCGATCGACGAATTGCCGAACAGGGCGCTGGCCGCACCGAAAGCGATCACGTCACCCGGCAGGATGCCGCTACTCGATAGCGTGGCGCGATCCGCCGTGTTGCCGTCGAAGAACTTGTCGGTGCCCTGGGCATCGACCACGACCGGCCGTTTGGTGATGCTGGCGACGGTGGTCGGGTTGAAGCTGAGGACGTAGTTACCGGCATCGCCGCCGGAAATCGAACCATCGACGTTCACCGTCTTGCCATTGGCCGCGTTCTTGTCGACGAATGTGCCGTTGGTCGACAGGCTGACCTGGTCGCCACCGAGCACACCGCTGAGCACACCATGTGTCACCGCGCCCGTGTTGCCGTCGTAGACCTTGTCATCCGCCGTGATCCCCGCGTTGATACCGAGCGGGGTCACCGTGGCGATGTGGTTGCCGCCAGTGAGGGTGTAATTGGACGCGAGCCCCGCGCCGTCATCATTCAGCGCCAACGAGCCCAGCGCCGCCAGCGGACGATCGGTCGCGACGTTCTTGCTGCCAAGGACACCCTGGCCGCTGAGAATCAGGTTCTCGCCGGCCACGCCGGCGATCACGCCGGCCGTGCCGAACATGCCGGCGGAAGCCACGGTGCCACCGTCGTAGACACGTGTGCCGTCGAGGTTGAGGACGACCTTGTAGATGTCGGCCACGGTCGTGGCGTTCGTGGTCAGGGTGTAGTTCCCTGCATCGGCACCCGTCAACACGCCCGCGACATTCACCGTCTTGCCGGTGCCGGCGTTCTTGTCGACGAAGTTGCCACTGGTGTCCACCCCAAGATGATCGCCGGCAAGCACGCCACTGAGCGTGCCGCTGGTCTGCGCCGAGGTATTGCCATCGTAGGTCTTGCTGCCGGCGATGATATTGCCCGCAATGCCCAGGGGCGTGATGTTGCCGGTCGTCACGGCCGTCTGGTTGAACGCGTAGTTGCCCGCATCCGTACCCGAGGCGGTGATGCCGTCGACCGTGATCGTCTTGCCGTTGGCGACGTTCTTGTCGCTGTAGTTGGCACCGATGCCACTGAAGACGATCTGGTCGCCGCCCACGATGCCGGTCGAGCCCAGGCCGGCCACGGCGAGCGTATTGCCGTCATAGACTTTGTTCGAGCCCGTGGCATCGACCACGATCTGCTTCGGCGTGATCGTCGCGTCGTGCGCACCACCGACCAGGGTGTAGTTGCTGCCCAGCGCCGTGCCGTTACCCTGGAGACCGAGTGTACCGATCGCCGTGAGCGGCTTCGCATTGCCGACATTCTTGTCGCCCACCGAGCCCGCACCGCTCAGGGTGAGCGTGTCGCCATTGATGCCATCGACCTGGAAGTCGCTGGCGAAAGCGGACGCGGCGATGGTCGTCGAGCCGTCATACTGGCGCGTACCATGCAAGGTGATGATGTACGGCGTGATCGTAGCCAGCGTGGTCGCCGTGGTGTTCCACGTGTAGTTACCGATGTCACCACCGGAGCCGGCGATGTTGTTCACGGTGACCTGCTTGCCGATCGCTGCGTTGGCATCGCTGAAGCTGGCCGCACCCGGAACGAAGGAAACATCGTCACCGGTGATGAAGCCCGTCGGCGTGAGCCCGTGGACGACGGCGATGTTATTGCCGTCGTACATCTTGTCGTTCGCCGTCGCGCCGATCGTGATGGCCAGCGGCGTGATATCGGCCGACGTGCTGGTGTTCGACGTCACGATGTAGTTGTTCGCGTCAGCGCCGCCGATGGTGCCGGCGACATTGACGGTCTTGCCGTTCTGGACGTTCTTGTCGGTGAAGCTGCCGCTGGTCGCCGTGTAGTCGATATCGTCGGAGCCCAGCACGCCCGCGAGTGTCCCGTGCGTCGTCGCCGTGAGGCCACCGTCGTAGACCTTGTTCGCCGCCGTGATCGTGCCGTCAATCGCCAGCTTGGTGATGTTGGCCGTGGTCGTGGTGGTCGGCGAGAACGTGTAGTTGGCGGCATCGGTTCCCGTAGCGGTGATACCGGTCACCGTCACCACCTTGTTGTCCGCGGCATTCTTGTCGGAGAAGGTCGCGCCGGTGTAGTGGAACGTTGCCGAATCCGTACCGAGCAGCGCCGGTGCCACCAGCGTGACCACCGCACCCGTCGTCGCGTCGTAGACCTTGCTGATACCCGTGGCGCCCACGGCCACCGTGTACGGCGTAATGCTGAAGGTCTGCGAGCCGCCGACGAAGGTGTAGTTGCTGGCCAGGGCGGCGCCGTTGCCGGTCAGGACGAACTGCGAGATATCGAGATCGTTCGCGGTGCCGGCCTTGTAGTTCCCGACGTTCTTGGAAAGAGTGCGACCGGTGCCGCTCACCGTCAGCGTTTCGCCGGTAATGCCAGCCACATGCGTCGGATCGTTAAGCATCGCCGCCGTTACGTCGGTGTTGGCGTCATAGATGCGCGTGCCCGTCAGGTTGACCGGGCGCGGCGTGACGGCCGCAATGGCAGTCAGGCTGTTCTGATTGATCTGGTAATTGCCGCCATCGGACCCCGTGAGGCCCAGGCCGCCAATGCTCACCTGCTTACCTGTGGCTGCATTGGGATCGTTGAACGTAGCGCTCGTGTAGCTATAACCGACGGTGTCGCCAGCGATGATGCCGCCGGAGGTTAGATGCGCGACGGCATTCCAGTTACCGTCATAAACCTTGTCGTCGGCGGTCGCCGTTGCGTCGATCGGGCGCGGCGTGATCTTCCCCGTTAACGTCGGCTTGGTGAAGGTGTAATTGATGGCGTCCGCGCCGCTCACCGACATGTTGGTCGTCACGCCCCGGGTGCCGACATCCTTGCTACTGAACGTGCCGGTCGTACCGTTGTTCAGCGTAACGGCGTCGTTATTGAATAGGCCGACCCAGGAGACGGCATTGAGCAAGGCATTCGTGGTCCGGTCATATTCGTGGTCAGCGACCGAGGTCGACACGGTCAGCGGTGCCTTGCTGATAGCCACAGTGCCTACCACGGAATAGTTTTGCGCCAGTGCGGTGCCGTGATCTCCCAAGGCAAGCGTACTCACGTCACTCAAGCTCTGCGTGCCCGCGTTCTTTGACGCCAGGGTTCCGAAGCCGCCCAGCGAAATCTGCTCGCCGTTTACGCCATTGATGAGGCCAGTGCTCGTGAACAGCCCGGCATTGGCCGTCGCAGTAGAATCGTAGACGCGCTTTCCTGAGAGGACGATCACAAACGGAGTGATCGTACCCCGCGTGCCGGTAGCGACCGTCGGCAGGATGTAGTTGGCTAGATTGGTACCCGCTGCAGCAACGAAATCGGACACCGACAACGTGGACTGCAGGCCGACATTCGTGCCTGCGTTCGCGCTGTTGTACTGCGCCGTCGACGACTGTGGAATCGTCGCGTTTTCGCCTGTGGCGAAGCCGGTGAGGCTGTAGTCGCTCGCGAGCAGGGTGACCGATTTCGAACCATCGTAAGGCTTGGTCGGATTGCCGATGATGCTGGCGAAGAGCGGAGCGCGTGAAATATCGGCCGTGAGACCGCTGACCTGGTTCACCTGGTAGTTGCCTGCACGATCGCCGCCGAGCGTGTAACCCTGCGTGGTCACTGCCAGCCCGTTCGCTGCATTCGCCGATCGCGTATTGCCCGTGGCCCCGTTGGCGTTGAGCGTGACATGGCCCGCGTCGGAGGCGAAGACGTTGTCGAGGGACGTCGCCGAGTTATCCAGCGCGATGAGGGTAGTGCCGTCGTAGGTCTTGCCGTTGGCCTTCGCACCGAGGATGTTCAGGGTGAACGGCGAGATCGTCGCGGCGAGACCGGTCAGCGGCATCAGGGTGTAATTGCCCTGCTCCGCACCGGTGATGCTGAAGCCGGCGGCAGTGACCGTACGCGCACCCGCGTTCGCGCTGTCGAACGTACCCGTCGTCCCCTTGACCAGGCTCACCTGCCCGGCGTCCGAGACGACCAGTCCGGACAGGAACGCGCCGCCACTGTTGAGTGTCGCATTCGTGTTGGTGTCGTATACCTTGTTCTGTGCGGTCACGCCCAGGATGTATAGCGGAGCGGCGGTGATCGTACCCGGGCCGGTCGCTTCCAGATCCAGCGTGTAATTGGACAAGTCAGTATTCGAGTGCGCCAGGTAGGACGTCAGCGCCATCTCGGCCGTGATCGTCTTGCCGGTACCCACGTTCTTGTCATCAAAGGCGACGGACTTCGATGGAACGATGTCGGCGCCCTCGCCGGTGACGAAACCAGTGATGTCGTAATTGCTCTTGTTCAGCGTGATGTAGGTGGTGCCGTCGTACACCTTGGACGGCGTCCCGGTGATGATCGCTGTAAGCGGTGCGGGGTTGATCGCACCCGTGCCGTACGCCACGGTGGCGAAGGGGGTGTAGTCGGAGGCCTGCGCGCCACCGAAGGGCACGTAATCACTCTGCGTCAGGGTCACCGATACCGGCTGGGCACCCACGTTCTTGCTGGCGTATGTGCCCGTGGTCTTGGATATGGTGAAGCCTTGGCCGCTCGGGAACCCGCCAGCGGTGCTGACCGTGTAGTCGCCCGGGACGAGGTTGGCAACGGTCGTGCCGTCGTAGATACGCGTCGGCCGCCCGCTGATCACTACGGTGACCTTGCTGCCATCGGCCTGGAGAACCGTGCCGAATCCCGTGATCAGTGAGGGCAGGATGTAGTTCGACAGGTTGGTGCCGGAGATCGGACTGAAATCGCCTGGCGTCACGGAGACAGACACGCCCTGGACACCGGCATGGCCGGTGTCATAGGTGCCGTGCGTCTGGGTGATCGAGGCACCCTCACCGGCGATGAAGCCGTAGACCTGATAGTTCGATGCGCTGAGCGTTGCATCGGTCGTGTTATCGAACACCTTGGTCGGGTTCTCGACGATCTGCCATGTGAGCGGCGCCTGGGCAATCGTTCCCAAGCCGCTGATGCTCGACTGGAAAGAGTAATTCGAGAGGATCGTCCCGTTGTTGAGGCTGAAGTCGGACGCCTCGATCAGTGCGGTGACCGTGCGGCTCCCCGCGTCTTTGCTCGCGTAGGTCGCGCCAGCACTCTGCGTGATGGTGCCGCCTTCGGTGCCCTGCCAGCCGACGATGGTGACATCGCCGCTTTCGATGTTGGCGTTGGTCGAACCGTTGTAGACGCGCGTCGGGTTACCGGTGATGGTCATGCTCAGCGGTGCCGGCGTGATATTTGCCGACATGCCACTGGGCTGGGCGAGCGCGTAGTTGCCCGTGCCCGTTCCGGTGAGCGCGAAACCGCTGCCGGTCACGGCGATCCCATTGCCGACGTTGCGCGTGGCGAAGCTGCCGGTGCCGTTGGTGAAGGCGATACCGTTGCCCGCGTCTGCGGCGACGATGCCGACGAGCGTGGGATTGTTGTACAGCAGGATCGCCGCCGTGTTGGCGTTGTAAGTCTTGTCCGCGGCGGACACGCCGCTGATCGTGAGCGTCTTCTTGCCGATCGACCCGCGAACGTCGGTCGGATTGACCAGCTCGTAGTTAGCCGACTTTGCGCCGGTCAGCGTAAAGCCCTGCAAGCTGACAACCTTACCGTTGCCGACATTCGCATCGGCGAACAGGCCGACGCCGAGGCTGCCGTCGAGGGTGACGTTGTCACCGCTGATCACACCGAAGATGTTCGCGTTGGACGTATCCAGCGCGTCGTTCCTCGTGCCGTCGTAGGTCTTGTCGGTACCCACGATGCCGGACAGCTGTACCTTCGCCTTGTTGATCGTGCCTGCGCCCGTAGCGCTGGTGGGCAGGATGTAGTTGCTGAACTTGGTGCCGTTGGCTGCGACGAAGTTGGAGCTGACGAAGGTTGCGTTTACCGTCCGCGCGCCCGCATCGGCCGAGTCGTAGGCCACGCTGTGCGGCTGCGCGAAGCTGATGCCGTCCGTGCCTTGCAGGCCGAGCATCTGGTAGTTGCTTGCGATCAGGGTCGCCGTGTCGGTCGCGTTATAGGTCTTGGTCGGGTTGTTGATGATGTTGACGATCAACTGACGCGGATCGATCACACCGATGTTGGCGGCCACGCCCAGCCCGGTGAGGGTGTAGCCGAAGACCGGGATGGTGCCGCTGGCATCGGTGAACGTGTAGTTCGCAGCGTTACCGGACGAGGTGACCTTGATCCCGCTCGCTGCGTCCGCCGAGGCGTAGGTACCCGCGCCGACGAGAGCGAACTTTTCGCCGTTGAGGAAGCCGGTGCGCGAGATGTTTGCGTCGGTCAGCGGCGCGCCGCCGGTGCCGGCGTCGTACGTCTTCTCGCTGGTGCCGACCAGCCCGGTCACGTTGACGGTCGGTGCGAGCGCGTAGAGGAAGCCGTTCAAGCCGGCGGCGGCCGCGTTCGGGGCGGTGCCGGTGGAGGCGTTGTATTGGATGAATCCAGGCGTCAGGCCACCCGCGACGTTGCCCGAGGGGTTGGCCGAATAGACCAGCCACCGCCCCGTCGACGTGGTGAGTGCCGAAGCGCCTGCGTTGTTGACGAACGCGTTCGCAGCCTTGAGCGTGATACCTGTGCCGGCGGCGATGGTCGCACCCGACGCCAGCGTGATGTTGCCGTTGCCACCGTTGCCACCAGCCGTCAGGGACACGCCACCCGCGCCATTGATCGGCGCATTGACGTTGATCGCGCGGTACGCGTTGAGCGTCAATGATGCCAGCGGGTTGGTCCAGGTGATCGCCGCGTTGACGTTGATGTCGCCGACGCCATTCGGGTCCTGGATGCCGTCGCCGGAAGCGCCGGTCGCCGTCGTCGTTTCCGTGACGTTGGTGCCACCGTTCAACGTGTTCGAGATGGTCGTGGCCGCCGCACCATCGATCGTCAGGTCATACGGGTCGACCAGCCACGTACCGGCCTTGCCTTTCGGTGCGCTCGCATTGATCGACGCTGCACCGATGTGTGCGAATGCCGCCGAGGTTTCGATGCTGCCGCCATTGCCACCGTTCGGCGCGCTGGCATCCAGCGTGCCTTCGACATTCACATGGCCGGCTTGCATGCCGCCGAGCAGCACGATCTGGCCGTTGTGGTTCTCCACCGTCTGCGCGCGGACGACACCGGTGTTGTTCACCGTGCTGGCAAGCAGCGAATCCGCCGCGCCGGCGGTCATCAGCACGCGCCCACCATCGGCCTGCACCAGCTGGCGATTCTCGACGAGGTTGTCCAGCGTGCTGCGGTCCACCTGCAGATGAAGCAGCTGGCTGCCCTCGAAGGTCAGCGTGACCGCGCTGCCGCCACCCATGGCGACGGTGCCGAGCTGTGCACTGATCGTGCCCTGGTTCGATACCGTGTTGCCGAGCAGGGCCACGTAGCCGCCGTTGGCTGCGCGGATCGATCCCTTGTTGACGATGCTGCCCTTGCCATCGCCGCTGAAGCTGCGGGTGTTCGACGAGAGCGAGCTGTCCGACGTATCCAGCGTGGAGGCGACCAGGCCGCCGACATTCACTTGCGAGCCCTGGCCGAACAGCACGCCGTTCGGATTGATCAACCAGACCTGGCCATTCGCGTTGAGGTGTCCGTAGATCTCCGACGCACTGTTGCCGAGGATGCGGTTGACCGCGATCGCGTCGCGACCCGGCTGGACGAAGTTCACCGTTTCGTTCGGCGCGATGTCGAAGCGCTGCCAGTTCAGCGACAGCTGCTGGCTGTTCTGGTTGATCGTGGTGATCGCGCCGTTCTGGTTGATCGCGCCACTGCCGGAGACGATCTGCCCACCGGTTTGGCCGGCATGCGCGGTACCCGCGGCGCCAAGCGCCAGCGCGATACACATTGCGATCGAAGCGACACGTGGGCCCTTCGCGGCGGAAGCGGTGCGTGCCGCAGGACGGCTGTTGCGAGCGAGTTCACTGGCAGCGACCCACTGCGAGGTAGCGGCATTCCAGCACAGGCGATAGATACGATTCATTTCGAGCAACCTTCGGTCGTGAGCGCATGCGACGTGCAGAGGCGTACCCAGCGTTGGCCGAGTCGAGATGGTTGCTATTGGGCCCCCCTGCGGGCGGCACCGGATCGTTTCGACTCCGGCGCGTTTCCGGCATGTTAGCCGATAAGTGTGATTGGCATCACATTTAGGTTGTGAAGACGGTCGCACTCATGGCATTTGACCCGGGTAAATCCCGTCACTTGCCCGGTGCCCTCAGTGCGGAGAAGCCAGCTCCACGCAGAAGTCGACGAAGGCGCGGACCTTGGGCGGAGCGTTCTTCCGCGAGGGATAAAATGCGTACAAGGGGAAGCTTTCCTCGGCCCAGTCCGGGAACAGCTCGACCAGCCGGCCATCGGCGAGCGCGTCCTGCACGCTCACCGCCAGCACCTGGGCGATGCCTGCACCAGCGATGCACACGGCGAACATGATCCCGGAGTCGGTGACCAGCAGGGGGCCCGTCGTTTCGACCGGAACGACCTTGCCCTTCCGATGGAATTCCCAATCGAATGGCCGCCGCGTGACCGGGTCACGGAACTGGATGCAGCGGTGCCGGGCGAGGTCCTTCGGCGTCGCCGGGCGACCGTGCGCCGCGAGGTAGGCCGGCGCCGCAACGGTGAGGACCCGGGTCTCGAGTAGCTTGCGGCCGATCAGCGAAGAGGACGGCGGCACGCCGAAGCGAACAGCCACGTCGATACCGTCGGCGACGAGATCGCCCAGCTCGTCACGGGTGACGATCTCGAGCTCCAGCGCCGGATATCGCTCGAGGAAGGCCGCGAGCTGCGGCGCAATGACCTGGCGGGCGAACATGGCATCGAGGCTGACCCGAAGCCGGCCACGTACCGCCTGGGAATCGCCGGCGGCGGCCAGCGCCGCATCCTCGATGCCCGACAGCAGGGGCCCCACCTGAGCGTAGAGGCGCTCCCCTTCGTCGGTCAGGGTGACCGACCGCGTGGTCCGGTGAAGCAGGCGTACGCCCAGCCTCTCTTCCAGCCGACTCACCGCACGGCTCACACCCGATGGCGAAAGGCCTAGCGCGTCGGCCGCACGGGCGAAATTGCCCGTCTCGACGACAGACACCAGGACGCTGAGGTTGCCGAGCAGGCGGCCGTCGGAGGACATGAGGGGCGACTCGTGATCGTGAGTCACGAAAGATCTTCCTCCACGGACATTCCGTCAATAGAGCGTGGCGCCTATGCTGGGCCCCTTCCCCTTCCCCCGGAGCCTTCCCATGACGACCTCACACCCACGTACCGCACTCATCCTCGGCGCCAGCCGCGGCCTGGGGCTCGCCCTCGTCGAGGAATACCTGCGCCGCGACTGGCATGTGGTCGCCACCGTGCGTGGGGAGACGCCGGCCGCGTTGTCCGGTCTTGCCGCCGCATCGGAGGGACGCCTCCGCGTCGAGCACGCCGATATCGCCCATGGCAGCGATATCGACGCATTGCGTCGAACCCTCGATGGCATCGCCTTCGACCTCGTCTTCGTCAACGCAGGCGTGATGACCCAGGCGCGCGACGCGAACGGGGCAACGATTTCCGACGAAGAGTTCGCCCATGTCATGGCGACCAATGTCCTTGGTCCCATGCGCGTGCTCGAAGCTTTCGAGTCGCTGGTACCGCGTTCCGGCACGCTGGGCGTGATGTCGTCCGGGCTGGGCAGCATCGAAAACAACGTCGACGGGGCCTGGACCGTGTATCGCGCCAGCAAGTCGGCCCTGAACCAGATGCTGCGCAGCTTCGCCAATGTGCGCAAGGGCGACCCGCGGGCTGTGCTGGCCATCGCACCCGGCTGGGTACGCACCGACATGGGGGGCGCCGATGCCGCCCTGTCCATCGAGGAAAGCATTCCGCGCGTCGTCGACGTGATCGAGGCGTATCGCGACAAGGCCGGCGCGCACTACGTCAATTACCAGGGCCAGATCCTGCCCTGGTAAGACCTCAAAGCCAGATACGGATGCCGGCAACCCAGCGACGGTCGGTGATACGACGACCGTCGCTGCGCGCGAGGTCCGCGGTGCCGCCGGTGAGATGCTCCCACGACACGCCGATGTACGGCGCAATGGTGCGGCGGATCTCGTAGCGCAG
>Ga0247742_10001924_pt1 | contig 13911 bp, 13 predicted proteins | sample UWRJL208509C2_FD_180944 | JGI IMG/M metagenome (GOLD analysis project Ga0247742, IMG submission 180944) | Plant litter microbial communities from Arlington Agricultural Research Station in Wisconsin, United States - UWRJ-L208-509C-2 | ecosystem: Environmental > Terrestrial > Plant litter >...
CCGAATACGGCGTTATCAGCCCCCAAGGGATAGGTATATTTAACCTGGTTCGTTTTTGTATCTATTGCTTGAGTTTTGGTTGAGCCAACTACAATTAATTCTGGCACATCATCTTTGTCTACATCTTGCAGCAGCAATTTATAGCTGTAGCTGTAGTCATCTGTAACTGCAATGGACGAATCATACTTCCCCACAGTCAAATTATAGATTTGTATGGAACCGTTAGACGTCGCAACGTATAGAAAATGGTTATCCGTTGATTTATCGTAATAACCTTGAATACTTGATGTTGTCGCATTGTCGTTAAGAACGTACTGTTGCACTATCTGATAACCAGTATCAGTGCTTTTGACTACGTTGATTCTATTGTTAGGACCGAAGTCATTTCCGCCGCCTACAACGAGTTCTTTTTTATTGTCCCCATCAATATCGGCGATATAGCTACCGCTAGCAGCTATTCCTGAACCAAAAGTATAGAAACCCCATTTTTTAACAACTGCTGTAGCCTCCGCTTTAACAGCCACCACAAGCACCATTAATGTAAGTGCAATTAAACTTACTACCTTTTTTGAAAACATATGCATATTAATCTCCTAGATATATGCTTGATCAGGCCTTTGCCTAGTTTTAACTAGTTAACTTAAATGATTGATTCAGATCGGTTACGCAACATTTACTCCAATAAATAGTCCTGCTTAAGACTCCTTGACTAGCATATAGGCAATGCGGAATTACTGATGGAGAGCGAATATTAAATCAAAAGGGAATTCAACGACACTCAAATATGTAAAATCTCGAGAAACTACCTTTTCGCTACTAAAGCATAAGTTTATCGCTATATTAAACCTCAGAAGGGAAAACAAAACTTCTCCGAGATATTTGGAAATAAATATTCGTTAAGTTACAACTTCAATTTTAGCAATTTTGATCAAGATAAGATTTTTAAGTCGCTCTAGTATGAAACCGTTGTGGAGATAATTGTTAAATGAATAAATACCACTTATAGCCTTATTAATAAAATTATTCCTGCAGGAAAATGCTCACGTATCAGGCATGCAGGTAGCGACGATTCCATGGGAGTTATTGTAAATTTCCTTTATTGCGAATGGTTAAATGACTCGGATTTTGAACTCAGAGACTTTCCCATTTTTTTGATAGACTGAGATTTTCCCCTGACGTAGCTGAAAATAAAATGGTTACTGATGTTTACTTGCGTATTTAATAGACCATCCTTTGCCTATTACATCATACGACTATCTATTTGCACTCCAAACGAACTAGATACCCAACTCGCGCAAAATAGCCTCTTTCAGAGTTTGCGCTTCTGGAGTAGATAATTTACGAGGGTGGGAGAAAGGAACCTCGAACACTTTCTGAATTTTTGCAGGGCGCGGTGACAAAACAATAATGCGATTGGCCAAATGAATAGCTTCCTCAACATCGTGAGTAATTAGCAATACCGTATGGCGCTCTTCTTCTAAAATGCGCAGTAATTCAGTGCGCATTTTTAAATTCATCAAGGCATCCAGCGCAGAAAAAGGTTCATCCATAAATAATATTTCTGGTTTCACAACTAGTGCGCGTGCAATTTCTACCCGCTTTAACATGCCGCCGGATAATTCGTGAGGATAATTTTTTTCAAATCCTTTCAAGCCAACCATCGCAGCGTAATGATCTGCGAGTTCTGCTTTATCGCCGTGATCATTGCCATTCAGACCGAACATTAAATTTTGTTGCACATTTAGCCAAGGAAAAACTGAACCGTGTTGTGATATTACAATGCCATTAGCATTGGGGCCTTTGCGAATTTGACCATCGATTGCAATGTGTCCCTCATCAGGCTCTTCAAAACCTGCGATGATTTTCATCAATGTAGATTTACCACACCCGGATGGTCCGACTATGGCAACAAATTCACCTTCAACAATAGAGAGGTTAATACCGCCTACTACCTCGCGAATTTCCTTGCCAGATGTAAAACTTTTTTTAATATCTTTGATAATAATTTTATCGACCATAACGCCACCTTACTGTTTTGAGCCCTTCCAAAAGTCGCATTAGGCCGTCTAATAAAAGTCCAATAATTCCAATGATAATCATGCCTGCAATTACCAGATCATAACGGTTTCCAGCGTTGCGCGAATCCATAATTAAATAACCGAGGCCCGAACGCAGTGCGATCATTTCGGCAGCCACAACTACTAACCAGGCAACACCGAGTGAAATACGCATGCCCACAATCATTTCCGGTAACACCGCAGGAATAATAACCTGAGTAAATAATTTGTAGCGCGATACTCCAAAGTTTTCAGCTGCATTCAAATAGCGTTTTTCAATGGTGTGAACACCCGCAGCTGTTTGTACGATGAGTGGAAATACAGAAGCGATAAAAATTAAAAAAATCGGAGACGCATTGCCTACACCGAACCAAAGAATGGCTAAAGGAATCCAGGCGATGGGGGAAATAGGACGCAAGATTTGAAAAACAGGGTTAAGTGTTGTTTAAGCAAATTCGATGCGACCCATCCATAAACCTAATGGAATGGCGACCACAACCGCCAATAAGAAACCAGCACCCACACGCATTAAAGACGAAGCAATATGTTCCCAGAGCGAACCATCAGCAGCCAATTCCGCAGTTCCCGTCACTACCTGTAAAGGCGTTGGAAAAATAGCACTCTCGGTTTTAACAACGACTATCCACCAAACGGCTATGAGCAATGCAAATACGATTAAGGGTGGCAATATTTTATTTAGTTTTTTCACTCTACACCTTACAACAAATAATCTGATGAATTTTCAAGAATTTGATGAACTATTAAAATTTTTTAGAGTTTTGAGCTCAACCAACGCACGAGTGTTTTAAACCGCCATTGCAGCCGCTGCAAACCTTGTGTAGGTTCAGGGTCCACCACTATTGTCATCTGACCGCTAGCATGTGCAGTGCAGGCAAATTGATAATCTGACGCTAATTCAAATGGTAATTTAAAACTTTGATTAGGCATTATAAGAGTTGGTCCAAATATTTGCGGTACCGTATCGAGATTGCGCAGCACCAACACATCGCGCACCCCCAAAGCTAGATAAATTTGCTGCGGCAAAATTTCAACTTTATTGCCTGCCGAACGATTTGCCCAAGTACCCTTTGGAATTTCAAAAATTTCTTCGCGAGATTCAAATTGCAATGGAAAAAAAGCCAATAACAAAGCCATGTCCAATAAAAGATTTATGGACAAAATCACCACCAAATGACGGCGAATAAAATTCACTAGCTCGCTGCCTTCTTGTCAGGCAAAGTTTTATGGTTGGGAGTTTCAAGGGTTGGAGTTTGCAGAAGTATTTTTATATCGTGAACTATATCGTCAGCACTTTTGCCGAAAGGTACAAGTGCACGCAGATAACCGGAAGTATCAATAAGGTAAATATACGAAGAATGATGCACCTGATTGCCTAGAGCCTTTGCGGCAACTATGCCGTATTCTTTTTGCACCGCCGCAAGCTGCGCTTCAGTGCCGGTTACGCCAATAAAAGTAGGATCAAAAATACCGAGGTATTCACGCAAACGTGTTGGAGTATCTTGCGCAGGATCAACAGTGACATAAACAACCTGCACATTGTCTGCAAGACTGCCAAGCTTTTTGCGCACTTGGGTTAAATTCGCAAGCGTAACCGGACAAACCTCTGTGCAATGCGTAAATCCAAATTCCAAAACAACCAATTTACCGCGTGTTTGTTTGAAATCGAGCTCACCACCTTGAGAGCTTTGAAGAACAAAATCCGGCGCGAGCCGCGGCGGATCAAACACGCCTGATTTGAGCGCTTGGGTTTCGGCTTCGGCAGCGGTAAATATCAACAGACTCACCGCTAACAACACTAACTGCTTCACTGAAAATGCCTCTTTGAATATCACAAAACAATCGTTGTTGGTTGTGCAGCTTTTGTAAAACGCTCTTCCATATAAGTTTCATAAGCCACGGGACGCTTGAGCGTGCCAGCCTCAATGGAGAGCTGCATTAAATCTTCAAATTCACTTTTAATCATACGCAGATCGCCGTAAGTGACGCGGTCCGTGGGAGTTTCCATAACAAACTTGAGGATATTAGGGTCTTGATTAAAAAATTCGCGCTTAGCCGCTATAGCTACTGCTTTATCGCGATTGATTTGCTGCTCGTCTAACCATCGACCAGCACCCATAACATGGTTAACCAAATCCTGAACCATTTCAGGGTTTTCCTGAATTAATTCTTCACGCACAGTTAGCACACAACAAATATAGTTGCGCCATTCGTCGCGCGTCATACGCAATGGCCGTGCGTAACCGGCGCGCTGCGCGGCAGCACCAAAAGGCTCACCGGTACAGTAGGCATCAACCGCATTTGCGTAAAGTGCAGCGGGCATATCTGGCGGCGGCATTTCAATAATTTCAATATCTTTTGGCGTCATGTTTTCTTGCGTGAGCATTTTACGCAGGAACAGAAAATCTACCGCGAAGCGGCTGGGAATGGCAATGCGCTTGCCTTTCAATTGGGCGAAGCTTTGAAAGGTAGAATCAGTGCGAACCATAATCACCGCACCCGACCGATGCCCAAGCGACACAATTTTTAGCGGCACTTTCTTATCCGATAAATCCATTACCAGCGGCGCCAGCATATAGGCGGCTTGAATGCGGCCAGCCATAAGCGACTCTTTAATTTCCGGCCAACCACTGTATTTACTGTATTGATAGCTGAAGCGGCTATCGCCTGTTCCGGCCAGATTGCTCGCGACTTTAGCGGTACAGGCTACTGGCAAGGTGAGATTACAAGTAACAGGCAAGCCGCCAACCTGAAGCAATTTGGTATTACCTTCCGGTTGCTTTGAACAACCCGTCAAACCCATAAATGGCAAACTCGCAGCCGCAGCTGTTGCGCCCAACACTAATTGGCGGCGGGAAAGGACATCAAAACGGTGATCTTTAGGATTCATAGTAGCCCTCAGCTGGCTAGCAATATCCGCTTGTTATTGGTCGTCGGATTTGCGAGGTGAGAGTGTCGCCAATAGCTATCTACTTGTCCAGCCTGATGCTGATAAGACTTGGCTATAGCATCGACTCTCAATGTCTTCTATAAGGAGAAAATAGGCTTAACGCAATTGAACAGATAAGATAGCGGCCTAGTTCATATAGCTTCGTTCCACATCATTCCCTCCTGACCGGAAGACCACATGGATTACTGTTCACAACCTGAGCTGCTGCCTGTCGCTGATGCTATTGCGCACATGCAGTCTGCTGTAACGCCCGTTGTAGATATTGAAACCGTTGAGTTGCAAGCGGCGCTAGATCGCGTGATTGCTAAGCCTGTTTATTCTGCGTTGAATATCCCCAGCCACAACAATTCTGCAATGGACGGATATGCATTACTAAGTGCGCATGCAAGCCTTGAAAAACCATTGCGGCTTGTCGGCACCGCACTCGCTGGCCATCCATTTAATGGCGAAATAAATGTGGGGGAATGCATAGGTATCATGACTGGTGGAGTAGTACCCGCGCGCACTGATGCTGTCATCATGCAAGAACAAGTTACTGTTACTGGAGATGGAATTCAATTACATCGAATCCCGGAAGCTGGCGAAAATATTCGCCGCGCGGGTGAAGACATTGCAATTAATTCATTAGTTCTTGAACAAGGTAAACGCCTAAATCCTTTGGATATAGGTTTGCTGGCTTCGTTGGGTGTTAGCCACGTAAATGTTTTTCGGCGCATTCGCGTTGCCGTGTTGTCCACAGGCGATGAATTAAAACCCGTCGGCCAATCGCTGCAAGCTGGTGAACTTTACGATAGCAATCGGCAAACATTATTGGCTTTGTTATCACGCATTAATGTCAGTGTGATCGATTGCGGTTTAGTGGCGGATGATCCAAACAAGATTCGCGATGCATTTGAAGCAGCAATCGCACAAGCAGATGTCATTATTTCCAGTGGCGGCGTTTCCGTAGGTGACGCTGATTACACTAAAAAGGTTTTGAAATCATTAGGGAAAATAAATTTCTGGAAAGTTGCTATCAAACCAGGCAAACCATTTGCGTTCGGTTCATTCAATAAAACACAAAATGAACCTTGTTGGTTTTTTGGATTACCGGGTAATCCGGTATCGGCCGTAGTGACTTATCATCAATTAGTTTTACCGACACTGCGTTATCTTGCTGGCGAAAAAATCGAGCCTGCATTAACGCTTAACGCTATCACTCAATCACCGCTAAAAAAGCAACCTGGGCGTGCGGATTATCAACGCGGTATTTTGCAAGAAGTGGCTGGTGAAAATATAGTACATAGCACAGGGAATCAGGGCTCTGGCGTATTGAGCTCTATTGCACGCGCTAATTGTTATATTTTTCTTGAACAGGAAAGTGGTTCGGTCGCGAAAGGAGAGAAAGTTCAGGTAATTCCTTTTGACAAATTTTTACTTTAATTAAAATTTTTAAAATACTTTTCCGACAAAACCTTTATGACGAATGAATTAAGTTACACCGAGTTATCACCCGACTATTTACAACGCTTCGGCGGCATAGCACGCCTGTACGGACAAGAAGCGCTAGTCAAATTACACGCGGCACATTTTGCAGTGATTGGTTTAGGAGGCGTTGGCACCTGGGTGGCCGAAGCTCTGGCGCGTTCAGGAATCGGTGAACTCACTTTAATTGAATTGGATGACGTCTGCGTGACCAATACCAACCGTCAATCGCACGCGCTCAAATCCAATATTGGCCGCTCCAAAAATGACGTTATCAGCCAACGATTAAAAGATATTAATCCCGACATTGTTATTCATTCGATTGAAGATTTTATCGATCAAGACAACATGAATTTATTTATCGGAAAACACCACCACGTTGTGATAGACGCAATGGATGCAGCACATATAAAAGCGCGCTTGGTAGCTTACAGTCTTGCGATAAAAGTGCGGTTAATTACGGTAGGTTCGTCTGGCGGAAAACGCGATCCTCAACAAGTAAGAGTTGCCGATTTGGGCCGCACGGAGAGTGATCCCATGCTGGTAAAAATTCGCACGCAACTTTATCGCCATTTCAATTTTTCGCGCGATAAAAATCGCAAGTTTCGCGTTGACGCCGTGTTTTCCACCGAGCAAATGGTTTACCCAAAGCCGGATGGTAGCGTTTGCATGGATAAACAATTTTTGGAGGCAGGTGTTAAGTTAGATTGTGCAGGGGGCTTTGGTTCAAGCGTAATGGTAACAGGCACATTTGGATTTGTAGCTGCAACTAAAGCGATTGAGCGTTATTTGGAAAAGTCGAGCCGATAATCATTCTTTAATCCGCGACTCCATCACACCGCGCTTTATAAAAACTACGCATAATTTTTCATCATTTATTGACCGGCCTAACTTATTTTATTGGCCGACCCAAACTATAAGGAACCAGCGGATGTGCAACTACAAATGGATTTATTTTTTACCATTCCTCGCATTAACTGCTTGTGGTGGTGCGGGTGGCGATTCAAGCTCAAGTTCAGTAGCAGCAACCTCAGCATCCAGTAGTTCAGTATTACTAGCGGCAAGCAGCCAACCCATATCAGTGCCCAGCCAAAGTAGTTTGTCGAGCGCGAACAGCTCATTGAGTAAACATAGTTCGTCGAGCAAAAACGCTTCGTCGAATCCATTAAGTACTAGCAGTGCAGTCAGTAGTTCAACTCAATCAGCTATTGAAATTATATCTTCCAGTAGCTCTATCAAAATCAGCTCAGCAAAAAGCAGCTCATCTACAACATCAAGCAAACAAAACTCGTCGTCGATATTAAGTAGTAAATCCAGTAGTTCCTATTCAAGTGCAAGTAGTCGATTAAGTAGCAGCAAAACATCTTCTGTCCTCACATCAAGTGCCAAAAGTAGTTCAAGCATCACAAGTTCCTCAAGTGTCAGCGCTACGCTCCTTTGGCATGCAGATTTTAATGATGGAATCGTTTTAGGGGGTACGCAAAGCGGCGCCATTGCGAGTATTGAAAACGGTGCTTATAAAATCGCATATCCACAAGCTACTGATGGCGCCCAATATTCGTGGTTGAATTACAACCCTCCGGCAAATACCAAACAACTTTTTATTAGCTTCAAAGTAAAAATTCCTGGCAATAAAGGTGGTTTAAAATTTCTTAAAATATTTGGTCAACACGGTACTGCAGATGCTTACTCAAACACCACCTTTGGACTCGACTACACAGGAATTGATGACGGCGTAGGCTCGCTTTACGCAATTAGTTTTGGTGACGGAACAGATGCACAAAACGATTCCCAAAACGTAATACTTTTAGGTGGTGATTACCCCAGTTGGATTGGCCGTTCTTACGGAAGCGCTACCGTAAAAACGCCTATGAAAAAATCTTTTAGAGCTGCTGATTGGGGTACTGATTGGCACACCTTCAAAATAATGGTCAAATTTAATGACGGAACAACGTCATCTAATGAAATTGCAAACGGTGCTTACTATCTTGAAATTGACGGCAATGTTTATGTAGATGCAACGGGATTATTTAATAGGAGTTACGCGAGTGGCAGCATCGACCACATAGAATTTAGCGGTTGGGCTCAAGGTAGCAAAAATATTCCAAATCCCGCGTTTGATATTTATTACGATGATATTGTAGTGAGTAGTGGTGGATTTATTGATCCGTCTACCAGCTCAGTTTCTTCCAATAGCAAAAGTAGTAGTCCGTCGTCCATCAGCTCAAGTTCGAAATCGAGTGCGGGTTCTTCATCCATTTTTAGCTCTTTCTCTAGCACTAGCAGTGCCTATTCAGTTTCGTCCAGCAGCGTAATAAACTCAACCGCGGGCTTGGTATGGCCAAATGGAATTGAACCGGGTGACCCAAGCGTGTGTGAAGCGCCTAATGGAAAACGTTGCTGGTGGGTGGATGCGAATGCAGCAACCGGAGGCAATGGTAATTACACAAATCCTTACAATGATTTTAAAGTCCTCGAACAAAATGTACGCGGTGGCGATTTTGTTTACGTGCGCGGCACATTTGATATGGCTAGCAATACATCTACGCATCAAATGACGTTAAATTTTTATACAGCGGCAGCAAGCGGTACTGCAAATGATCCCACTACATTAAAAAGCTGGCGAGCTTCTCCGCGCGCGGTCTTTTCATCAAACCGAACCAGCGCGCAAGTTCGTGTGACTCGAAATGGTGGCGTGCGAATTCAAAATATTGAAATAACTAATTTCGGTGATGCGGGAATTAGTATTGATGAATCAGTTAGCTTTGCAGAGCTCATCAACGTAGTAGCACGCGATGGACGTGTGACGCAATCCAGCGGCATAGGCGGCGGCGTTAGACTTTATGCGCAGGACACACTGCATACTTTTATTGTTAGAAATAGTCTTTTTGAAAACACATCCGCTGTTAGCGAATCAGGGGACAACGTGGGCGCACTCAGTTTAATTTCCGAGCCCACAGCTCATTCAGGTTCAACATTTAAGGTATACAACAATATTTTTCGCAATAATTATGTAGCCGTTCGCCATAAGCATGCAGGTCAAATTCACATGGAGGCTTACAATAATGTGATTGAGAATAATAAGTGGGGATTTAATTTACGAGCATGGAGCTCTGACATACATAACAATATTTTTGTTGGCAATGATATTGGTATGGTTTTAAACAATGCGAATTCGAATGCGAACCACAATTATACGGTTCGCTACAATACTTTCTACAATAACAATTATTTTGCACAAGCTCTTCCAGATTGGGATGACAATCTATTTAGCTCGACAATACATGTTGCAAATAATATTTTTGTTGCATCTTCAACTGGATTAGGGATTTTCTATATCGGAGAGACGGATTGGAATTGGGGGAAATTGGATCGTTCGTTAGCAACCTGGACTATGAATAACAACGTGTTTTTCTACCAGACAAGTGCGCGTAAATTTTTATACAGCCCACCACCCACAACAGAATATACAAAAGATTTTGTAGCAGGAAAAACGCAGTTCGGTGATACGACCTCAATATTAGCTGACCCACTATTTAATGATGCAATCAATGGAGATTTTTCACTTAAAACAGGATCACCTGCTATTGGTGCAGGCAGCAATGGTAGTACACCTGGAGCAGCACCACTACAATAATTCTAACCCACTTGGCGATTCATTCATGAGGCTCTCTACTCGCGCAATAATTGCTCGCAACCCATTATTGCGCGATGGTGTTAAATGTTTTTCCAGCCCAGCACTCTGCAATATTTTATAAAAATCTACCGCATTAATTTCTTCAGTCGTTTTTCCATTCACTTGTGCTAACAATAAAACGGCCAAGCCGTTAATAACGCGGCTATCACTATCAAACGCAAAATAGTTAGTGCCATTTTTATTTACATGTGCCAACCAGGCGGATACTTCGCAGCCCTTAAGTAAATATTCGGCAACACGCAATTCCGGTTTTGGTTGGATCAATTTTCCCCATTGAGTAAGTAAACGATATTGCGCTTGCCAATTTTGAACTGACATGAACTCGGCTAGTGAAACAGGAGATAAGTCGTCTACGATAAACATTAAAAGATAAACATCAGGAAGTTATTTTAAAAAGTAATTTTGAGTTAGCCGTGGTTTGTGTGGCAATTTTTTCAAGTGAAACATTGCGTAGTTGTGCCAACGTTTGCGCAATATCTACTATAGCATCAGGGCTGTTTCGTTGCCCCTGCTTGCCTTGTATTGGCATATCCGGCGCATCAGTTTCCAATAGCAAAGCTTCAAGCGGTAATTTTTTTACAGCTTCACGGGTTTTATTTGCGCGTTCATAGGTAATAGTTCCGCCTATGCCCAAGCGAAAACCCATCGCCCAATAACGCATTGCAATTTCATAGCTTCCACTAAAACCGTGTATGACACCACCTTGTGGCAGTGAGTAATTTTTTAACTGCGTGGATAACTCATTGTGTGCTTTTCGGCAATGAATAATTAATGGCCGAGAATTTTCTTGCGCAGACTTTAAATGCAGATCCAACACTTGTTGCTGTAACTGCATTGGAGTTTCCACCAGAGCATCCAATCCGCATTCGCCTATGGCGACACATTTAGTTTGGAAAATATGTCGTTGTAAATCTTGCTCAACAATACGCAAATAGCTTTCGATATTGTCCGCAGCTAAAGATTTTTCAATCCACCAGGGGTGAAGCCCAACAGCCATGTAAATATTATTGTGTGCATTTGCTATTTCTGACGCAACTTGCCACTGCTGCTGCGCGACGGCGGGAATAATTAGGTAGCCGATGCCACGCTGATTACAGGTTTGCCACACACTTTCGCGATCAGCATCGAACACGTCAAAGTCAAAATGGCAATGGCTATCGAATAACACAATCACCAAACCCCTGTTAAAAATTTCAACAATGACATTACAAAATTAATGTGTTTCATTTTGTAAGCGATTTTCGATACGCCGGTCAGGCACAAGCCAGAGAAGCGCTATAGTTACATAACCTAAAAGCGCTACCCACACACTGAAAAATGCTACAGGTATTGCAACTAAATATACGACAACAGAAATAATTCCTTTTGCATCTTTGCCGATGGCTTTCGCCACGAGCGAATCTTTTCCTTCCGTCGCGATAATACAATGAACCAAAATCCAGTAAGCAATACCTGCCATCATTAATACACCACCATAAAGTGCGACAGGTAAAGGATAGAAATGATTTTCACCCATCCAACCGGTCACAAATGGAATAAGCGATAACCAAAATAATAAATGCAAGTTTGCCCACAACACACCCCCACTAACATGCTTAACGGCGTGCAATAGATGATGGTGATTGTTCCAATAAATACCAACATAAATAAAACTAAGCACATAACTAAAAAATACCGGTGTTAATTTACTCAGTGCCGACCAGTCGGCACCGTGCGGCACTTTCAGTTCCAGCACCATGATAGTGATAATAATTGCCAGCACACCGTCGCTAAAGGCTTCAAGGCGATTTTTCCCCATGTGTGTCTCCTGTTTTCAATATTGCTTCACATTGTAAACGTGACGCTATTTTTGCGCATTCAACGGCTCGCGTGCAATTCATCGGATCGAGCCCAAATGCTAATTGCGATGGGTTAATTCACCGCTCCGTTTAAAATGGCCGAGTTATTAAGCAGGTCTGCTCGATATGAGTGACGTTATGTTTGATGATCCCTCCAAAAAACTTCAACTCGGCCTAGTTTATTTATTCGGTGTAATAGCCGCTATCGTAATTGGGCCCTTCATTGTAATGCGTTAATTGCAGGAGGGTGAAACACTGCATACACTTTTAATTTTGCAATTGTAAAACCCTGGATTCACATCGCTATGATGTCCTCATTAATTACTGCTAGCGTAATGGCTTAATTATTTGCTCGCCTAAACGAGCAACAACGTCAGTGTTTGGAAATTTTCGCGTCGCAAGATCCACTCACAGGGTTGCGAAATCGGCGGCTCATGGATGAAGAGTTGCGCTTGAATGCAGAAGATTTTACCCGCTACCAAACACCTGCCACGTTAATTATTTTCGATCTGGATAATTTCAATACCGTCAATGGCAAATTTGGCCACAGTAAGGGCGCCCAGATACTCACCAGTATAGGAGCCTGTTGATTGCCAGACTGCGCAAAACCGATCGCGCCTTTCGCTTAAGCGGAGAAGAGTTTGTACTTTTGGCTCGCAATACTCCTCTTGAAGAAGCCGCAATGATTGCAGAGAGCAAAAGCAGCTAATTTCAATGAAATTAGATTAAAAGCAGCCAGTCCAATAGACAGGCCAGGTCACCCCCTGATCAATAAGCGATCTAAACCTTCAAAACGGCATTTTTTAGACACAGCGGCTAAATTTACCGTTATCATCTGCGAACTTAAGCCAGTCAATCCATAACAGTACCGACCCGGCACAAACTCAAGTACCAGACCTTATGTACCACACTTTTTTTGGCCTCACAGAGCCCGCATTTTCCATAGCCGTTAACCCGCGCTATTTATATATGAGCCAGCAGCACAAGGAGGCTCTGGCGCATCTGCTTTATGGTGTTGCCGGTGGTGGTTTCGTCATGCTCACCGGAGAAGTGGGTACGGGCAAAACTACCATTATTCGCTGCCTACTCGAGCAAATGCCTGAAAACACTGACATAGCGATTGTGATGAACCCTATGTCTAACGTTCCCGAGCTGCTCACCACTATTTGTGATGAGTTGGACGCGGCCTATGTTAAAGACGAGCCCAGCGTAAAAGACCTGACTGACGCGCTGCACACTTTTTTATTGCGCAACCATACGCGTGGCCGCAACACGGTGCTCCTGATAGACGAAGCGCAGCTCTTATCAATTGAAGCATTGGAACAGGTGCGACTGCTCACGAATCTGGAAACAACTACTCAAAAATTGCTGCACATCATCTTGGTTGGCCAACCAGAATTAAAAACGCTTTTATCCAAACCCGAATTAAGGCAATTAGCCCAACGCATCACTGCGCGTTTTCATCTAACCCCACTAACCCTCACTGAAACCCAAGCCTATATTCGCCACCGCTTAAAGGTTGCAGGATTACCGGATGGGAGCAATCCATTTCCTTTTCCAATCATCAAACGCATACATGCCTTTACTGGTGGAATTCCGCGTTTGGTAAATGTGATTTGTGAACGCTGTTTAATCGGTGCTTATGGCAGCAACCAAATACGCGTTGATAACCCTATTTTTAACGCAGCGCGTAAAGAAGTTATTGGCGGTTTGGATCAAACACCACAAACTAAACAGCATTTATATTGGAAAATAGTGGTGGCGATGTTGTTTACAGCAGTTACGGTGAATGCTTTATATTTCACAGTCTTTGCAAAAAAATCTGTTGAAACAAAACCTGTGGCCAAGGTGGCAAGTTCAGTTGCGGCAAAAGGCACACTATCATCA
>Ga0247742_10001925_pt1 | contig 13908 bp, 12 predicted proteins | sample UWRJL208509C2_FD_180944 | JGI IMG/M metagenome (GOLD analysis project Ga0247742, IMG submission 180944) | Plant litter microbial communities from Arlington Agricultural Research Station in Wisconsin, United States - UWRJ-L208-509C-2 | ecosystem: Environmental > Terrestrial > Plant litter >...
TGTATATACCTCCAAGGTCTACTTACGAAGAGTTTGTCGGCGGTCAGACTTTCGAGGTTGAACACTGATGGCCGTGTTCTTCCATGTAATCAAACAGTGCGTTCTTCATTTCTGATCTTTTCTATATACTGAAAGCCGAGCTCTTAGACCTCCTGCATAGATCCGCATCCAACACCCATTCTTGCGAATCCCATTGGCCCCAATCCTCCTCTGCCCGCTCCAGGCGCTCATTCACGACTCTCATCCGCCAACAGAAGAAAAAGTCGGGGTTTCACCGGGTTATCAAGCCTCAAACATCACTCCAGTCAAATATACAGCCACAGGACCTAAATCCCATTAACTTCGGTGGCGCCGTATGCATATTTACGTTGAACGATGCCACTGGAGGCTTCGGAGCAGTTTTCGATGGAGGGCTAGCAGTTGATACGCTTCAGCAGCTTCATTCTCACCCAGAAATTTGTCACCTCTGCGGTATCTTCCATACCTACGCCAACTGCGAAAGAGAGGCTTCAAAGCAACAACTCCCAAGGGACTTCTCGTCAAAGCTTTCGCTCTGCCTTCCGCCCTCTGTCTGGACGAGGAATTAGTTTCCTAGAACGTATCGAGCTGTGAATATCGCCTCAGCCCCAACTCTGCGTGTTTGGGCTTTGGTTCTGGGTCTTACGGTGACCTCGAACGACACTTAGCTGCTTTGTCGCGCAAATTGCTGCGCGCTGGTAGCTAAAGTGACTTTGGAAGTGTGGTACCTTTGGAGGTAAGCATAATCATGATTTCTCGATCATTCGAGATCGATGATCCCTGACTCTTCTAGCAGAAGTATTATAAAAGTGGAATTCTCAAGAACGCATAGAATTATACACTTTACAATGGCCTTACCGCCAGCATTTCCGTATCGTAACCAAGGCAGTCACTCGGATTCTCAACTTTCCTCCACGCTGGCAACCATGCCCAGATGTGCAGTTGGTAGCAGCTCATGCGCCCATTTCGCCTTTGTCGACATGTTCGGTGCATTTCCGTAGTTCTCCCTCCGTGGCCAACCTTACCATTCGCAACCTCCGAGTGTCTGAAAGCACGATGCGCACATATGTTCCAACATCTACTTCAGCACGTGACATCCAGCTCCATCCCAAACCGTTCATCGTGCTCGGCATCGATCTCTGGTACACAAAGTTTGCTCAGAACCTTCGAAAATCGAGCTCTCAGCTGCTGGAGGTCTCCTTGATCTTCAAACTGGCAATGCACCCCTTCTCCTCGAGTGTCTTCGAGATGTCGATCCACCATATCTTCAACACCCCAAGTCCGTCACTGGGGCCCACCACCACTGTCAAGCGCCCCAACCGCAAGCGGGTCCGATCTCGAACGATGACGCTAATATCGGCGACAACTCTTCTCTGTAGTCATGACGAGTTTGACTTGGTTGGTGGGATATGGTTGAGCATTTCGTTCGACTCTCGGCAGCCTTCATCGCCGCTGAACTCGAAAGGTATGTTCTACATAACATATATCTTCTCTCGTCATCCACTGACAGCTGGCCTCTTTGTTAGACTACCTGGACACCGCATCTCTGGATATACTCAAGTTAACGGGACGCATGATATTCCGGACGTTACGCGATTGTGTGTTGGTCGCAGACTCTGTATCTTTGCGCCAACCAGTGCCTGAACGCATAGACGCTAAGAGCGACCGTCACCAAGAGGACATTCGGTCTTGCTAATCTGTTGCCTGAAGATATATGTGCTACATTCTGACAGTTATCGCGGGTTCGCTGTCTTTCCTGGCTCGATCCTATGCCGTCGAATATTCGTTGTTGAAGAGGTGTGCAACAATTCTTTACTTGACATTCGGTATCCTCATGTATTTTTGACCAGGCATATATCCGAACTCAGTACCCATGCCACCTCCGCTTCGACTCAACCCGCAATATCTGTGGAACGCATTGCACAAGAATCGAGTAACTCAAACGGTACGTTCTTCATCGGCCATCTCTGATCTTTCCTATGTACTGACATGCCGTCTATTAGACCTCCCTGTACTCAGACGGATCCAGCACCCATTCGCAATATCTCAACGGTCTTTTGTCCACTACCCTACTGTCAGTCTTTGCTCCTTTGCCCTCGATGACAACTCAACCCACACAGCCCTCCAGCAACTTGCCGCTGAGCACGCCTGCCCTTCGACGACCAGCTTGAAAACCTCTGGACTGCATGCTGGCACAATGTTGGGCAACGATGCATACGTTTGCCTCAGTCCGGCGACGAAGAGGCTGTCAGTGGTCCAGCTATCGAGAATCGAGTACCGATCTTCTGTATCCGTGTTGTTCTATAACTCAAACGGTGCATTCTCGTCTTATGTGTCTGGTCTTTCCTATTTACTGACAAGCCAACTTCTTAGATCTTGTGTGCACGGACCCGAATCCAACGTCTGTTCATACGAATGCCATCGGTTTCGATCTTCTTCTGCCCACCGCAGGCACTCTTTCGCTACTACTACAAACCACGGGATCATATGTCGATTGGAATACAATAGTACAAACTCTCTTAACGAATGAGATTCGTGGAATCACCGAGTCTTACAAAATGAAAGGTACATACGGAACCCAGGTCAAGAGAGCGTCCTCCGTGTCACCAATCTCCAGTCGAAGGCACGGTATAGCGTGGTGAAGTGCGTAAGCCGCATTAGCGCTCTCGAGTCGCATACTTCCTTCGTTCTTCCCCTTCTCCACCAGATACTCATAGAACGACCCTGCGACCTCGGGTGCATGTCTATCCTTGATTGACTACATCATGACTAAGACGCCCTGATACCCAACCGCCAGCATCCCAGCCGCCAAGTGAACTGCCTCCTTGGAAAGCTTCTCGTCTCCGGTGCTCGTCTGGCATGCCGACAACTAGAAGATACCTCCGTATATATCTTATCAGTGGACTGTCTTATCAATAAACACCGTTGTAACATCGGACAACTTGGTACTACCTCCGACATTGCTTTTACGCTGCTTCTCCTTCATGAGGTCGAAGGGCCCCATATCTTCGAGATGTGTTTGCTCAGACTGGCGTCGAACGGTCCTTCGCTCTGATATTCATCCAACTCGACATCACTTTCTGGAACTATATGACAAAATTCTCGTCAATCTGTTCTTTTTTCAATCGCGCCCATGGACACTAGATAACCTCAACCCCTTCGATCGGCAGGTGGTACATGGCCACTGTGAATGATCAACCCGCCACGCCTGAGGCCGAGATTTCAGATTATTTTCGGACGCACATCCTCCAATGTCTGCTCGCATGGCGGTTATGTGTCTGTGGCTAGGCCTTCCATTTGTCAACTCTCGAACGAGAAACATACAACACCGGTTTGAGATCAACTACCTTGCTTATTCTTTCAACTCTCCTCTTCAAACACCAACTCCCCGGCGTGTTTTATCCCTGGACTACTCGCATGGCGAGGTTCAGAAACGATGCATTGGCTCCTATTCGATAACACTCCTCGCGATCGGCTCAAGTCCATCACGTACTAAGACAATCATTGAGTAATACATCCATGAGAAACCAGCTCACTGAGGTATTTTGAGGACATACAAATTATGCACATATGCATTTATATAAACTACCTTGTTGAGTGCTTCAAAGTCCACTCGTAGTAAGCGTGCTTCTTCTAGGCTGTGTCTCGATATGCATTCCTCGCGGCAGAGACCAGTTGAACAGACAACGAATGCATGGATGGACAGTTTCAGTCACTTACTGCCGAGTAGACGACTTTGTCTCAAGAATGCACTATGCACCCCCCTTGAAGCTGGGCGCGACCAGCGCCGTACCTTTTTGATGACATGGTCGGATTCGTCAGCCTGTCAAAAGCCTTGATGGAAAGATTTCAACTCGGACTCCATATACATTACCCACCAACACGAAGTCATGTCTCCAGCACAAGAATCACATCAACCAAGCGATCCGCCCAGGATCCCAGTAGAGGAAATGGAAACAGAGGTGCGTCTCACACCAAAGGCTCGTGACTTGAACCCCGTTGACGAGTGGATCAAGATTAAATCCGGAAAACCACCCCCGAACAAGGTAGAAGATCCGTTTTTGCAGCTCTTGAAATCTCAGAGGAAGATGGAGAGCGCAAGATGTGATGCGTGGAAGGAAGAAGTTAACAACCTATTAATTTTCGTAAGTCTCGTATCGATATCGCGTTTAGTATTTGAGGTCTTAATCGTTCGCAGGCTGGTCTCTTCTCGGCCATTGTCACCGCGTTCATTATCGAGTCGTACAAGGGTCTCAAGCAGGACTCAGGCCAATTGACCAACGTCCTCCTGTTGCGCATTCTCACCCAGCTTGAGGTTGGAACAAACGGAACCGCAGTCACTCCGCAGAGCCTCACGAATCCCACATTTAACCCTTCGCCCTCTGACATCCGCGTCAATATCCTCTGGTTCCTCAGTCTCATCTTCAGCCTCGCAACTGTCCTTGTAGGAATTATTACCCTCCAATGGCTGCGCGAGCATCTGCGCGTTCACAACCTTGAGCCCCAAATAGCTCTTTCACTCCATCATCTCAATGTCGATTCGTTCAACCAGTGGTACCTACCACAGATCTTCACCACGCTTTCAGTCCTCCTCCAGGTTGCTCTTGTACTCTTTTTGGTTGGTATTTTTGAGTTCCTCTGGAATCTCAACCATACGGTCGCTATTCCTGTCGCTGTTGCCGTCGGGTTGAGTCTATTCTTCCTTCTGTTGACGACAATACTGCCGACAATGCAGGCGCTCTCTCTCTTCCTTCCTCGTTTGCGAATGAGCCCTAAACCTCGATCACCGTGTCCCTACAGGTCACCACAGTCTTGGGCATTTCATCAGCTAGTGAGACCAGTAATTTCCACTGTATTGAAGATCACACGGCCCAAATCATTCTGGGACGACTATGGCCTAACGTCCCATGGGATGATTTCCGAGCAAGATCGACGCTCCTATGGAGAGACTGGTTCCACTCGCCGAAGACGACCTATCAATTTGATCTTCCGCCGCGTATCTGGTGATAGCTGGGCAGAACTTGGAATTGCTTGGCTATTTCAGAGGGATCTTGATCATATGGAACGCTTGCGAACGTTTAAGGAATCTGATTTGGAATTTCGCCTTCGACCAGTACCTATATACGACACATTCGAAATCCTTGTCGAAGTGCGTGCAAATGGTTCCTCACAAGATACTCTACTTGCACGCTACTGCGATGAACCCCTCGTGCAAGCCAACAAGACAAACATGGACTACATGAGATATCTTACCTATCTAGTGGCTGACGCAAGCTGGAAGGGCCGGGATTGGGATGACGGACCCGAGACAGTATCCCTTGAAGTGCTGGAGTATCATAATATGCTGTTTTTTCATCTATTACAGGGCTCTCGCCGACTGGATGGTATAAAATATCATTTATTCGAGATCATCGCAAGCAACACACGTGCTATGTTTGCCAATGGCGCCAAAACTCTGAAAGACTTTTGGCTAGCAAGATGGTGCCCATACACTTACTCCGACTTTGATGATTGCCCAGGTGAGCACCGCTAATGACCGTGTTCAATAAACTTGTTAAATTAATATCTACTTTGTGTCCTTAGACTTCCAAGAGCAAATACTCGACATTCTTATCAGGTACTTCGACAATGCTACAACATATCACCCCGAGCCTGACGAAGCTGGAACGACCACATACTTCTCTACGGTTACGGCAGACTTTGTTTACAAATCGACCAGAGCTCTGAGAAATCTGGAACACACACCCCCTCTTTTCTCTCGACACAGTAACCTTCTCCAAAACTTGGCAACTCGCCTTCGGGATCTCCCTGATGATCTCACAGCCCATCTCCCTCCCGATCACTTGTTCTTCTCCTCCTTAATCCATGGTCATTACCTTCTCAAAATGAATTCGGAAATAATCAAAACGGAAACAGGCAGAGATTTCATTCTCGCCTTATTGTATTACCGCGCTCGCATCCCTCAGCCACGAAAGGACATAGAAACTAAACTCTGCGACTCTGAGTATTTTTCTATCAACTGGTCAAAGTTTGTCGAGGATGCCGGAGTGCGTGGTTTGGTGCTACCTCGACCCATAGGTGAACCGCCAGCAGATTTCACAACAGTCAGGGGCGCTGAAATCACCGAAGAAGCCAGTAGACCAGGCAGCGATGCCACCATCGACGTTGGTGTAATACTTGGCGGACAGACTTCATATGATAACGCACCCGGCTCCCCATCCCGTTGATGATACAAAAAAGTAGCAATCTGTGATATGATGGTTGTAGTACTTAGGAGCATATGGGGTTCGAGATACGAACAGTACTCGACTTTACAAATATTATCTCATTCCTTTCTATCTCTGATGCTCTCGTTTGTAGTTCTATTTGTATCTATCTCAATTTTCTTTCTGCCTCTCCGGTAAGGTACCAAACTCTGTATACCAAAATGACATCATACAGATCCGAACCCGTGTCTTCATCATTGTCGTATGGTATGATGCTAGCATCGTTCATTAGTGCCATACTAGAATAAACATGGTTCGCCGTTCACTCAAGTTTGAGCCGGGTGTGGATGGAGATGCTGCATTCGGGGCGCTGCTGTGCCTAGTGTCTTCTATCGCTTTTCAGAAAAGCTCTGAAATATTGAATTGGAGTTGTGGGTTGCGACAGCCCTGAATATTCCCGCTTCTGGATCCAGAGCTATGAGAACTTGCGCAGAGTGTTAACCATTGGAGTCGGTGATTATGAAACCTCCTGATCGCGAATCCACCAATCTCGGGAGTCAAAATTTGATCATCGTTCTTGAATCTATTTGAGGAATTATTTCCTTTTTTAAGGTACATGATATACTATTTATCTCCTGGAAGCATGCGCATGAAGCGGGCCTCGTCACATTGGCGAAGTTTCGGCGGTCTTGAAATTTCAAGTTGAGGTTTATTTTGAGCTTGTATCATGCCCCAGGAGTAGTGTAATAGATTCAGATAGGCAAGGACGGATGTGGGAGAGTGACTGATTGGACTTGGATGATAAAATTCAACTCGGAAGCTTTGACGAACTTGTGACGACGGTGGCGAAATTGGGTCGAATAAGTATATTAAATTTGTGGAAAACTGGTGTCGAAAAAGACGAATTCATACAAGATATAAAGAAAGACTATAAGGGTTCATTTAATTTTGTGTTGGTGGTATTATGTATGTACACCAATACGGTCCCACCTCGCTGACTGGGAGTGCACGTCCTTCCTGTCCAAGTTGGATGGATCGATGGTGTTCCCTTGCAAGAGGAAAGAGTTTTTAGACGGGCTGGTGGTGGTGTTGGCTGTTAGTTTTCGCTGAGACTTCGAAGGGGAGGGAGGTTGGGCTTTAGTTGTGACGCTTGACTTGGTAGGGATGTTGAAAGACTTAGAAGCGCGACAAGGCGCAATCGGGAGGATATACGGATGATCGTGCGATTTACTGAGACCGTTGTGATCGCTGGACTCTGAGTTCTGGCCTTTGGTATAGATAATAGAGTAGACTCAAAACATAAGGGATCCACATATGGGATGACGTTGTCGCGTCGACGCGTGTCAAAGTTGACGCGACTGCCCCTGTTTTGTCTACACGTGATGGCGTTCACGATGGCGGCTGGCCTGCGATATTTAAACTTCAACTTGGCACTTCACACGACTTCCGTACTCAATAGCTGGACCACCGACGATTGTGGCACAATATTGTGTTCTTCTGTGTAACTCGAACGGTATGCTCTTCACTTTATGTGTCCGATCGCTTCTATGTATTGACATGTCGCCTGTTAGACCTCCCAGTATGCAAATCAGGATCCAACGCCCATTCGCGAAAATCATGTCAGCCTCGATCCCTGCTCCCTTCACCCGCAATCAAGTCTATCCTCCAGTCCTCAAGTAACTTGCCACTGGGTACGCCTGCCTTGCGACGACCACCTTTGGAACTTCCAGACTGCCTGTTGGCATCCCGTTATGCAACGATGCATACCTCGAAGTCCGGTGAAGAAGAGGAGGTCGATCGCCCGTCCGTCGAGAATGGAGTACCGCATGGCTGCATCTATTATCCAACGGTATGTTCTTCGTCATACGTGTCCGGTCTTTTCCATATACTGACAAGCAACCCCTTAGACCTGCACACAGATCCGTATGGAACACCCGTTCATAACAATGCCATCGGCCTCAATCCTCTTCTACCTACCGCAAGCGCTACTCTCGTCTGCTGAAAAAGCGCATAATCACGACTGACGGATAATTTAGGCTTCTCCGTTATCAAGCCTCAAGCGCTATGAAAATCCAAGACTTTCAGCCACGAAACATAAGGTCCATTGACGTCGATGGCGCTGTATGTGGATTTTCATTGAACGACATTCGGTTTCAAGAGCCTCCGGAGGCCTCAGAGCAGCCTGCGATGGAGGATACTTCACAGCCAACACTCGACTCGTCATCGGTTGCTCCTCCCTTTCCCCAAAAACTGTAGTCTGCAAAATCTTCCTCATTTACGCCTACTCCAAAACGGCAACTTCAACCAGGCAAGGTCCTCCCTCCAGCGTTGACACCAGAGGAGCGGAAGGCGTTGAATGGGCGGGGAGGTTTCACGGAATGAAGAAAACAATCCAAATCCGTGCAGCAGTTCCTCAGCTTGCATCTCGACCTCTTCCACTATTTGAGCACGCAAACCAACGTGTACCGAAGGCAATGTCGGGGTAAGTTTTGCGAATGCTCTGCCTTTACCTTCAGCCGGCATCAAGGGCCGATGACACCAACACGAACGAGTCGTTCTCCGTCAGGAGGAAGGATCAATATCTAGAACGTATCAATCTGTCAATATCGCGTTGGGCTCAACTCTGCTCGTTTGGGCTTTGGTTCTGGTTCTGGCGCCTGACTTGGATGGTCATGGCTAGCTGCTTTGGAAGGCAGTCACTGGTGGCCTAAGTGTGTTGGAAGGGTATTTCGTTTAGAGGTAAGCATATTTGTGACTTCTTATTTGTTTGAGACCAATGGTCGCTGACTTTTCTTGTAGGAGGATCGAAGAAGTGGAAGTCTCGAGAGCACATAGATTCTCACACGCTACCTTGAACTCTAGCCCTTCTATGTCTGTGCATAGATACCCAGTGCAGTAGGCCGAGTGGGGCTATCCTTAAGTTCGCGCGATGCGCACACATGTACCGACATATACTCAGTATCGAAATCCCTCATTATACTCAGTGTCGATCGATGTCAATCCCTAATACATAAAGTTGGCTCAGGACCTTCGATTCAACAATCTCTTGCCAGTGTATACATGCTGTGTTACGGCGGTGATCATCGACTCGCTGTCTCTCCTAGCTCAATCATGTGCCGGATGCATATTTAGGTATTGGAGAGGTACGTCGCACAGTCGTCTCTACTTGGCATTCCATATGTTGACGCATCTATGACCAGGAGTGTATCTGAACTGGGCAACCCTGATTCTCCCAATAAACACTCTCGGCATCTCCGGAGCCTTCATATAGTGCACAATGTTAAATCCTTGTTACAATAATAATCATCGATTCTTAGAAACCGAAATGCACATATGGAAGCCAAGTCAACAGACCACCCTCACTGTCACCGATGTCCTTTCGGAGGCATTGCATCGCGTGATGGAGCGCATACGCCCCCCTGGAACTGTCGAGTTGCGCATTTCCTTCGTCTTTTCCCTGCTTCAAAAGGTACTCATAGAAGTCCCCTGCGACGTCCGGTGCATGTTTATCCTTGATTGACCACATCGTCGCCACGACACCTTGATACCCAGCCGCCAGCATACCCGCTGCCAAGTGGACCGCCTCTTCAGAAAGCTTCTCGTCCCCAGCGCTTGTCTGACAAGCCGACAAATAAGCCAGTTCGCACTGGGGAATGTTCCGCTTCATGATTTCCGAGAGCTCGAGTCGTCCATCATGGAGAAAGAATCCACTCTTGAGAGGGCTGTCTGTGTCTTGGCTTGCATGGCACGCTAAGTGTACCCATCCAGATGTCTCCATTTCCTGCTTCACCCTATCAATGGTGGCATCAACCCCCTCCACACGTAGGAACTCATTGCCTGTGCCGAACTTCTCGCACAAGGCATCCAGTTCTCGTGTTGTTCCAGGGATCGGAGGGAGGCCTGGGGTATACGGCTGGCTCACGAGCAGAATCTTGGAAGTTGACGGTCGCTTGCTTGAAGACGTCTTGACCTTCTCAAGAAGTGTGCCTACAGTTGGAGTGTAAGACGAGACGACAAAGTCGGAGACACAGGATCCAGGAGATTGAATGTCTGGACTGTAGATACCAGCCGCATGAAATGGAAGAAAAGCGAGAGGACCAGTTGAGCACCACCAAAGGCGATGTAATTCAGACGGGTGAGCCTGCAGGTAGTGAATACACGGATATTTGCATGTCATGGGTTAACAAAAGACGCACTGGATATGCCAGAATGTCCAAGATTGGCTTTGCCACACGGTTCCAAAGCTCGTGAAGAACGTTGTAGATGTCACTCTTATTGGTGTTAGGATTCGGAGCTGGGCGTGTGGCACGATCAGCAACCTCACGCATGCGACAGCCATGAGAAGAAAGGTAACTGCGTAGGCGGTTACGGAGAATCGAGGCGTATGCAAAGGTAAGATCGATGAGAGGGATATGATAGGGTTGATCACAACCTGGTATAAGAGCCAGGGCATCACACCGGTCTTCGTGAACATTGATGAGAATGACTGGACCATCTCGCGGGAGGTGTTTCATAATGTCCAAAGTCGAACGAGGTCGTAAGAAATCGTGAAATGCAGGAATATTACGAATTTCCACAAGCAGTTGTTCCCACTCCTGGGCGAGCATGACGTGGCTGCGTGCTTCGTCTTCCAAGCCAACCTTCTCGGACATGGTGCCATTGAGGACGAGAGGTGCGGATTCCTGACGTGAGCCTGATGACTCCAGTGCTCGTGAAACACGTAGGAAGCGATCCGCTAGGAGGTGGTCGTGTGTCCTCAGATCGTCTACCGGAGTACGAAGCTGGTTGAGTTGGCTCCAAACAAGACAGCGACCTTGTTCGAGCCATTTGAGAGCCTGTCCAAGCTCTCCGAGAGCAAATGCGGTCGAAGCAGCAGCTGCAGTCAATTCTGAAATGTCAACAAGGCTTGAATGACGTTGTTGAATGGTTCTATCCATGCCTGCAATCTGAGAAAGGAGATTGACAACAGCATCATGGGCTTTCAAAGAATCTTTTGGGTTGTGTGATACAGAGAGACAGGCCCAACGGTGGGCAGCAGTCAAACGGACAGAGGGAGGTCCGGACTTGTACATGGCAGATTTTCGATAATTGGATGTCGCCATGACGATGTCAGATAAATCACCTGTGAATACAAAGCGACACGAGAAGGAATGTCCAACATTGTTCAACCAACTCGGCATGTCAGCATGGCCATCGGGAGTTAGCTGGACCGCCCTCTGGTGGGCCCAAATGGCATTGGCAATGTCGCGGAGATCGCCTGCACCTTGAAAGCGATATGAAAAGGAATCTCCAAGATTATTAATTCGCTTCGGCATGTCAGCATGGCCATTGGGAGTGAGCTTGACCGCCCTGTGGTGCGCTGAAATGGCATTATCCACGTAGGTGAGATCACCTGTGCATCGAAAGTGACGCAAGAAGGAACTTCCAAGGTTGTTCAACCAACTTGGCATGTCGGCATGGCCATTGGGAGTGAGCTGAACTGCCCTCTGGAAGGCCGAAATGGCATCAGTGATGTCGGTGAGGTCATCTGCGCTTTCAACGCGATGCAAAAAGGAAATTCCGAGGTTGTTCAACAGACTCGGCATGTTGGCATGGCCATCGGGAGTGAGTAGGACCGCCCTCCGGTGGGCCGAAATGGCACTGGCAACGTCAGTGAGATCACCAGTGCGTCCAAAACGACACAAAAAAGAATTTCCAAGGTTGTTTAACTGCCTTGGCATCTCCGCATGACCATCGGGAGTGAGTTGGACCGCCCTCTGGTGAGCCGAAATGGCGTTGGCAATGTTGGTGAGATCGCCTGTGCATTGAAAGCGACGCGCAAAGGAATTTCCAAGGTTGCCCAAAAAATTCGGCATATCCCCATGGCTATCTGGAGTGAGCTCGACCGCCCTCTGGTGGGCCGAAATGGCATTAGCCATGTCGTTGAGATCACTTGTGCGTTCAAAGCGACGCGAAAAGGAACTTCCAAGGCTGTCCAACACACCTGGCATGTGAGGATGGCCATCGGGAGTGAGCTGGACCGCCCTCTCGTGAGTTGAAATAGCATTGGCGATGTCGGCGAAATCGCCTGTGCGTCCAAAGCGATTTACAAAGGAATTTCCCAGGTTTCTCAACATTGTCGGCATGTCAGCATGGTCATCGGGAGTGAGCTGGACGGCCCTCTGGTGAGCTGAAATGGCATTGGCGATATCGGTGAAATCACCTGTGCGTTCAAAGCGACGCAAAAAGGAATTTCCAAGGTTGTTCAACTGACTCGGCATGTCAACATGCCCATCGCGAGTGAGCTGGACTGCCCTCTGGTGGGCCGAAATGGCATTGGCAATGTCAGTAATATCACCTGTGCGTTCAAATCGATGCAAAAAGGAATTCCCCAGGTTATTCAACCGCCTTGGCATGTTAGCATGGCCATCGGGACTGAGTTCGACCGCCCTCTGATGAGATGAGATGGCATTGGAGATTTCTTCAATATCACCGGTCTGTAGAAATCGTTCCTGCAGAACTATTCCACAGACATCCACCACATTGGCTTCATTCCAAAGTTCAGAATGCCTCATGTAGAGGTCGCGAGAAGAGATGTGGGCCAATCTCTCCAAATGGGATTCGAAAGGAGCATCTGAAATCAGCAACTTTATTTCCTTCTTCAACTTATGATGAATATAGGAACCTACTAGCTTTCTGTTCGCCATGAACGCCAAATTCAGTAGTAGTTTCGTTCAGAGTGGTTTGATTAATTTGGAAAGACACTTTCAGGAATGGTGCTCCCTCCTGCGATATCATGGACATTGTCGTCTCTACTTTCCACGTTAGAATTCAAGGTACATGATCATTAATAGGGATACTGACGATTATGCGCGAGCGGTTCCAAACCCAGTTGTTCCTTGGCCAAAGATATGTATGCGAAGTCGGAAAATTCTTCTGATGTAGCTACCATGACGAGCTCCTTGGGATTCTTGGGTCTTATGAGAGGTCTGACTTGAGAATTGATATGAATGATGCTCGTAATAAACTCACAACTTCAGAACGCCGTTCTGCTTCCATATCTTGGGAGACTCCCTTGACAAAATCAAATCTTTGCGCTCCTCGTCCGCAAGTCCAAAAATGATGAGTCTGAATGTAGCAAAAGTTCGATGGTTGACGTTGGTCGCCGCACATTCGACAACAAGGTCTGACTTATTAGGATAACGAATACACAGACAGTACAGGGGGATTCTTCTCCTCACTTGTTATGTAGCGTTCAGGGTTCTCAGTTGGATCGAGATTGCAAACATCCATCTCAGCTGATCCAGGGAGTGGTCTCTGGGTATCGTCATTTCCCGTTGTGTCAAGCGATGGAACATTGGCGTCAGCTGAGAAAACAACATTGGTCGCAGAACGATTTCAATTTTATCATGCTCACCAGTTGTCAAACTCTCCATATCTTCGATAGTTGAACGTATGGTCACCTCGAGTAGGACGGCAGCTGCAACTTAGACAATGGACTCTCGCTCACGGTCACGGTAACTAACTTCTAAACTTTAATCGATACAGTCATTCACGTGCTAATGATACACTACCCCCTAATGATACACTTTTGAAACTCTTTTAGCTTGCTCCACAGTGCTTTTTTTTCTCTATTTTTTGCTGCATTAAATACTAGTAGATGCAAGGAACATGGTATCAAAATTTAGCGTGTTTAGGTGCTCCC
>Ga0247742_10001926_pt1 | contig 13908 bp, 11 predicted proteins | sample UWRJL208509C2_FD_180944 | JGI IMG/M metagenome (GOLD analysis project Ga0247742, IMG submission 180944) | Plant litter microbial communities from Arlington Agricultural Research Station in Wisconsin, United States - UWRJ-L208-509C-2 | ecosystem: Environmental > Terrestrial > Plant litter >...
TCCCACTCGCAAAAGTAATATGCCGGATATCAAGGTCAAGTCCAAGGAATAATCCCACAGATACTGTACTTCCCATAAATATCCCAAACCAGAAATTTGATATGATTCCGGCCCATTTTTTCTCATACACCTTAGCTATCTTCTTGGTTTTCTCTTTACCAAATGTCCTTTTCAATATGGGGTGTTCCTCTATCCTGAAATAGACCTGATTATGTTTATCCCGATTCGCAATGCTTCCTGAAATAATTCCTGATAAGAAAAGAAAAACACCTGCAATCGCGGCATGCAATATAGCCAGTGAATGAATAGGACTTAAATCCGTTAACAATGCATGCCATTTCGCAGCAGCTATATTATAATGAAAATAATAATCAATTAGCCAAATCCCGCCAAGCGAAACCGGAAACGCCATCACTACATTACCAACAAAGGCAATGAACTGTGAACGAAAAACACGTGCAAAAAGAATAGCAAAAGCACGGTATTTCTCAGAGTTTTTACCTTGTTTTTTCATTCCTTCTTCCAGCGAGCGTACCAGAGCAGAAGCAGTCATAGCCGGTTGTTTAGTGGCCAGTGTAAATCCAAGGAGATAGATCATGATAAAACCTATCGCGTAATTCATACTATAAATAAACGCATGTCCAAAATAACTGGTATCTATCTTGCCCAACATTATTTTAATAATGCACATTACGCCTACTACAAGCCCTCCACCCAAAGCGGTGCGCAGCATTTTAAAATACTCCTGCCTGCTTTCAGTGATATAATGTTCTCCCGTTTTAGCCGTATGTTGAGTAATCTCATAAGAAATCAACTGGGTACTCTCCGCTATGAATTTCCTGACATTATTCTTATAACAATTGTATTTGATGAGCTGTAAAGCAAGTGCTATCGTGTTATCCTTTTTATCTTTCTCATTTTCGACAATCAATAATGGCATAAGCACTTTAAGGCGCTGCAGTTGCTGCCTGATCTTAAGCAGATTCTGGTTTACACGTAACGAAATACCATATTTTATACTGTTACCAAATGCTTTCTCTACAAACTCCTCACATTGTTTATGTAGTACAACCAATTGCCGATAAGATAAATCATCTGATTTAATCGAATGTTCCTCAGAAACTCTTACCCTTTCCTCTATTTGCAGTAATTCCATTTCATAGGCTGTAAATGGGCTTTCCATATCATCAAATTCGGGTACCATCTTGATTACGTCAGTTTCCATGGCACGTCCACTGATTCTTTGGATAATCAGGTTCATGGCATGCAACATTTCTAATAAAGGACTATTTTGTTCTGTCGAATCATATAGCGTTCCAAATCGCAGCAAATCAAATAATTCTAATAGCTGTTCCATAGGAATTTTATTGATCCATACAATATCAGTTGCAAGGTAGAAAACCTGATTAAGAACGTAATCAAGCCGGTCTTTCTGCGGCTGGTTTGGAAGGAACTTGGCATAAATCCTTTTCCTTACTTCAAAAAGGAAATCTACATCCTGGAGTATCGCCGCATCCGAAAGGAATTTATTGAATTTTTTATGATGCAGCAACACTTTTATATATTCAGAGAACTGTAATGTAGATTTTGGATTAGCTTTGAGATACCACAAAAATTCTTTAAGGTCAACTATTGCTGTCTTTTTAGGTTTCTTTGGGCGTATAAACCGTATGAGCTGTACCAAAACTTCAGGATCTTCTCCATTTTGAATATTGAATTTATCCCCGGCACATTGGCTTTCGATAAAACTGACAGCAGTAAGTTTAGGTTTGGATTTGAATGTAATAAGCTTCATTTTTGTGTATCTTTTGTAAAAATACAAATTGAGATATAGAAATTCATTAACTTGCTCTTAAAATAATAGTAAAAAATGCTCGAAATAGAACGTAAATTCCTTGTAACTTCTGAGGATTTTAAGAAACAGGCTTTCGCTAAAAACCATATTGCACAAGGTTACCTGAATTCAGATCCGGAGCGCACAGTACGCATTCGCATTAAAGGAGAAATCGGCTTTCTGACGGTTAAGGGAAAAGGCAATGAAAGTGGAACTACACGTCTGGAATGGGAAACCGAGATGGCACTTTTTGAAGCCAAACCGTTGCTTGCTATCTGTGAAAAAGGCATTATCGACAAAATCCGGTATGAAGTTGAAGTGGGAAAACACGTATATGAAGTAGATGAGTTTTTTGGTGACAATAAGGGATTGATCATTGCCGAACTGGAACTAAACGATGAAAATGAAACTTTCGAAAAACCGGCATGGTTAGGAAAAGAAGTTACCAACGACGAGCGTTATTATAACTCCTACCTGAGTAAAAAACCTTTCAGCGAATGGAAATAATACAACAATACGACCTGATTATAGTAGGCGGCGGACCTATAGGTCTCGCCTGTGCAATTGCAGCTCAGAAGAAAAACCTGAACTACCTGATTATTGAAAAAGGGGCAATTGTAAACAGCATCTTCAATTATCCATTATACATGACTTTTTTCTCAACTGCCGAAAGGCTTGAGATAGGAGAAATACCTTTTAACTGCCTGGCGCCAAAACCGGGTAGACAGGAAGCACTCGAGTACTACAGGAATATACACAGGTATTTCAATTTTAATGTCAACCTGTTTGAAAATGTAACTGACATAACAAAAAAAGATAACGGAACATTTACCGTCAAAACCAACAAACAACCCTATACTGCATCAAATGTAATTATTGCAACAGGTTTTTATGATATTCCATTATATATGGATATTCCTGGAGAAAATCTGGCAAAAACCCGTCACTATTACCGGGAAGCACATGAATATGCATTCCGGAAAGTATTAATCGTAGGAGCAAATAATTCATCTGTTGATGCCGCACTCGAATGTTGGCGTAAGGGAGCCGAAGTAACTATGGTGATCCGTAAAAATGAAATTAACAACAGAGTAAAATATTGGGTAAAACCTGATATTGAAAATAGGATCGCAGAAGGAAGCATCAAAGCTTATTTTGAGTCTACTCTTTGTGAAATCCGTGAAAATGAAGTAGACATCATTACCCCTACAGGCAAAATAACTATCGAAAATAATTTTGTACTTGCATTGACCGGCTATCGTCCTAATCTCGAATTTCTGCAGAATATGGGAATAAATCTTTCCGATGATGACAAAAAAGTTCCGGAATACAATCCGGAAACTATGGAAACAAATGTCAAAGGATTATACCTGGCCGGTGTGGTCTGTGGCGGAATGGAAACACATAAATGGTTTATAGAAAATTCAAGGGTACATGCAGATATGATTATAAATACTATTACTGCTTAATCATCTGATTATTGAGAATTATAAAAGGGATAATCTATTACAGATTATCCCTTTTAAGTTAACTGACTCTATTCGGTCTCTTTCTACTAATAGTAACCACTTATCACATACCATTTACTCAATCCATCACTCATAAGATTGACATAGCCCATATAAGAGCCTAAAGTAGTGTGTATATTTGTACTTTCAGATGTCATGAATGCACCTGTTATTTTATCAAGTAAGCCCGTTTTAACATTTACTGTCTGAAATGTAGTGCCCGAAATATTAATTGTTTTTCCGGCTCCGGCAAGTAAAGCACTTGGCAAAGTAAATGCAATCGGAGTTCCTGATGTATTTACAATAGTAAGATTATTAAGCACATCCAGTGGAGTAATCGTGTAATCAGAAGTCTTGGTTTGAAAGGTATAACTACTTCCTAAACCTATAGCACCTGCAAGCCCCTGAAGTCCTTGTGGGCCTACCAAGCCTTGAATACCCTGGGGACCAACTAATCCTTGGATACCCTGAGGTCCTACAGCTCCCGTCAATCCTGTTTCTCCAACTAAGCCTTGAAGCCCTTGCGGACCTACCAAGCCCTGAACACCCTGTGGTCCAACCAGACCTTGGATACCCTGAGGTCCTATAGCTCCCGTCAATCCTGTTTCTCCAACTAGTCCTTGAAGCCCCTGTGGTCCAACCAAACCTTGGATACCCTGAGGCCCTATCGCTCCTGTCAATCCTGTTTCTCCAACTAGTCCTTGGATTCCTTGCGGACCTACTAATCCTTGAAGTCCCTGTGGACCAACCAAGCCTTGAATACCCTGTGGCCCTATCGCTCCTGTCAATCCTGTTTCTCCAACTAATCCTTGGATCCCTTGCGGACCTACTAATCCCTGAAGGCCCTGCGGACCAACCAAACCTTGAAGACCTTGAGGTCCTACAGCTCCCGTTAATCCTGTCTCCCCAACTAATCCCTGAAGGCCCTGCGGACCAACCAAACCTTGGAGACCCTGAGGTCCTACGGCTCCCGTTAATCCTGTTTCTCCAACTAATCCCTGGATTCCTTGTGGACCAACTAAACCTTGAAGACCCTGAGGTCCTACAGCTCCCGTTAATCCTGTCTCCCCAACTAATCCCTGGATTCCCTGCGGACCAACCAAACCTTGAAGACCCTGAGGTCCTACGGCTCCCGTTAATCCTGTCTCCCCAACTAATCCCTGGATTCCTTGTGGACCAACTAAACCTTGAAGACCCTGTGGACCAACCAAACCTTGAATTCCAGGAATACCTTGTGCTCCTTGGGTTCCGCTCGCTGCAAATAAGGCATAAGGCACACTCATTAATTGTGAAGTTCCCGTAATCGTATAAGATGATCCTCCTTCGGGATCTGTTTCTGTTTTAATAAAGTAAGGACCTGCTGACCAATCAATAGTCGAAAAACTTCCACTAACAGGAGTTCCGGAGCCAATTTGCAGACTTACCAGTCCATTTGCGTTTGTCGATGAATTCTGTGTTTCTGAATATACTGCAGTTCCTGTTGCAGAGTTTTGCAGTATGCTGATCTTCATTCCTATCGGTGTAGAAGTGATTAATGCACTGCTGCTGTTGCGGATTACCGCCTGATAACTCATCTTTTGTGGTGCCTGTGAAAATGCGGCTGCTGTACATAGCAATAATGCTACAAGAGTAATTGTTTTTTTCATTGGGACTAGTGTTTTAGGATTTTGAATGTCTTGATTTCTTTATTATATCTGAATACTTTCAGAAGATAAACGCCAAATTGATAATCCAGCATCGTAATATTGGTCTCGTTACTATTGATTTTTTTGTTCAACAATAACCTGCCATTAAGGTCAAACAACTGAAAAGATAAGCTGTCATAATGGTCGGCTTTTAAAGTAAGCCGATCTGTGGCAGGATTCGGATAAGCAGATAAATTCAGGCTAATGCCTTCTGCTTCTTCCAGTCCTAAAACAACCGAAATTTCAAATGGTTGCTGCACTCCCTGTGCAACAGAACCGTTACTTCCTGAGTTGGTAACATAAGCGATCTCTCCGATCGAATAACTTACCGTCCCGCCACTGCCTGATGCTTCGCCACCCGAAGCATTTGCCGATTCCTGGGCATTTGCTGCTGTCAGTCCAAACCCAAGCAATGTTGCAAATAATGCTGTCTTTTTGTTCATTAGATCTGGGATTTAAGTTGATTAATTATGATTCCTTTATGAAATAAATAACATTTCTATAACAAAACTAATAAAATATATTCTCAAAAAGGTACTTTTTTAAAATAAAATATCTCCTAATGAGATTTTATTTTAGTTTCACGAAATGAATTACATACCGTTTTGTGATAAAATGAATGGAAATGAAGTATTACAATTGCACAATTAATGAATATCAACCAGAAAATTCTCTTAATATAGAATTAATGTAAATTAGTTTCGGATGCCTTCAGAAATATAGAATAAGCTTAAATTGCTCTCCCAATTCAGCTACCTAAATTCTTATTATAATCTAATGTTCTTAATATAGGTATCAGGGCAACAGCTGTAAATTAAATCAAACTATAAATAATATCATGAGCAAAACAAAATTGACGATCAACAGTAACGGATCAGTAAAAATAGAAGGAGATTTCGAAATCGTCGACAAAAATGGAAACGTATACGGATTACAGGGAAGAACAACACTTGGAATTTGCCGTTGCGGATTATCTGCAAACAAACCTTTTTGTGATGGTGCACATCGTAATCACTTCGAACATGATGCACAGGCTTTCGACCTGCCGCCTATGAAAACGAATTAGTATAATTCTATAATTGAATGTATATTGCATCTGCAATCCCGTAGAGACGCGCCATGGTGCGTCTCTACCTATAAACAATACATTCGAAATGAAAAAACAAAGCCTGCTCATAATCCTTATCAGTATTTTCGGGGTGCAATTAATGACTGCCCAAAAAATGCAAACCATTACCTATTTCCAAAATGATACCCTAAAACTTGACCTTGACCTGTTCCTGCCAGAAAAAATGTCAACTGCCAAAATGCCGCTTGTCCTTTACGTTCACGGTGGCGGTTTCTCCGGAGGCGAAAGACAATCCGGATATCCTATTTGTAAATACCTGGCCCAAAATGGTTATGCTACAGCCACAATAACCTATACGCTTTACATGAAAGGAAAAAAGTTCAGCTGTGACGGAGCATTGCCCGAAAAAATAAAAGCATTTCAGTTTGGCGCAAATGATTTATGGCTTGCCACATCCTATTTCATAAGCAATAGTACCAAATATAACATCGACCCCACCAAAATATTTATTGCAGGTTCAAGTGCCGGCGCAGAAACTACACTTCATGCGGCCTTCTGGGACTTTAATACCATGAATATCTATAAGAATAGTTTACCTGTTGGTTTTAAATATGCCGGTATGGTTTCCGGATCCGGAGCTATGATGGACCTGAATCTGATTACTGAAAAGAACCTGATCCCAATTCTGTTTTTCCATGGTAACGGTGATACTACTGTCCCTTACGGTACTGCAGCGCATCATTATTGTAAAACCGATGCTACGGGCTGGCTGATGTTATTTGGCTCCTACTCTATCTTCAATCACATAAAGGAAATTAATGGCAGTACTTCTTTATATACCTTCTGTGGAGGCGGACATGAATACAGTGGGGCTTTATTTGAAAAAGACCAGCACTACATCCTGGAATTCCTTAATGATGTTTTAGCGAAAAAGAAATTCCAGAACCATGTCATTATCCCTACCGGTAAAAAGAATGATAAAAGCGCCGCTTATAAATTCTGTGATTAATCCATAGTAATTTCCGAATATAAAATCAGAAGAGACGTACGGTTATGCACGTCTCTTCTGATTTTTAGGCATTTTAAACACGCCAGCAGATTTACGGGTTTCCCGCATATTTTGTTAAATAACACATTTACAATGTTTTGATTACAAAGTTCTTATATACTTTAGCCGAGTGATACAATGTTTTTTCAATAAAAAAACCATAAAACATAGTTTCACTTTAGGGCAACTTTTATACCTTTACATTTTGAATCAAATAATAAAATTCCGGACTATCCTGTTTCATGAAGATTACTTTGAAATTTTCTTTATAGAAAAATGACAAAGTCAAAGAGAAAATCATATGGACTCTTCGGTTGATTGAAGAAGTAGAAAGAGTCCCGGAAACTTTTCTTAAACACATAGAAGGCACAAATGGACTTTTTGAGATCAGGGTACAACAGGGAAGCGATATTTTTAGAATATTTTGTTTTTTTGATAAAGGCAAACTGATTGTATTGGCAAATGGGTTTCAAAAGAAAACACAGAAAACTCCCAAAAAAGAAATTTTAAAAGCACTAAAAATCAAACAGGATTATGAAAACAAAAACAAGTAACAGCGTTACATTAGAGCAATTCACAGAGAAACACTATGGGAAACCAGGCACAACAAAACGGGATGCGCTTGACTCAGGATATGAAAATTTCAAAATAGGTGCTTTAATTCAGGAAGCAAGGCTTGAGAAAGGAATGACACAGGAACAGCTTGCACAAAAAGTAGGCTCCACAAAATCCTATATCTCAAAAATTGAAAATAACATTAAAGAAGTACGTTTATCCACACTTCAAAAAATCGTCACCCTCGGTTTGGAAGGTAAACTTGAACTTTCTATAAAATTCTAATCTTTATAGTCCCTCCAACCTATTCAAAAAAAAACCACCAGATACAAGTATCCAGTGGTTTCAACAAATAAAATTTAAAATTCAGATCTAAACCGGTCTAAATATCTATTTCCATCCCCCGCCAAGTGCTTTATAAAGCATAATCACGGCATCATATTGTCTATATTGATTATCAATCAGGTCAAGTTGAGTACTCAATGCCTGGTCTTTGGCAGTAAGTACTTCTAAGTAATTTACGAGTCCGTAAGACAGTAATTCGTCTGAATAAGAGGCCGCTTTCTGAAGCACATCAACCTGTTTGGTCCTGATCTCCAGCTTTGCAGTTTCATTATTATAACTCTGTAATGCATCAGATACTTCCTTACCCGCATTCAATAATGATTGCTCAAATTGAAGGTAAGCTTTTTCCTGATTTGCCTTGGCAACCTCATAACGCGTTCTGATCTGTCTTTGGTTAAAGATAGGTTGTGTCAGTCCGGTTACTATATTAGCAAAAAAGGAATTGGCATTAAACCATTCTTTCAGTTCAATACTCTGAAGTCCACCCTGAGCTGTAATCTTCAATGAAGGATAAAAAGCGCTTTTTGCAACATTTGTCAATTCAAAATTAGAAATCAGGTTATACTCTGCTGCTATAACATCCGGTCTTTTACTTAATGCTAAAGCTGGTACGCCCAATTTAATATCGGCAGTTACAGACTGGTTATCAAAAATACCTCTTTCAATTTCCCGTGGCGATTCTCCCAGAAGGATACTCATCGTATTCTCAAGGATAACAATACTGTTTTTCAAATCTTCACGGATAATTTGTGTAGCGTATAATTGTGCTTCCGTTTGCTTAACGCCCACTTCATTCACATTTCCGGCATCTTTCAATGACCTGATTACATCAACGCTTTGAGTACGGTTCCCTAAAGTAGAATCGACTACTTTTAGTTGTGCATCCAAAGCCATCAGTTGGAAATATGTAGAAGCAATATCAGAAACCAACTGTGTTTTTACAGCCTGTTGTGCTGCGATAGTCTGTAGGTAACTGGCATTGGCAGCTCGTTTATTACTTCTGATTTTACCCCAGATATCAGCCTCCCAGGAAAGGTTGGCCGCAATCTGGTAAGTATCAGTACTTCTATCTTTCAATAATGCCCCAAACTGGCTGTTTTTGGACAATATAGCATGGGTCCAGTCGGCTCCTACACTAAGGGTTGGAATATAACCCGCTTTTCCTTGTTTCATATTTGCTTCAGCCGCTGCAATCGTCTGGATTGCGATACGGATATCAAGGTTATTCTGAAGACCCCTATTGATATGACCCTGTAATATCGGATCAGTAAACAATTTGTCCCAGGAAACATCCGCAAGCGAAGCACTGTCTTTTAGTGCAGTTTCAGTCCTGTAAAGGTTATCCGTCGCCACCTGCGGTCTCTCGTAGGTTTTTGCAGTGAAGCACGATTGCAATACTATTGCTAAAACGGCAACTACAAATATCTTATATATTAATTTTCTGTTCATAGTGATATATTAAAGTGCAACGTCTTCTGAAGTTTCTTTGTTTTTTGGTGCTCCCGTGATTCTTTCCTGTAAACTTTGGAAAATCACAAACAATACCGGGATAACAAAAATTCCGAATAGGGTTCCTACAAGCATTCCCCCTACAGCACCCATACCGATAGAACGGTTACCTACAGCACCAACACCACTTGCAAAAGCCAATGGCATCAATCCAAATATAAACGCAAGAGAAGTCATAAGAATAGGACGTAAACGCGCATGTGCTCCATCTATAGCCGACTCAACTAATGACATTCCATCTTTTCTTCGCTGTAGCGCAAATTCGACAATAAGAATCGCATTCTTCGCCAACAGTCCTATAAGCATGATCAGGGCAACCTGAAAATAGATATTATTTTCAAGACCTGCCAGTTTTACAAATCCAATAGCCCCGGCAATACCTACAGGTAATGATAAAAGCACTGAGAAAGGAACCAGGTAACTTTCGTACTGGGCACTCAAAAGGAAATATACAAATAGTAAACTCAAAAGGAATACTCCTATAGCCTGACTACCTGCAATAATCTCCTCTCGTGTCATACCTGAAAATTCATAGGTATAGGTTTTTGGCAGGTGCTTTTCAGCAACTTCCTGAATGGCCTTGATCGCATCACCGGAACTGTAACCGGGTTTGGCTTTACCATTCACGTTAACCGCTTTTAGCATGTTGAATCTCGCAACAGCCTCCGGCCCGTATATTCTTTTGAAACTGATAAACTCACTGATCGCTACCTGCTGACCTGCACCATTTCTGATGAAAATATTATCAATGGATTGTTCTGTACTTCTTTCTGAAGGTTTTGCCTGGATCATTACCCTGTACTGTTTACCGAATTTATTAAAATCCGTAGTATACAATCCTCCATAATAACCCTGCATTGTATTGAAAATATCCGATACCGAAACCCCGGCATCTTTAGCTCTTTCCACATTGATATCCATTTGGTATTGTGGGAAACTCGGGTTAAAATTTGTCATCGCATACTGGATTTCCGGTCTTTTTCCCAGTTCAGCAAGGAATTCATTGCTCACTTTACTTACCGTTGCCCAGTCGTCATCACCTTTATCCTGGATCTTGAATTCAAAACCATCGGCACTACCAAATCCCTGTACACTCGGAGGTGTAAAGAATAATGCTCTCGCATCTTTAAAGTGTGCTGTCCTTCCAAACAATTCGCCTACCACCGCATCAACGGATTGGTTGGCTTCTTTTCTGTATTTCCAGTCTTTTAATTTAATGACTGTAAAGGCATAAGATCCACCATTTACACTGTTCAGCAAACTAAATCCTACTACACTCATCCTTGATTCTACTATATCCATAGAGGCTAAAATGGAATCCAGCTCATTAACTGCTTTCTGTGTTTTTTCTAATGTAGTCCCCGGAGGCAGTGTTAAATCGGCCATAATGATTCCCCTATCCTCATTAGGAATAAATCCTGCCGGAGTAGTCTGGAATAAAAAGAATGTAAGCCCAACAAAAGCAGCTAGTCCCAATACTGTTATCCATTTTTTTCTTACCAGGAATCCTAATGATTTCACATACCTGTTATTCATTCTGTCAAACGACGTATTGAAAGCAATAAAGAAACGTTCTTTTAGATTCTTTTTATGATGCTCTGAATCCACATGAGGCTTAAGGAACAAAGCACATAATGCAGGACTCAATGTCAATGCGTTTACAGCAGAGATCAAAATCGCAATTGCGAGTGTGATTGCAAACTGTTTGTAAAATACTCCGGAAGGACCACTTAGGAAGGATACCGGAATAAATACCGCCGCCATTACCAATGTTATCGAAATAATCGCACCTGTAATTTCGCTCATGGCAGAAACAGATGCTTCCTTACCGGATTTTGCTCCTGCATCAAGTTTGGCGTGCACCGCCTCGACGACGACAATCGCATCATCGACGACAATACCTATCGCAAGTACCATAGCAAAAAGCGTAAGCATATTAATAGAGAACCCAAATACCTGTAGGAAGAAAAAAGTTCCTATAATTGCTACAGGTACTGCTATAGCAGGAATTAATGTAGAACGGATATCCTGGAGGAAAAGGAATACTACAATAAATACAAGCGTAAATGCCTCCACTAAAGTTGAAATTACTTTTTCAATAGAAGCGTCAAGGAAGATTTTAGTATCAAAAGGGATAACATAATCCACTCCTTTAGGAAAGTCCGGCTTTGTATCTGCAAGGATTTTCTTTACTTCCGTAATGATATCCTGTGCATTAGATCCCGAAGTCTGGAATACACCTACAGCTACCCCTTCCTGCCCCATTGCAATATTCTTGGTACCATAATTGAAACCGCCTAACTCTACAGTCGCTACATCCTTTAAATAAAGGAAATTTCCGTTACCTGTAGATTTTACAACTATATTCTCGTAGTCTTTTATTTCTGAAAGACGTCCTTTATATTTAATTACATATTCATATACCCCTTCGGCATTTTCCCCAAATTTACCCGGAGCGGCCTCAACATTCTGCTCCAGTAAAGCAGCCTGTATGTCTTTTGGTGAAATATTATAGGTTGCCATTTTCTTTGGGTCAATCCAGATTCGCATGGAATAATCTTTGGCTCCAAATACGTTTACCTGTCCTACACCTTTTACACGCTGTAGTTTTGGCACCAGATTAATTTTGGCGTAATTCTGTATATAGGTCTCATCAAAATCTTTGTTTTTAGAATACAATGCAAAGAATAATAAGGCACTGGTCTGGCTTTTCAAAGTAGTCACCCCTGTCTGAACTACAGCGGTTGGTAATTTACTGGTAGCCCGTGAAACACGGTTTTGTACGTTTACAGCTGCTATATCCGGATTTACTCCTAACTCAAAATAAACGGAAATTTTAGCAGAACCGTCATTGGCTGCAGACGAAGTCATATAAGTCATTCCCTCTACACCATTGATCTCTTCTTCCAGCGGTATCACCACACTGTTTAATACCGTTTCAGCATTTGCACCGGTATAGGTTGCGGTAACCTGAACTGTAGGCGGTGCAATTTCAGGATATTGCTCTATCGGAAGTGAAAGCATCCCAAGGATCCCAAGGATAACAATCAAGATAGAGATAACGGTCGAAAGGACCGGTCTGTTAATAAACATTTTTATCATGATTGTCTTATTTTGTTTGGGTGGTTGTTTTTACAGAATCTTTAGCAACTGCTGCTGCAGGCGCCTTATCAGTTGCCTGTTGGGGAACGATTTCCATGTCATCTTTTAATTTGGAAGCTCCTTCTATTACAACAACATCACCAGCATTAAGCCCTTTGGTGACAATGAAATTAAGATCAGATGTACCGTTAGTCTCAACAATTGCAGATTTTACTTTATTACCGGCACCTACTACATAAATAGTTTGTTTTCCTTGTACTTCAAATATTGCATTTTGTGGCACCAGCATTACATCTTTTTGTACTATTGGAAGACGTACTATTCCACTGCTTCCGCTCCTTAGTATCCCTTCAGGGTTTGCAAATTCAGCCCTGAATTGTGTTGTTCCTGTAGAAGCGTCCACAAGACCATTCATCGTAGCCAGTTTTCCTTTTTGGTCATATTCCGAACCGTCCACTAAAAGAAATGATACGGCTGGAGCATTTTTCAATTTTTCGGCTGTAGTAGCGCCTTTAAACGTTTTATTGAAATACAACAATTGTTTCTCGTTCATTGAGAAATAAGCACGGATTACTTTGGTATCTGATACGGTTGTTAATGGTTGCTCACTGGTTGAACTTACAAGGCTTCCTTCTCTGAAAGGAAGGCTGCCGATTACACCGTTTACAGGAGAGACAATAGTTCCATAGTTGATATTCGCAGCAACACTACCATAAACACTTTTAGCTTGTGCTAATTTTGCTTTGGCTGTCTCAAGTTGTACAACACTTATGATTTTTCTGTCCACAAGTGGTTTTAATCTGTCTACTTCTACCTGTGCCGCACTAACTGCTGCCTTGGCTGCAGAAGCATCCTGATTTAACATCTGTGTTTCCAGTTTAAAAAGGATTTGCCCCTTTTTTACCACCTGGCCTTCATCAACGTATATTTTCTGGATAAACCCATTCACTTTTGGGCGAATTTCAACGTTCTGTTGCCCTTGCAGATTAGCAGTATATTCCTGGTATACTACTGCATCTTGTTTGGCTATCGTTTGTACAGGGAAAGGCATTGGCCCTGCTGGCGCCGGTGCCTCTTCTTTTTTGCCGCATGCAACTAAAAACAGGGTTGCCAGAAGCGTACTGAATATTGATTTATTTCTCATTCGTTAAAAATTAGGTTTGTGGGTTTATGATCTGCTTTCTACTTCTTTAAATTTATTGACAGCCTTACTAATGAATTCTTCCATTTCCAGCATGTGGGTCTTATACAAT
>Ga0247742_10001927_pt1 | contig 13908 bp, 3 predicted proteins | sample UWRJL208509C2_FD_180944 | JGI IMG/M metagenome (GOLD analysis project Ga0247742, IMG submission 180944) | Plant litter microbial communities from Arlington Agricultural Research Station in Wisconsin, United States - UWRJ-L208-509C-2 | ecosystem: Environmental > Terrestrial > Plant litter >...
TAATTACGAATAATCCCAGTCCAGTGGATTATGCAGCTGCTTTAAGACGTTTTATAGTTGGCTACAAGCCGTTTAATGAGTATCTAGACAATATAAAACCCAAGGAAAACAATCTGGATTTTGGTATTGACGATATTATTGATGCTTTTTCGTTTTTGGCAGGGATATCAAATTTTGAAGCCACACTTGAAGCGAAAGCCGGTTTCGATGTTGGAGGGCAGGTTGCAGTTGGTGCCGAAGGACTTACTGCCAAGATAGCTCTAAGTGGAATGGCAGAGATCAATTACCAGGGCAAGCTTTTCGAAAACGGGCAGCTTACAGATCTGGAAATCACAGATCCGCTACGATATGCCATGCAGGAGATTTCCAAAATACTACTGAATCCCGGAGAAGATAAACGAATAGGTGCAAAAAGCATACTTCCTCTTTTAGATAAATAATTATGAAAGGTATCAAACAGTTCCTATTGCTAAAAATAGTACTCTTTTATATATCCGGATATTCGCAGCAACCATCGCAAAATACCATCAGTGGTTTGCTGCTGTTTAAGAACAATAAGTTCTTTGAGATCAACCTTAAAGATTCGGTCAGGTCCTCCCGTTGGTTTTACAGCAGCCTAAAAGCCGATCTCCCATTAACGGAGAAAGCAAGGATTGCTTACAGGAATGATATCAAACAGAATTTCTACGATGAGTTTGACAGTCAGGGTATGCTTATTAAAAGTATCATTAGCTCTAAAAATGCTTTTGACATGCCTGTTGAAGAATCCATGATGTCGTTTTATAACTATGACAGTAAAGATCTTGAATTAAAAAAAAGTTATAAAATCAAAAGAGCCCAGGCCTATCCCTGCTATGATTATAAACAATTGGTTAAGGTTAACTATAGCAATATAGACCAAAGCCAAAACATGCTGTACTATAGCTATGAATACAAGTATTATGCGGATGGAAAAATCAGCGAGGAACTTGAATACAACCCCTATTTTGAAGATAATATTATCAGGCCTGTTAATGCAGACGATCTGTATACCAAAACACTATTTTATTACGACACCCGTGGAAATATAAACAGGCAAAAAGTTATAAAGGGTAAGGCTGCAGAGGGTATGGTTTATAGCATATTTGATACAGAAACCTTTTGTGACGATATAGAGATCAAATATGAATACGACGCACAGGACCGGCTTACAAAAGTAAGCCTTACAGGCTGTAAAAAACTTGTCTTTGAAGAGCAGTATACCTATGCAGCAGACCAGGACTATATAACTCTGGTCAGCAAAAACATCAACGGACAGAGCAGGTACCCCACCCAAAAGGTAATCCTCCATTATAACGAAAATGGCGACATCACAGAGACCAATTTTGTAACAGAACCAAGTCCAGGAGAAACGGGACCACCACCCAGGCGTGTTCAGGATGAACCTGTAAACCGTTATTATGAATACGAATATGACAGCCACAATAACTGGATCAAATGTAAACTTTACCTGGAGGGTACAAAAGACGGCGAACCCTCTGCAATTGCCGAACGAAAAATAGAATATTATAATAGTAAATTATAGGATATGCCCAATCAAATAATGCACCCATCGTTAAGCCAACTATTACCATTAGATAAAATCCCTAATGAACTGGAAGGTATCAAAGAAGCCCTTGTCTCTATCTTTGATGACATTTTTGTCAAAAATCTTATTGCAAACCAGAGTTATGATGGTTCATCAGGATTTTACAGTATGACACTGACCACATACAGCTCCGTTGGACTGGATATCCCTATCGCTACTGATTTGCGCCTGGTCCTAAACCCAACCAATCTGGGAAACACGGAAATTCCGGTCAGTTTTGATTATTCATGGATCATCTTAAAATATATCAATGACTTCAACTATGAATCATTTGACAATGCCGTACGCTCCGTATTGGATATATTATTTGACCTTGCTGAAATCAACAAAAAGACTTTCCTGAATGAATTGATTTATACTTTTTATTCCGGGCCAACCTCACTGGATGCTTTTGTTGCTGAGTTCAATACTATATATCCCAACACTATAGTACTTCCAAATGACCCTGATGCTTCGTTTGATAAGATGCTGACAGCAATTATTGAACAAATAAGCAAAGCAGGTGCAGACCTGATCCAATTTGCCTATGACCTGAAAATAAATATAGGCAATGAAGGACTTGACCGTCTAAAAAAACTATTCGCACGGTATTTTGATAACATAGAAACCAATATAAAAGAAGCCCTGGAACTTAACTTCAATGCTGCAATTAATGAAATCAGCGTTGGTTTACAATTTCCTCATAAGTGGCTCGTTCCTGTTTATACAGGAGTTGAGCCTGTAACAGGATTAAATATCAACGACCCGCTTCCGGATACCTATTTCAGTTATTTAAAATTTGAGGTAGGAAGTTTAGAATATTCGTCAAAAAAAGGGTTTATATTCAATAGCGTAACCAGCTTTTCCCTTAACCGCTCGATGATCGGAAAAACAGGATTGATTGCTGAATTTGAAGGATTAAAAGTGGACCTCAGCAAGGACAAAAACATCCCTGAAGCAGACCAGGATGGCAGAGATGCTAATTTCCTTGGTGTTTACGCAGAATATGCTGCAATCACACTGCCTAAAAAATGGTTTAAAAAAGAAGACGGCCAGACCCTTAAGATAGCCGCCCGAAATCTATTAGTTGGAACCGGCGGTATTTCGGGAACTATTATCCTGGAAGCCGAAAACAATACCCCTGCACAATCCGATGATTACTTCTGGTTCAGGATTGGCGGAGACAATGGATTCCGACTCGGTTTTAACCAGTTTGACATCACTTTCAAACAAAATGCAATAACCGGATCCAATATAAAAGCAGCATTACAGATCCCGAAGTTTAAGAACCAGACTACAGGACTACCTTTAGAAATTGTTGTTGTCGGCCATTTATTTGAAGACGGGGACTTTAACCTCACCGCCTCAGTAGAGGGCGGCATTGAAGCCAACCTGTTTAATTTTGTACATTTCAATTTCCTGACGCTCGAACTGGGCAAACAGGATGATGATTTCTATATCGGGACATCCTGTGAAATCTGGTTTACAAATGCCATAATGACTAAAATTATCGGCGATCAGAAAATCATATTACCAAGCATCAGGATTTATAGCGACGGTAGTATAGAGATTGTTGGCGGTAATGCATTTATACCCGTAAATATCAGTCTTGACCTCGGACCCGTTGATGTATCCGTTACAGGTATCCATTTTGGGTCCTATCAGCAGAACGGCAGAAAATACAATTACTGGGGATTTGACGGTGCCATCAGTATCGATCCGTTAGGCCTTGACGCCCGTGGTGAAGGAATCAAATATTATTATACAGTAGACAATGACCAGTTTGGCGGAGTCGGTGATTCCTTTATCCGGATCCAAACCATAACAGTAGACCTTATTATCCCCGGCAGCGCTACCCCAGCGGCGGCAATGGCTATTATCCACGGTATGATCTCGATCCCGGAACCCGGAGATTCTCCTGAATATATAGGCGAAGTTTCGATTAAACTGCCAAAGGCCAAAATTGCCGGTGGCGCAGCCATGAAGTTTGCCCCTAAGAGCCCTGCATTTATTATAGACGCTTATGTAGATCTCCCTGCACCTATTCCAATTGGCCCCGTAGGTATTTATGGTTTCAGGGGACTTCTGGGCTACCGTTATATAGCACAGAAAGAAGCTGTCGGACTGGTATCAGGAGTCAATACCTGGTATGACTATTATAAATTTCCACCCCGTGGGATCCACATATCCAAATTCAGCCAGCCTAATAAAACCAAGAACTATGACTTTCCATTCTCTATAGGTGCCGGTGCAGTGCTGGGTACAAGTTTTGACAGCGGAACGATCATATCGGTACGCGCCATGCTTGTATTATCATTACCTACCCTGTTTATGATAGACGGCCGCGCTTCTATTATCAGCGCCCGTTTAGGCCTTGATGCAACCGACGAGCCACCATTCTTCGCGTTTGTAGCCTGGGGTGATAATTCGATAGAAATGGGTATGGGAGCTGATTTCAAACTACCACAGAGTACAGGAAAAATCCTGTCCCTGCAGGCCCAGGTCGAAGCGCGCTTTATGTTCAACAACGCCTCTGCCTGGTACATCAATATCGGTACACGCCAAAACCCAAATACAGCCACTGTCTTTAAGGACCTTATTAATCTCCGCGCACTCTCTTACCTTATGCTGTCGGCACAGGGAATTGAAGCCGGTGCGAGAGCCGATTTTGAATTAAAGAAAAACTTCTTTGGTATAAAAGTCCGCCTTTATGCGTTTGTGGAAATTGGAGGCCGTGTCAGCTTCGAACGTCCCCAAATAGGTGGTTATGTACATTTAGGCGGTGGTATAGAAGTCAACGTATGGAGGGTTATCTATATCGGCTTTGACCTGAATGCTTACCTGTCGGCCGAAGCAGTGAAACCATTCCTGATATTTGCAAAACTTGAATTTAAGGGTAAGATTAAGATTGTCTTTGTCAAAATCAAATTTAACATCAAGCTACAGCTCAAATGGGAAATCAGCAATGAGGTTGATACCAGCCCGGTACCGGCACTGCCATTCCTTACGACGTTTGGGCGAACTACCGCAACCAGTATAAACCGTACCAACGATCTTGTTAAAGGAGTGCACATGCTTACTAATGACACCTATGATCTTAACTTTTTAGGTACTACCGCAGGCTCTGTAAACGTTGGAGCGATAACACAGATTATCCCACTGGATACCTATATAGATATAAAAACCACCAAAGGGCTTATTCCAAATGCCATTTCGAACCTTATAGGCGGTTATACCAGCGGACCTGCCAATTATAACGACATGATCCCGCCACAGAAAACTGTAGCCGGAGGTTATGTACTCCGCCAGGTAAAACACCAATACTCTATTGAAAAAGTAGAGATCTTCGCCTGGAATGGCGGACAATGGATACCATACCATCCTTTCAAAGCCCTTTTTGAAGCCGGACCGTTACGGGACGAGGTAAACGGACTTAAAGTAGGCTATTGGCAGCGTAACGGCGAACAATACGATACGGTAAGACTTATGGCCACCAACCCTTTCTCATATCTCGATGCAGGAGAACCGGGCTGGTTTATTCCGGAGCATTATGGCATAACCCCTTCCACACTGTTCTGCCAGACCCAGCTGCCCGATCTTGATATCGTTGATGTACTGAACAAAAATGTAGGTACCACTTATTATTATAACGGACCTAACTCCCATTATATAAACGGAGCCTATTTTTCCATCAATGGCGGTTATGATGCCGATTTCCCAATCCAGAACGGCGGTATTACCATAGATACGCTTAGGGTGATCAATGACGCTAATCCACATGGGTTTGCAAAATCCCTGGGCTTCTCTAATTATAACAGCCTGGTCATTACCCTCACCGAAGATGCTGTTGAACTGCAGCTAAAGATAACCTCAACCTCACAACAGGTCAGGATAGGCTATTACAGGAGTTATATATCTCCTAATTTTTCCCAGGCACAGTTTGAATTGATCTCAGAGATCACTGTAAACTCCAGTGACCTGAACTCGGCGGTTTATTATTCAGATCCTTCAAATCCGGTGATCCGGATTATCATAGAACCCCTTACACCGCTATCTGCGCAGATCAGTGCGATACAGGAGCAAATAGAAGCCCTGTTTACAGAGACATATGCGGATTCCAGTGGAGTCATAAGCATAACGGTACCCGACAATCGCGAACTTTATGCGAGGCTGCAGGACGAACTGGAGAAATTACTCTCTGTTGGCTGCTCCAATCCTAAAAAAGGAGAAGAATGCAAGGACAAGGATGAGAAAATCTGTGCATTGTATGAAATGCTGTTGGCCAGTTTCTGTTTTGTACCTGTTATCAATAGCCCTAAAGACCTCGATATAAAATGTTACCAAAAGTATATCAGCATCATTAAGTCCTATGAAAAGGTATATCCGGGAATTATAAAATTACTCCAACCCTATTACGACCAATATAACCAGGTCCTGGCTATGCTGATCAGGCTTTACAATGGGGGAGCCAAACCAGATGAGATAATAAAAGTATATCTACAGCTATACGAACTGGCACAGCAACTCCTCCAGACAGTATACAAATTAGGGAACTGCGGCTGCCAGGTTGGAGATTCCAAATGTATTACCTCATTCCAGGAACTCCGTTCCCTTTCAATGGAGGATTATGAATACAGCATCCTGATCCCGGGTTCAGCCGCGCAGATGGCAGACCAGCAGGCAATGCAGGCCGCAGTAGAACACACTGCCCAGCCTATCTGGAGGCCTAATACCAAATATCATATCCACTTCCAGTTAAAGGATAACGTTGATGATGGTGCCTCACAGGGACTGTATGACTATTACTATGGATTCAGGACTACCGGTGGTGTCGGCCATTATACCGAAAACGACGCCAATACCGGATTGAATTCACTGTCCAAATATATCGATTACAACCGTTCCTATCCTAATGCCGATGGGAATTTACTTCAAGCCAAACCATTATTCTGGGGACACTACCAATGTAAGATCACCCTATATTTCACGACACCTTTTACCTACCATATGCTAAAAGACTGGCCGGAATATGACGGAATGCCTCTGCTAAAAGGCAATATCAATATCAAAATCAAAGATCCGGTTTCTGACCAGCTGATCCCATACCCGCTTCCGGCAAGTTATAGCCAGGCAACGGTACCGGTACCCGTTGGAAATGGCCTGAACGATTCGGTATGGGTCAATGATAACGACCCGCGAATCCCTGTTGGCATCCAGTTATTGAACAACCTGATCGCAAGCTCAGATATCCCCTGCCAGCTTTTTATCGGTGACCCGTTAGCACCCGCCAGTTATGCGTATTCGGTAAAACTGACGAACCTGAAACCGCAGAAACTCTATACAGCACTTGTATATAATGCGTTTGACGCCAACAGTAACGGAAGCCTAAGCGATGCCGAAAATGCAGAGGTACATAACTTTGTATTCCAGACCTCGAGATATGAGAATTTCGCACAGCAAGTGAACAGTTACCTGCTTACAGACGGGGAGAACCTGCCTAAACCTGCAGTGTTCCGATTGACTGTAGATCTTGGATCGGCTGCAATAGCTAATGCCTATGCAATTGTATCAGGTACCAATGTAAATATACTGCCCGCATTGTCTGTCAAATACTCACATGCCTTTGACAGGGTGCTTGAAGGCATCTTTCTGTTCAGACCATTGGAATTCCCGGCTACAACAGAATTCAACTTTATCAGGAACAGCCAGACAGGAAATACAGTTGCCTTATTGATCAGGAATCCTGAACCATTTAATAATCCTAAAATGCCGGTCAGCGAAGTACAGAATACTATAGCCATTGTCGACGGAGCCAATAATGTGAATCCTGCCTACCATGTGCTGTATTCGAAAGACTATTCACAGGTCCTGATCATGAAAACCGGAAATGTAATCAACGACGCCAGCCTGCAAATCCGATTCCAGTATAAATTGTGGAACGGCTCGGCCTATACCGTTCAGGATACCGTTAATGTAACAGTCACTATCAACTAAATAATTTTTTATAAAATGAACTTTATAAACCAATATATAAAAAAGAATACTCCACGCTATATTTACTCAGAACAGTTCAGGGAAAACGGCACCGTTTTTATTTTTGCGGTAGGGCAATATGAAAGCCGCGGACTTATTACCAAAACGGATGAAAACGGCGAACTGTTATGGGAGAGGCAGTACAGTATTGAAAAAGAAGAACTTGACTTAAGCATCCAGAAAGTAGTACAGGTCTTTGATAAGAAAGCTGGCACAAGTTATGTACTATACATGTCTGATCTGAAAGGCAACAGGCATTTCCTGTTCTCTATTAACTCAAGAGAAGGTACTGTCAATTGGATCAATGAATTCTATCCGGAACTGGAATACGGGCGTTTTTTCCTCGAAGCGTCACTTACCGAGCCAATGTTTTACCTGGCCGTTTCGGGCAGTGAAAATTCGCAGGACTACGCACCTTTTGTCAGCAAATTTGACAATTCAGGTACGCTCCAGAAATTCTACCGGTTAAGAAGAAAAGAAGAACCGTTCTTACTTACTGCTGCCGACAGCTATGAAGACGGGTTACTGCTGGGCGGGAACAATCTAAAATCAGAGACCGCACTGATTCTTGATTTTGACAGGGATCTGAATCTGCAGACCAGCGTGATGATCACTGATCCCGCCTGCGAACTGCATGATATCAAATTCTATTCAGGCAAATACCTGTTTATTGCAAAAAATCATAAAACCATGCTGCTGTTTATTACCCTGGTTGAACTCACAGGAAGCTCAATAAGGTACAATATACCCGAAACTGAAGAATGTACTTCTTCAAGCCTGTGCCTGAACAGTGACGGCTTTTACGTAACGCAGTTCCAAAATGAAAACGGTATTGTCCACCAGTTCGACAGTAATTTTAACTGTAACTGGTCAAAAGAAATTGTGTTCTCTGATAACCACCAAAACGGGATACATTTTATTACACAACTTCCGGACAATTTTGGCCAGCTGACATTTACAGGTTATGATGAAGCAGGGACAGCCTTTCTGGCTAATGCCACGGATGCACTGGACACCTGTAAAACATCCATACTCAATACTATAAGTCCTTTTGTTGACAAATCGTATGATTCTATAATACAGGTAGACCAGGAAGAAAGTAATCTGACTCTTAAACAAACAGCAGTAGAAATAGGCGCGCTTGACTCCGAGACCAAATACATCTGTGGTGACCAACCGGAACAGCCAGAGGGAACTACGATTAAAACCGGTAAGGAAACCTCAATACAATCGCCCAACTTTTCACTGCTCGCAGCAGGATCTACAGCTGCAGATGGCAGTGCCAAAGGAATTCACCTACGTTGGCTTTTCAGGGGCATCCTGGGAAAGAAACACCTTCCAAAAGGCGATTATGCGCAAACCAATTACAATTTCAATAAACCTGATGATTATGTCAGGATATACAGGGCACCTTACCGAAAAACGGTGTTTACACTGAGTTTCCAAACTGCACCTACAGCAGTTGATGATGGAAATACCTTATGGATCTATAATTTGAACGGAAGGCTATTCTATATCAAGTTTGCCAATATTACAAAATACAATTCCGTAAGAAACAGTTACGACCCGTTCTCCACTCCCTGGGATTTTATCCTTGCCTATGGCAACGAACGTATAGAAGTAGAAAGTAAAAAAGACCTGTTTTTTGCAGCACGTCCTGAAATCGCCAATTATACAGCAGCTTCGTCGATACGTACCGAAACCCTTGCCGTTACGGAAAACCTGCTTACGGCGCCCAAGTATACGAATTCCCGTAAGACGTATGCCGGAACTTCAGCATTAAGCAATGTCCAACTTATATGTGAAAATGGCAGGACCGTACGCTACCAAACCAACTCATGCAGTGTATCTGCGATCTATTTCGAATTTTACAGTGATTTTATTGAGCTTTCCAATAAAGAAAGCAGCTGGCAGATTCTTGGCAAGTATGCACTCAGCCTCGATGAAAATGTTGTAAACAAACAACTGGAGCCCTATGGAGGCCTGGTAGACAGTCACTGGCCCCGTTATAATGACAATGCATTTGTCAATACTAAAAATTATATGGACAAATGGAACGGTCCTATTGCGGCAGCCAGCGACAGGAATATCGAAATGGTCGTTTCTAAATTTATAGACCTCAGCAATGACCCAAACAATCCCTCGGCTATTGAAAGTATCTTCCTCGGTTCCGATGGCGAACAGCCCGAAACAGAAGATGATATGATGGATATTTCGCTGCTCGACATCCTTACAATAGGAGCTACCGACTACCACATTGCGAGAATGCTGGGACTGGGAACCCTTGATGTCACCCAGGAAGTAACGCGCGGGGAGTTTATCTATGTATCCGAATATTTCACAGATGGTGATCTTGAAGACGGCCTTGGCAAGAGAACCGTACAACACCTTTCTGTCAGCCTTCCCACCTCAATTTACGATGAGCGTCTCCCATTACCGGTAAACATCACGCAGATACTGCCCGGGATTGTCAATGAACCCGATACGGATGGCCCATCGAATCTTACAAATCCTGACGGTTATACCTATGATGGGCGTTACCGTTATGTAACGCTGCTCGCAGACCCCGACGCTGATGATGAAGTGAACCAACCCTTTTATGCTACTACCGAAGAGTTCAACCGTAAAGACTATAGCTTTCCCGTATATGGAGGCGTTGAGCACAGGAAGAATGGGGAAACGGAATGGGAAAAACCCGAACTGTCGAATGACCCGAACTATCAAAATCAGGTCCCGGCAGGACAGCCAATGCATAATGAGACCATCCCACTGATCGTATCGGAAGATACGGGAGTCCTTTATATCCATAAACAAAGAGACAGCGGTACCCATTATTACAGCTCCTACGGTGTTAATATTTTCTCCAGGGCTACCGCAAGCGGCCTGCTTTCCCAAATTGTAACCGACCTCAGGCCGGCCAATTTATTAAAACCGCCCGTAAAGACCAATGCACAGCTCGTGCGTTCGGAACAACCATTAATGCTTACCTCCCAGCAGGACCAGGACAGGTTTGCACTGCTTTCCGGCGCGGCCGATAAAACGCTGATACGCCTTACTTATGATTACCATACCTTCCATGAATTATCCACCTACAAAGTAGAAGACCTGTACGACGGCTTTAGTGACGCACAGATAGTAGCCAACAACCAGCCTACCCAAATCTACCCTGATGACCGTGAGGTATATGCTGAGGAAGTTGAGATCTTTTTCAGGAATACTGTTCCGCAGAATGTATCCGGAAAAGCCATTACCATAACAGATGACGGTTCGAACCCGTTAATCTCTATTATCACCACCGGCAGTTACAATCTCGCCAGTATGGGCCAGACACTGGTACCCAACCTGTCGGCAGCCGTCTACCAGAATTATATTGGCGGTATGTTCATTATGGGCGACCAGCAGTTTATTATCTATGACATAACCCCTTCGGCTACCAATCCGGTGATCAGGGTCTTCAAAAAAGAAATCAGTGATACACTGATCACTGCCGAGACCCCGGCTCCCGATGCCGATAACCTGCAGTCACCGGTACCTACACCCGACGGCTTATTTATGGTCGTTGAAAACATGCAGAATACCGCAGCCTGGGGCAGCTATAATCCGCACAGCCTTAAGGTGAAGGTAGGTACTCCCGGCTGGACGGTCAACAGGGAGATCTTCTATGAGACCAACGGCGACGGAATAACAGAACGCTTTTTGGAGAAGTCAAGAGGGTTCTGGCAGAATGCATTTGTAGAACAACAGCAGGAACCTATAGATGAAGATGGCAGTGGCGGACTGATCTATGGATTTGGCGGACTCTATAAAATCACGTTTACCGGCTTTAGCCTTCCACAGCACGCACAATATAATGCTAATGGAGTATCTGTAGAATGGTATAACGGGATTATCAGGCTAAAACGCCAATCCGCTACCCTTACCAATGGCGAACGCAGCACTTTTGACGCTGTAAGAATGGAGAACACAGTTTCAGGCCTTACGGTATATTTCCAGGATCCCGAATTTACAGCTACAGAACCGTATGATGAAGTCGTGACCGGAAGCCAGTTGGCCAACTATTACCCGGGTTATAAAATATACCTGTATGCCGATACTTCGGAAAACCTCAGTGAAGGATCCATACTGCCTGCCCAGGATGAAGGGGTACGCTATTCTATCTTTGGATTCAGGAGCCATGACCAGGGCTACAATTACTTTTCAAAAATCTGTACCCCGGTACTTATGTTTGCCCAGGAAATCATTGAGCCAAAACAACCGGAATTACCTGAAGGAGCATTATATGCCACAAGGCCCGATTTCTTCGGTAAGGCGACCTATACCTTTACGACCCAATTTGTACAAAAGCCGAACAGCGCACTGTTCTACCGTGCAAATGACGAAGCCTTTTTGAATGCACTGTATGAAAAAAGCACTATAGAAGCCATACGGACAGCACTCCTCCCACTTGGCGGTAATGATGAGGCATACCTTACCAACCGCTGGGAGAATTTTTTGGATTTCGCGCAGCTTGCTGCCGACAACAGTTATAAATTATACCCACCGGCCGACGTAAGCCCTGACGGATTCCGTCTGCCTGTTCCGGACAGGGTAAACCTGAAAGACGCCATCAATGCGTTTATCGACTGGCATAATGACGAGTATAATGAGAATATCGCACACCTGTCATCGATCACTTCGTTTAACCAGGTGGTGATCCCTATAGCCTCGGCAGCAGATACCGAGCTGACAGTCCTAGACTTTATCGAACAGGCGATTTACAATTCCTTTGTACCGCTGACGGAACTTCCGATCATATACCAGCATATCAAACCCAATGCCCTGCATCCGCAGGACTATAACCCGATTCCGAAAAAACAGAATGTCAAGGACCGGAACGGGCATATCCTGGCTCCTACCGATCCGGAATTTGATATGGCGCCTATGGCGAAGATTGCCGGTACCAGTCCGCATAAAGTATTGTTTACCGACTTTACGCTGGACGGAACCTCAAAAAACATTTATTTCTATGGTGTAAAGGAAATGACCAACCAGATGAAAATGGGACCATTCAGCCCGTTCTTAGGGCCTATAAAACTCGTTAATACCAATCCGCCGGAGGCTCCTGAAATTAAAAGAATTATGCCGGTATTGGGTAATGAAGTATTGGGTACTAACCCGGCCATCCAATTTGAGATTAATGCTTACGCCAAAGAGCAGTTTATCCGAAAAATTACTATTTACCGGGCATTTACAATGCTTGATGCGCAATCCATCCGTACGATGACGAGGGTAAAAGAAATAGATCTCGAACAGGAAGGAATACTTGACAATCCTGTCTGGATGTTAACCGATGAATTTGCCGACCTTAATGAGACTCCTTACGGTGACTCTTTGTTTTACAGGATTACTGTATCCCGTAAGGTCGAGTATTCTGAAGAAGGCACGGGGGTAATCATCGAGTATGCCCCTTCAAAACCATCCAAAATTACAGCCACACTGATAGTAGAATCCACTAATCCGGTGTCACCTGTATTGACTTATACTTCCGATCCTGTCAATAGCCAGGGCGAGCTGAATAATGTGGTACTGCACTGGAATAAAACCGTTTATAATGGCCTCTACCTGGCCTATAAGATGAATGCACAGGGGAACTGGACTAAATTCGCCGAGGTCGTTACAAACGCTCCAACTATCTCGCTGGCACTTTCCACAACAGATTTAGGCGGCACCCTTGACACCATAAACGATGAAGGTAACAGGATATACCATCACTTTAAAGTATTGGCGCAAAACTCAGTTGGAATGGTTAGTATAAATGAAAATGTACTGACTATTTAAAATACAATAATATCTAACTCTTACTTCCTCTTCTCTGAGACCCTACCCGACCTACCGGGAGGTAATTGGGGAGAGGAAGTTTTTTTTTTTATTGTGTTTGTATTGTGTTTGTATTGTGTTTGTATTGTGTTTGTTTCTCGCAAAGGCGCTAAGTCGCAAAGGTATTGCGGTGATTGTATTTCGGTGAATTAAGACGCTGGGTACTGACTTCGTCAGTTTCGTTGTGGAATTTTGGAATCGATTTTTATTGTGGGGTTTGTTTCTCGCAAAGGCGCTAAGTCGCAAAGGTATTGCGGTGATTGTAGTGTCTTTAATTAGGACGCCAGGTACTGACTTCGTCAGTTTCGTTGTGGAATTTTGGAATCGATTTTTATTGTGGGGTTTGTTTCTCGCAAAGGCGCTAAGTCGCAAAGGTATTGCGGTGATTGTAGTGTCTTTAATTAGGACGCCAG
>Ga0247742_10001928_pt1 | contig 13906 bp, 19 predicted proteins | sample UWRJL208509C2_FD_180944 | JGI IMG/M metagenome (GOLD analysis project Ga0247742, IMG submission 180944) | Plant litter microbial communities from Arlington Agricultural Research Station in Wisconsin, United States - UWRJ-L208-509C-2 | ecosystem: Environmental > Terrestrial > Plant litter >...
AAAACCCATGATTGTGAGTTAGGCCCATCGCCGGAAATAAGATCAATGACGGTGAGCCCCAAACCCGGTTACTACCGTCTGTCCAGTAGTGTCAATGTTTATGGAGGCATTATTGGAGGGAGGGGGTGCAATATAAATAATATATGGGCCTGGACCACCCCCCTCCGAAATCCGCCATATAAAAACTCTTGGGATCAAGTATTTGGAGTTGATTGCAGCTGTACAGTAACTTGAAATGTCCGGAGGTCTGGTAACGCCTTTGTCCGACGCGACAGTGGGTAGTGGAGGGCGGCATCGGCTTTGGTTCTATGGAGGTGCAGAGAATATCCAAACGCAGAGTAACGCACTGAAGGTCTAAAGGAGCACGAGAACAACCGGCGTTCAAACCATCGGAGGGTAACTTTATCACGGTTATCGATAGATGAACTCTGCATGCCCCGCATGCCAGTAGATGCCAGTGCCAGTGTCATGATCAATGATCAGAAGCTTAAGCTTGCTAAGATTCCTTATCTGGGCAGGTATGTCGCTTCGGAGACATAGTATTGCGTACTCGGAGTCTCAGTACACACGCTTTCACGCGTTAATGGAAAGTAAATACAAGGGAACAGGCCTTGCTTTTCGAAGTCCGGTACTACCGTACGTTGCCGCGAAGATTCAGGCGTCCACTCTGCGCGCCATGCGGCATGTCAGTGGGGAGTCTGACAGATATGTTTTAAAGTTCTTTCAACCACCCTTCCTTATCAGTCGGGTTGGCACGCTTAAAAGGGCCACACATTCAATCCACCCAGGTGACTAAAACGACTGCCAATGGCATTGGCAGGAACCTTGTCGATCGCTCCGTGAAGCACAAAGGGGGTTTGCGCCTAGCCTGCAACTGCAATGATGCCATGACGGACTTCATATATGTAACATATACTCGGCATGTCTATGTATAGGATCTGGAGGTGATCTCATTTGTACCTTTCCGTCTCTTCACGAGGAACATCTACACAAGTGCGCGCAATGGCGGAGAAAATCTTTAGCCAACCAACGCAGTTGGTTGAGCAGGTTAGCTCTAGGGACGCCTCGCTTCTAGTAAGTTTTCTGAACTGAATCCCAATGAAGTTAGGCACGACATCGTCTCCAGGGGGGATCCGTACCGAACTTCCTGAACAGATGAGGAAAACATACCCAGCGGTCATCAGGGCCTCGCTGCCTTTCTGGTTCTGGTTTGTGAAAATTGGCTTAATTTTTGGACAGACTTGTACAGAAGTTGGGATTCATAAACTTGCACCCAGGTTGAACTGGATTCAAGATCAGCCTTGATAAGACTTTCAACAAGGTGTTCGGTTGATGCTCAGGAGAGTTACATTCAATTCAATTGAGCCATAACCCGCGAAGGTCGTTTGGTCTTTTTTTATTCTTCGCCTTTGACTTGCATGCCGAGAACGACGGACTTATGGATCGGCAACCTATTTGGAACCACCGTCGCTGCTTCCGGTAAGGTGTCTTCTAGTTTATTTGGCAACACCCACAGATTTTTCCTCCTCCCTTTGCTTGCTGTGCATTTGGCAGATTGTGGGATCCTCTGAGCTGGCACGAAACCTCGGTAAGCGCCGTCTGCTGACAGAGAAGATCTGGATCTGACCCGGCGGCAAAAATGACCAAAAAGGGACAGACCCATTAGCCACGCAACGAGCATCAGTTAGAATCCGCGATCTCAGTCCGGCGATTTCATTTGTATCGTATGTATATATTTGCTCGGGAATGGACTATGCAACCTTTCCTTCCTCCTCCCCGCTATTCAGCACAGCACACAGCCAAGGGAGCCCCACTCCCCTCAACTACCACCAATGGCGAGCAGTGCAGTATACAACGTAGGTCGTCATTTGAACTTTTTGCTTTATTCATTAACAGCCCTTGCAGCATCGGCCTATGCAGCCAAGTGCTGTGCGCACAAACCCCACCCAGGCGGCTTCACAATCACCACCGTCTTTTGCTGATTCCCTGGATGCAATCAAGCACTGGCACGAATCGCTTCAGGCGGAGCTCACAGCCATGAGGGCCCAGCGCGACGAATGCGAGTCAAAGGGTGAGTTTTCAATTCCTCTTCGGTGTCCAGACCGTGACGTATATTTTACAGTCGATGCACAAGTCGCCGAGATGAATTCAATGCGACGATCGCTTTTCGAACTAGAAAGCAAACACACAAGAGTGTGCATGCAATATGAGGATGAACTCAAACGCCTCCATTCCGAATTAATGATTGCGCGAGGACAGCAGCCTAGCGGCATCATTGGACGTAGCCCACGCGTTCTAAGTATCAGCGACGCGCCACTCAGCTTCTCCCCTTCTTCCGCCGCGGATCCCCCCTACCACCCTCAAGGCAATCGACCTTCGACTCGGAATCACCTCCCCATCGAACGCGAGCGTGATATCGTTAGCAACGACCGCGAATTCCGAGGAAAGGCTAGGGACGACTCTGATCGTGACCGAGAATACGACCAGCGTGATGCTAAACGACACAAGGCACACGAACAAGCGGGTAAGTCATGCCATTCTTTCTCAATTCCGCAATCGCGTCTCTCGCTTGTGCATCCGTTCGGAAGAGTTGAACCAAACCTCCTTTTTACTATTTTAGATATTCCGATGGGATCGCGTAACACACTTGGCGTACCGGGTCAGTCCACCGTGAAACCGCTGTCTTCCCAACCTCCCTTCAACAATTCGTTGGGCATCTATCGTAATGAAGCCGCCGGTTCCAGCTCGTCAACTAAATCAACATCAACGGCTCTCCCACCTATGAATCTGACTCCGCCAGCACCACCTGTCGAAGAACTTTCATTCTATAACGTCCCCCCTGAATACAGAAAAGAAGGCCCGGATTGGTACGTTGTCTTCAACCCTCAGGTGAAAAAGGCACTAGACGTCAACCTTCAACACACATTTGTACACGCGACGTGAGTGGTGTCGTGCGATAGAACTACCGTGATGGATGCTGATGATATCATTTTTTGTACCTTTTTTTGTTTGTCTCCCTCCGATTGCTGTGTTTGTCAATAGTGTTGTCTGCTGTGTCCAGTTCTCGGCGGATGGGCGCTTTGTCGCCACGGGGTGTAATCGAACTGCTCAAATATTTGATGTGCAGACGGGACACAGGATTTGGTGCGTGATACATAACTTTCCCCTGTCGCTGGCGATCGAGGTGGTGGACATTAACTCACAATACCCTTTGACGCTTTCATAGCACAATTGAAGATGAGTCCGCACCGAAAACCGGAGACCTGTATATCCGCAGTGTGCGATTTAGCCCCGACGGCAAACTCCTTGCTACAGGAGCAGAGGACCATAAAATCAGGGTACGTACTCGGGCTAGTATTTTGCTTCAGGTCCAAGAAATCCTGATCGGTCCTTGGCCCTTTTTACCATCCAGGTATGGGACATCGCCAAGCGCCGTATCCTACACACCTTTAACGGTCACGAACAAGAAATCTACTCACTCGACTTCTCTCGTGATGGCCGGTATATCGTCTCTGGGTCGGGTGATAAAACCATGCGGATTTGGGACATGAACGACCAGTCTGGTCGTATCGTTGTCATCTCCGACACCACCGCCGTACCAGCTCCTGGCCAACCCGAGTCGGATGGCGGCGTCACGAGCGTCGCCATATCCCCCGACGGCACTCTTGTAGCCGCCGGCAGCCTGGACTGCTCGATCCGGATTTGGGATGTGACATCAGGAGCGCTGGTTAAGCGCCTGCGTGGGCACGAGGATAGTGTGTACAGTGTCGCGTTCACGCCTGACGGAAAGGGGATCGTCAGCGGTAGTCTGGATAAGAAGCTCAAGTTCTGGGACATCACCTACACCGTCAACGAGTTCCTGCGGTCAAAGGATGGTCGTTCTAGCACACCGAGCACGAGCACCGCAGTTGACCGTCGTGGCAGTTCGCCGCCTGTTACGAGTTTCGTTGGTCATCGGGTAGGTCTATGTTTCAGCCACCATGCTCCCTCCCGAGCTCTTCATTTCATTTTTCTAAAACTCTATTCCCTAACCACCAGGATTTTGTCCTCTCTGTTTCTATCTCAAATGATGGCCGGTGGGTTGTTTCGGGATCAAAGGACCGCAGCGTTCATTTCTGGGATCGGAACGGTGCTCTTCAGTTCATGCTACAAGGTCATAAGAATTCTGGTGAGTCCCTGACCTTTTCTGCCTTGCGCATGGCTTCTCCCATGTCGAGCTCTCGTTGGGTCATATATCTATTGAATTTATCTCTAATGACCACACGTAAATCTCTTGCAGTCATATCTCTGGATATTAATCCCCTTGGGGGAATGTTGGCCACTGGAAGTGGAGACAATACTGCCCGTATATGTGAGTTCTTTTCGGCTTGGACAAACTTCGAACGACCTGAGCTGACAACTTTGTTCGCTTGCAGGGACATATTCTGCTATCTAATTACCTCGCTTTGTTTCGCCATCTCCTTTCTTGTTACACTCGCATCTCGAACTCTCGCATGGAAATCACTTCGCACCACTCTACAATACAACACTTCAATGCATTCACCCCTCATTTACTTCCCCGTCTAATCAAATTTATTACCATTGCCGCCATCCATCTCGTTATGTACCATGTTGTGTCCTTCGCTTTCGTCGTTAACATTGTCGGTTTTTACTTACTACTACTACTATATCATCGAAGAGATTTATTATGTACCAGCACTACATGTCTTTTTTTGTCTTTTGTACCAAATCAACCCTACAACCATGTTTACACATGGAACAGACTATTCACCTACTGGTCATCGTCATGTCGATCTGTGTCATTCTGACCCATGCACCACTCTTTGATTGCACACGGGGGCATCGTACCCGCGGGTTCGTCCCCTGCATCCGTCAGGAGCAGAGCCACAACGCCGTGAGGAGGTACAGCTCGTGCCGTAAAGTTGCGGACTGCGGTCCCGTTATCCGTGTGAGTCCATAGATCCTATAGGGACACAGAATCTAAATAAATGATTGCTCTCAGAAAACTGGAAAAGAAATACCAACCCGAACGTTGTATTGTCGTCCAGCGCGGATCCACGGCGATTCGGTCAAGCGGAACCATAAATCGGCAGGATAATCCAAAGAGTTGAGCTGAATAGGATATAGTGGATTCAGTTGACCCTTCGTGAGGGGATTAAATAGATTTGGCATCTTACAAGCATGAATACGGTGCCATTCTGACTTTCTCCACTCCAGAACACGGCAGGGTGAGTGCTATCGTATGTCCAATCCGGCTGATTCGGAACGAATTTGTATTGATACCAGAAATTTGCAATGGATTTAGTGCTTACGTTTATTCCCCACCTGAAAGGCGTTACCGATGTGCCTACAACTGGGTCTTGGTTGATAGCGATGATTTCCTTGTTCTTGAGGATGCTGAGCATCTCGGGCTTGACTCTCGAGAGCTATTTGTGAGGGTGATGTTAGGGTTTGCCGTTGCATCCGGCATAACGACACTCACGTCAGTACTCTACTGGATGCCGTCAGTGTCAACTCTGAACAATGGACGTGACAAACTCAACGATCAATAGAGGGGACTTCATCAGGGCCCAGACCGTGAAATGGGACTTGGCTTCATCGTAACTAAGATCGCCGTTGCCGCTAGACTGAACATCAGCATCGATGGGAGAGGTGCGAATTGCAAAATTTCGTTACACTTCGAGCTAGTATATCGATCAGCAACTCAGGAAATAGTGCGTGAAAGAAGTAACTTACGATATCAAGATCATTACGGCCGTAGAAGTCGGTTGACCAAGCGTAAAATGAGTTTCTAGTCAGAGAGAAGGTTTAGTTCGTTCTAGAAGAAATCTAGATTAAGCGACGTACTGGTTCATGATGCTCGTGAGGGAATGCCAGTTGGCACCTACAATTGTCAACAACATTCAAGCAATAAACAAACCCTCAAACCGGCATCAGGACTCACCAATATCATCCGTAGTCTGGATACAATTGATTAAAAGAGACAATCATAAGAACGAGTGACCTACCCTCCAAGAGTGACCAAGCCGCTTCCCCCAAATCCATGGTTGCTCCTGTCAAAGCTGTCAGTCATAGCTCAAGTGATTCCACGGACGCCTACATACCCGACCCCATTCGCAAAGGGAGAAAAGGAACGGCGGTTTTCCAGACAACTTGCTCAGGCTTTTGATAGCGTTCGACATACGTGTATATTCTGCCCATTGTTGTCAGCAACGGATCGACCTGAGGATTGGAGGTACCCACTGCCAACTATGCCCTCCTTGATAACCTCGTCATGGGGCACTGATAAATCAATCAGCGCAGCGCAGCAGAGTAAACCTAGTTATTCACCTGCGCAATTGTCATATCTGATTGAATTAGACATGAACAGATAATTTTTTACGACGAAAGAAAAAAATACTTCAGTAGTTCGAAACCCCAGTCCTGGAAGGTTTTGATATCTCTGCACGCGATCATAGTTAGGCTCAAGTGCTTCTGCGGACTGAGCTCAAAAGCAGCTACCTTTCTTCGTTCATGAATGATCCTGGATATAGCTGGCAAGTGAACCACCCGGAATCACTATACTACATCAAAGTAGAGGGGTAAGGTTAAGAAGTCTGACAGGGTGAAAGTTGAGGAACGCACGATGCCCGCTTTGCTACATCACCCAAACGTATATGAATATTCGTGATGCGAGAATTTCGGGATTCAGCTCACAATCCTAACTTGTGGATCTTGTCGGTCAACCACTTCATTCCAGATGGAAAACGCTCCTTGTCTGTAGGTAAAACTAAGATAGCATTTCTTTAAGCCAGTATTTGTTAGTCCTTACTTGCAATGATATCGCCGGAAGCACTTCGGTTTTTCTCTGAGTAGCAATCATCGATGTTGATCCAGTTGTACCCAACGTCCTGTAGGCAGCTTCAGTACATCTTTTGGGTCGATGAATAACAGGACCATACCAGCAATCCCAAGTCTTTCATATATTGAGATGTCTCGAGAATCAGGGACTCGTTGATGCTGCACTATTACAGTGTTAGACATAGAAGCCACAGGCATGGAGACTTCGCACATAGTATGCATTCCAAGCTACGGGCCACCCGGTAAGCATGATCTCCAGTGAAAGTGTAATAAAATATTACTATTGTAGCCCATAACTTATTCAAACATTTTAGTTGCCGTTGAAGGAAGTAGCGATATTCAGACTCACAGGGAAGCTTGCCTACGTCCGCTCCGAGGTCAAGAGATTTGCCTCCACGGACGTTCCACACAGTTGCCAGTGCAGCTACAATGAAAATACCAATAGTCATGGCGATGGTAAAAGGCGTTAACACGAGTACTATCCCGCGCTTTCTTGCTACATTGCTTTCATTTGCTGTATATATATGAAGGTCAGTAGATGCTCTAAAGAGGACTTCTAGAAGGCGTACTGGATGTATGCGCCTGTCCACCTGAACCATATGGATGATCTATTGACATGGTATATTTAGCACAGGTGGTCATCTGCGAGCAGTAGAACTCACTTACAATGTCAGACCAAGGCAAAGATGATCTTGACGCTAGATACCACAGGGTAAGGTAAGCCTTCGCGCTGTCAATGCTTCTCCCGAAGAGACTCACAGAATCGTCACCATTCATACTGCGATCCTCGTGGACTGCGTTTCGTGATGAGAACCCATATGGAAGTGGCCATTAGAAGCCAACTCACAGGATCTTTCTTGCATTTGCGGCCCACCTTCTAACAAGCGAAGCGTCAGTGCCGGAAAGAATCGAGTGTTTCAGTCGCGACTGGGACGCACCAATGAGCCTTTCATGCGAGGAATGACCCTCTTCTACTGGCAGAGGAGAGTAGACTAGAATATTATGATCCGTTCAGAGGTTGCAGCAATCATGCATCGTGGGTCAGATGTTCACCTCTGTTGTACTCCATGACCCCGCTCGAGTCTTCGTCGTCCTTGGTAACTCCCACTTATACGTCCACGTCTTAGTGCAGAAATCCTCCTGAAGTAGCTCCGAAATTAGTCGCAGTATCTTGTACAGAGATTCTTGTTGATACACTGCGAAGCTGGTGGTGGTTGGTGATAACCTTTGCACCGTGCAGCGTTGGGCCAGTGCAGGCAGCCAATGGCGAAGGCCCATATGCGGTGACAGCCCCTGAGCACGTGTTGTCTGTTCATGCCGGATCCCGGGAACTTCAACTTGAAGCATACGCGGTCATGTGCGCAAATTTTACACGTGATGACCCTAAGTCGCGTTCGCGATGATTGTCATTGTCATTGATTGTCGTCAACAAACCACCAATCTCCCCTTGCACCTATTGTACAAGAGCACTCGTATAAGGTTAAAGACGTCTGTGATTACTCCCTTCATCTGGTCTAACATACACGTCCCAGATGCCCGTCACCAGGCCCTCCCTTGAACTGTCTGTTGAGCATGGCGAATTGGTTCGGAAAGCAAGGGAGCTGCAAGCCCACCTCGAAGGCTCGGACCTTCAACTTGCGAAGAAAGTTATTGAGCTGAACGCTCGCGACACCGAAGGCCAAGCAGGGTCAGATAATGAGGATGAGGAAAACAAGGACCCCGCCATCGTGGCGATGGATGTTGCAGCCCAAATCGTAAGTTGATCCCATCCACGACAATCGTTGGCTAACCCTGTGCACTAGTCATATCTTCGAAAATTGAAATTTCAATATCTGGAGCAGAACGCGAAGGATAAATATGTCAAATCCATCGTTAGCGACATCGACGATGCGCCTATAGTCACGGCTGAGGAGAACAAAGAACTTTCGACAATAAATGAGGAGAAGAAAGAGAAGCTCAAAGTCTCGAAGGAAGGCCTTGCCGATATGCAAAACAATATCAGGCTGCTAGCGCCTCTGGTTGAGCAAGGTGAGCAAACGACCAAAACCGCGGACGCAAGCTGACTATTTGCCCCAGACTACGTCCGAGTGAGAGAGGCGACGGATCGAGCCGCCTTTTTATCCCAGAAAATCATCGAAGCACGAACGTCACTCATGCTACTTCGACAAACTCACCCTCAGCCACGCCTGACGATCCCACTCGCTGAGCAAAAACTCGCTGATCAGGTGACGGAGATGCAGATGTTGAGCGATAAGGTGCAGGATGTCAAGCAAAAGGGCAAGAGCGAAAAGTCATGGATCAGATCCAGCGCCTCAGAGCTAGAGAGTTTGCGGACTAACGCGACAGAAGCAGACAAGGCTGTAATGATGGCTCAGGTGGACGAGGATGACAGCAGACTCGTTCCATTGTACGACTGGTGAGCTTCTTACTTCCATAACGTTGACATGCATTCTGACAACCGATCTCAGGTACAATGCATCTTTAACACTGCAACGCTCCCTCAACAATTTAGAGGAATCCCACTCCGCATCTGAGAACGAACTTCGACTGACATACAAGCTTGACTCGCCGTCGCCATCACCTCCACATCGCATCACCATAACACTTATATTCGCGCCAGACACTAGACGCCTCGCTGATGCGCAAGTGTCGGGGCTAGACGAGCTGGGAGTGAATGTTGGGGATCTAATTGATGCACAGGTCCAGGTTGACGATGTCCATGGCCTTGTAGCAGCTGTTATAGCAAGATCAAGAGCAGCTCTAGCTGCTTAATTAAAATTTTCAGTCATATATATCCAGTTGTTTAGTCAATTTATTGTAGAATCTATACTGTAGTGTTCTCAGTCTGAACTCCGTCTACACAAGCCAAGCAATGGCAACAACATTGACGCCACCTGGTTCATTTTATCGTAAACGGCCTTTTTAAATATACCTCCCGCAGACTCAACGCAGACCCCAACTCTATCTGAGCTTTACTCTTTAGTTTTCGCTTAGGCAGTTTTGTCGTAGGATAGTTTTATGTAATGCATTATATAAAGTGCATCCAGGATTGTCGGCCCGGGTGCTATCACAGTGGCTCATGACCAGTGACTACCAAGCTTAGACAACACAGGTATCGAGGGGATTCAAACTGAGGTCTGCTTTACACCATGTTCACGATAGCGCAACTTGCTGGTGCCTTCGTCAGGCTTTTCGTCTTCGACGGCCTCTTGTCCGACAGTGGTGCGGACACTAGCGGAGGTTCGAAAACGAAAACGAACGACGTCGCCCGTCTCCCTGGTGAGTTCCCATATCGTTCTAGAAAACGACCAAATAACCAGACTCTTATGCCCGTATTAGTTCTTGGTTACAATAGTAAGCTAGTTGCCTCAACTGTCCCAGTTGTGCCTAACTGGACGATCAGCATGGAATGCCTACCAGGTCTGTGAAGTCGATCGGACATGTCTAGACCTTTTACCAACGTAGTTGTAGTGCAACATTGATGAAGATCTCGTATTAAAGACCGCGGAGCAAATGAAGGCCTTAGGTCTCCAGGTGTGTCGGTATTCACGTCGTCGTAGAGCGCACTGACCGAGAGCAACGCTCATTTTCACTACAGGCAGCGGGATACAACTATGTGAATATCGATGACTGTTATTCTGAAAAGAAACGGAGTCCAAGTGGCGATATCGTAGAAGGTCAGTAGTGTCTTCAGAGCTCTTGGAAACAGTATTGACACCATATCCTCAGACAAAGTCCGCTTCAAAGGTGGCATGAAGAAACTCAACAAGCGGATCCACGCCCTTGGATTGTGAGTCTCATTGACCTCGTTCTCGTTCTTTCCTCCAACTCAATCGAACAAAGCAAAACCGGAATTGTAAGCCTAGTAGGTGGGCTGCAGAATCTATGTTAATGTTTGCTTTGCAGTACAGCGACGCAGGGTGGTTCACATGCGCCGGATATCCTGGTTCCTACGGCAATGAAGTTCGGGATGCGACCACCTTCGCTAACTGGGGATTTGACCTGCTAAAGTATGATTCAGTTGTCTATACATTCCACCTGACTTGGTATACTTATTATATTGCAAGGTATGATAACTGCAATATTCCGTTTGACAATATTACTAGGGAGGGAACGGTTGGACGTGAGTCTCAGATATACATAAACCTAACCATATGCGCCTCATTGACGCATGCGACCTCAGGATATCAACGAATGGCTGACGCGCTCAAAGAGGTCGGCCAGAAGTTTGAAAAATCATTCGTATTTTCCCTTTGTGAATGGGGATGGGTATGTCGTATTAATTTCAACTCGGATAGACTTTGACATAACCATAGAGCCAAGTATGGATGTAAGAAAAGCTCATCAATATCGACTCGGATAATTCGAACTGACAAGTATGATTATATCATGCAGCTGGGGTGCAGAAATGGGTGGGCACAGCTGGAGGGTAAGGTGATTCGCGTGCTGTATATGAATGTATCTGAACATGCTTCTTATCCCAGACGACCTACGACATTAGGTCGCAGTGGAAATCTATCACTGATATTCTCAACACGTTAGTTGATAAATGATCTAACTCCATGCCCAAACTGACGAGAACTACCCCAGAAACTCTTTTTTGACTCATGCAACAGACTTCTACGGACATAATGACTTGGATATGGTATGTAGTTTGCCAACCCAACTGTCTCTCACTTATATTGGGCGCGATCGTTTCAGCTTCAAGTGTAGGTCACGTCCAGATACTACGGACTCTATGCTTAAGACTTCGGACAGTGGAAATGGCGAACTTACTTACGAAGAATCGAAGTCACACTTCACGGCCTGGGCCCTACTGAAATCCCCTCTTCTGGTATGTTATTCCTTTCGTTGTGATTACTTCCAAAACGGCTTTCCAACACAACCCCAGATCGGTACCAATGTGGGCTAATTTTGACAACTCGCCTGAATGATAAGCTCTGACAAGCTTTTTTGTCGAACCAGCTTACTGCAATCACTCCCGAGATTCTAGACATACTTACCAACCAAGAGATCTTGGCTATCAATCAAGATCCAGTGATTGGAAAGAGTTTGTCACCCTTTCGGTGGGGTATCAATGTAAGAGACATGTCAAATGAGGTTTTGCGTTCATGAACTAACTAATTCAGCCCGACTGGACTAGCAATAAGACCCATCCTGCTCAGTATTGGAGTGGCCGCTCTCAGAATGGGACCCTTTTCATGCTCGTAAGCGGTCGCTTTCTCATGCTTCTTGGAACTGAAGTAGCCAATGTCATGTAGCTCAATACTTTAAACAAACCCACCACCATGTCGTTCAATCTGACCGAATCTCCATTCATTCGCGCAGGTCGTCAATACTCCGTAAGGGTACGCACGTTTTTCAAACTCCTGGCTTCGTCTTGAAAATTTAACATGACCTTCTGCTCCCGTGCAGGATTTATGGACACACACCGACAACGGAACCGTCGTCAGAACATTCATAGCGGAGGATGTACCTGCACATGGCGTCATCGCGCTACTCCTGGAGGATGCCGGTAATGAGCCTGAAGGTTTGTACCCGCCTTGCAGTGTCTGGTTGCAATGCACAGATAAGAATGGTACTCAAATCGGCGGATGATGTGTACTCTAACCAATAATTCTGTAACGAACTTTTCTACCAATTTCCAAACCAGCTTAAGGTTATTGCCTTACGTGACGAGTCACTTGTCTCTATTGTTATCCTGCCGCTACTGACTCAGCCCCGTGTTCCGAGGAGTCGCGCCGAGTCGCATTTCCCATTTTTGGATTAGGTCGGCCCCGCCCTAGTCACATGATATTACACCGTGGAGCCCTTTATTAGATGCTACACGCGTAAAACGACCCCACTCCCCACTTCATCTTTAACAGCAACCTCCATCATGGTCTTGAGAAATTCGACGACGACGAAGAAACCCAAGGCCACATATGTGGAACGTAAGTCATCACCTCAGTTTTCTTGTCGTCAGTGGCTTATCACGCAAATTACTGCCGACTAGGTGTCCTACAAGCCTTCAGTCAAATCCAAAAGGAGCACAGAAAACACTCAGTCCACCGCGCAAGTCTCAGAGCTCAAGGTATGGTGCATTGCTTTATTTGCGAATCAATCACTCAATCGACTGTTTCCATTTGTTAGTGAAGAAGAACGTGCAAACCAAAAAGGAGAAGTTGGGGCCGCATTGGTCGGCATGGGTGAATAAGGCTGTTGGCAAATTGGTGAGTCCAGATCGTGTCATAATCCCCTCTCGTACTGATGCTGGTCACAGGAAGACGAAGGAATACTTGAGCCCGCTTCGCCTTCAGGCAGTCTGGCTCTCACCCCCAATGGGAAGCGAGCGTTAGTGCCACCGCCTTCATTACCACTGATCACCAATCTAATCTTTCATTATCCAGAATCTCTAGCGCACGCAAATCGCTTAAAGCTTCCAATGGTGGTTCTCCTACACCGCGACAAGAAGATTTGGTTTGGAAGCAGGTTACACTGCATAGTCTGAAACGGTCGTATGGAGAGTCTCACTATAATTTTGACCACGCTGCAAGTGGATCGCCCATGAAGAAACGTGCGAGGTCCTCAGACGTAGGGTCACCCAGCAAGAAGGCCATTTCGAGAATGACAAAGTCCGAAGTACGTCAATCCACAGCTTTCAATTCAGTCAAGACTGACGGTTTAATATCCTCGTTGCTAGCTCAAGACGGAGCTTCAGGCTTTACAACGTTCTCAGGCCAATCGACGATGCGCCACTTCTCCATTAACCGACCTTGACGACGACGAAGAAGTTCTCACCAGCCATCTAAGAGAAGAGCTCAGAGAGCGTGACGACGAGCTTGAAACGCTCAGACGGGAACTGGCCACAGCCAGGAAAGAGGCATCCATAAATATCGGATCTGACAGAATGAGTTTTGTCGGATCACCGGTCAGAGCAATGTACGTTAATGATATCGGTGCTGAACGATTCATTGACACTCTTACCTCAGAAACTTCAATGAACCATCTCAAACTCCTTTGAACCGGCCTTCCGCAGCTCTCCCTACCCGTTTCTACCCCGGGCCATCGGGCCTCACTCGTACTC